>Ga0335084_10005116_pt1 | contig 12935 bp, 10 predicted proteins | sample Lox_Sample_44_FD_206721 | JGI IMG/M metagenome (GOLD analysis project Ga0335084, IMG submission 206721) | Soil microbial communities from Loxahatchee National Wildlife Refuge, Florida, United States - Lox_Sample_4.4 | ecosystem: Environmental > Terrestrial > Soil > Wetlands | place: USA... | reverse complement strand
AGCCTGGCTCCAGTCAGTCGGCGTGTGCTGCGGGTCCGTGGTCAGGTCCAGGGCGTCGGCTTCCGGCCGTTCGTGTACCGGCTGGCACACGACCTCGCGCTGTCGGGCCAGGTGCTCAATGACGGCGCCGGTGTCGAGATCGAAATCCAGGGACCGGATGCACGGCTCGACGAGTTCCGCGTGCGGCTCGAACGCGACGCCCCGCGGCTCGCGCGCATCGACGCGGTCGAATCGCGCGCGGGGTCGCTCCGGGTGGCGGAACCCGGCTTCGTCATCGCGGCGAGCGCCGGCGGCCCGGTCACGACCGGCGTCACGCCTGACGCGGCGCCGTGTCCCGAGTGCACCGCGGAGATGTTCGATCCCGCGAACCGTCGCTGGCGCTACGCCTTCACGAACTGCACGCACTGCGGCCCGCGCTACACGATCACTGCGGCCCTGCCGTACGACCGTCCGAACACGAGCATGGCGCGCTTCACGCAATGTCCGGCGTGCCAGCACGAATACGATGATCCGACCGATCGCCGCTTCCACGCGCAGCCGAACGCCTGCCCGGTGTGCGGTCCGCAGCTGGCGCTCCTGAGCGCCGATGGCGATGCGATCGCCACAGGCGACCCGATCGCGGCCACGCTCGCGTGGCTCCGCGCCGGCCGGATCGTCGCGATCAAGGGCGTCGGCGGTTTCCAGCTCGCCTGCGACGCGCGCAATGCCGCCGCCGTTGCGCGCCTGCGCGCGCGCAAGGCGCGCGAGGAGAAACCGTTCGCGGTCATGCTCGCCAACACCGCGTCGTGCGCGGGACTGGCTGAACCGAATGAGGACGAGCGCGCGCTGCTCGAATCCGCCGAGCGTCCGATCGTGCTGATCGACCAGCATGCCGGAACCCGCGGCGCACTGCCGGGCGTTGCACCCGGCATGACGACGGTCGGCATCATGCTGCCGGCGTCGCCGCTGCATCTGCTGCTGTTCCATGAAGCCGCGGGGCGCCCTGCCGGTGCGGCATGGCTGCGGCAGCCGCAGGATCTGGCGCTCGTGATGACCAGCGCCAACCCGGGTGGCGAACCGCTGGTCCTCGACAACACCGAAGCGGTGCGCCGCCTCGGCACGATCGCCGACGCGCTGCTGGTGCACGACCGCGACGTGCTGATCCGCTGCGACGACAGCGTGGTGTGCGCTTCGCGCGAGCGTGGCACGCCGGCATTCGTGCGCCGCGCCCGCGGCTACACCCCGCGGCCGATCCGCCTCGCGGCGCCGATGCCACCGACCCTCGCAGTCGGGGCATTCCTGAAGAACACCGTCTGCGTGACTCGCGGCGCCGAGGCGTTCCTGTCCCAGCACATCGGCTCGCTCGACAATGCGCCGACCTGCCATGCCCTCGACGAGACTGTCGACCACCTGTGCGAGGTGCTGGAGATCGCGCCGCAAGCCGTCGTGCACGACCTCCATCCGGATTTCTACAGCACGCGCTTCGCCGCTCGCTACGCGCGCAGCCGCGGACTGCCGCTGCTGGGCGCCCAGCATCATCACGCCCACATCGCCGCAGTCATGGCGGAACATCGCATGACTGGACCGGTGCTCGGACTGGCGCTCGACGGCGTCGGCCTCGGCACCGACGGCACGGCCTGGGGCGGCGAGCTGCTGCGGGTCGAGAGCACGGGATTCGAGCGCATCGGACACCTGGCCCCGATCCGACTGCCCGGCGGTGACCGCGCGGCACGTGAACCGTGGCGGGCAGCCGCCGCGGTGCTGCATCGGCTGGGCCGCGGCGAGACCCTCTCCGCACGCTTCCGCCAGCCGGCTGCGCCGGTCGTGCTGCAGATGCTGGCCCGCGACGTGCACTGTCCCGCCACCAGCAGCATGGGGCGCTGGTTCGATGCCATCGCGGGCCTGCTCGGTGTGCGGGAAACGCAGTCATTCGAGGGTCAGGCGCCGATGCTGCTCGAAGGCCTGGCGGCGCGCCATGGCGGGGCCGAAGTGCTGCGCGGCGCATGGACGATCGATAACGGCGTGCTCGACCTGCTGCCACTCGCTGCTCGACTCGCCGACGAGAGCGATCCCGCCCGCGGCGCCGCGGTCTTCCACGCGACACTGATCGAAGCGCTGGCGGACTGGTGCGTCGGCCGCGCACGCGAGCAGCGTCTCGGCACTGTCGTCTTCGGCGGCGGCTGCTTCAACAACCGCATCCTCGCTCGCGGCCTGCGGCAATGTCTCGAACACGAGCGACTCGACGTGCTGGAGGCGCAACAGGCTCCGCCGAACGACGGTGGCCTCGCCCTCGGGCAGGCCTGGATCGCCGGCCGCATGCTCGCGAACCTGCCGCTGCACTGATCGGAACGAACGATGTGCCTCGCCCTGCCCGCCCGCGTCGTTGAACTGGTGCCGCCCACCGAAGGTGTGATCGACCTCGGCGGCGTGCGCAAGCGCATCTCGCTCGAGCTCGTCCCCGGCGTGCAGCCTGGCGACTACGTGATCGTGCATGTCGGCTACGCGCTGCAGAAGCTCGATCCCGCCCAGGCCGAACGCACGCTGGCGCTCTTCGCCGAAGCATCCGCAGATGCGGCGGAAGGCGCCGAATGAAATACGTCGACGAGTTCCGCGACGGCGAGATGGCGCGCCGCATCGCTGCGCGAATTCGCGCCGAGACTCGACCCGACCGCAGCTACCACCTGATGGAGTTCTGCGGTGGGCATACGCACGCAATCTCGCGCTACGGCATCAAGGACCTGCTGCCGCACAACGTCGAGATGGTGCACGGTCCCGGCTGTCCGGTATGTGTGCTGCCGATCGGGCGGATCGACAATGCGATCGCCCTCGCCACGCAGCACGACGCGATCGTCTGTACCTACGCCGACACGATGCGGGTCCCCGCTTCCGGCGGACTGTCGCTGATAAAGGCCAAGGCACGCGGCGCCGACATCCGTATGGTCTATTCGGCATCCGACGCGCTCGGGATCGCGCAGAGCAACCCGCAGCGCGAGGTCGTGTTCTTCGCGATCGGCTTCGAGACCACGACGCCGCCGACAGCACTCGTCGTGCGGCAGGCCCGCGCCCTCGATCTGAAGAACTTCACGGTGTTCTGCAACCACGTGCTCACGCCGGCGGCAATCACCCACATCCTCGAATCGCCCGAAGTGCGCGAGCTCGGCATCGTGGCGCTCGACGGCTTCATCGGTCCGGCGCACGTCAGCACGGTGATCGGCAGCCAGCCCTATGAATACTTCGCCGAGGAGTACCAGCGCCCTGTCGTGATCGCCGGCTTCGAGCCACTCGACGTCATGCAGGCGATCCTGATGCTGGTGCGGCAGCTGAACGACGGCCGCGCCGAGGTCGAGAACGAATTCACGCGCGCGGTCACGCGTAACGGCAACGAGACGGCCAAGTCCCTGGTTGCGGAAGTGTTCGAGCTGAGACGCTCCTTCGAGTGGCGCGGCCTCGGCGACGTGCCCTATTCAGCGCTGAGGCTGAAGGACGCCTACGCGCAGTTCGATGCCGAGCGTCGCTTCGACATCACGACGCGCCCGGTCGCCGACAACAAGGCCTGCGAGTGCGGCGCGATCCTCCGCGGCGTGAAGAAGCCTGCGGACTGCAAGGCCTTCGGCACCGTGTGCACGCCGGAAAATCCGATCGGCTCGTGCATGGTGAGCTCTGAAGGCGCGTGTGCCGCCCACTACACCTACGGCCGCTTCAAGGATGTCGAGGTGCGCGCGGCATGAGCCACAGGCGATGAGGTCGCGCAGCGACTACGTCAGGCCGGTCGACTTCAAGCACGGCCGTGTCGACATGACGCATGGTGGTGGCGGCCGTGCGATGGCGCAGCTGATCGAGGAGCTGTTCGCTCGCGCGTTTGCCAACGAGTGGCTGGCGCAGGGCAACGACAATGCCCTCTTCGCAGTGCCTGCCGGGCGCATGGTGATCGCCACCGACAGCCACGTCATTTCGCCGCTCGAATTCCCGGGCGGCGACATCGGCTGCCTTGCGGTGCACGGCACGATCAACGACGTCGCGATGGCCGGCGCGCGCCCGCTCTATCTGGCTGCGGGATTCATCCTCGAGGAGGGATTCCCGCTGGCGACGCTGAAGCGCATCGTCGAGTCGATGGCGGCGGCGTCGCGCGAGGCCGGCGTACCGGTCGTCACCGGCGACACCAAGGTCGTCGAGCAGGGCAAGGGCGACGGCGTGTTCATCACCACGACCGGCGTCGGGGTTGTGCCGCCCGGCGTGGAAATCTCGGGCGACCGCGCACGCCCGGGAGACGCGATTCTGGTCTCTGGAACGATCGGCGACCATGGCGTGGCGATCATGTCACTGCGCGAGAACCTCAGCTTCGAGACGACGATCCTTTCGGACACGGCAGCGCTGCACGGCCTGGTGGCGGTCATGGTCGACGCAGTGCCGGCGATCCGCTGCCTGCGCGATCCGACCCGTGGCGGTCTTGGCACCACGCTGAACGAGTTCGCGCGTCAGTCGGGCGTCGGCATGCTGATCCACGAGTCGCGGATTCCCGTGCGCGCCGAGGTCAATGCGGCCTGCGAGTTCCTCGGGCTCGATCCTCTTTATGTCGCCAATGAAGGGAAGCTGATCGCGATCTGCCCGCCCGAGGACGCCGACCGCCTGCTCGCCGCGATGCGCGCACACCCGCAGGGCGGCGGGGCGGCGATCATCGGCAGCGTCATTGATGACCCGCACCACTTCGTGCAGATGGAGACCAGCTTCGGCGGACGCCGCATCGTCGACTGGCTGACCGGCGAGCAGCTGCCCCGCATCTGCTGAGCGGCGCTGCAATCCTGCACCCATGCGCATCCTGCTGCTTGCGCATTCGTTCAACAGCCTGACGCAGCGGCTGTGGATCGAGCTCGAGGAGCGCGGCGACGAGATCTCCCTCGAACTCGACGTCAATGACGCCGTGACCGCGGACGCGGTGCGGCGCTTCGCGCCCGACCTCGTGCTCGCGCCCTTCCTGAGGCGCGCGATACCCGAGGCCGTCTGGCGCAACGTACCCTGCCTCGTGGTGCATCCGGGTGTGCCCGGGGATCGCGGCCCGTCGGCGCTCGACTGGGCGGTGCAGGATGGCGAATCGCGCTGGGGCGTAACGGTGCTGCAGGCCAATGCCGAGATGGACGCGGGCGACGTGTGGGCCAGCGTCGAGTTCGCGATGCGTGCGGCGAGCAAGGGAAGTTTGTATCGCAATGAAGTGACCGAGGCCGCAGTCGCCGCTGTGCTGCAGGCGCTCGGGCGCATCGCGTCCGGAGGTTCAGCGACGCCGCTGGCGCAGCTCGCCGACGCGCGCGGGCGACTGCGCCCGCTGATGCGGCAGGCCGATCGCGCCATCGACTGGTCGAGCGACTCCACCGAGACCGTCCTGCGCAAATTGCACGCGGCCGACGGCGTGCCCGGCGTTGCCGACCGGGTGCTCGGGTTAGACGTTCACTGCTACGACGGGCATATTGAAGGCCTGCTGCGCGGCGCGCCCGGCGCGGTGATTGCGCAGCGGGAACAGGCGATCTGCCGCGCGACCGTCGACGGTGCGGTGTGGATCACCCACCTCAAGGACGCGAAAGATACCGCGCGACCGTTCAAGCTGCCGGCCGCGATGGTGCTCGGCGCCCGACTCGACGACGTTCCGGAAATCCATGCGCCCGACGCACCGCCGGAGGTCACCTGGAACGACATCCGCTACGAGGAATTCGGCGCGGTCGGCGTGCTGCACTTTTCCTTTTACAACGGCGCGATGTCGACCCGGCAGTGCGAGCGTCTAGTCGCCGCATACCGCGCCGCGCGCGAACGGCCGACGCGCGTCATCGTCCTCGCCGGGGGGCACGACTTCTGGAGCAACGGAATCCATCTGAACGTGATCGAGGCGTCCCAGCAGCCCGCCGAGGAATCCTGGAGCAGCATCAACGCGATCGACGATCTTGCGCGCGCGATCCTCGAAACTCAGTCGCACCTGACGGTCGCGGCGCTTCAGGGCAACGCCGGCGCGGGCGGGGTCTTCCTGGCACTGGCGGCCGACCGCGTGGTCGCACGCCGCGGTGTCGTGCTGAACCCTCACTACAAGGGGATGGGCAATCTGTATGGCTCCGAGTACTGGACCTACCTTCTGCCCCGCCGCCTCGGCACAGAGACCGCGCGACAGATCACCGAGGGCCGCCTGCCGATGGGCGCGATGGCAGCGCAGCGCCTCGGGCTGATCGACGATTGCTATGGCGAGAGCCCGGCGGACTTCCTGCAGCAGGCACTCGTCAGCGCTGGGCGAATCGCCGAAGAAGACTTTGATCGGCAGCTGAGAGTCAAGCGCGGGCGCCGCGCCGCCGACGAGGCCCGCAAGCCGCTGGCGGCCTATCGTGCGGAGGAACTGGAGAGAATGCGGCTCAACTTCTTCGGCTTCGACTCCAGCTATCACGTCGCCCGCTACAACTTCGTGCGCAAGGTCCCGAAGGCCCGCACGCCCTCGTACCTGGCACGGCACCGCTCAACGTCGGGGCGCATGTCCGCGACCTTGTGATTCGAGTTCCCGGACCAGCCGGAAGACGGCATCTTCGTCACGGCCGCGATCCTCAATCCGGGTCCGAGCGTTCTTGAGCCCGGCACGCTCGCGCTGCTGAGCCTCGGACTGGCCGGCCTTGCCGGCATCGCGCGCCGGCGCAAGTCGTAGCGCGAGAGAGGTTCGAACAAAGAAAGCCCCGCCTCGGCGGGGCTTTCTCTTTGACACTTGCGGCGGTGCTGAGGATGCCGCCGCGCCGCGGCCCTTCCGACCGGCTCAGTTCGCGAAGACGAGCTTCAACACGTCGTAGTTCGGCGCGTGCCTCAACGGGGACCCTTTAGAAGCGATACGAGAGCGTTACGCGAAAGCTCCGTGGCTCCCCCGGATGCAGATGCACGTCGTCGCGGCCCTCCGGCGGCTCGCCGGGCAGGCGCGACGTGTAGAAGTAGGTGATGTCGTTGGTCTGCGCATTGAAGATGTTGAATATGTCGAGCCTCAACTGCAGGCGTGGCGTAAACGCATAGCCGGTCTGCCCATCGACCACGGTCGATGCAGCTGCGCGGACCGAGTTGCTTTCGTTCAGAGGATAGGCACCGATGTAGCGCAGGAACAGCGCGCCGGACCACGGGCCGTACTGCCGTACGGCGATGCCGGCGGACACGACGGCTTCCGGGGCGCCCGGGATGTAGTCGCCCTCCGGCGCGCTCTCCGAGAAGCGCGCGTGGTTCCACGCGACATCGAGGTCGACGAACATCCACGGCCACGGTCGCCAGCGCGTGTTCCACTCCACACCGTAACGCCGTGAAGGTCGACCGGCCTCCGTCGTCCCGGCGTCGCCGACGAAGGCAAGCTCGCTCGCGATGGTGAGGTACCAGAGCGCCACGGAAGACTGCACGTTCGGAATGGCCTCGCTGCGCGCCCCGAGTTCGGCGCCCTTGCTGCGCACGAGAGGCGTCGCCGGATCGACCGCGTCACCTGTCACCGGGTCGACCTTGATCGTCACACCGCGGGCATCGTTGCTGTGAAAACCGTAGCCGCCGTTGGCGAAGAACTCCGTCCTGTACCACGGACCGAAGATCAGCGAGAGCTTGGGAGAGAAGATCCCGGCATCGACATTGCCCGAGTTCTCCGGCGTCGAACTGTCGACGTTGAACCGGTACCAGTCGTAGCGAAGGCCGACGAGCGACCGCAGCTAGGCGGTCCACTGCAGTTCGTCGCTCGCATAGAGTCCGAGGCTGCCTTCGACGACGTCGTCTTCACGCGTCGTACTGAGCCGCTCGCGCGACTTCGTCGCATACAGTCCCACGGGGTTGATGCGGTCCTGGCGGTACTCGAATCCAAGGGTGTTCGTCGCGCGCCGTCCCGCCCAGTCGTCGGTTCGTGACCACGCTCCGATCCACCCGCAGACGTCGCGGTCGTCGGCCTGCTCGAACTGATCGCCGTTGATCGGGTCGTTCAGGTAAAAGGTGAAGTTGGAGAACAGGTTCAGGTTGTAGCGGAACCAGTACGCCGTCGTGGCGAACTGCCCTCCCGCAAGCGGGGTCCGGTAGTCGAGCGACAGGCTGTAGCGCCTCGAGGTGCCACCGTCGCTGGCGTCAATCGTGCCGTACCTGTCGATCAGGCCGGAGTCGATGGCGCGCAGCGGCACCTGGTCGGTCGAGTTCCACTGGCCGTCATAGGCCATGGCCGTCAGCCCGAGCGTACCGGCTCCGACCGGCATGAAGTAGCGCAGCACCGCATTGAGCTTGCGGTAGTCATTGGGCACGACCCACGGGCCGTCGCTGTGCAGATACTCGAAGCCGTAGGTGAAGGTGCCCGGGCCTGCCTGTGCCGAGGCGGCCAGCAGCGCGCGCTGGTACGAGAAGTCGCCGACGGTCGCCAGCGCCAACGATTCGCCGAGCCGTTCCGCGTAGCCCATGAAGGCCGCCCCGGCCGAGCCGAAGTCACCGATCTGCGCGTAATACGGCCCCTTGAAGTACTGCACACCGGATACGAGCTCGGGGATGATGAAGTTGAGGTCGGTATAGCCCTGACCGTGCGCGTGCGTGCGGAGATTGACCGGCATGCCGGCGACCCAGGTGGCGAAATCAGTGCCGTGATCGAGATTGAAGCCGCGCAGGAAGTACTGGTTCGCCTTGCCGGCGCCGCTGTGCTGGGTGACGACAAGGCCCGGCACGTACTCGAGGAGACTTCCCGGCCTGAGCAGGGGGCGATCCTCGATCAGTTGCGGCGCGATGACACCGCTACTGGCGGCGTCCGAAATGCCGATGCGGTTGTCGTAGTGGCCGGTGACCTCCACGGCATCCAGGCGCTGCGCCCGCGTGGAATCCTCCTCGGCCGAGCAGGGCCAAGTTGCCAACAGCGCGGTAAGCAGCGGCGCGGCGTGTGCGAAGCGCAACGACGGGTCGCGAGCGGGAGGCATGGATCGGCCCAGCGGTGGATTGTGTATGAAGTTGGCACACATTCTTCATACACGCAAAGCCACCCCACTGGGCGCCACCTGATCTAGGTCAGAGCTCGCGACGTCAGTGCTCGCGGGTCTGCCATATTCAGGCCAGCCACTCGATCCTGCACGCTTGATGGCAGCGATCCGGTCCTTGTCCCTATGACGCCTGCGCAGACTTGCTGGCAGACTCTGCGGAGCATTGCCCGGGCCAACCGCCCCGCGCCCACAACTCGAATCCAAGGGGTTCATCCATGCGTAGTTCCTTCAGCGCGCTGCTCGCCAACGGAATCGGTCGCATGGTCGCGCGGCCGATGTACTGGGAACTGGCGCGGCTCTTTCACGAGGCCCGTCAGGCGCCCAGCGAGGCGCCTACACCGGCGCCGAAGCCGTCGTAGACATTGGCCTTCACTACGGAAATCGTCCCTGAAGCTGAGCCCGTCGCCGTGTAACCTGCGGCCCCCGTCGCGCTGCCAATCGCCGCCCCGGACGCAATAGGTTAAAGAGCAATGCAGGAACCGAACGCCCGCAACGCCCTTCTGGCACGCGCTGTGGCCACTGCCCGCCAGTCGCTTCCGGACACCAAGGCGGTAGCCCAGCGACTGGGGCCGGGCCTCATCACCGGCGCTGCGGATGACGACCCCAGCGGCATTGCCACCTACTCGCAGGCCGGCTCGCAGTTCCGGTTCGGGCTGGTTTGGACACTGCTGCTCACCACGCCGCTGATGATCGGCATCCAGATGCTGTCGGCACGCATCGGCTGGGTCACGGGCGAAGGTCTGGCCGCGAACATCGCCAAGCTGTGCCCGCGCTGGCTCACCATGGTCCTCGTCGGCCTGCTGGTGGTGGCCAATACCATCAACATCGCCGCCGATGTCAGGGCCATGGCCGAGGCCGCCCGTCTGCTGGTCGGCGGCAATGCCACGCTGCTGATCCTGGCCTTCGGCGGCGCGTGCCTTCTGGGCCAGGTGCTCTTCTCTTATGAGCGCTCAGTTCGCATCCTGAAGTGGCTGACCCTGTCGCTGTTCTCGTACTTCGCGGTGATCATGGTGGCCCACGTACCCCTGATGCAGGTGGCGGTCGAATCGATCCAGCCATGGAATTTCTTCCCTGGCGGCGCTTCGGCGCGCGACTACGCGAGCATGGTGGTGGCCGTGCTCGGCACCACGATCAGCCCGTATCTCTTCTTCTGGCAAGCCACGCAGGAGGTCGAGGACAGCCTGCGCCGGCCGGAGGCAGCCGAACTGCGAGGCAATCCGGCGTACGCGCAGGAGCACCTTTACCGGATCAAGCAGGACACCTACATCGGCATGCTGTTCTCGAACGCGATCGCGCTGTGCATCGTCATCGCCACGGCGGTGACGCTGAACCTGAGCGGCATCACGAACATCCAGACCTCGGCGCAGGCCGCGGAGGCACTGCGACCCGTCGCGGGCGAGTTTGCATTTGCGGTCTTTGCGCTCGGCATCATCGGCACCGGCCTGCTCGCGGTGCCGGTGCTGGCCGGCTCGGCCGCCTACGCAGTCAGCGAGGTATTCGGCTGGAGGGCGGGCCTGTCGCACGGCTTTCACGAAGCGCGTGGCTTCTACGCCATCATCATCGTCGCTACCGGGATCGGGACACTGATGAGCATCTTCGAGGTCGATCCCATCAGGGCCCTGGTGTGGAGCGCCATCGTCAACGGCGTCATCTCCGTGCCCATCATGTTCGTCATGATGTGGATCGGGCAGTCACGACGCATCATGGGCGAGCTGACCATGTCGCGGCGGCACCGGTTCTTCGGCTGGAGCGCGACCTTCGTCATGGCCACCGCCGCGGTTGTCATGCTGGCCACCAGTTGACGCCTGTGCATGCGGCGCTAGATCGCAACGCATGAAGTGCCATAGGCCTGCTCCCGAACGGAGAACCGGATGTCACCCATCGTCATAGGACTGATCGTCTTCGTCTGCACCTTCGGCGGCGCAATGGCGGGGATGCGCCTGCGCCGGATCCTGCCCGACGATCATCTGGACGATCGGTCGAAGTCGACGATCGGTGCCTCGATGGGCCTCGTCGCCACGATGACGGCACTGGTTCTGGGGCTCGTCACCGCATCGGCGAAGACCGCATACGACTCGGTGGACAGCGGCGTGAAGCACACGGCGTCGCAGATCATCACGCTCGATCGGACCCTGGCGCGCTTCGGGCCGGAGACGCGCGACATTCGCAACCAGCTTCAGCAACTGGTTGCGGCGCGAGTCGAAGCTGTCTGGCCGAGCGGCGCGCCCCGCGTGAAAGCCGCGCCGGTCGTCGGGAGCGGCGACCCGACCTCGCCCGAACACATCTCCCACACGATCCGGAGCCTGACACCTGCGAACGACGTTCAGCGATCGCTGCAGGCGCGGGCCATCGATCTGATCGAGCAGATTCTCGACACCCGCTGGGTCGCCTTGACGTCCACAGAGAACGAAGTGCCAAGCGCCTTCCTGGTCATCATGGTCTTCTGGCTGACGATGACATTCGCGAGCTTCGGGCTCTTCGCGCCCAACAACCACACCGTGGTGGCCGCACTCCTCGTCGCCTCGCTTTCGGTCTCCTGCGCCATCTTCCTGGTGCTCGAACTCGGTTCGCCGTTCGACGGCCTCATCAAGGTCTCCGGGGAACCCCTGAGGCATGCTCTGGAAGTCCTCAACCGGTAGCGCCGCAGCGCGTGCGCCCATGGGTGCGGATTCCCGGGCGGCGATTTGGGTCTCGTCCGTTAATCTCCGTCCGACAGGCCCAAACCGCCGAGCGCCGGTCCGCGAACAACAATGATTCCCCCACTTAAATCACGCTGGACCCGTCGAACATTGATAGCGGTCTCGGCACTGGCGCTCGTCGCACTCGCCGTCTGGTGGCTGGGTCGCCCAAAGCCAATCCCCGTGGTGCTCACCGAGATCGGGCGCGGCCGTGTCGAGGCGACGGTCGCCAACACGCGCGCCGGCACGGTCGAAGCATGCCAGCGCACCAAGATGTCGACGATCATCGGCGGCCGCATCGAGGAACTGAACGTGAAGGAAGGCGACCACGTCACGAAGGGCGAGGTGCTGATGCGGCTCTGGAACGACGACCAGCAGGCCGCCGAGCGGCTCGCGGTGGCGCAGCTCGAGACTGCGCGCAAGCGCGTCGTCGAAGCGTGCACGATCGCCGCCAGCGCCGAACGCGAGGTCGCCCGCCAAATGGAGCTGCACGCCAAGGGCTTCATCTCGGCGAACGCGATCGATACGGCACGCGCGTCCGCCGACGCCAAGACTGCGGCCTGCGCCACCGCCAAGGCCGACGTCGCGCAGGCCGAAGCCAACGTCAAGCTGGCCCACGTGCAGCAGGGGCGCACGGTGCTGATCGCGCCGTTCGATGGAACCGTCGCAAAGATCGTCGGCGAAGTCGGGGAATACTCGACGCCGTCGCCCCCCGGCGTGCCGACGCCGCCCGCGATCGACCTGATAGACGAGACGTGCCTTTACGTCACGGCGCCGATGGACGAGGTCGACGCGCCCAAGGTCAAGGTGGGTCAAACCGTGCGCATCTCGCTCGATGCACTGCCCGGTCAGTCGTTTCCCGGAAAAGTCCGCCGTATCGCGCCCTATGTAACCGCGGTCGAGAAGCAGGCACGCACGGTCGACGTCGAAGCGACGTTCGACGATCCGGCAAAGATCGGCCGCCTGCTGGTCGGCAACAGCGCTGACGTCGAAGTGGTGCTCGCCACGCGCGACGACGTGCTGCGGATTCCCACCGCGGCCCTTCTCGAGGGCAAGCGCGCGCTGGTCGTCGTCGGCGACCAGCTCGAGGAGCGTCAGCTGAAACCCGGACTCTCCAACTGGGAGTACACCGAAGTGCTCGAAGGCCTGGCCGCCGGTGACCGCGTCGTCACTTCGCTCGAGCGCGCGGGTGTGAAAGCGGGCGCGGTAGTCGTGGCCGAGCCCGCCAAGCCGGCGAAGTAACGTCCGGCGCTTCGCGCACGCGACCACAGCACGCGTTGCGTTGAGAGCGATCAACGCG
>Ga0335084_10005115_pt1 | contig 12937 bp, 8 predicted proteins | sample Lox_Sample_44_FD_206721 | JGI IMG/M metagenome (GOLD analysis project Ga0335084, IMG submission 206721) | Soil microbial communities from Loxahatchee National Wildlife Refuge, Florida, United States - Lox_Sample_4.4 | ecosystem: Environmental > Terrestrial > Soil > Wetlands | place: USA: Florida... | reverse complement strand
AGGCGAGCTTCAGCCGCCGGGAGTAGGTCAGCCACAAAACTACGAATGGCATGAACAGTAGCAACGCGGAAGGGGGTAGAGCGTGCTCAAACGTATCCAGTTGGAGCGGACGTGCCAGGAGCCCGATCGCTGCGAGGGGCGGCCAGGCCATAAACAAGACAAATCCGGTTCGTCCCAATCTGGAGAGCGCATCCCAGTCGCGAATTAGCAGGGTGATCGGGAGCAGCAACAGCACTTGATTGTAAGGAGTCAGGATAGGCAATACGAGTGTAGTTGCGATGAGGAACAGGGTCAGCATTTCCAGAAATTCCGGCGAATTCGGCTGAACGCCGCGCTTTCGCCAGCCAAAAGCGATCAGCAACAGGATGATTACGACCGACACGACTCCTCCGATCCAATTGCCAAGAATCAGTCTGACGATGGAGGTTGTCGGAAAGTACTTCGTATAGGCCTGGAGTCCCGCAAGAAAATAGCGGGGCCATCCGGGTAAGAGTAATTCTCCGGCACCCGCGAGTAGAAGGAAAGCCGAAGCAAACCCTGCTGCCAGCCGAGATCGTTGTTTCCAATCACCGAGCGTCCAAATGAAGAACCATGCCAGGCAAAGCACGATCATTTGCGGCTTGATCGTGGAAAACGCCAGCAAAGTGCCACCAAGAAAATAATGTTTGTGGACGATGGCCCAGGTCGAGAGAGCAATGAGGAAAGCCACAAACAGTCCAAGCTGTCTCAGCCGAAGTCCTTGCCCTATTTGTGGACTACTAAGTACAAAAAGAATGAATGCTGCCGTTGCCACCGGTGCTGGTTGCCAGCGAATACTTCCGAACCAAAGCCACACACTGATCGCGGTGAGGGCGCCGAGAAGAAGCGGAGCCCAGGCCTGTAAAACGGGGAACTCTATGTGCATCGTTGGGGCCAACAAGAAGACGACATACACGGGATACGCAAACCGCTGCTCATCCACGATTTCAGATCCCGGGTGGTCGTAACTCTGCTCGATGGGGTGCCCATAAAACCCAATCTGAATTTCGTGGCTCACCTCGGGGCCGTAGGGATTGCGCCGGTTCAGCAGAAGTTCCCGCGTGCCCACCCATCGCGGGTAAAGGTCGCCCATCTCTACCAGCAGTTTGCCCTGTTCCACATTCACATGGTGCTCCCAAGGGAGCACTATGCGATGCATATAAGTCCAACTGATCGCACTCACCGCCATGCCAACCAAGAGCCACAGCCAGGCTTTCATGAGATCTGATCCTGCCGGCCACAATCGGCCGTCAAACGAAAAAAGGCCTCCGCCCGTCAGGTCTGGGAGGAGGTCCGATATGATCCAACCTACTTGATCGCAGCTTCTTTTTCGCTAAGCTCTTCGAAGAGCCCGCCAGCGATCTCAATCATCTCGTCATCGACCACGCGGTTCTTTGAGATCGCTTCCTTCAGCGGAATCGAGACGATCTTGTTCGCTTTCAATGCTGCCATGCGGCCGAACTCGCCACGATGCACCATGTCGACCGCGCCCAGTCCATACCGCGTTGCCAAGACACGGTCAAATGCAGATGGTGAGCCGCCACGCTGTATGTGTCCCAACACGACGGCGCGCGTTTCGAATTTCGTACGAGCTTCGATCTCGCGAGCCAGGATGTTGGCGATGCCGCCCAGCTTGGCATGGCCGAACTCGTCCTTACCCATGTCCTGGATAACGGGGGCTCCGGCCCCGGTTGCAAACTTCGCTCCTTCCGCCACGACGACAATTGAGAAATACCGGCCACGCTCGTGGCGCTGCCGAATCGACTCGGCGACCTTGTCCACATCAAAGGGCCGCTCGGGAATCAGAATCACATCGGCTCCGCCGGCGATGCCGCTGTAGAGCGCGATCCAGCCTGCGTCACGACCCATGACCTCGACAACCATCACGCGATTGTGCGCCTCAGCCGTCGTGTGAACACGATCGATTGCCTCGCACACGATGTTGCAAGCCGTATCAAATCCGAAAGTGTAGTCCGTTCCACCGAGATCGTTATCGATGGTCTTCGGCACGCCCACGACTTTGACGCCCTTCTCGTGAAGCTTCTGCGCTACAGAGAGAGTATCGTCGCCACCGATGGCGATCAATGCATCGATCTTGTGCGCTCCAATGGTCGCAATGCAGCGATCAAAACCATCCGGCCGCTTCGAAGGATTTGTGCGCGAAGTTCTGAGGATCGTCCCGCCACGCGGAAGAATGCCGCTCACCGCGTCGAGATCGAGAGCCATACTCTGGTTTTCGATAAGTCCCCGCCAGCCCTCCAGAAAGCCAACAAACTGATCATGATAATGGAACGTTCCTTTACGAACCACGGCGCGAATGACGGCGTTGAGTCCAGGACAGTCGCCCCCGCCCGTCAATATGCCAATTTTCATCGTTTGCTCCTCTTCAGGGTCGTGAGTTCAGGATGCATCCTAGGAATGCACCCCGAGTGCAAGGGCGTGACGAAGTGGCCCATTTCCAAGGGCGGCAATCGTTCGGAATTCCTAGGTTAACACCAAAAAAATAGAACGAAAATGAGATACGGTAATCCAGGAGGCGATAGCCGGAAGCCTGATCCGTCGCCAGAACGAACGATCTTAAGCAGCACTGCGCTTCCGCCCCAATTCAAAATTCTTATCGAGTGTATTCAAAATGTAACTGCCAGGAGCTTTTTCGTTACTGTCAGGATTGCGCAAGGCTCGCAGATTCGACACAATGCTCGACGGTATGCAGAAGACCTTCTCCATGCTGGTGTGGGTGGCCGTAGCCGTGTTCGGCGCCGTGGCGACCGCTGTGATCGCGATTCATCGGGAAGAACCGATCAATGCCCTTTGGCTGATTGTCGCGGCGACCTGTTGCTACGCGCTGGGATACCGCTTCTACAGCAAGTTCATTGCCGCCAAGATCCTGGCCGTCGACGCGATGCGGGCAACTCCGGCTGAGCGCCTCGAGAATGGGCGGGACTTTCTCGTCACTAACAAGTGGGTTGTTTTCGGCCATCACTTTGCTGCCATCGCCGGCCCCGGTCCGCTTGTGGGCCCAGTTCTCGCGGCACAGTTTGGATATCTTCCTGGAACGCTCTGGGTGCTGGCCGGAGCGGTCTTCGCCGGTTGTGTGCAGGACTTTGTGATTTTGCTGTTCTCCGTGCGCCGCGACGGTAAATCGCTCACTGAAATGGCAAAAGAAGAAACAGGGTCCGTCGGAGGAACGGTTGCCTACGGGGCAGTCATCGCCATTCTCATCATCCTGCTTGCGGTCATTGCGCTGGTCGTCGTCAACGCCCTAAAGGACAGTCCCTGGGGCACTTTTACCATCGCGATGACGATTCCGATTGCGCTGCTGATGGGTGTATATCTGCGGCGTATTCGGCCCGGCAAAGTATTGGAGGTATCGGTTCTCGGCTTCGTCCTCGTGCTGCTGGCGATTTGGGGCGGCCAGTGGGTCTCGCAGGATGCGACGATCGCTCCTCTATTCACATGGCGGGCATCAACCCTGGCAATCTCTATTATCGTCTACGCGTTCGCCGCGTCGGTTGTGCCAGTTTGGTTGTTGCTCGCTCCACGCGACTATCTGAGCACCTTCGTGAAACTTGGCACAATCGGATTGCTGGGAATCGGAATGGTTGCTCTCCATCCAACTCTTCACATGCCGGCGCTCACGCGCTTCGTGGATGGAACCGGCCCCGTATTCGCCGGAAAGATCTTTCCGTTCGCATTTATCACGATCGCGTGCGGCGCCATCAGCGGATTCCATTCGCTGATCTCCAGCGGCACCACGCCGAAGCTGATTGCGCGCGAGACGGAAACTCCGATGGTGGGTTACGGAGCCATGATGGCTGAGTCTGCGGTCGCGGTGATGGCAATCATTGCGGCATGCGTTCTCCAGCCGGGAGTCTACTTCGCCATCAATAGCCCAGCAGGCATTGTTGGGCAAACGGCCGCGGCCGCTACCCAGACGATTTCGAGTTGGGGCTTTCCTGTGACCGCTGCTGACATGCAGTCTCTCGCACATGCCGTTGGTGAGCAGACTTTGTTCAATCGCACGGGTGGTGCGCCCGCCTTCGCCGTAGGGATGGCGCACATCTTCTCGCAGAGCCTCGGTGGTTCGACCGTGATGGCGCTTTGGTACCACTTCGCCGTTATGTTCGAAGCCCTGTTCATCCTGACCATTCTTGATGCCGGCACACGGGTCGCTCGTTTCATGATTCAGGACGCGCTCGGCCACATCTACAAGCCATTGGGCCGCACAAGTTGGTATCCATCCATTCTTTTCACTAGTGCGCTGGTTGTGGCCGCTTGGGGATTCTTCTTATGGCAGGGAGTAAAGGATCCGCTGGGTGGCATCAACTCACTGTGGCCGCTGTTCGGCATTGCTAATCAATTGCTCGCGATCGTTGCTCTCTGCGTTGCCACGACCATCATCATCAAGATGCACCGTACGCGCTACGCGGCGGTTACCCTGGTGCCGCTGGTGTGGCTGGTCGCCGTAACGTTTACAGCTTCCTGGCACAAGATTTTCGATCCCAACCCGCGTGTTGGATTTCTAGCGCAGGCCAGCGCCCTAGCGGCGGGATCTGCAACCAACGCCACAGCTCGCCTGATCTTCAATAACCGCCTGGACGCAGCCGTTACCTCCATGCTCGTAGTCATGGTCACTCTTGTTCTGGTTGAATCTGCTCGTCAGTGGATCGGCGTCTTGCGGGGCGTAAGAGACGCGCAGGTGAAAGAGACGCCATTCGTCATGACTCGTCTGGCGGAGGAGAGATCATGAATTTCCTTGCTGAGGCTATGCGACTAGTCGCCGCAACCTTGCGAGAGATTTTTGATGAATCGGCTTATGCGCGATTTCTGAAGCGCTCGCATATGACTTCCTCTCCAGCTGCTTATGCAGCGTTTTGGCGGGAGCGGGAATCGAGTCGTGCTCCGAGAATTAAATGTTGCTAGGACAGACCTGTTGAAGATATTGTGATTACCTCTCCAAGGAGGCGCCACTCGGAACAAAACTGATCCGTTGGGAGAGTAAAGATGTTTCGATCGTTGCACGATTCTTGCCTTCCTCTGTTGCTGGAGAGTCGAAGAACTACGGTCGCATGCAGCGTTAGGACCGCGATTCTATCGGCAATATTCGCTCTCTGCTTTTTCCTCGCCTCGTGTGGAAGTTCGAATTCCACACAGGCCCTGCAAGTCAATGTAGCGAATTCTGCCAATCCCCTCGTCGCACAAGTCACAATCGGCAGCGGATGTACGGGCCAAGTCATGGTGGAATTTGGTCCGGACACTTCTTATGGAAGAAGTACGTCGTGGTATCCGATTGATTCAGCACCGATCACCGTTCAAGTCGCTGGGATGCGGGCCTCAACGGTCTATCACATGCGCGCACAGCGCCAATGTCTTGGAGTGACGACGACCAGCCAAGATACTGTCTTTACGGCGGGCGCCCCGCCATCGATTCCGTTTCCAGCCGTTCAAGTGAGCCGATCCGATCCTCCAGATTCAACGGAGAACCCGGGAGTCGAACTACTCGATACGATCGCAACCACTGGAACGAATCAGATCCAGGCTTTCGTTACAGATCGTGATGGAAATCCCATCTGGTACTACGACGTAGGGCAAGGCAAGTTTCCATACATCTACAAACTCCTTCCGAACGGAAACTTTCTATTCATGATTGTGGATCCACAGGGGGCGATTCGTGGCTCCGGGAAGTGGACCTGGCCGGCAACACGATCCGTCAGATCGACATCCTCACTCTTCAACAAAGAATGCAGGCCGCGGGATTCGATTTCGTTCCTGATGGTTATCACCACGACTTTCTTCTTCTGGACAACGGCCATGTCGTCGTTCTCGTCACACAGACGAAAGAGTTCATCGACCTTCCCGGATATCCCGGCACGACGCAGGTTATCGGAGATGGATTGGTAGACCTTGATTCCAATTTCAATCCGGTTTGGGCCTGGAACGGCTTCGATTTTCCAGACTGGCTCGACGTGAATCGACATCTTTTCGGGCTGCCCGATTGGACGCATTCGAACGCCGTGATTTATTCCCCCACTGATGGAAACCTGATCGTTTCCATGCGTCATCAGTCCTGGGTGATTAAGATCGACTACAACAACGGCGCGGGGACTGGCAATGTGCTTTGGAGGCTCGGTTACCAGGGCGACTTCGCACTGGCACAGGGAGAGGATCCCGGCCTCTGGTTCTCGTTCCAGCACTTTCCCGTGATCACCACTCAGAGCGGAACGCAGACGTCGCTTGCGATATGGGATAACGGGGACTATCGCCCTCTCGATACAAACGGAACCACCTGCGTCATCCCCGGACCTCCAGCCTGCTACTCTCGCGCCACTATTTTCCAGGTGGACGAAAGTTCGAAGGTAGCCGATCTTCTCTGGGCATATGCACCTGGAATGTTCAGCATTTGGGGCGGCAGCATCAACCAACTAGCAAATGGAAACGTCGAGTTCGACCTGAATGCACCGCAGGTGCCGCCATCAGACGGTGTGGCGTCACAGTTGCAGGAGGTCACGCAGACGGATACGCCAACCGTGATCTGGAAGATGGACGTACCCCTGCCGGTGAATGCATATCGGGCTTATCGGATACCCAGTCTGTATCCAGGAATTATCTGGCAACAGTAACGAATCAGTCGTGAGCGCGCTCGATACTGCGAGCCGCTCACGACTTAACCGGCCTGCGGACTACTGCTGCAGAGGGTATCCGTCTTCGCCGGGCAATTTTCCATCGACTTTCAGGATTTTCATCCCGGGCTTAATGTCCACGACATCCACCAACGCGATTCCTCCGCTGAATGTCTGCAGAGCTTCGCGCTGCATGCCGTTGGAAGGTAGCGACAAAGGCTCCGACTGTGCTTCGCCGGCGTAGACTCGTGTCCTCCAGTATTGCTTATACTCCGCTTCGGACATTCCGATGAGTTTCAGCATGGCGTCATGTTCTGCTGTGCCTGCCGACCGCGTAAACAGTTTTACCGGAGCCCCGTCGGGCCAGTATCGCTTTTCGCCGACGAAGAGCTTGCGGAGTTCTCCCCTGCCGATGCTCGACTGTGAATTCCGCGGATTCACTACGACCGCAATTCCACTCTGCGCCAATGCAGCAGGTGCCGAACCGAGCAGGGCGATTGCAATTAGAAGAGATCGTTTGAAGTTGATCGGTTTCATCGTTCTCTCCTGTTCAAAATGCGAAAACGAGCTGCATCTGCAGCCCGTCCAAGTCCGGTTGGCCCTTGCGGATCGTGTGATCGAGTTGTGTCTTGATCCCAATGGCATCGTTGAAGTCATAGCGCGCGCCGAAAGAAGGGCCATGGCGCAGTAAGACATCGTCGTGATAAATGCTGTTCGGATTCGTATTTACGTATTGATATCGGAAGAACGGACGAATGGGCCCGAATCGCTTCGAAAACTGAGAGTAGAAGGCCGGCATGTTATAAACCGGTCCGCCGTTCTCGTAGGCGTTCCGTATCCAGAAGCCTTCGTTCAAGAACTCAATCCCATGCGCGTTGTAGACGACATGTCCATTCACGATCATCTGTCCGAGCCGGACATCGGGGCCTAACTGGAAATCACTGATGCGATCGTGATAGAACGATCCGCCAACCTGCAGCCCCGGTATGGCGCGCGGGCGCGCAAACAGGCCCACATTGATGTGGTTGCCATTGTTCTCGTCGGTTTCGCCTATGCCGCTCAGATTCGGCCGAATCGTGTCACTGGAGCCGTATTCAAATAAATAATTCAGCCCCAGTGATCCGGAAGGAACGGCTCCTGTAATCGAAACTCCGACCGCTTGCGTCGGCAACAGGCCTCCATCGTCGGCGAACTCCATGATGAGTGGACGGCTCGCCATGGTGTGCACCCACATTCCGCTGTGAAAGGCGCTGTTGTAATAGCCGATTCCGGTGTGATATCGGCCCGTCGAGACACGGAAATAGTCATTGTAGTCGTACCGAAAGAGCACCCGCTCAAGGTCCACATCGAAACTCTGAGCGTCGCCTTCACCAATAACGACCTCAGCCAGAACATTCGCTTTATCGGTAATTCTTGAAGTCAGGTAAAGATCGAAATCTCCCACATAAAAGTTCCCGGCAGAACCAGGAACAAAGCCGAATGCACCGAGTTCGGGCTGGCGCTGGTTGAGAACTTTGTAGTTCACCTCGCCAAAGCCGCGCCATTGAATTCCGCGGATCTCATGCTCCTCGCGAAACATCGACCCCTTCGCCGCGTTGGTTGCCTCCTCCGGTGGTTGCACCGGAGTTTCCGCCTTGGTTTCAGGATTAGTGGCAACCACGGACACTTGCTTACCTTCGAGAGCCGCGACTTTCTCCTGCAACTCCTTCACTTGCTGAACTAGGGCGCGAATAGTCTCCTGATCGGAACTCGTTGTCTGGGCAAAGAGCATCCCGCTCAGGAGAAAGAGAGCGACACCTATCCTGTAGAAACAGGACATGCTGTTCCTCCTCACTAATTTTTTATGAACTGCATTTGGGACGGCGGTTAGGTGATGCGTTTCTAGGTACTCGCTACAGAAGACGACTTTCGAGTTGATCGTGGTGCTTGCGAAAGAACAGGGTTGCCACGATTCTGGTGCTACTGACCGTACGGTGGCACGCGTTCCCCGCGCGCCGCAAGATATCGGAAGTAATCGCATATGCATGAAGTTGTTCGCCGTAAAGAGTCGCACCGCGAGGTTGTGCCCGGGTCGCAGTTCAACTACACTCCATCCGCACGATGGAACCATCGTCCGAATCGCGCCCGAAGATTCCTTTTCAAGTGAAGAGAAAATTACTTATGTCACGCAAACTTGCCGCGGCCGTATTTGTCTTCTTGTTGATTTCAGTTCCAGCTGTGCATCCGCAGAGTGAGGCTCCCGCGAGTCAGACCATGCGGCCCGTGATTCGCGGGCGACACGCTGCGGTGGCATCAATGAAGGCCGAGGCCACGGAAGCCGCACGGCGGATTCTTGACGCGGGAGGGAATGCATTCGACGCGGCTGTAGCTGGCCAGGCAGCTTTGGCGGTTACAGATTTCTCATTGAACGGTGTAGGGAGTGATGCGGTTCTGCTGGTCTACAACGCGAAAGAGAAGAAGATTTATTCGATCAACGCCGAACCTCGCGCTCCCAAACTTGCGACCATCGAGTGGTACGAGAAAAACAACGGAGGAAAGATTCCGGAATCGGATGGCCTTCTGTCCGGAGGAATTCCTGGCGTCGTGGACGCCTGGTACACGCTGCTGGATCGGTGGGGCACGATGAGTTTCGAGCAGGTGTTGCAGCCGGCCATCGATCTTGCCGAGAAGGGGTTTCCGCTGAGCGAGCGCGGCGCTTCCTATATCGCGGAAGAGAAGAAGATTCTCAAATACCCAACCACCGTAAAAATCTATCTGCCCAATGGCCATCCGCCCAAAGCTGGCGACATTCTCAGGAATCCCGATCTCGCGCACACTCTCCAGAAGCTGGTTGATGCCGAGCGAGCCAGCAAATCAAAGGGGCGTAATGAAGCATTGAAAGCGGCCCGCGATCGCTTTTACAAAGGCGACATCGCCCGGGCGCTGGCCACGTTTTCCGAGGCAAATGGCGGACTCTTTCGCTACGAGGATTTCGCAGAGTATTCGGCTGAAGTCGAAACGCCGGTGTCGATCGATTATCGCGGATATCAGATCTACAAGAATCCATCCGCCAGTCAGGGCCCGTCTGAGTTAATCGCGCTCAATATGCTCGAAGGGTACGATCTGAAAGCCATGGGGCACAACAGTCCCGATTTCATCCACACCAGCGTGGAGGCAATCAAGCTCGCCATGGCCGATCGTGAGAAGTATCTCGGCGACATGGACTACATCAAGATTCCGTACGACGGCCTGCTCTCCAAGGACTATGCCCGCGACCGCAGGAAGTTGATCGATTCGGCGAAGGCATCTCTGGAATTGCGCCCGGGAACAGCTGAAAAGTACGCGAGCAAGCAAGCGACTCTCGACCGTCCAGTTCGTGAGGCATTGGATGGCAATGCCAGCCACAACGGAGACACGAGCTACATCGCGGTTGTCGATCACGACCACAACATGGTCAGTTTTGAGCCTAGCCTCCACGAACTGTTCGGGACGGGCGTAGTCATGGGGGACACGGGCATTCTCTTTAACTGCCGCGGAGACTACTACTCGCTAAAGCGCGGAGAAGCCAATGCCCTCGAACCCGGCAAACGACCGCGCAGCACGCTGCAGAGCACCCTCGTCATGAAAGACGGCCAGCCCTATGCCATCCTGGGCAGCCCCGGCGGTGACGACCAAGTCATGCGGACCATGCAGACCCTCATCAACATGATCGACTTCGGCATGAACATCCAGCAGGCCATCGAATCACCGCGCTGGTCGACAGAAAGCTTTCCGGCATCGCCGTTCCCGCACACGATGTATCCGGGCGTGATGGCGGTGGAGTCCCGCATTCCAGAGACGACGCGGCAAGCCCTGATTGCTAAGGGACACAAACTTCGGGTCGATCCTCCATGGTCACTCGGATCGAATGGTGGAATCCTGATCGATTCGAGCACGGGAGTGCTAAGCGCCGGCGCCGACCCGCGCGTGGACGCCTACGCCTGGGCATGGTAACGGACTCCAACGACGGCGACGATTTACCTTTCTCCCAAATAATGTCCTGGCGCGAACATTTGGACCAGATGCGGCCATCGCCTCCGCGAATATCCTCCCAAATTGTGACTGAGATCACCGCGTGATAGTCAGCGGTCGTTGAAACTTGAACCTGGGATGAAAACCGCGTTACTTGCCAGCACGTTGGCCGGGCTCGCGACCGGGCTCGGGGGGCTCTTCATCTGTATCGTGCCAACCGTTACCCGGCGGTGGTATGACACTCTGCTCGGTTTCTCCGCAGGAGTAATGCTGGCAACGGGCTCCATAAGCCTCCTGTGGCCTGCTCTGCACCGCGATGGACTTCTGCAAGTTTCGCTCGGACTGGCTTCGGGTGGCTTGTTGGTTTACCTGCTTGAGCGAAGCATTCCTCACCTCGAACCTCACTTCGCGCCGGAATTGAGTGGTCCTCAGAAGAGTTTCGGACTCCTCCTTGCGGCGGCCTTGACCCTGCATCACATTCCCGAGGGTTTGGCAATCGGAGTAGCATTTGCCGGCGGTGGAGCATCCGTCGGCGTCCTTGTGGCAGTGTCCATCGCAATCCAGAATATTCCAGAGGGATTAGCGGTGGCGATGCCGCTCCGCGCCGCTGGGCTGGAGCGATGGAAAGCATTCCTTGGGGCGGCGGCATCTGGTTTGGCCGAACCGCTCGCCGCCGCGCTTGGCGTTTGGTTTGTCTCACTCGTGGGGCCGATCGTTCCGTACGCGCTCGCGATGGCGGCAGGCGCAATGATCTTTGTGGCTTCCGATCAATTGATTCCCGAAAGTCGTCAGCAACCTGAGGCCAAAGCGCCATCTGTCGGTTTGATGCTCGGATTCCTCTGCGTGACGGCTTTGAGTTACTTCGTATAGTGTCCCGATTGGGTTCCATGCGCTGCCAAGCACTCAACTGACCCAGGGAAGACCACGGCGACCCCATTGTTTTAAAATGGCTGCCGCTCTTGGTCCAACGGTCATGCCATGCACAAGCGCGCTTCCTGTGTTAAGTGCCTCCGCTGTCGTCACTGCGTTCGCAAAGCATGAATGGGATCGACCCGCGTCGCCCGGTGTGCAGGCCAGTAACTCGCCGCAAACGCTACTGTCAGGAGCAGGAGCGCAGCAGCTCCAAGAGTCAATGGATCTGCCGAGCTGACTCGAACGAGCATCCCGCTGAAGAGTCGGAAGAGCACGACTGCAGCTCCCATCCCCAGCAACAACCCTGGGATGGTGAGTTTCAAGCTCTCCCGCGTCACCATCCGAATCACATTCATGCGGCTGGCGCCCAGTGCGATGCGAACGCCAAATTCCTGCGTACGCTGATTTACGGCATAGCTCATCACGCTGTAAAGCCCGATCGCCGCCAGCAGAACACAGAGCCCGCCTACGGCCGCCAACAAGCTGGCAGCCACCTTCTCTGCGTAGAGGGAATAGCCAACAGCATCCGTGAGTCGCACCGGATGGAACGCTGCATCCTGATTCAGAGCCAGAGCCTCCCGGCGAAGCTCCGGAAGAATGGTCATCGGATCGCCCGCAGTCTTGACCAGGAAGGAAAAATTTAACCCAGGACGAAACGACTGGCGAAATGGTAAGTAGAAATAAGGAGCCGCAGCTTCGGTTGGGGTGCTGTACTTGCTGTCGCTCACCTCGGCGACAATCGTTACCTTCGACCCGGCTACGGTGACCGTCCTTCCCACCGGACTTGCTTCCCCATAGAAATGATCAGCAAAAGTCTGGTTCACGATCATCACCTGTGGGGCACCATCTTCATCGCGCTCGGTGAACTCGCGCCCCCCGAGCATGCGGATTCCCATGAACTGGAAGTATCCCGGCGGCACGGTAGCGCGGTGGATCAGCATCTGCTCGTTTGGGGAGGGGAGGTAACCTTCGACAACAAGCTGGTCTTCCGGACTTGAAGAAGGCGAGGTGAGCGGAACCCAGTCCGTATAGGTCACGCCGGTTACTCCGGGCATCGTTTCGATCCGCTCCCGCAGCCTGCGGCAGAAATTCCATTGCTCCCGGGCGTCGTAACCCGCGTTGGATAAGTAGAACTGGGAGACCACGACGTTCTTCGTATCAAACCCAGGATCGATCTGGCTCGCATTACGGAAGCTGCGCTGGAACAACCCAGCCCCCGCCAATGCAACCGTGGCCAGCGCAACTTCAACTCCGATGAGCAGCGCTCGCAGCCGATGTGAGTGAACTCCGCCGATCCCGCTACGTCCCCCTTCGTTGAGAGTGCGGTTCAGGTCTCCCCGAACAGAAAGCCATGCCGGTGCCAATCCCGAAACAAGCGTCGCAGTCACAACCACCAG
>Ga0335084_10005114_pt1 | contig 12938 bp, 13 predicted proteins | sample Lox_Sample_44_FD_206721 | JGI IMG/M metagenome (GOLD analysis project Ga0335084, IMG submission 206721) | Soil microbial communities from Loxahatchee National Wildlife Refuge, Florida, United States - Lox_Sample_4.4 | ecosystem: Environmental > Terrestrial > Soil > Wetlands | place: USA... | reverse complement strand
CCATTTTCCTGGTTTCGATCCCTCTGCAGCCCATCCCGGACCCCGACCTGGTTCTGGCGCCCGAGACCGTGCGCGAAGCTCTCGCCGGAGGTGACCGCCTGCGCCGCGTGTTGCTGGTCGAGGACAACGTCGTCAATCAGAGGCTCGGCCTGCGCACACTCGAGAAGCTGGGCTGCCACGCCGACCTTGCGGCCAACGGTCGCGAGGCCGTCGAGATGGCGCTCAAATCCTCCTACGACCTGATTCTGATGGACTGCCGCATGCCGGAGATGGACGGCTACACGGCCACTCGGGAAATCCGCCGGCAGCAGCAGGACGGTATGCGGACTCCCATTGTCGCCATGACCGCGCACGCCGTTGTCGGCGCCCGTGAAGAATGCCTGGAAGCAGGCATGGACGATTACGTATCCAAGCCTGTTGCGCCCGGCGAGCTGGAGCGGGTCCTGCTGCGCTGGGGAGCCTGAGGTGCGCCAATTCCCCCACCCGGATTCGTCCAGGACTGCTGAAATCTGCGCTTAAGGCGACACAAACGCAGCAAAATACACCCCTTCTGCGCATGGACACGGAATTGCAAACCCATTGTCGGGAAAGGAGAAAATCAATGTTGCGATTGCTGGTCGCGCTTGCGCTGGTGATGGCCGTTGTACCGGCGACAGCCGCCGCCGCCGTGACCGAAGCGGGTCCCACGCCGATCATGAAGGTCGTCCAGCCCGACAGCGCAAAGGCAGGCGACGAAGTAACCGTTTCGGGCACGAATCTGGCGAAGGACACGGTCGCCGCTGTTTATCTGACCCAGGGCGAAAAGACGATCAAGGTGAAAGTCACCTCGCAGACCGAGACCGACGTTAAGTTCCTGATTCCGGCGGATTTGAAGGCTGGACGGTTTGGCATTATGGTTCTGACGACTGGTGGTGACAACGCCCGCCAGATCGACGAACCCGTTTATATCAGCGTCGAGTAGCTCTCCAGGGTTTTGCGTGTGCCGAAATGCCGGCAAAATGCTGTTCCAGTTGAATCCGGACATCCGGGTCACACGAGAAACGCCTCCCACGTTTCTCGCGCAGGCCGAGGACGACCCGGTAGACAACTTCAACAACTCAGTGCTCTACTTCATCGCGCGGAAGAACGCGGGAGTGCCAGTGGAATATCATGTATATCCCCACGGCGGGTACGCGTTCGGGCTGCGGCCAACGATGTTCCCGATTACGGGCTGGCCCCGGCTGGTGGAGACGTGGCTGAAGACGATTTGGTTCATGGCCTGAATGCCCACCGTCACCATGGCGTCACGCCGATTGATGTAAACTGAATACGTTATGGGGGTGTGTCTTCAGCAGTAGCTGGCTCCCAACGTTCGTCCTGCCTCAAGTACGGAAATTCTCTGCGTCTTTTTTCAACCTGATCTTCCCCGACGACTGCCGTTTGTGCGGTGTGCCCTTACAGGAGATTTCACGGATCCCGGTGTGTCCGTCGTGCCTGCGCAAGCCCGCCGCGCTCGATGCGGAATACTTCTGCCGCGATTGCCGCATGCCCTTCCGGAATGCGTTCCCGCTCGATGAAGAGGGGCGTTGCGCACTGTGCCGGCTGGGGTTGAAAGGCTTCGATGCGGCGTATTCGTTCGGCGCGTTTGAAGGCGAGTTGCGCGAGCTGATCCACTTGTTCAAGTACGGCGGCGTGGAGACGCTGGCAGGACCGCTGGGGCGGTTCCTCGCACTGGCCCTGCCGCGGGGTCAGCGGTTCGACGTCGTTGTGCCGATGCCCTTGCACTGGATGCGGCGATGGAAACGAGGGTTCAATCAGGCCGATCTGCTGGCGCGGGAGATCGGGCGGAGGACGTGTTTGCCGGTGTGCGGTTTGGTGGCGCGCGGGAAGGCAACAACGCCCCAGGCGGGGTTGACGAACGCGAAGCGGCGGGCGAATGTGAACGGGGCGTTCCGGGTGCGGCGCGCGGAACAGGTGAAGGGACTGCGGATTCTGCTTGTGGATGACGTCATGACGACAGGCGCTACGGCGAGCGCCTGTGCGCGGACGTTGAAGCGGGCGGGCGCGGCCCGGGTCAGCGTTCTGACAGTGGCGCGGGTGGACCGCCGATTCGATTCGGATGCGGTTCGGCTCTCCGTGACGGAGCCAGGAGGAGACCAGATTGGGAGTGTGGAAGCCCATGCACGCGGTTGAGCGGTTACATCGTCCGGTTCTGGTGCTGAACGCGAGCTACGAGCCCATCAACATTTGTGCGGCGCGGCGCGCGTTGGTGCTGGTGCTGAAGGGCGTGGCGTCGGCCGAGGAGCTGACGGGCGCGGACATACATTCGTCGCGGCAGCGGGTCCGGATTCCGTCAGTGATCCGGCTGCTGGAGTATCGCCGTATTCCGCATCAAACGCGAGCCCTGTCGCGCAAGAACATCCTCATGCGCGACCGCTATACCTGCCAGTACTGCCATCGCACCATGCCGTCAGGCGACCTGACGCTCGACCACGTGATTCCGCGGTCTCGCGCGGGCGAGACCACGTGGGAGAATCTGGTGGCCTGCTGCCATCCGTGCAACAACCGCAAAGGCAATCGCACTCCTGAAGAAGCGGGAATGAAACTGACGAAGATGCCCCGTCCGTTCAGCCTGCACACGAGCCGACACCTGATGCGGCTGATGGGCAAGGCAGACGATCAGTGGCGGAAGTATTTGTTCTATTAGCCGCTCCGTTTCTGGCGTGGCGCGACGCGATTGATCAGCCCGCCGCTGGAGAGGGCGGCGCTGGCGCCGGTGGTTTAGGCTGGCCTCCGCCGCTGGGTTTTTCCTTTGCCGTCTTGGAAGGGCTGATGATGACGTGGGCGTTGCGGCCCTCCAGTCGCGGCTGGCCTTCCACTGTTCCCACGGAAGCCAGGTCCTCGGCGAAGCGCATGAGCAGTTTTTTGCCGAGGTCCACGTGCGCGATTTCGCGTCCGCGGAACTGCACCACGGCCTTCACGCGATTCCCTTCCTTGAGGAAGCGGATGGCGTGGTTCTTCTTGAATTCGTAGTCGTGGTCGTCGGTGTTGGGGCGGAATTTCAGCTCCTTCACCTGGATCACATGCTGCTTTTTGCGCGCCTCGTGCTGCTTCTTTTTGTTCTCGTACTGCCATTGGCCATAGTCCATGGCCTTGGCCACGGGCGGCTCGGCCGTGGGCGCAATCAGGATGAGGTCGAGGCCCATGTCCTGCGCCTTGCGTACGGCCGCTGGAGTGGGCATGACTTCGACGCTGCCGTCCGGAAACACAGCGCGGACTTCGCGGACGCGAATGGCCTCATTCACGTTCTCTCGAATCCTCGGGCGGCGCGGTGGGAAATGACGGGGCGGGATCATCGAGCGATCTGGGGGCGACCCGTGGCGGCGATGCCGTCACCCCGGAAGACAAGGGATTCGCGTGTTTGCAAAAGGTTCTCCGTAAGGAAGTTCAGCGCCAACGGCGCTAACGATTTGAGGCGTGTTGGAACGAACGTCAAGTTTACCTTGCTACTATCCTGCCAGAACCTGGCGGGTTCGGCAACAGGGTCAGGTGGGGGGAGCAGCGCCGCTGGGGTCAAGCGAAGAGAACTGCTGGGTGACGGGGGGCTGCGGTTCGCCCTCCGGGTTCGGGTCCACGGGCGTATCAAGCTCGCCGCTTGCGGTGAGCCGCAGGGTCCAAAGGATGTAGAGGACGAGGGAAAAAGCTTGCGCAAGGAGGTTGCCGAGATTGACGAGATTACCGGAGGAGGCGGCCACCAGCATGAATGGGATGGAATTGGCCGCCCCATAAACCAGGAGCAGGATCCAGTGCACGCCCGTGTTTGTGTTCCGCGCGATGGGAAACTGGCGGAACACGATCCAGAGTCCGCCGAGGAAGAGAGCGGTGCCGGACGCTTCGATCCGGTCCAGCAGAATCACCCAGTAGTAGACGGAAATGTGGTGGAGCGAGTGGAGTTCCAGGCTCAACGTAAACACCGAGAGGCTGAGAGAAAGGGCCCCCGCGATGGCGAAGACGAAGAATCGGTCGCCGGTTGGATGCTTGTCGACGGCGCGACGATAGCACTCCCACAGCGTCGCGAAGCCGAGAAGGGCAAATAGCGGCTCGGAAAGCAGCCACGCATGGCCGTACGCGTTCGAGCGAAACGGAATCCAGATCAGCGCGAGTCCGGAGACGACTCCCCAGGCGATGAACCCGGTGAAGAAAGGGAACGCCCGACGAACTAGGCCGGCGGAGAACAGGCGCACCAGCAGCGCGCATTGCGCGACGACGCTGGCTACCCACAGAACCTTGGTAACGGTGAGCAACGAAGTAAGGTACAGAGTACTCCGTTGCCCCCGCGGATGACAATGCTAAATGCGCAATTAGTCGCCACAGCCGTGCGGAAGGCAGGGCGGCATGGGGTTGTAGGGCGCAGGAACGGGATTGTTCTGGTTGATGACGACTCCGGCGGTCGCGATACCCGCGATGACGAAGATCGAGGCGATGAGCATCAGTCGTTTCATGGGTGTTTGTCCTTTCGGGAAGCCGCCTGCTGCGGCTACACGTCGGAGGGGAGTTTAGCTGCTGATTCTGCGTGAGCCGATGGCCAGAGAGTTCTAAGCGGTACTGGCAAGGCCACCGGCTGGGCTGTCCGGAGTTCCAGCGGAATACTATATGTGTGTATGGCGCATATCCGCGCGGGCGACCCCCAGGTGACCAGGCGGGTGTCCGAGTTTGTCCGGGAACTGGCCTGCAAGGGCTGGTATCACAGCTTCGAATTGCCCAACGGGCGGAAGATCGATGGCCATCAAAGCGTCGCCCTGCAGCGTGAACGGCTGGCCCGCTTCGGTGTCCCCGAGGATCTGCGCGGGAAGCGCGTGCTCGACATCGGCTGCTGGGACGGCTGGTTCAGCTTCGAGATGGAGCGGCGCGGGGCGGAAGTCGTCGCAGCCGATATCGTGGAGCGTGAGACTTTTGGCGTGGCTCGCGAAGCGCTCGGATCGCAGGTGGAGTTCGTCCTTTCGGATGTTTACCACCTCACCCCGGACCTCGTCGGGCGGTTCGATATCGTGCTCTTTCTGGGCGTGCTGTACCACCTCAAGCACCCCCTGCTGGCGCTGGAGCGCGTGTGCGCGCTGACCACCGATCTCGCGCTGGTGGAGTCGTTCGTGATTGACGATGGCCTCGACCCCGACGCGGCTCCCATGCTGGAGTATTACGAAAACGAGGAACTGCTGGGGCGGTTCGACAACTGGTGTGGGCCAAACACAGCGTGCGTCGAGGCGTTCTGCCGTACCGCGGGATTCGCAACAGTGGAGTCGCGTGGTGTTACGGATCAGCGCGCGCACTTCCTGTGTGGGCGGCAGTGGCCGGCCGCCCCTTCGATCCCCCGCTACACACCGCCGGTCATCACAGGCGTCGTGAATCAGAGAAACGGCGAATCGGCCTTTGACAGCCGCGTGGACGAGTACGCTTCGGTATTCTTCAAGTCGGGCCAACCCGAGCTGACGCGAGCGACTGTGCTGCCGGAGATAGACGGCTTCGGAGTCTGTCCGGTAAGCGTGACAACAAAGGGTGGCGTGGGCTGGCAGGTGGACTGTCGCATCCCCCTCGATGCCGTGCAGGCGGTGCGGTCGATTCGGTTGCGCACCAGCGAGAGTGAGTTCGGCGCGGCAGAGCCTTTCACAGTCGACGCGCCCCGATCGCGTTCGGCACAAGGGGAGTTCTCCGGTGTGCTGGACATTCGCGGCGTCGCCGACAGCGCCACCTGGGAAGACGATGTGGTGCGCGGCGATTACTTTTCGGTTTGGGTACACGGCATGCCCGAGGCCACGCCCAGGCAGGTAAGGGTACTATTAGGAAACACCGACGTCCGCGTGTTGTTCGTCTCGCCGCTCGACCGCCAGCAGCTTCGTCAGATCAACGTGCGCCTGCCAGTCGGAATCGCCGGGGGCGAGTACGAGGTCACGGTGCGGTATGGAAAATCGATAACGCCTTCGCACCCGTTACGAGTGGAAAGGGACCCCAAAACGGAAAACCGGTGAGCACTCGGAGGAAGATGCTCACCGGTGGCACCGTTGCGAAATCGCAGACTGTGCCCAGCTTACGGGGGCCCGCCGGTTAGTCTTAGGACGTATGCACCCTAGGAATTCGACGTTGTCCCTCCGTAACAGGTTGCAGTAAGATTAACACGGCTGCCTGGTCCTGGAGCAAGAGTTTTCTGTAGTGGTCATACAACCGTAATGGGGAACACGAATACCCGGCGGCCGTAACGGATATCGAGGTTGTGTGTGCCAGCGCCGACCCCGGCGGGGATAGCGAAGCTGAACTCGCATCGAGGGGCCAGCGGGTCCGTAAGCAGGCACTCCATCCTGCGCACCGGGTGCCCGGCGATAGTAGCGAAGAACATGGACGCGTCGGACATTTCTTCGGTCACCACTTTCACCATTCCGCTGGTTACTTCCCCCGCGCTAACCAGGTTAACTCCGTCTGTGATCGAGACTACCCGGGGCAGCGGCGGGCCCGGAGGGACCACGCGAACGATGGTTCGCAGCAGTTCTGTCCCGCGCCGGAGCACGCGCACTGGCTGCAGACCCGTCGGGGTGCCCTCGGGAACGGCAATTCCGAGCTGCGGGCGCAATCCATCGAAGCGGGCCGGACCGACATAGAACGTCGTGGCCGGATGGCCGCCGACATAAGCCTCAACCTGATTCAGCTCGCACTGCGGCGGCATACCCTCGATATAAAGCCACATGGAAGCGTAGCGGCCCCTGTTCGCGACCATCGGCTCTCTTGAGACGGCGTTGGTCAGGCGCCGTACGGCGGGGCTGGCCGGCGCATCCGCCTGCTCGATGGCGAGCGAGCGCTTGCGCCACGTGGTCCACATATCCTCGGTCGCCACACCGGAGAGCTCTAGCAGATCGATTGCGTTTTCGCGCGTGAAGGCGCAGATTTCCGCCGCCTCGAAGCGGCATCCGCCGCGCGTGTTCGCATGGGCGCTGTCCACGGCGGGCAGGCCGTTGAACTGGCCGCAAAAAATGCCGCCGGGCTTAAGGACGCGACGCACGTCGCGCATGTAGTCGAGCACCATCTCGCGGTCCGGAACGCGCCGGAATACGTCGCAGGAATATACGAAATCGAAGGACTCGTCGGCAAACTGGGGAAGGCCGGGGCCGCTGGTGACGTGGACGTGAGCATGTCGGATGTCCGCCAGACGCTGACGCGCGCTCTCTGCTTCCTCATTAGAGATGGACATATCGACGCCGTGAATCTCCCCGAAATCGCGGCTGAACACTCTCATCAGACGTCCAGTGCCGCAACCGATTTCGAGCGCCCGCCATGTGCGGCGATTGGCCGTGGGCGGCAGACGCATCTGTTCGTGGCGCAGTCTCTCGACCGGATCGCGGCCGCCGGGGAGGAACCTCGCCGGGTCCGGATTCCAGGGTTCGCAGGCCGCGCGGCCGCGGGTGTCGTCGAGGTTGCGGTGCTCGCCGTTCTCCGGCGCGCGTTCGAATTCGGATGGATCACTCATCGATGCACTCGTTCGCCCTGATGATATTGTCCGATGCGCGCACGCCGGTTCCGAGGCCGATGCAGCGCGATTTCATTCGCCAGCCGCGAATCACGTTATGCTCAATCGTGTTGCCGCGCACGGGCACCGGCCGTTCCCCCTTTGCGGAAAGATAGATCCCTGATTCAAGAACCCCCGGCTGTTGCGCCCCGACGCAGGGGAAGTGCGCCGAGTTCTCGGGGCAATGCGCCATGTTGACCCGCTCGATGTGGTTGTTGCGGATGATGTGGCCGGTGCCGACGACGAAGATGCCGCCGAACTTCATTCCCGACAGGAGGTTGCTTTCGATGACAATATTGCGCGACTCCATGTCGGGATGGGCATTGTTAATGACGATGCCGAAATTGCCCCAGGAGTAATCTTCGGGACGGCCACGGCTGATGCATGTGTTGCCACGCACCACGCCGTCGTGAAAGCCGTCGAGATCGAAGCACTTGCCGTTGATCTCCTCGAAGCGGTTGTTCTCGTAAACGCTGTGATCGACGTTGCCCGCCGTATCCACGCCAACCGGCGTGGCCAGCACCTCCACGTCGATCTCCGAATCGGGGAAACCGATCCGCATGCCGTGGTTGTTGCGCACCTGCACGTTGACGGAATGGCCCACCTGAATAGCGTCGCGCCCGATCTCGGTGATGGTGTTTCGTGCAATGATGCCGTTGGAGTTGCGCACGTAGCGCGAATGAGTCCAGATCCCGTTTCCGCGAATCGAGCGCAGCGTACAGTCGGCGATTTCGAAATCGGTGCTGGCTTCCTCGACGAGAATTCCTCCGGTTGTATTGTTGCGCCCCTTCGGATTGTGCTCGCCGCTGTCGGAGACGTCGACGTGGCGGATGCTGATGCGATGTACCTGGCTGGCCAGTACGGCAAACGCCGCAATATTGCGTAAGGTGACATTTTCCACGGTGACGCCGTCGCTCTCTTCAATCAGCAGGCCGTTGTTGGCAAAGGACTTGGCGAATGTCTCGCCGGTCGGAGGGATGGCCTGGGGTTTCTCAAGGTGAGCGCGATTTCCGTCGATAGACAGATTGCGAACCGTGATGTGGCGGCAGCGGCGGCAACTCAGAATGGCGCGGCCATGAAAAGAGTCGCTGGCGCGCAGTGTTGTGGAATTTCCGGCGACGACGAGATCGTGTGCGCCCTCGGGCAGCGCGATTTCCGAGTCGATTTGAATGACGCCGGAAGGCAGTTGAACGACGCCGGTGCGGGCAGCCAGCAGACTGCGGACCGGACGCTGAGGTGTGACGCCCAGCAGAAGGAACGCGGCGAGGGTGGTAGCGCGGAGCATGGCGTAAGGGTTCAACAGAGGGTATTCTATCGACTATGGCTGTCGAGTTTCGGAATGTGCATTGTCCGCCGCTGGATGGCTTTTCCGCCTCCGCGCCGGATGCCTGCGTAATTGGGGTCATCGGCGAGCGGGGTTCCGGTAAGGGAGCGTTGCTGAAACTCGCGGCTGGAGTGCAGGAGTGCGAGGTCGGCGAAGTTCTCGCTCAGGGGACACGCCGCTATATTGGGCCGCAGGACCGGCTGGTGCTCTCACCCGCGGACGTGATCGCCATCGAACACGCCTTCGCGCTGCATGACGCCATCGTGCGGGCCCGCGGCATGGTGGCGGTGGAGCGGCTGCGCCGCGCCGGGTCCACCATTCTGCTGGCTTCGCATGAGCAATCCCTGCTGACCATGCTGTGCGACGAAATCTGGTGGGTGCAGGAAGGGCGGCTGGCGGCGGGCGGAGATCCGCGCGAGGTGCTGGAAGCCTACAATCACAGCATCGCCGAGAAATTCCGCGAGTGGGGCGAGACGCTGAGTGAGCGCATGTCCACGACGGTGCGGCGCGGCGACGGGCGCGCGGAGGTGCTGAACATCGGCACGCTGGGTGCGAATGGATCGCCCACGGTGGTGTGGCGCAGCGGGGAGGAAGTCGGCATCCGGGTAACGGTGCGGTACCGCGAGGCGGTGACCGATCCCGTGATCGGGATCATGATTCGCACTCGCATCGGTTTTGAGGTCTACGGCACCAATACCGAGGCCGAGCACATTCGAATTGGCCGATGCGAGGCAGGCGACACCGTCGCGGTGACCTTCACCTTCCCGTGCCAGGTCTGCCCGATGGAGTACGCGATCACGGCAGCGTCGCACGACCCGGATGGAACCGCGCACGACTGGATCGACGACGCGGTGGCCGTCACCGTGACCGACGACCGCTACACCGCCGGCGTGGCGAATCTGCGCGCGCGTGTCGCGGTGGAGCGCGCGGTCGAAGTCGGCTAGTGCCGTTCCAACTTGATTCGCCATGCACTACACATCTGTCCTGCGGCAGCGGCTTGCCGACTGGCACCGGTCGGTTAGCTGGGAAAAGTCGGAACGGCGCTGGAGAAGCCCTGCCGCTCATTCAGTACTGTAGCGGGCGGGGTTATTTCACTTCGAGGATGTAGGTCGGTGCGAGGCCGGCGAGCGTGGAGAAACCGCCCGTTGCCTCGGTCAGCCAGCTTGAGCAGCCCTGCACCTTGCCGAGGAACGAGTGCGGGTGCACGTCCACGCGCATCTCGCGCATGTGGGCTTCACCGTGATGGAGCACTGGGAAGACGGCGCGCACCGGTTCCGTGACCTCCTGTACCACCCACGGACTGCGCATGGCGAGCTTCAGCGCCTTCTCCCATGCCGCGGCATCCACTTCAGCGCCGTGTACCGGGCCGCGATCGCCGGAATCGTCGTTGGGGTGAAGCACAAGCCGCTCCCGGTTCTTCAGAATGAACTCGGGAAGGTCGACGTTCTTGTCCTGCCAGGTGGTCTTCGTCGCCGCTACTACGCGTGTCCAGGGAACGAACTCTCGGAGTGCGCGCCGCTCCTCCGAAGGGAAGGAAGACGTGACCGTTTCGTCGGTGAGCAGGCCGAAGAGCGCCTTCTTGCGCGACATCTCCGAGCGGAAGTTGTTCACTACGCACACCTTGCGATCCCGATAGGCGCGCAGCAGAGGGTGTGAAAGATCGAAGTGAACCAGGAACTCGTGGACGCGAATGCGCCGATAGATGAGGTCGATGGTGAACTCGCCGCGCTGTAGCGTACCGTTCCGGTATTCAAGCTGATCAGGCGTGATCACTTCGGCGTCATAACCCTCGCGTCGGAAGCACTCGGCGATGAGCAGGCTCTCGTTCGATTCGGTAGTGAGGAACGGCTGGCGGAATTCGAGTATGGCCACGTTGGGCTTGCGGCCCTTGCCGCCCCACTCCTTCCAGGCCTTCATGACCGCGGAGACCAGCGGCTTGGTACCGACGAGCTTCACCAGACCGTACTTCTTCCGGAATTCCCTCACCGGCGGTGCGTCGTAGAAGATGTTCGACAGCGCCTCGCTGTAAACGACGCCCGTAGGAGCGTCCGAAGTGTACTGTACGAAGCGCAGCGTGCCGTTGTTCAGGTGCGTGTCGAGCAGCGATGTAACAGAAAGATACGAATAGCCGGGGTCCACCTGTGCAAGCATTCGCTCGCCGGGCAGCAACTCGATCCGCGACATCAGCGCCGGATTCGAGAGAGCCACCTGCTCGAGGCGATCGATCGCGCTCACCAGGCTCTCGGCCGCCTTTGACATTGTGTTGTACTGGCGGCGGGTGATGAAATGCGGACGCAGGACCGGGGAGATGGGGCGGAGGCCAACGTACAGATTCTGCTCGCGCATGCGCTCGTGGAGAGCGCGCGCCCAGGACAAGTCACTCCAGGGCCTGGCTTCGAGAATCTTGTGATACCGGGCTATTGCCTCGCCCAACTGCGTCATGATGTCGAAGATCTTTCCTGACCCAGTATCGCACGCAGGGTGGGGGAAAGTGAAGCAAGGGGGTGCGACTTATATCTGTAAATGATTGATTTAATGAATGATAGCTGGCGTATCTCAGTGACACGCCTGTCAGGTGGTTTGGTGCTCCGTGTGCAAGCAGGAACCGCTGTCTCTCAGGCTGCGTCTTTTTGAGTGGGAGTGGAGATGTCAGAGACATAAACCTTCTCCTCCTCTGGTTGGCGCGGTCACCTTTTCTCGGCCGCGCCACTTTTTTGGCGGCCGGCGCTACCTCAGCTTTCCCCCATCCGCTCGAGCTTACGGTAGAGCGTTTTGCGCTCGATGCCGAGGATGCGGGCGGCACGGCTCTTGTTGCCGCTGGTTGCGGCCAGAACCTTGCGGATCTGTTCGGCCTCCGTATCGGCCAGGGTTTCGCTGGAGATGTCGCGGGAATCGGTGAGGTCGATGGCTTCACGGACGGCCTCATCGTCGATTCGGCTCTGGGGAGCGAGGATGCTGAGGCGCTCCATCATATGCTGGAGCTGCCGTACGTTACCTGGCCAGGAGTAGTCCTCCATCGCCTTCAACCCGGACTGGGTGAGTTTCGCCGACTGGTTGTAGCGCTCGTTGTACAGCCGTAGGAAGTAATGCGCCAGCAGCGCGACGTCGCCGCTTCGCTCACGCAACGGCGGCACCAGCATGCGGACCACATTCAGACGGAACCAGAGATCCTCGCGGAAACGCCCTTCGTCCACCATGTGCTGGAGGTCGCGGTTGGTGGCGGCCACTACACGGACATCCACCTTGCGGCCGCGCGCCGAACCTAGCGGGCGAATTTCCTTCTCCTGCAGGAAGCGCAGCAGCTTCAACTGGAAGTTCAGCTCGATATCGCCGATTTCATCGAGGAAGACGGTGCCGTTGTTGGCAGCCTCAAACACGCCCATGCGGTCGCGGTCGGCGCCGGTGTAAGCGCCGCGGATGGCGCCGAACAGCTCGCTTTCCAGCAGGCCGGGAGCGATAGAGGCGCAATCCACGGGTACGAACGCCTGGCTGGCGCGCGCGCTGTTGTTGTGCACCATGTGCGCGATCAGCTCTTTGCCGGTCCCGGTTTCACCCTCAATCAGCACTGTGGCGTCGGTGGGGGCGACACGCGATACCGTCTTGTAGATCTCGATCATCCCCGCCGAGGAACCGATCAACTCGCTGACCGGCAGGTCGTCCACGTCGGTATCTGCATCGCCGTCATCCGCCGCCACGGAGGCCTCGGCGCGCTTGACCGTATCCAGCATATGGTCGAGTTCGAAGGGCTTTGCGATGTAGTCGAACGCGCCGCCGCGGGTGGCCGCCATGACCGTCTCGATGGTGCCGCGCGCACTCATCAGGATGACCGCGCAATTCGGATTCGTGCTGCGGGCCGTGTGGAGGACGTCAATTCCCGTTCGTTCGTCCAGATATATATCCGAAATCACGATGGGATACGGCGACGCCGTGAGCCGTTCCAGCGCCTCGCGCGTGGAAGACACAGCGTCCACGTTATATCCCTCGAGTTCGAGGAACGTGACGATCGTATTCCGGACGGAAGGGTCGTCTTCGACCACCAGAAGTCGTTGCACGGCTACTTAACTATTCTACCGGCGGCGGTGGGCT
>Ga0335084_10005113_pt1 | contig 12939 bp, 11 predicted proteins | sample Lox_Sample_44_FD_206721 | JGI IMG/M metagenome (GOLD analysis project Ga0335084, IMG submission 206721) | Soil microbial communities from Loxahatchee National Wildlife Refuge, Florida, United States - Lox_Sample_4.4 | ecosystem: Environmental > Terrestrial > Soil > Wetlands | place: USA... | reverse complement strand
CAGACCAAAGTCTAGGACGACTTCAGTCCAATTGCGCGGCGATATTCTGGTGATAGATTCGCCGCGGGTGGAAGAGGCGGACAAAGCCTCAACTGACAACGAGCGACAACGATTTGTCATTCCCCCATGCTAGGGAGTTTGGCTGGGCTCGCCAGAGGCGGGCTCAGCTGGGCTCCCACCAAGAACGAATCCACATCACACTCGGACGTTCGCCCTTCGGCACCATCAACATGGTAGTCGGGTTAGCGTAGCGCAAGGTTTTTGATGGCATTCTGGTTTGAGAGAATGCAGATGACGACCGGATCGGCGGGTTCGGCTCTGGTAACCCGACCTAACCGCCATTCGGTTTCGTCGCTCAAAGAAATGATTTGAGGCAGCGTAATCCGCGTGACTTACGGGTCGGCTCCGAGGCTAGCGCTAGTTGGCAAAGCGATGGCGAATCGCATTGACAGCCACTAGAAGAAGCGCCGCATCAAGCGGCGCTTGGCCAGTTCCACCAGAAACAAATAAGTGCTGGTCACGCCCAATAAGAAAAGCAAATAGGACGCAGGAAATGTCGTAAACCCCAAGAGCTCACCAACTGGCGTCAAAGGAATAACGAATCCTGCGACAACCACTGATAATGTCGTAACGCTCAACGCCGCGCTTGGGCGACTGCGCAACGGATTGCCAGCGGTTCTGATGACAAAAATCACCAGCGTCTGCGTCGCCAGAGATTCGACGAACCAGCCGGTGTGGAATAATTGCTCCGAAGCGCCGAAGAAATGCAGCAGCGCATAAAACGTCAAGAAATCGTAGAGCGAGCTGATCGGGCCGATATAGACCATGAAGTTGCGAATGAGCCTAATGTCCCAGCGCCGCGGTTTTAGGACAAAGGACGGCTCGACGTTATCGGTCGGAATCGTAATTTGAGCGAGATCGTAGAGAAAATTATTCAGCAGGATCTGCGTCGGCAGCATCGGCAAGAACGGCAAAAACAGCGAGGCGCCCGCCATGCTGAACATGTTGCCGAAGTTTGAGCTTGTGCCCATCAGCAGATATTTCATCACGTTGCCGAACGCCTTGCGCCCTTCGAGAATGCCCCGGTGCAAGCTTCCCAAGTCATGCTCGAGAAGAATGATATCGGCCGCGTCTCGCGCGACGTCTACCGCTGACGCAACGGAAATGCCGACATCGGCGGCGTGCAGCGACGGCGCGTCGTTGATGCCGTCGCCGAGAAAGCCTACTACGTGGTTGCGGTGTTTCAACGCATGAATGATGCGGTTTTTCTGCGCCGGCGAAACCCGCGCGAAGATCGTCACGCTCTCCGCCACCTGTGCTAAAGCGGCGTCGCTGATTTTTTCCAACTCGGTGCCCAGCACAATCCGCCCGCTAATCAAGCCGACCTGAGTGCAGACATGTTGCGCCACCTTTTCGTTGTCGCCGGTGAGAATTTTTATCCGCACGCCATCCCTCGCTAACGCTTGCAGCATTTCACTTGCGTCCTCGAGGGGCGGATCGAAAAACGCCAAGAAACCGATCAGCACCAACTGTTGCTCATCGGTTTTACCGTAAACCCGCTGCTCCACCATTGGGCGGTAGGCCACTGCCAAGACCCGGTAGCCTTCACTGCTCAGGTCGGCAAAAATAGTTTGACAACGCGACCGCGCAGCTTGATCAAGAACCAAAGTTCGCCCGTCGACTTCATAGCCACTGCAAACGGCTAAGATATTTTCCGGCGCCCCTTTGGCGATCAGCAAGCGCGTCGATTCGCTCTCGATGACCACGGATACGCGGCGCCGCTCGAAATCGAACGGCACCTCGTCGAGTTTACGAAAGGCATGAACGTCCGGATGATCGTGGCGCAAAATGGCCAGATCGAGAGGATTCAGAGTAGCCTTCTGCAGTATCGCCGTGTCGATCGGATTCTTGACGCCGGTCTGAAAGTAGCTATTGAGGTACGCGAAGAAGAATGTTTTCTCCCCCGCCTTGCCCTGGGGATCGAGGTGCTTCTCAAGCGACATCTCACCACTGGTCAGCGTCCCGGTCTTATCGCTGCAGAGCACATCCATGCTGCCGAAATTTTGAATCGCCGATAGATTTTTGACGACGACTTTCTCCCGCGCCATTCGCAAAGCGCCCTGGCCGAGAGTCATGGTCGTAATCATCGGTAAAAATTCCGGCGTCAAGCCCACCGCCAAGGCGAGCGCAAAGAGCAGCGACTCGAACGGGTCGTGGCGCATCGCCGCATTGACGAAGAAAACAAACAGCACCAAAAAGAAAACCGTTTGCGTGATCAGCAAGCCGAACTGCCGCGTGCCGCGTTCGAATTCGGTCTCCGGCGCTCTTTGTGCGAGCCGGCCGGCGATTTCGCCGAATACCGTACTCTTTCCGGTGATCACCACCAAGGCGGTGGCGCTGCCGCTCACCACCGAGGTGCCAAGAAAAACGTTGCTGTTGTCTAACGCCGGTGAGCCGACCGGGAGCGTCGCTGTATCGGCTTCCTTTTCCGCTGGTAAAGATTCGCCGGTCAGCGCGGCCTGTTGCACGTGTAAATCTTTGGCCTCGATCAGGCGCCCGTCAGCCGGCACCAAATCTCCCGCGACCAATCGAACCACATCTCCCGGCACAATTTCGCGGCGCGGCACCTCGATCCAGGAACCGTCGCGCAGCGCCGTCGCCGTCAACACAATTCCTTGGCGCAGCCGGCGCACGGCGCGGTGAGACCGATAGGTCTGAATAAAGTTAAGCGCCATGCTCAGAACAACGATCGTGACGATGATCGATGCGTTGACGATCTCGCCAACCATCGCCGCAACCAAAGCCGCCACCAGCAAAATAATCACGAGCGGGTTGGCCAATCCGCGTACGATCTCACTCAAGCCGCCGTTGCGCCGTTCAAGCAGCGGCTCGTTAGCGCCGACGTCCAACCGCCGTTTCTCCGCCTCGGCGCTGCCTAGTCCGTCTTTGGTGCAGTTGAGTGTTTCAAAGAGAACCGCCAGGGGTAGTCGAAGTAGATTGATATCGGTGCTCATTTTGCGCGGGCAATAGCTGTGCGTCGAAGTTAATCGGCTTGCTTCATCTTTGCGCTTAGGTAAGTAACGCAGCCATTCAACGTGACCAGTTTTGCAACATCGGCGTCGGGGATATCGATGTTTAACTCCTTGTGCAGGCCGATCACGAAGTTTAAAAAATCCACCGAGTCGATATCGATCTGATCGCGCAGTTCCTTGCCTGGATCTAGTGAGGCAACATCGACCTCAGGCGCAATGTTGCTCAGCGCTTGATGGACAATTTGTCTGATTTCGCTTTCCGTCACACCGGTCTACCTTTCTTAGCCTCTGACGCAATCGTACGATCCTCCATCATTGATCTTCCATCCTTAAGCCCGTCATCCGTGCGCAATTGACCTCACAGCTTCTCCGGCTCTTGCAGTAAGCGTTCGATCGCCAGCAGGAAACGCCCGCCACGGTGCCCATCGCTGACACGATGATCGGCGGAGAGCGTCGCATCGATCATCGGTCGCACGCCCACCATGCCGTGGTAAGCCACTGGCCGCTCGACGATCTTGCCGAATCCCACCAGTGCCACTTGCGGCGGATAGATCACGCCGAAGACGCTTTCCACGCCTTGTTCGCCGAGATTCGTGACGGTGATCGTACCATCGGCAAGCTCCGAGCCGCGCAGATGGCCGGTGCGCGCGCGGTTGACCAGATCGAGCATGCTTTCCATCAACTCATCCAAATTCTTCTTGTCGACATCGTGGATTGCGGGATTAACCAAGCCGCCTTGGCGTAGTGAAATCGCCACACCGATGTGAATGCTTTCCGCCGGCTTAAAGGCATCGTTAAGCCAGAAGCCGTTAAGCTCCGGGGTGCTGCGCAGCGCTAAAGCAACCGCGCGAATTAGCAGCACCGAGTAAAGCAGTCGCTTGGTCACCGGTCGCTTGGCATTTTAAGCAGCAAGCCAAAACAAAGATTGGCGCATATCGATGGTCGTGGCGAGATAGTAATGGGGGATTTCGCGCTTGGAGCGCGCCATGGCGGCTGCGATCACGCGACGCATCGCACTCAGATCCAGTCCCTTGGTTGGCATCGCCGCCGCTGGCTGAGCTGGCGCCTTGGCGCTCTCTGCCAGTCTATCGACATCGGCAAGGGTAATCGAACCGTCGGCTCCGCTGGCGGTGATCGTTGACAGGTCGACGCCGAGATCCTGCGCCCGGCGACGCGCAAGTGGCGAGACACGCAAACGGCCGGTTTCTCCCCCCGGCGGTGGAATTGAAATTTTCAGCGGCGGTTTTTCTTGCTTCACCGGCGCGGCCACCGCCGGTGCAATCGCCGCAGGCGATGGCGTGGGTTGTGCTTCCGCCTTCTTGCCTTGGGACTGCAATGTCGCCAGCGCCGCTCCAACCGGAACTTTCTGTCCGGGCTGAACGACGAGAGACTCAATGACGCCGTTTTCAAAGATCTCGACTTCGATTACACCCTTTTCGGTTTCGACCAGCGCAACGACGTCGCCGCGCTTTACGGTATCGCCTGGTTTCACACGCCACTCGACCACCGTGCCGAACTCCATGTCGGCGCCCAGCGATGGCATGCGGAATTCACTCATGGCCCGTGACCACCCGGCGTGCCGCGGCGACGATGGCTGGCACCTGTGGAATCGCCGCGTCTTCGAGATGTTTCGGATAAGGCATCGGCACTTCAACACTGCACACCCGTGCCACCGGAGCATCAAGCTCGTAAAAGGCATTTTCCATAATGCGCGCCATGATCTCCGCCGAGATGCTGCCGCTTTTCCAGCCTTCGTCGATGATCACGGCGCGGTGTGTGCGGCTCACAGAGTCGACGATTGTCGCCGTATCCAATGGCCGCAAGGTGCGTAGATCGACAACCTCGGCGTCGATATCCTCGCGCGCCAAGTTTTCGGCGGCTTCCAGAGTCTTGAAAAGTGTTCCGCCGTAAGTAATCAAACTGATCTGTTTGCCTCGGCGCCGAATCGCCGCGTGAGCAATATCGACCGCGCCCGCGTCAGCCGCCAACTCACCTTCCATGTTGTAGAGCAGACCATTTTCAAAAATCAGCACCGGATCGGGGTCTTCCAATGCGGTCCAGAGCATGCCGCGGGCATCTTCCAGTGTCGCCGGCGTAAGAACTTTGATACCAGGGATATGGGCGTACCAGCCTTCTAGACTATGCGAGTGCTGCGCCGCCAATTGCCGCCCCGCGCCGGTGGTCATGCGAATGACGAGCGGAATATTGAACTGCCCGCCGGACATATGAAGAATCGTCGCCGCGTTGTTGACGATCTGGTCCAGGGCGAGGAGGCTGAAATTGACCGTCATGATCTCGACGATCGGCCTGACACCGCCCAGCGCCGCACCGATGCCCGCGCCGGTGAAGGCCGATTCCGAGAGCGGTGTGTCGCGAATGCGATCCCCGCCGAATTCCTCGATCAACCCCTTGCTGACCGCGAACGCCCCGCCGTACCGCCCCACGTCCTCGCCCATCAGAAACACCCGATCGTCGCGCAACAACGCCTCGCGAATCGCCGCGCGCATCGCTTCACGATAGGTGGTTTTTACTTTCTCTGCGCTCATGCTAGCTGTCCCGTCTCACAAGTTCGTGCCAATGTCTCTCCTTGTTTCACCTTCCCCCTTTGAAAAAGGGGGAAAAAAATTTCCATTTGATTGAATTCCTAATCATCAAATTACCTCGCCTCCGAGTAAACAAAGCGAGTAAGTTCTTCCACCGGCTCCCACTTTCCCGCGTCGGCGAATTCGATCGACTGGTTAATCTCCGCCGCAACTTCTTCTTCCATCCGCTGCCACTCTTCTTCTTGCCACAGATTCTGCAGCTTCAGGCGCTCGATTAAATTCGTGATCGGATCGCGCTTCTTCCACTCTTCAACTTCCCGTTTGTCGCGGTAGAGCTCGGGATCGTACATCGAGTGGGCGCGAAAACGGTAAGTTCGATACTCGAGAAAGTGCGGCCCACCGCCCCCGCGCACGGCACTAGCAGCCCGCTTGGTAGCCTCTTCGACCGCAAGAACGTCCATGCCATCGACCGGCCAGGCGGGTATTTCGAACGCCGCCGCTTTAAGGCAGATATCGGTTTCCGATTCAGAACGAGCCAGCGCCGTGCCCATGGCGTAAAGATTATTCTCGCAGCAAAACAGCACCGGCAGTTTCCACAACGCAGCGAGATTCATCGACTCGTGAAATTCCCCTTCGGCTACCGCTCCCTCGCCGAAGAAACAAGCCGTGACTTGATCCCGGCCGCTGATCTTATCGGCAAGCGCGAGACCGACCGCCAGCGGCAGACCGCCGCCGACAATCGCATTGCCACCATAGAAGCGCGTGGCTTTATCAAATAAATGCATCGAGCCGCCGCGCCCGCGGCTGCAGCCTTCCACTTTGCCGAACATTTCCGCCATGATCGCGTTGGCCGACATGCCGCGCGCCAACGCGTGGCCGTGCTCGCGATAGGTCGCAACAATCCCATCTTCCGGTTGCAGTGCCTGCATGCTGCCGACCGCCACCGCTTCTTCACCTATATAAAGGTGGACGAAGCCGCGGATCTTAGCGGCCTGATACAACTCGGCACACTTCTCTTCGAGCCGGCGGATGCGCACCATCTCGCGCAGTAAATGCACTGCGTGTTCACGGTCAAGCGTCGGCTGTTTGCGTTTATTTCGCGCGGCCATCAGTTGCTCGTAACTTTTTGAGAAATCTTCCCTAACCCCTGTTTGTCAAAGAGGGGGAAAAAATTCGTCCCGAACAATCCCCCTTTACAAAGGGGGACATGGGGGGATTTTCTTTCTCGCCTAGCTTTCACTAACACCATCAGTCATTCTCCAACGTCGACAAATCACCTTCAGGCAAACCCAATTCTTGCGCTTTGAGCAGACGGCGCATGATTTTGCCGCTGCGTGTTTTCGGCACGCTGTCGCGAAAGTCGATCTCTCGCGGCGCCACCGCCGGGCCCAAGCGCGAGCGCGCATGACCGAGCAGTTCTTTGCGCAGCGCCTCTCCGGGCGCGAAACCTTTTTTCAAGGAGACGAAAGCTTTGACGATTTCGCCGATCATCGGATCGGGTTTGCCAATGACACCGGCCTCGGCGACGGCGGGATGCTCCATCAGCGCGCTCTCGACTTCGAACGGGCCAATTAAATGGCCGGCCGATTTAATCACGTCGTCAGCCCGGCCGATGAACCAAAAGTAACCGTCGGCATCTTGTTTGGCCAGGTCGCCGGTCAAATACCAACCACCGGCGAAACATTTGTCGTAGCGCTCTGTTTCATGCAGATAAGCGCGAAACATCGAAGGCCAGCCGGGCCGGAGCGCCAATTCGCCGACTTCATCGAATTTGAGCTGCTCCACCTTGCCATCTTTGCGCCGCTGTACGATGGCGGCTTGAATTCCCGGCAGCGGCCGCCCCATCGAGCCGGGGCGAATTTCCATGGACAAATAGTTGGCGATCATGATGCCGCCGGTTTCGGTCTGCCACCAATTATCGTGGATCGGCAAACCAAACGCTTGCTGTCCCCATACGACCGCTTCGGGATTGAGCGGTTCGCCGACGCTGGAGATAAAGCGCAGACTGGCAAGATCATATCCACGAATGATTTCAGTACCCGCTTTCATCATCATGCGCACCGCCGTCGGCGCGGTATACCAGATCGTCACTTTTTGTTCTTGAATAATCCGGTACCAACGTTCGGCGTCGAAATCCGCTTCGTCGATGATGCTGGTAATGCCATGGGTCAAGGGAGAAATAATTCCGTAAGAAGTGCCAGTGATCCAACCGGGATCGGCGGTGCACCAAAAAACATCGTCTGGATGAAAATCCAGCGCATATTTACCGGTGATGTAATGGGCGATCACCGCGTTGTGCACATGCACGGCGCCCTTCGGTTTTCCGGTCGTGCCGGAAGTAAAGTGAATCAGCGCCATGTCCTCCGGATCGGTCGGCGCTACCACGAATTCCTCACTGGCCTCATCCATCAATTGGTGAAAATTCATTGTATTTGGCGGGACCGTCACATCGCCGCTACTAATCACCAAGACATGCTTGAGCGCCGGGAGCGATTCCCTTAGTTCGCCAATTTTGCGCCGGTTGTAAAGTGTTTCGGTTGTCACTAAGACATTGCCTTCACCGATGGCAAGCCGTTGACGGATCGGTTCGGGACCGAAGGCTGAGAATAAGGGGCAAAACACGCTGCCGTTTTTCATCGTGCCCAACGCCGTGATGTAGAGTTCAGGGACGCGCCCGGCTAACGCAAACACGCGATCACCCTTGCCGATGCCAAGTCCTCGCAACAAGTTGGCGAAGCGATTGCTCAGTCGCTGCAGATCGCGAAAACTAAAATCGCGCACCTCACCTTGTTTGCCGAGCCAGCGCAGTGCCAGATGATCGCGCCTTTGCCCCTGGGCGTGACGGTCGACGCACTCGAAGGCGATATTCAAGCCGCGGCCTTCCGGCAGCTTGGCGAACTGTGATTCGGTGTTTTCCCAGGAAAATCCAGCGCAGGTCTGCGCGTAGTCCACTAGGTTGGGCGCAACTTTGAGGTTTTGCTGATTTTTCTCGATCGCTTCGAATGCCATGGCATGCTTCGCTCGATCCGCGACGATCTTCAGGCGATCGGCGCAATCACTCCTTGCTCCATCAGCGTCTTGGTTTCCAGCTGAGCGCGGCGAATTATTCTCGTGGCATTTTCGATCAGCTTCATTTTTGACAGCGGTTTTCTCGCGACCCCTTGTTCGATCGCTTTTAAGCCGACCGCGGCCGCTTCGCGTGGAAACACTTCCCATTCGTCCATGGTCGGTAAAATACGCTTTGCCGACAGCCCATGGGTAGCGGCGCAGCGCGCCAACTCCTCGGCGGCGGCGATGCACATCTCGTCGGTGATGGTGGTTGCCGCGACATCGATGACGCCACGAAAAATTCCTGGGAAGCCCATCGAGTTATTCACCTGATTGGGGAAATCCGATCTACCCGTAGCGACGATTCTCGCCCCAGCCTCTTCCGCCTCCCAAGGCCAGATTTCCGGCGCCGGGTTGGCGCACGCGAAAACGATCGCGTCTTGCGCCATGGTTGAAACCCATTCCGGCTTGATCACCCCCGGTCCCGATTTCGCCAGCGCGATACAGACATCGGCGCCCCTGAGCGCCGCAGCGATGTCGCCGCTTCGTTGTTCTGGATTGGTCACTTCACAAAAGCGCCATTTAAATTGATTGTCCGGCGTTTTAAGATCTACTCGACTTCGGCAGAGAATGCCGCGCGAATCCACCATCAACATGTTTTGCGGTGGAAATCCCGCGGCGATGAGAATCCGCGCCACCGAGATATTCGCCGCGCCCGCCCCGATCAAACTGATTCGCACCGTTTCTTTCTCTTTGCCGACGATCTTTAATGCATTAATCAAACCGGCGAGAGTTACCGCCGCCGTGCCCTGCTGATCGTCGTGCCAAACCGGGATCGTCATTTCCTTGCGTAAGCGTTCGAGTATGTAAAAACATTTCGGCTTGGCGATATCTTCGAGGTTGATGCCGCCAAAGCTCGGCTCAAGCCATTTGCACGCTTGAATAATTTCCTCCGGATCTTTAGTTCCAAGGCAGATTGGGAATGCGTCCACGCCGCCAAGGTATTTGAATAAGACCGCTTTGCCTTCCATCACCGGCAGCGCCGCGTGGGGACCGATATCGCCCAATCCGAGCACTCGGGTGCCGTCGGAGACCACCGCGATAAAATTTGCCTTGTTAGTATGGCGAAAAACCTGTTCCGGATGGGCGGCGATATCGCGGCAAGGCGCCGCAACCCCAGGCGAATACCAGACCGAAAAATCTTCGCAGTTTCTAATGGGGCACTTGGGCGTGACTTCGAGCTTGCCGCGGTAAATCGGGTGCAAGCGCAACGCTTCTTCTGCCGGCTTTTGCGCCTGAGCCAAGAGCTCAGCGACGTTGGGTTTTGGCTTTGTTTGCTCGGCTGACATGACAACAAACACCTTGATCCTTCAGGTAGCCGAGCTAGCGAATGCGCAAGAAGCGAGCCAAGCCTGGCAAATTACAAATCGCCAAGTTCGCGGAATGCCAAGGCAGATTCTTAGCGTTCCTGCGAAGCCACTCTGGTTTTTTTTTCATAATTGAAAACGGCGCCGATCGATGCGACAAAACCTCATGCGAGATGAGCAGTTGACCGACGCTTTTCAAATCGGTTAGCGGCATTGGAATTGCACAAAGCTTATTTTGCATTAGCCAAGATGATCCGCAAATCGTGCACAGGAGGAACCGCTATGAAAACCGGACCAAGCCGTCGATATAAATTGGTTGGCAGCGAATCGCGCCGGGAAAACAGCCACGACGTGTTCGATGGCACACTTCAGAAAACTCAGATCTGGCTAAACGACATTATGACGGAACTGGATTGGCACGAGCAGCCGCATAAGGCTTATCTGGCTCTGCGCACCGTGCTGCATACCCTGCGCGATCGCTTAACCATCGAAGAAGCGGTGCAATTGGGCGCGCAACTGCCAATGCTGGTGCGTGGCTTTTACTACGAAGGCTGGACGCTCAAGGGCAAACCGCGCAAAGAGCGGCATAAAGAGGATTTCCTGGCGCATATTAAAGACGCCTTTAAAGACGACTTCACGTCGCGGCCGGAAAGCATCGCGCGGGCGGTTTTCAAAGTGTTGGCGCGCCATACCAGTGAAGGCGAGATCGACGAGGTCAAGAACCTTCTGCCCAAAGCGCTGCACGAACTATGGCCGGAACCGCAGCGGATCAAAGCCGTCAAATAATAGCTTTGGCCGAAGAACCCGCTCAGTGCGCTGCCATGGCTGGTCACGCCCCATCGCGATTTTCCATCGGTAAGCTGCCCATGGAAACATTGCAGCGCCTGCTGCGCCAGAACAAGATCGCAGATCGCCGCGTCATCGTCGGTCCGGGTATCGGTGAGGACGCGGCGGTGATTGACACCGGCGGACCGCGCTATCTGATCGCCAAGACCGATCCGATTACTTTTACCGCCGACCGGATCGGTTGGTACGCCGTGCACATCAACGCCAACGACATCGCCACCAAAGGCGCCCTTCCCTTGTGGTATCTCGCTACTCTCTTACTGCCCGAGGAGTCGACGACTGAAAATCTCGCGACGCAAATTTTTCACGACACACTCGAAGCTTGCCACGCCATCGGCGTTACGCTCATTGGCGGCCACACCGAGATCACCGCCGGCCTAAGCCGGCCGATTGTGGCCGGTCAGATGCTTGGAGAAGTTGAAAAAGAGCAACTGGTGCGAAGCGATGGCGCACAACCGGGCGACAGCATCATCCTGACCAAAGGCATCGCCATCGAAGGCACCGCAGTCATGGCGCGCGAACATGAGAACGAACTGGTCGAAGTACTCGACGAAAAGACGCTTAGCCGCTGTCAAAAATTCATGTACCACCCGGGCATCAGCGTGCTTAAGGATGCACGCGCGGCGATTGCGTCGGGCACGGTTCACGCCATGCATGACCCCACCGAAGGCGGCTTGGCGACGGCGCTGCATGAGCTTGCGTGGGCGGCCGGGGTCGGCCTGCGCATTCGCGCCGAAACCATTCCGGTGTTCGCCGAAACCCAAGCGCTTTGTAATCACTTTCATCTCGATCCGCTGGGCGTGATCGCTTCGGGTGCGTTGCTCATCGTCGCCCCCGCGGCACAGACCGATGCAATCTTGGCCGGCCTCAAACGCGAATCGATCACGGCCACGGTCATCGGCGAAATTACTGACAAGAACAAAGGAATTAAAATGCTTACGGCGGAAGGACTCGGCGACCTGCCGCGCTTCGAACAAGATGAATTGACGAAGATCTAACTTGGCGGTCCGGTTGAAAATGTAAATTATGGCGGCAGAGCAAAAACGCGATTACTACGAAGTGCTTGGCTTGGACCGTTCCGCCAATCAGGAACAGATCAAACAAGCCTATCGGCAACTAGCGATGAAGTGGCATCCCGATCGCAATACCGCTCCGGATGCCGCCGATCGATTCAAGGAAATAGCCGAAGCCTACGCGGTACTTTCCGACCCGAACAAACGCCAAGCCTACGACACCACAGGTCATGCCGGCATCAGCGAACGTTGGTCCACCGAAGATCTATTCCGCGATTTCGAGTTCGGCGATTTCTTCGGCGGCAGGATGGGGGATATCTGGAACGTCTTCGGTGACCTGTTTCCCGGCCGCAGGGAGCGGACAGCGGCAAGACCGCAGGGCGCCGATCTCCGGTACGAGCTCAATCTTTCCTTAGACGACGCGGCCAGGGGTGGCGAGCGCATCATCAACATCTCGCGTTCTGACCGGTGCAAGAGCTGCGGCGGCAGCGGCGCGAAATCCGGCACCAAACCCGTCAGCTGTTCGGAGTGCAAGGGCACCGGCGAGCGACAACAGGTGCGCACCGACAAAACGATGCGCGTCGTGACGCTGACAACCTGCACGCGCTGCAACGGCCGCGGGATTTTCATCGAGGCTCCCTGTGCCAGTTGCAACGGCACTGGTTATCAGTTTTCGCCGCACAGCATTAAAGTGACGATTCCGGCGGGTGTCGAAAACGGCATGCTGCTGCGCCTGGCCGGGCAGGGTGAAGCAGGGCCTCAGGGGGGAATTCCGGGGGATCTACTCGTGCGAATCTACGTCCAACCTCACGCTACTTTAAAGCGCGACGGCGACGACCTTTACACGATCATGCCGGTAACATTTCCCGACGCCGCCCTCGGCACCAAAGTAACCGTCAATTGCCTTCAAGACGAGCGCGTGATTATTACCGTACCGCCGGGAACCCAAAGCGGCACGATGTTACGCGCCCGCGGCAAAGGTATGCCGCGCCTGCAAGGCAGAGGCAAAGGTGATCTCTACGTCGTGGTTGAAGTAAAAACACCGAGGGACTTATCACCGCGTCAACGTGAATTGCTTAAAGAATTCAAA
>Ga0335084_10005112_pt1 | contig 12939 bp, 8 predicted proteins | sample Lox_Sample_44_FD_206721 | JGI IMG/M metagenome (GOLD analysis project Ga0335084, IMG submission 206721) | Soil microbial communities from Loxahatchee National Wildlife Refuge, Florida, United States - Lox_Sample_4.4 | ecosystem: Environmental > Terrestrial > Soil > Wetlands | place: USA: Florida... | reverse complement strand
CAGCAGGTTTCTCAGAATCAATACCGAGCAAGTCGTCGTCTTGCAGCGGAGGCGCTGCGTTCGCCGCAGCTACAGCAGGCCAGGCCGGGGGAACAGCCGGTCTTGCTACAGGTGGCGGCTGAGGTGCCGAGATTGCCGGAGGCGTTACCGGCTTCGTCGTGATCGGCGCCTGGGCCGGCACTACCGGCCTCGCGCCCAGGGGTGGCCTGGGTGCCGGTTTTGCTGGTGCTGCTGCGGGCGGAGCTGCGGCTGTTGGCACTGTGGGAACGGCGGGCTTCCCAGGCTCACTCTTGCGCAAGAGTCCGCGCGCCACACGTAGTGTTCCCTTCGCCTGCTCGATGTTAATGGGTTTGGTCAGGACGAGGTTGGCGCCGATTCGAAAGGCTTTTGCAACCCCCGCCTGACCCTCCACGACGGCTACGGCGAGCGACGTCTGGTTGGGCGTCGAATTGCGCGCGCTCTTGAATAACAAGGTGGCATTCTGCTCGTTATCGCAGTCGACCACGACAGCGTCGAAGTGCTGGCCCATCAGCTTCTTGACTGCAGCAAACGGCTCGATGCAGGCCTCGACGTTGAACTCAAGCTCGCTCAGAACCTGCGTCACTGTGCGAGCGGTCTTATCATCGGGACAGAAGAGAAGAGCAAGGTAACCCATAGAAGTAATCGTAGGTACAGCCGTAAGGGGGCAGCAAGTTACGCTGGTAATTCGCATAAAATGGCGGCGATGAACAAGTTGCCGCGCTGGTTGAAGGTCGGTTGGACTCTCTGGCTGATCGTCTGGGCTCCGCTCTATTGGCAGCAATACGGCGCGCAAAACTTCCTCTACTTCTGCGACATCGGAAATGTGCTAATCGGCATTGGACTATGGCTGGAAAGCCCACTGATCTTCTCGTGGGTTGCTTGCGGATTGTTATTGTTTCAGTCGTTGTTCACTATCGACCTGCTGGCAACGCTCATCACTGGTCATCACCCTATCGGTGGCACTGAGTACATGTTCGACCCGCACCTCTCGTTACTGATCCGGCTGCTGAGTTTGTTTCATGTTGTGACTCCGCCGCTTCTGATGTGGGCAATCTGGCGTCTGGGTTATGGCCGGCGTGGGTGGATCTACCAAACCATCACAGCCTGGATCATTGTGCCCATCAATTATTTCTGGCGTCCGGAACAGGACGTGAACTGGGCACGCGGTCCATTCTTCCGCGAGCAACACGTGATGCCATGCTCGATATACCTGCTCGGCTATCTTGTACTGGTGCCGCTGTGCATCTATCTGCCCACACACTTGCTCCTGCAGTGGCTATCAAGCAGGTGGAACGCAGGCACGTCAAATGTGTAGAGGTAACGCTTCAGCGTGCTTTTCCGGAGTCATTCTGGGCTTGGCGCAAAGTTGACTCCGACGGCGGATACTCGATGGTTCCCTTAAATGAAGAGATGTCTTCCTGATGAAAATCAGGAAATGGCAACTGCTTTCCATCCCTCAGTTCTGCAATCTTTTTTACCGCGCCTTGGGCCTTTTCTTTTTCGAGTCCCGCATCACGCCCCAGGTACAGAGTCTGTGCAGGAAGCGCCAAGCCCGTGCCTGCATCTTCGACGATGTCGATGATTCGGAGCAAAAGGTCCTCGCGAACCGCGGCAAATTCGTTGAAGTCTTGTGTCAAAACGTAAGAGAGTACCTCAACGCTCGGTGCGCCTCCGGCGATATCGACCAACCGTACGCGCACGGTTCTGGTTTCCACCTTGGGGTGGCTGTAAAGCAATCGTCGGATTTCCGAAAGGATGAAGCGGAGATGATCCGCCTTTGTTTCTGATCGCAATCCAAGACTTGTCTTGAACAGAATCTTGTCGCGGCGGCTCAGGTTTTCGAGATTGATCGTTGCGACTGTGCCGTTGGGAATCGCCAAGAGGGTGCGTTCCTCAGTGCGAATCCGCGTCGAGCGCAACCCGATGTCCTCAACGACGCCTGTGCGATCGCCAAACCGGCAAGTGTCGCCGACTCGGAATACTTCATCACCCAACACGGAAACGCCGCCAAACAGATTTTCAATTGTTTTCTGCGCGCCGAAGCCAATGGCAAGGCCGCCAATCCCGAGCCCGGCCAGCGCCGTACTCATATTGAATCCCAGACTTCCGAGTACGGCCAAGACCCCGACGCCGAAAATTACGGCCTTCAGTATGCGTTCGCCCAAGAGCACTAGGGATCCAGTGCCGACGTGTCCATGCGCTAGCGCGCGTGTGCGTACGCGTCGCAATGACCATTGGACGACGCGCCAAAAGATCCAGGTGGCGCTGATGATGAGTGCGATAGAAGTTATTTCAAAGTAGTAATGCCGCAACAGTAGCGGCATCCGGAGGTGGACAACAATCACTTGATGAATGAGCGTCCCCGCTAACAGCCAAGCCGGACCTGATACCGACCGCCAGCTAGCTACGTCGGGCTTTCCCTGTCGCCGCGCCCACCAGCGCAGCGGGATTTCCAAAATTGCCAGCACGAGCCAACCTAATGCCGCTGCGATGGGCGCAGCCAAAAGCATTGCCAGCCACTGCCATAACGGCATGCCGGATACTTGGTTTTTCACCAGGATGCTCGGGAGCTTTCCTTCCACCTGACGAGCTTGAACTTGATCGTAGAGCTCTGGCAGCTTGGCCAGCGTGTCAGCCGAGATCAACCAGATTTTTCCTGCGCTTGGATCGGAGACGCGGACCAGTTCGAGATCAACTTCAACATCACCAGCTGACATGGTCCCCATCTTTTGACGACCGAGTGCAACCCCCTCCTGCGGAGATCCTTCTGGCTGGTTGTATTTCCCGTAATTGCCAACGAAAGCCTTGTCCAATACGAACTTCAGCTTGTTAGCAGTTTGCTCTCCTTCAGACTGGCGATGTGCGGCGCTCATCTGCAGGTACTGCGCAGCGATGCTGTAGTCACCTGCGGTAGCGGCTTTGAGGAACCCAAGGACAGCATTCGATGGGGTCGTTCGCCCCAACGGGTCCGCTGGCGTACTTGCTGGGCTCGAAGGCGACGGCAGAATCTGGCTGATCTGCGCCGTAGAAACGGCACTGGCGGCGAGGCAGACAATGATGATGAGACGGGTCGTTTTCGGGGAAGAAAGCATGGTTCTCTCCCGTAGAGTTTGCCGAAAGCCTGCCGAACGAAGCAAGACGCGACGAGAACTCATTCTATCGGAGGGCTCTCGCATCAAAGCCGACACTGCACACTTATCCGCGCCTCGGGCGATAGATGTGGGTACTTGTGCCAAAGAAAACTTCCGCGGACTCCATGACCGTTTCCGACAGCGTGGGATGCGGATGGATTGTGAGCGCAATGTCCCGCGCCAAAGCCGCCATTTCGATGGCGAGCACGCCTTCGGCAATCATCTCTCCAGCGCCCGCGCCAACGATGCCCACTCCGAGCACGCGTTCGGTCTGCGGATCAAAGATCAACTTTGTCATACCCTCGGGACGATCGAGGGTAATCGCCCTCCCCGATGCGGCCCACGGAAATTTTGCGACCTTGATCTCGCGGTTCTCCTTTTGCGCTTGCGTTTCAGTCAATCCGGCCCATGCGACCTCAGGATCCGTAAACACAACAGCGGGAATTGCGTTGGGTTCGAATGCGACTTTGTGACCCGCAATTGCCTCAACCGCGACTCGACCTTCATGCGAAGCCTTGTGCGCAAGCATGGGTTCGCCGACGACATCACCGATCGCGTAGATAGATGGATCGTCGGTTTGCAGTTGTTTGTTTACCTGAATGAATCCGCGCTGACCTACCTGTACTCGCGTCTTTTCGAGCCCTGGAATTTCGGAGTTGGGTTTGCGTCCGACTGAGACAAGAACACGGTCGAAGACCTTTTCCTGCGAATTGCCGTCCTGTCCCTTGAGTGTTGCACGAATGCCGTTGCCCTCTTCCTTCACTGCGGCGACGGTTGTATCCAGTAGGATGGAATCGAAGTTTTTCTCCAGTCGCTTGTGTAGCGGAAGAACCAGATCGCGATCCGCTCCGGGCAGAAGCCCGGGAAGCATTTCAACGACAGTCACACGCGTGCCTAGGGCGGCATACACTGAGCCCAACTCGAGGCCGATGTACCCGCCACCAACAACCAGCAGGCTGCCGGGAATGTCCTCAAGGTTCAGGCCGCCAGTGGAATCCATCATGCGTGACGTATCGAGCTTCAGTGTCGGGACCACCGCAGGACGCGATCCAGTCGCGATAACAATGCGATCGAACGTTAGTGACTCCACAGAGCCGTCGGACTTCGTTACTCCTAATGCGGTAGAACTCTCGAACGCTGCGCGACCCTGCACGTAGTGAATCTTGCGCTGCTTCGAGAGCACGCCGAGGCCGCCCGTCAGTTTCTTCACGACGCTCTCTTTGAACGAACGAAGACGGGCTAAATCGATCTTTGGTGCACTGAACTCAATTCCCCAATCCTTGGCCTGATGCGATTCTTCGATCAACTTTGCGACGTGAAGCAACGCCTTGGAAGGAATGCACCCTCGGTAAAGGCATACGCCACCGGGGTTCACTTCAGGATCGATGAGCGTCACGCCCATGCCCAGATCGGCAGCCAGAAAGGCAGCAGCGTATCCTCCAGGACCGCCGCCGATAACCGCAATGTTCAGATTCGAGGTTTCAGACATGAAAGGCTTTCAACCGCGAAGGACAGGGAATGCAAAAGAGTATCGAAATGCCCTCTGTGTAACTCTGTGCCCTCTGTGGTTCAAGATTTTGTGTTTATCCCTGCACTGATAAAAGGAACGGCTGCTCGAACGCCTCGGCGATCCAGCGCAAGAAGCGAGCCGCATCCGCACCGTCGATCAGTCGATGGTCATAGGAGAGAGACAGCGGCAGAATCAGCCGCGGCTCGAACTTTCCATTGATCCACTCGGGCTCCATCCGCGAGCGTGACAGCCCGAGAATCGCGACTTCAGGAAAATTCACGATGGGAGTAAAGCCAACGCCCCCAATTCCGCCCAGGTTCGTGATCGTGAAGGTGCCGCCTTCCATCTCGGCAGGAGTAAGCTTTTTCTCGCGCGCCTTCTTCGAAAATTGTGACAGTTCAACTGCCAGTTCGACGATGTTCTTCTTGTCGACATCCCGAATCACGGGTACAAGCAGCCCTCGGTCCGTATCAGCTGCGACGCCAACGTTGATGTACTGCTTGTAAACAATCTCTTCCTTCTCAATGTCGATGCTGGCATTGAACTGAGGGAAGACTTTTAGCGCTGCGGCGCAAACTTTCAGCGCGATTGCAGTAACGGTCATCTTGCCGCCGGCTTCTTCCGCCTTAGGCGCAAAGCGCGCCCGCAACTGTTCAAGTTCCGTGATGTCCGCTCGGTCGTGCTGTGTGACGTGAGGAATCGTATTCCAGGCTTCCGCCAGATGCTCGGCAGTTTTCCGCCGCACCCCGCGCATCGATACCCGCTCGATCTTCCCCCACTTCGCAAAGTCCGGAAGCTGCGGCTGCGCAAAATGCCCGGCTCGCGGTGTAGCCTGCGCCACTGTAGCCGCAGTTGAAAGCAAGCCCTTTGCGTAAGCTTTGACGTCGTCTTCACTGACGCGACCGCCCGGGCCGCTGCCCTTCACTTCGTATATGTCTACGCCGATTTCCCGGGCGAGCCTCCGCACATGTGGAGCGGCTGGCACTGGCTGGCGATGGTCAGTCCCCGCCACTTTCCCGAGTTGTACCGGCATACTGAAAACGGGCGCGGAAGGCTTAGGTTGATCCGGTGGCAGCGCTTGTTCTTCCGTCTTACCCTCGGCGCGAATGGCTGCCTGGAAGGCGAGTCGTGCGCCATGCTGTCCCGAAACGTGTTCTACCGGAGAGGTTCGTGACCGAGACGGCTGAGTCGCTGAAGTAGAACCCTCCAACGTAAAGATCACTTGCCCAACCTTGATCTTGTCGCCTTCCTTTACCTGAATTTCTTTGACGACTCCGCTGACTGAAGACGGTACTTCAACCACCGCCTTATCGGTCTCCAACTCCATGACGGGTTGTCCCTCAGAAACCTTTGCTCCCGACGAAATCATCAGACGGACCAGATCACCCTGCGTGATGTTCTCACCGAGTTCAGGCAGCCTGAACTCACTCGCCGTTGATATTGGTGCGGATTTTGCGGGCTCTGGTGTTGGCGCAGGAGCTGGAGCCGGAGCCGGCCTGGAAGTCTCCTCCTTGGCGACTACAGGCGCTGGACTGCTTTTGGGCGTTGGCGCGGAATCGACGGGAGTGGATTGTGCGGCTGCCGCGTTAGCCTTCGCCTCCGCTTCGTCCACAGTAAAGATCACTTGACCAACCTTGATCTTGTCGCCTTCTTTAACGCGAATTTCCTGGACTGTTCCGCTGACCGACGACGGCACTTCGACAACGGCCTTATCCGTCTCTAGTTCCATGACGGACTGGCCCGCGCTCACAGCAGCACCGGGTGCGACCATCAGTCGAACCAGATCACCCTGCTCGATGTTTTCTCCCAGCTCAGGAAGCTTAAATTCAATTAATTGAGTCATTGTGAGATTCGGCCATTAAGCCACTAAGTGTGTCGTTGCCAAGGAGTGACAATCGCTCTATCACCCGAACACTCAATGGCTCGATCTTCTTTAGCTGATTGCCGGATTCAGCTTTTCCGGGTTGATTGCCAGTTCACTGATCGCGCGCTTCACGACATCAGCACCGATCTTGTTCTCGCGGGCCAATGCGACCAGGGTTGCCAGCACAATATGCTTTGCATCGACCTCAAAAAAATCGCGCAATGCAACGCGGCTCTCGCTGCGCCCGAATCCGTCCGTGCCAAGCGAAACTAGTTGTCCGGGCACCCATTTGCCCAGACTTTCCGGAAGGACCTTCATGTAATCGGACGCGGCGATGAACGGACCTTGTGCATCCTTCAGAGTCTGCGTCACGTAAGGAACCTTCGCATGTTCTCCCGGATGCAGCATATTCCATCGCTCGCAATCGTTTGCGTCGCGATAGAGTTCCTTGTAGCTCGTGACGCTCCATACGTCCGCGGCGACCCCAAATTTTTCTTCCAGAATCTGCTGCGCCTTGAGCACCTCGAACATGATCGCACCGCTGCCTAACAGCTGTGCGCGCAGCTTGGCGTCACTCTTGCCAGAAGGTTTGAATCGATAGAGGCCCTTCAGGACGCCCTCTCTGACGTTACCATCTGACGGCATCTCAGGCATTGGCAACGGTTCATTGCCCACGGTCAGGTAATAGAAAATCGACTCCTGATCGACGTACATGCGCTTGATCCCGTCCTGGATGATGATGGCGATCTCGTACGCGAAGGCCGGGTCGTACGCATGCAGGTTCGGTACAGGCAGCGCCAGTACGTGGCTGTGACCGTCCTGATGTTGCAGGCCTTCGCCGGCGAGAGTAGTGCGGCCAGCGGTCCCACCGATCAAAAATCCTCGGCAGCGCATATCCGCGGCGGCCCAGATCAGGTCGCCAATGCGCTGGAAACCGAACATGGAGTAATAGATGAAGAAGGGAATCATGTTGATTCCGTGGTTCGCGTACGCGCATCCAGCCGCGATCAGCGAACACATTGAACCTGATTCAGTAATGCCCTCTTCCAGAATCTGTCCGTCCTTCGCTTCTTTGTAGTAAAGCAGCGTGTCCATATCGACAGGTTCGTAGTTCTGCCCGACGCTCGAATAGATTCCAACCTGTCGGAATAGTGCTTCCATTCCGAATGTGCGCGCTTCGTCAGGAACAATCGGAACGATGTACTTGCCCTGCTCCGGATCGCGCAACAACTTCGCCAGCAAACGAACGAAGACCATTGTGGTCGAAACCTCACGGCTCTCGGTGCCCTTGTGAAATTCCTCGAAGAGCGTATCGGCGAACGGTTTCATCGGCGTCGCCCGCACCTTGCGTTGCGGCATGTATCCGCCCAATTGCTGGCGGCGCGCCTGCATGTACTTGATCTCGGCGCTATCGTCGGCAGGACGGTAGAACGGCGCATTGTGCAGTTCGTCATCCGGAATCGGAATTCCGAAGCGCGAGCGGAACATCTCCAACTCATCGTCGTTCAGTTTCTTCTGCTGGTGCGTAATGTTCTTGCCTTCGCCAGCTTCGCCGAGTCCGTATCCCTTGATTGTCTTGGCCAGAACGATTGTCGGAGATCCCACATGATCCACCGCTGCGCGGAATGCCGCATGGACCTTGATCGGATCGTGACCTCCCAATCGCATGCGCGCCAGTTGATCGTCGGAAAGATGCTCGACCATCTTCAGCAACCGCGGATCCGTACCAAACAGGTTCTGTCGGAAATAGGCTCCGCTCTCGACAAAGTACTTCTGATATTGCCCATCGCTGACTTCGCCAAGACGCCTGACGAGCAGGCCGTCGCGATCGTTTTGAATGAGCTGGTCCCAATCAGAGCCCCAGATGCACTTGATGACGTTCCATCCGGCGCCGCGGAAAATCGCTTCCAGTTCCTGAATGATCTTGCCATTGCCGCGAACAGGACCATCCAGCCGCTGCAAGTTGCAGTTCACGACAAAGATCAGGTTGTCGAGCTTCTCGCGCGATGCCAGCGTGATCGAACCAAGCGATTCGGGCTCGTCCATCTCTCCGTCACCCAGGAAAGCCCAAACTTTGCCGCCGCTTGATTGCTTCAAGCCGCGGTTTTCCAGATATTTAATGAAACGCGCGTGATAGATGGCCTGGATCGGACCCAGCCCCATCGAAACGGTGGGGAACTCCCAGAAGTCCGGCATCAGCCACGGATGTGGGTAAGAAGACAGGCCTCCGCCGGATTTCAGCTCGCGACGGAAATTCTGCAGCTTTTCTTTGGAAAGGCGACCTTCCAAAAAGGCGCGGGAATAAATCCCCGGCGCAGCGTGACCCTGAAAGTAGACGATATCGCGGTCGCCGTTTTCGGTCTGAGCCCGGAAGAAATGGTTGAAGGCGACTTCATAAAGAGTAGCGGCCGATGCAAAAGTGGAAATGTGCCCGCCGATACCTTCCTGAATTTTATTGGCGCGGACGACCATTGCCAGGGCGTTCCAGCGGACAAGACTCTTGATTCGCCGTTCCATCTCCTGACTTCCGGGAAATGGCGGCTGCTGCCGTGCCGGAATCGTATTCTGATAAGGAGTTGTGGCTGTAAAAGGCAGGTTGACGCCAGCCTCGCGCCGGGCGTGCAAAGCCAATTGCTGCAACAAACGGCCAGCCCGGTTTGGGCCTCCGTGCGAAAGAACATAGTCCAGAGAGTCTACCCATTCTCTGGTTTCCAACACTTCTAGGCCGTCAGTTTCCGTCTGTGCCACGTCTGAAGTCTCCCCCAAGGATTGGCGAATACTCCATCATAATTCAATCCCGCCGATTCTTGCTGGAGAAGGGCAGAAACCGCGAAGGCGGCGAACTTTCAAGAACTAGGGTTCTTCGTAGACCTTAGTGTCCGTCGTGGTTTACGCTTTTGCAGGGAGGTGCCATGTTGCGGATTGTCTTGGCGGCTTTGCTCATCGTGCTCGCAGTTTTTCTGGTTCCGCGACTTCTCTCAAGAACGCAGAAACCGGCGGAAGGAAGCAACGCACCGGACTTCACACTGCCCTCTCAAGATGGAAATGTCAGCCTGAAGGACTATCGGGGCAAGTGGGTCGTGCTCTACTTCTATCCCAAAGATCAGACTCCGGGTTGAACGCTCGAAGCCCACCAGTTTCAGGTGGACCAACCCAAGTACGCGGAGCGCAATGCTGTTGTCCTGGGAGTCAGCCTCGACAGCATCGATTCACACAAGAAGTTCTGTGCGAAGGAAGGATTGAACTTCAAGCTTCTGGCCGATACCGAACACAAAGTCACCGACGCCTACGGTTCGCTACACAACTTCGGTCCGGTGAAGTTCGCGGCGCGCAACAGCTTTGTCATCGATCCGAACGGCAAGATCGCAAAGGTATACACCAGCGTGAATCCTGGCAATCACAGCGCAGAAGTTCTGGCTGAGTTGGACCGCGTGCAGAAGTCGGCCCGGTAGACTGTCTATTCACACCGCAGCGCCTTGTTCGGGTCCACTCCAATGGCGCGGTACGCCGGCACCAGACATGCCAGGCCGGCAACGAAAATCACCAGAAGAGAAACTCCCACAGCAATCAGCGGGTCATGCGATCCGTTCTGCACCCACCGTGCAATCACTTTCCCGCTGCCCAAACTCAGTAGGAGGCCTGCACCCAAGCCGATGCCGACGCTGGTTGCGGCCGACCACAGCACAATGCGCAGCACGTCTCTTCGCTGTGCTCCTAGCGCCATGCGAATACCGAACTCGCCAGATCGCTGTGCCACGCTGTACGACACCACACTGTAAAGCCCCACCGCCGCCAACCCAAGCGCCAGCGCTGAGAACGCGCCAAACAAAATCGAAACGAGCCGGCCATTGGCGAATTCCGGTTCCCGCATGATCCAGGTGTTGAGATCACGCACATCGGCCGATGCCTGCTGGTCGGGGTTAATGGTGGCTATCGATCGCCGAATCGTGCGCAGCAGCGTCAGGGGGTCACCTTCCGCGCGAACGAGTATCTGTGTTCCCATGAACATGCAATTCGTGTAAGGGAGATACACCGCGGGCAAAATTGGCTTATCCAGCCCGTCATCGAGTGCGTCTCCGGTGACTCCAACAATCTGCAGCCACCCGCTTGCATCCATCGATGTGAGTCGATACGGAGATGGTTCAGCCAGCCGCGGAACGCGAATCGAATGATTCAGTGCGTCCTCGCCTGAAAAATAGCGGCGCACAAACGCCTGGTTTACGACGGCGAGTGGCGCTCCGCGTGAGATTTCACTTTGCTCCCAGAGGCGTCCTTGGACCAGCGGAATCTGCAGCATCGAAAAGTATTCCGGACTTACCAGGTGCACGCGCGCTTCCTGTTGCTCGGTTGTGTTCTTGCCCAGCAGTTCGAACGGTAGATTCCATCCGCTACGAGGTGGTGTTGCGTTGCTCGAGATACCCGCTGCAATCACGCCCGGCGTTTCCGCAACGCGGTCGCGAAGCTGGGCAATGTACGCGGCCCGCTCGGGCCAGGTGGTGAAAGTATTTTCGTGGATGGGAATGCCGACCGACATCACATGATGCGGCTCATAACCCAGTGGTCGGCGGATCATCCGCGCGAACCCTTGGATTGCAGCGCCCGCTCCCGTCAGCAGCAGCAGCGTGAGCGCGATCTGCCCTGCGATCAATCCCGTGTATGCACGATGACGGCGGAGATTGCCGGCCACTTTGTGTGTTCCGGCTTGAATGGCCTTGTTGATATCGCGGCGCGCCGAATCCAGCGCCGGAAATACGCCAAAGAGTACGCCCGACACTACCGCCAGGCCCACACTGAATAGCAGTACGGTGATGTTGACGTGAAAATCTGCTTCGTGCGGAAAGGAAAACTCCGGCAGCCTCGCCACAATAAAGTCGAGTGCGCGATAGGCAATTACTACACCGATGCCCGCTCCCACCAACGCGAGTAGCAGAGATTCCGTGAGCAACTGGATCACGATTTGAAAACGAGTTGCACCCAGCGCGGACCGGATCGCCAGTTCGTGGTAGCGCGACGTACCACGCGCAAGCAGCAGGATCGACACATTACTGCACCCGATGAACAGCAGCAGGGACACCGAGGCAAACAAGAAGTAGAGCGTGCTCCGCAAATCGCGCGTGTAAAACGCTCCCATCTTGCGCAGGACCATCCGATAATTGGGCGGGTAGAAGTTCGGCCGTTCCTTGTCAAAATGCTGCATCATCGGCCGGAACTCGGCTTCGGCTGCCTCCATCCGGACTCCCGGCTTCAGCTTGATAAAGGTTCCGTAGAGGTGATCCTTATCCTCCGCCATCTTCAGCGGCAGATAGACATCGCCATCGCCCCACGTAAACCGGACGGGCATCACCCCGAGAATGGTGTAAGTCTTGTGCTCCAGTTGAATGTTCTTGCCGACAATCGACGGGTCGCCTGCAAAATGGCGCTGCCAGAACTTGTAGCTCAACACCGCGACGCGCTCAGGATCGCCTTCATCGGGCGCATCTGAAGGCCCAAAATATCGCCCGAGCATAGCTGGCATGCCAAAGAAATGGAAAGTATTGCCGCTGAAGTAGTATCCCTTCACATCTTCTGGCGCGTCGCTGCCCGTCAGAGTAAGACTCCAGTCATCCACGGCGACAACCTCTTCCGCCGCCTGCGCCTGCCGCAGTTCGCGGACCTGCGGACCGGTGAATCCCGGCGAACCCTCGCCACCGTCCTTGTTAATTGTGTTTAGCTGACAGACGCGGTCAAATCCCGCGTAGGGCCATGGAGTCAGGATTGCACTATAGATGACGCTGAATACGGAAACCGTGGCGCCAATTCCAAGCGCTAGCGAAAAGATTGCAGTCAGGCAGAAGCCGGGAGTTTTCAACATCTGCCGGAAGGCATAGCGCAAATCGTGCGGTACTCTCTGCATTCGGATCCTCCCCAGGGGCAAAGTCGCACGTCAAGAATTGAATGCTCCCGAGCACTTGGAAAGCCATCGCGCAGGCCCGCTAAGTTCCTGATTCAGCGTGTAAGAATTCCCCGCAAGCTGCGCCGTGAGTGTCCGCTTGCTTGATTTTGCGTTCAGAAATGGACACGCTCTTTGAGCTCTGCGAACGGTCGCAGAATGTTTTGTTCACCGCAAAGAAGAGCGTTGAGCTATTACACTATTCGGATGGCGACCGCCGCGAGGAACGATTGGCGTCAATCTTCGGAGAAGGCATCCAACTACCGCTTCCCGCCCGGCTTCGAGCGCAACCTGCTGTGGTTCGCGTGGCGCAGGTTCCGGCCCGCAAATCCCATTCTGTTGTTCCAACACCTCGTCGAGGAATACGGAGATATCGCCCACTACAAGATCGGCTGGAACCACATCGTATTCCTGAGTCATCCCGACTACATCCGCGAAGTGCTGGTCGTGCAAAACGACAACTTCATCAAAGAGCGCACCGTCC
>Ga0335084_10005111_pt1 | contig 12939 bp, 13 predicted proteins | sample Lox_Sample_44_FD_206721 | JGI IMG/M metagenome (GOLD analysis project Ga0335084, IMG submission 206721) | Soil microbial communities from Loxahatchee National Wildlife Refuge, Florida, United States - Lox_Sample_4.4 | ecosystem: Environmental > Terrestrial > Soil > Wetlands | place: USA... | reverse complement strand
CCGGCGGGATCCCGTAGAACTCGTCGAAGCCGTGCGCGGTGGGCAGGCTCTGCGGCTCGGCGCCGAGGTGCCACTTGCCGAAGATGGCCGTGGCATAGCCGGCGCCCTTGAACAGCTCGCCCATCGTGACCGCGCGCTTCGACAGCGTGCTCTCGCTGCCGGGAACGATGACCAGCGACAGGCCGTTGCGAATCGAATACTGCCCCGTCATCAGCGCCGCGCGCGACGGCGTGCAGCCGGGTTCGACCAGGAACTGGGTTAGCCGGAGTCCCTCGCGGGCCAGCTCGTCGATGCGAGGCGTGGGCGCCCCCCGCATCTCGCCGCCACCGTATGGCCCCAAGTCGCCGTAGCCGACGTTGTCGGCGAGGATGAACACGACGTTGGGTTTCCCCTCCGCCGCGAGAGCGGGCGAACTGGCCGCGGCCCTTAGAAACACAACCGTCAAAGCACCAATGAGCATGGCTATCCGGCCGGTCATCGACATCTTTATGCGCACCCCCTTGTTCGAGCTCACCTGGGATCTTGCCTATTCCCGCGAGGGCGCGCGGCGCATGGCGGACATAGCGGCGTAGAGCAGTATCACGAGCCAGGCGATGACCATGCCGGCCTGGAGCGCCGGCCGCGCGGGGGAGTAGTTGAAACCCACGGTGATCATCAGCCCGCCCGCGACACACGCCACTCCGGCGAGTCGTCCGAGAATCCCTCCGCGCACCAGCATAGCTGCACCCGCGCACACAGCCGCTACCGCGATACCGAGAAACTTTCCCGTGCTGCCGATGGCGAGGAGCACCAGCGACGTGACCGGGCCCGGCAGGGACGAGGTGATATATAGCTGAATCGACGTCTCCAGCACATCGGATACGCACGCGACGATGGCGGCCACCAGGCCAACGCGCGCCAAGCCGAAGAACCCGGACCGCAGGAGGGCGAGGAAGAAGCAGGCAAGGAAGCCCGTGTACATGCCGATGAAGGCGATGAGATCGACCTTGTTGGCGAGGTCAAGGGCGGCGACCATGCCAGCGCGGCAGGGATCGCCCTCGCGCCCGAAAACGGCCTCGATGTCATCAGTGGTGCGCGCGAGCTGAAATGCGAGAAACGGGGAAGTCCCGGGCGCCAGCTGACCGCGGCAAGCCTGGCTGGGGGTGATCGCGGCGAACCAGCCGACGAGGCCCATGACACCCACGCCAAAGACGAAGCACAGAACCCAGAAAAGCCGCGCCGGTCCGCTGGCCATACTCACCTCACCTCACCTCACCTCATAGTCCGAGCGCCGCTCATCCGCGTTCGAGCTTCTTGACCGCGTGAGCGCCAACGTTGAGGGTGATCCGGTCGCCGGCCGACGCGATCATGCTGGCGGGTATCGCCGTCTCCGTGCGGAAGAGGTGGCCCCGTCGGACCGTGATCCGGGTGATCCGGCCCGACGCCTCGGCGATCTCCACAGACTCCACCTCATCAACCCGCTGGCCTGCCTTGTCGTACACATGCGTTCCCGCTGAGATGTCCGGCTCCCGCGGCTCCGTGAGCGTGTCACGGTCGCGGATGTAGGCGGGTGTGCCCGAGACAGCGGGCGACGTCTGCTCGAACGGCAGCATCGCCCCTGTCCATCCGCTACCCGCGGCGAGGAAGAAGTCGCGCTGATCGAAGCCGATCGGCATCTCCCAGTGGTCGGGCATCGCCTGAAGGCTCGCCGTGTTGAAGAGATCCAACCCGTCGAGCTCGGAAGCGCGAAGGGCAAGGCGAACCTCGTGTCCGAAGTCAGCGACCTTGGCGATCGGCACCACGACCTCGCGTCGGTTCACCACACCCTGATGAACGACCAGGGCCACCACCTGCTGCGATTGCGAATGCAGGACCAGACGACTGACCGTCCCTACACCCTTCCCGTTGCCGTCGACGACACGTGTACCAAAAGGAACCAGCATCTGCGTTTCCTCCTTGTTCGACCTCGTCAGGGATCTCACTTCACGACGGAATTGTGCAGGCCTCTACCGGCGATCAGCTTCCTCGACCATCTTGGGCTCTCCGGATGGCTCGGTTGAGGCGGTTACGGGCGCCGTCTGCCAGCCGCCCCCCAGCGCCCGGTAGACCTGGACCACGGAGAGCAGGACGGCCAGGCGCGCCCGGGCCAGATCGATCTCGGCGTTGAAGAGCCTCGTGTCGGCGTCGAGCACCTCGAGGTAGGTCGCCACGCCGCCCTCGTACTGCAGGGTCGACAGCCGCAGGTATTCTCGCGCGGCCGCCGTCAGCGCCTCGTTCTGGGCGCGGACCTCGCGATTCTTCTGATTGGCGACGAGGCCGTCGGAGACCTCCCGGAAGGCCTGCTGGATCGTCCGCTCGTAGTCGACCAGGAGCTGCTGCTGGCGCGCCTTGGTCGCCTGGAAGGTGAACCAGAGCCGGCCACCCTGGAAGACAGGCTGGAGCAGGTTGCCCGCGAAGGACCAGAAGCCCGAGGCGCCGTCCATGAGCTGGGAAAGCGCCGCGCTCTGTTGACCGGCTGTGGCGGTCAGCGTGAGCTGGGGGAACATCTGAGCCTTGGCCACGCCGATGTTGGCATTAGCCGCGATCAGGTTCTGCTCGGCCACACGGATATCCGGCCGCCGCTCGAGCAGCGACGACGGCAGACCCGGAGACAGGGTGATCGTCAGCCCCTGCTCGGCCAGTGGCAGGCCTCTGATAACGGGACCGGGCGGCTCGCCCAGGAGGAGGCGGATCTGATTCTCTGTCTGCTCGATCTGGCGCTGAATGTCCGGGACGGTGGCGGCGGCGCCGTCGACCAGAACGGCGGCCTGGCTCACCTCCAGCTCGGTCGACACCCCCAGCTCCTTGCGCAGCTTGACGAGCCGCAGGGAAGCCCGGCGGCTCTCGAGCGTGCGGCGCGCGATGTCGAGCTCGAGGTCGAGCTCGCGCAGCTGGAGGTAGGCCGCGGCGATGTCGGCGACCAGGCTCGACAACACGGTGGCCTTCACCTCTTCGGATGCCAGCAGCAGGGCGCGCGAGGATTCGTTCGCGCGGCGGATCTTGCCCCAGAGATCGATCTCAAAGCCCAGGGAGCCCCCGAAGGCGAAGTTGTCGCTGCCGTGCGGTCCTTTCTCAGGAAAATAGGGGAAGACCGTCCGCGAGACCTGGAACTGCCCGGCCGTGGCCCCGACATTGAGCTGAGGAAAGAAGGCGGCGCGCGCGACGCCGAGCTGGGCCTGGGCCTCGAGCACCCGAGCGGCGGCGATGCGCACGTCGTAGTTCGCCGTGAGCGCGCGGGAGACGAGCTTGCGCAGCTCTTCGTCCTTGAAGAGCTGCTCCCACTGGAGGTCGCCGAAAGTGGGCCCGGCGACCGTGACCGCCGCGGGCTCCTCGCCGCGGAACGTCGCGGGCGGCGAGAGAGGCGGGCGCTTGTAGTCGGGCCCGAGCAGGCAGCCGCCCAGGAGGAGTCCCGCTGACAGTACGACGAGGGCGCGTCGCATCAGAAGGGCATCGGGTACAGCCAGTTGAGCCACGAGTAAGTGCGGATCACGATCCGGCGGAGCGCAGCGAAGCCGCCGCCCGTCGTGTAGATGGCGGCGGCCCCCTGCGCGCCGATGGGCACCCTGATATTGTCGTCGAGAACGATTTTCACGGCGTATCCCACCTGCCCCGGCTTGGGCGGCAGGGTGAAGGTCGGCAGCTCGCCGCTCGGCAGGAGCTGGCCCTCGCCGCTCGCCAGCCAGATGCTGTCGACCTTGCCCCTGAGGATGCGCCCGGGGTAGAGGTTCAGGGCCACCTCCACCGGCTGCCCCGCCTTCACGAACTTGAGGTGCTCCTGATAGTAGGTGCCCAGGATGTAGCGGTCGGCCTCCACGATGAAGGCGGCGATGGCGCCGATGCGGAACGTTCCGGCGACCATGCCCGGGCGGACCTGGAGGTTGATGATGTAGCCGTCCTCGGGTGCGTAGATCGTGGTCTGGTCGAGGTAGTAGCGGGCCTGGGCGAGCTTGGCCTCGATCTCTGCCACGGTGGGGTTGATCCCGTCGATCTGGGCGTCGTAGGCGAGACGCGCCTTCGTCACAGTGTCCCTGGCCTCGGCCACTGCGGCTTCGGCCCCGCGCAGGTTGTACTGCCACTGCTTGACCTGGAGCCGCGCCTTCTCGATGCGGTCCTGGGCTTCGGCCACGGAGGCGTCCTTGCCCGTAAGCTCGTGCTCCCACTGCTGGAGCTGTTCGTCCCGCGCCGCGCCCTCCTTCACGAGCCGGGCGAACCGATCCTGCTGCACGCGGGCGAAGCCGCGGGCGCTCTCCGCCTGCACCAAGGTGTTCTGCGCGACATTGACGTCGGCCTGGAGGACGTCGGCCTGCACCTTGGCGCCATCACGGGCGCTTACGGCCTTCGCCAGGGCCTGCTCGGTCACCTGGAGGTTGGCCTTCAGGATGAGGACGTTCTGCTTGGCGGAGGCGAGCGCTGATGCCTGCTCCCTCACCTTGTCCTCATAGGGCCGCCGGTCGAACTCGAAGAGGGGCTGCCCTTTCTTGACGGGCACGTTCGGCTCGACGAGGACGGCCGTGACCAGCGTGGGCTCGGGCAGGCGCGGGATGAGCTGGATAGTGTGCTGGATGACGCGGACGTCCGTCGAGTACGGCGCCAGGAAGCGGATGCCGATGAGGAAGATGAGCAGCAGATGAAGGAAGAAGAGCGAGGAGACGACGCCCCAGCCGATGCTGAACTTGATGAGCTTGAACTGGAAGAAGACGAGCCAGACGAACAGAATGAAGACGGCGGTGATGAGAAGGGCGACGATCATGCGAGACTCACGCTAATGGTCCGGGCTCTGTTCGCCGGGCGGCTTCGGCGGCGCCTTGCCGGTGAGCTTCGCGATGTTCTCCGCTATGTCCCGTTGCTCCTCCGGCGGGAAGCGCCGGATGTCGATCACGGTGGTGGGCTTGAAGGCCCAGATGAATGCCTGGATCCACGGCACGACGGCGAGGAAGCCGGCCCAGCCCATGATGTTGACGGCATCGGCGTCGGGATGCTTGCGGGCGATGGCGATTCTCCCCGGCAGACCCAGGATGAAGACCATGGCCACCACGCCGGTGACGCCGACGACGAACAGCGCCGCGAAGGTGACATAGTCCCAGAAATCAAGGGGCGGGAGCATCTGGTCCCCTCTCGGCGGCACACCTACCACCGAGGATTCGCCGAGGTGCCGCTGAGCTCACGGTCAGCTCGGCTTGACCGCGCCGGACGTCCAGGAGGAGAGCTTCGTGGCGGCCATGGTCGCCCACTCCTTCATGGCGTTCTCGGCGTCGCCCCACTCCCACTGGGCCGCCGTCTTGATGGATCCGCCGCCGACCCGCTTGTCGACCCACTCGCCGAGCAGCTGACCGGTCACGGAGTCAGTCATCTTCGCCTCCGCTTCCGCCCCGCCGATGAATGGATAGGTCCCCGTGGCGAGGTACTTGAGCGTGCTCAGCGCCCGCGCCTGCGGAATGACCATCGAGACGGTGCGAAGGACCGGCGTTGCGGCCTCGGCATCCACGAGAGCTACCTGGAGCCGCATCACGCCCTCGCCGGGCTCGCTCACCATCTCGAATTTCTGGCTGAGCTGGTCATAGAGCTGCTGGTGGAGGAAATTGCACAGCATCTGCTGGTCCTTGGCGGAGATCCTCGTCTTGTCGTCGCCCCAGAACGTGACCGGCTCGAGGAGCACCTTCCTGTACTGCGTCCACTGCGCGGCCGGGCTGACGTAGCGCAGCGAGGCCTGATCCTTGTCGCCCGGGGTCAGCATCGACGTGTCGCCCAGGAAGCCCGGCGCGGCCACTCTCTGGACCGACGCCTGCTGGGTGACCGAGCACCCGGCGATGACCCCCAGCAGGACGAGGGCCGCCATCACTCTCCCCGCCCACGTGCCCAAGACCGCTCGATTCAACTGCTTCTTCATCTCGATCTCCTTTACGGCTCAAACGAGAAAATGCGTTTCCAATCGTTCTTCATGCTGATGACCGTCCAGCCCTTCTTCATGGCCTCCTTGTAGAGCGCCTGGGTGAAGGTGCCGACCTTGGAGTCCGGCAGTCCCTGGGCCGGACCGTAGGCGTACTCGCGCGTCGCGTCGTCGTGGAGGACCAGCATCATCAACCGGGCCCCGTCGCCCGCCCCCGTGTACTCGAGCATCTGCCGGTCGCCGATCGAGTTGCCGAACGCGGCATTGGGCCGGCGTCCGATCATGAGGTGGATGCCCTCGGGCTTGCCGGCATTGTCATCGTTGAGCACGAGCCGGGGTTCCTTGGTCAGGAACGGCCTGCCGCTCTTGTCGTAGCCGTACTTCGTTCCGCCCGCCGTGCCCACCACCTGCTCGGGCGGCATGCCGTAGACCTGCTCCGCATAGACGCGGACGAAGTCCTGGCCGCCACCGGTGACGATGTAGGTCCTGTAGCCGCTGGCCCGCAGGTACTTCAGCACCTCCTGCATCGGCTGGTAGGTCAGCTCGGTGTAGGGACGCTTCCAGCGCGGGTCCTTCGCCTCCGCGATCCACTTCATCACGTCGGCCTTGAACGTCTCCACGGACATACCGGTGAGCGTGGCGGCCGCGATCTTGATGAGATCGTCCTTCGTCAGCCTGGCCATGGCTTCACGGTTGCCCGACATCACGGTCTTGAACGGCTCGACGTTCGCCAGCTCCGGCTTCGCCTTGACCACCGCCGGCACGCGGCCGAGGCAGTAGATCACCTGCGAGTACATCGGATGCTCGACCCACAGCGTGCCGTCCTGGTCGAAGGTGGCGACGCGCTCGGCCGGCGGCACGAACTTCGGGCTGCCCTGCGTGGTGGTGACCTGCACGAACTCGACGATGGCCTTCTTCGCCGGCCCGTCATTCCACGACGGAAGTGGATCGCTTTGCGCGCCGGCATCGATGCCCGCAAACAGGAGCGCGCACAGGATCGCTATCGACCCGGTACCCTGGCGAACAATCGGTCTCATCGTGCTTCTCCTTGTCGGCGGATCACTGGTGGGTCGGCGCCGCGCGCTTCAGCGCCCGGGGGTCTTGAGCAGGTTGCTGGCATCGTACACCGCGATGATGCGCACGCTCTGGTACCGTGCCTCGATCTGCAGGGGCGCGTTCTAGAGCCCATCGTGTGTCTCCTTGTCCGCGCTTCAGTTCACTGCGTCAAAGGCCCTTCACCGATCAGAAGCTCAATCGATGGTGCCGATGCAAACCAGAGCCCCCAACTCGAGCGGCCGGGATCAGGGCTGCTGTGGCAGCGGCTTCTGGGGCGGCCAGCGTCCGAGTCCGGCACATTACGTTAGCGGTCGCAGGCCACCCGGGCGGCGACCGCCGCCGCAGCGGGCTAATGTTGACTAACCTCGAGATCAGCGGAAAGCGGGCGCCCTCGATTGGGGCGCCCGCTCGTTGAGCAATACGCCCGTGTCCGCGGTTATTGACTCGGGTGTTTGTTGCCCATCTTCTTGACCTGTTCCAGGACCTGAACGAGGTTGTAGCTTTCGGGATCCTGTAGCGGCGGGAACGCAATGTAGGACGAGAGCTCCTGCAGCCACAGTTGCTGCCCGACGGGTAGCATGTTCCAGTTGTAGATGTACGCGGTGCTCGGGGAGGCCAGCGTGCCGCCGAGGGACATCACGGACTTCTGGTCTCCGCCCACGGCCTGCTCGAAGGGATCGCGCCTGATGTTCTGGACCTGCGCCCAACCATATTGCTGGGGACCCAGGAGCGCGGAGGCACCGCCTGAGCCCTCCATCGTGAAATAGACCTTCCAGTTCTTATATCGCACCGCCGAGGGCGTCGCCCCGGTGTAGTAGAAGAAGACGTCTCGGGCAGATTTCTCCGACTTGCCTGTCAGATAGTCAAGCTGGTTCACTCCGTCCAGCTTGGTCTTGACGATCCCCGGGTACTTGCCCTCCATGATCTGCTTGTTCAGGTCGTTGCCCTTGGGCCCGCCGGCGATTTCGACGAAGGTCGGCAGCCAGTCGAGCGACGCGAAGATCTCGGTCTTCAGCGTTCCTGGCTTGATGACGCCCGGCCAGCGGATGACCAGGGGAACGCGCATGCCGCCTTCCCAGGTGGTGAGCTTGTTGGCCTTGAAGGGTGTGATGCCGCCGTCCGGGAAGGTCTGGGTCTGGGGGCCGTTGTCCGTGGTGAAGACGATGATGGTGTTGTCGAGCTGGCCCATGGCTTCCAGCTTCTTCATCACGTAGCCGATGTTGTCGTCCATCTGCTTCATCCCGGCTTCCTGGATGCCCCAGTCCTTGCCGCCTTCCTCACCCAGCATCGCCAGGTACTTCGGCGACAACACTGTCGTGACGTGCATGCGCGCTGGGTTGTACCAGACGAAGAAGGGCTTGTTGGTCTTCTTCGGGTCGTTGCGGTCGAGGAAGTCGATCACCTTGGTCGAGATTTCCTCATCCACCGTCTTCGAGCGTTCCAGCGTCAGTGGGCCCTCGTCCTTGCACATCTGGTTCTTCGATGAGCCGTCGGAGGACTTGCACCAGAGCACGGGGCGCGGAGGCGTCAGGCAGGTCGTCGTTTTCGGGTCCACGGCACCGGGGACCTCGGGCACGCCCGGGATCGGCGTGTTCTTGCACGGTGGCGCGAAACCTTGCTGGGTCGGGCTCTTGTTGAGGTCGGGGAAGCTCACCCCCTGCATCGCGTCCAGATGGTAGAGATAGCCCCAGTATTCTTGGAAGCCGTGCGCCGTCGGGAGCGCATCAGTGTGGTCGCCCAAGTGGTTCTTGCCGAACTCGCCGGTGTTGTAGCCGAGGTCCAGTAGGAACTTGGCGAGCGCCGGCGTGCCGGGTCGAAGGTACGACGGACTGCCGGGAAGCTGCGGCGGAATCATACCGGTGCGCAGGGGATTCATGCCGGTGAAGAAGGCGTTGCGCCCCGCCGTGCAGCTCTGCTCGGCGTAGTAGCTCACGAACTTGGCGCCCTCGTTGGCAATGCGGTCAAGGTTAGGCGTTTCGCCGAGCCCCATACCCTGTTGGTAGCTGACCAGCTGCATCCAGCCGATGTCATCGCCCATGATGAAGAGGATATTGGGCTTCGGCTGGGCCGAGGCCGGCGTCCCCGCCAGCGCCACGACCGTGAACAGCGCGAGCAGAGCGAGCAAGACTTTTCGCGTGTACCCCACCATGTGTCTCCTTGTCCGTCCTTCAGTTAGCTGCATCGAGCGGCACGTCGCCGATCAGGAGCCCTATGTACGGCGAGGCGCCGGTGAATCTGGCCCCCTGCGACCTCAGCTCCCGCAATACGCTTACCCCGGTCCGATCCGCGAACTGCAGGTCGGAGAGATCCAAACTCACCTGTCCTTTGATCTCCGCGCACACGCGTGTAAGCTCCGACACTTCTTCGCTCGTGAGCCTCCCATCCAGCTTGAGTCCAATGGTCGGAGTCGATCCGACCGTGCTAATGCGCAGGGTCATTGGTCAATCGATAAGGAAGTAGCGTGCCAGTCGCGAATCTGTACTCGTTACACCTTTCAAAATCTGCAGGATATCGATCGCTTGGTAAGCGTGGGGCGAGGCCGTCTGCCCCTCAGTAGGTATCAGGGGAACCGACATATCGTCTATACTGTATTGCTATGTCGTTCAGAGACGATATGTCGTCTGGCGAGACTGTGGAGACTTTCGACGCTCTCCTGGCTTCAATCGCGGCTCGGCTGCTGGGTCAGCCGCTCGAGCTCTTCGACGCGATCATCGACGACATTCTCCGTCGGCTGGCTAGGTTCCTCGATGCCGAGCGCGCGATCTTCGCGGTGGTCGACCCCATCGACGGCATCTTCCGCTCCACGCATGCGGTCGCGGTCACTCCCGGCGTGGCTCCCTTTCCAATCGATAGACCCGGCACCGAGCTCTCCCCATGGATCATCAGGGAGCTCACCGAGAAACGGGTGCCGGTGATCATCTCCAGTTTGAGCGACCTTCCGCGGGAGGCCTCTGTCGACCTCCAGACGCTCCGAGCCTTCGGTGTCAAGTCCGTGGCGCTCTTCCCAATCGTGGCCGGAGATCAACTCCTGGGCGGTGTGTCGTTCGGCACCGTCCTGCGGGAACGGCGGTGGCCACAGCCGCTGGTCGATCGGTTGCAGCTGATCTGCGAGGTCTTCGCAGGCGCACTGCTGCGACGCGATCGCGAGCTCAAGCTGCGCGCCTCCCTGGCGGAGGTGCAGACCTTGCGCGAGCGGCTCCAGTCGGAAAACCAGTATCTCCGCTCGGAAGTCTCGAGCGCCGAGGGGTTCGAAGACATCGTCGGCAAGAGTCCGGCACTGCAGAGTGTTCTCTTTCAGGTCGAGCAGGTCGCGCCCGCGGACTCGACGGTCCTGCTCCTGGGCGAGACGGGGACGGGCAAGGAGCTGATCGCCAAGGCAATCCACGCCAGGAGCCGCCGGCGCGACCGCACGCTGGTCAAGGTAAACTGCGCAGCCTTGCCTCCCACGCTCATCGAGAGCGAGCTCTTCGGCCACGAGAAGGGCGCGTTCACGGGTGCCGTGTCCCGCAAGATCGGGCGCTTCGAACTGGCGCACGGGGGCACCCTCTTTCTCGACGAGATCGGCGAGCTGCCCCTCGCGCTGCAGACAAAGCTCCTGCGCGTGCTCCAGGAGGGCGAGTTCGAGCGCGTCGGGTCCTCCGTCACCCAGAAGGTCGACGTGCGGGTGATCGCCGCCTCGAACCGCAACCTCGCCGAGGCCGCCCGCGAAGGCACCTTCCGCGCCGACCTCTACTATCGGCTCCGGGTTTTCCCGATCGAGATGCCCCCGCTCCGGGCGCGCAAGGAGGACATCCCGGTCCTCGTCTGGCACTTTCTCGGCCACCTAGCCCGGACGGTCGGCAAGAAGATCGAGCGCGTGCCGGCGGCGACCATGGATCGGCTCACGAAGTACGACTGGCCGGGCAATATCCGCGAGCTGAGAAACATCCTCGAGCGTGCCCTCGTTCTGTCGCCCGGACCCGTGCTCCTGCTCGACCAGTTCGGGGATCATCCCCAGGCCGCGGGGCTGGTGGCGACCGTCGGGGGTGGCGCGCTGGCACTCGAAGACGTGGAGCGGGAGCATATCCTCCGCACGCTCGAATCCTGTGACTGGCGTGTCAGGGGCCCGGGCAATGCGGCGGCGCAACTCAAGCTCAACCCGAACACGCTCCACTCGCGGATGAAGAAGCTGGGGATCCGGCGCCCCGCTCCAGGGCGCTTCAGGTCAGCTGACGGGTCACGCGCTTCCTAGTTCAGCAGATTGCCGGGGACATTCAGTCCGGTTCCCATATTCCCAGCTACTCACACATCAATTTCCAGCGAACGCTCATGCACGGAAGGCTCCGAGAGGGCATGGCTAAGTGTGGCCTAGATTTCGCACATGAGGTCGTTCGATCTCGGTGGTTGCGGGGCCCCTGCAACCACCCGTAGGCAAACAGCCTCCTGAGCGCTCAAGAGGCTGTCGCGTTTTGCCCGGCCATCCCAGTAGCCGATGACCGCGGCGAGGTAGCCGGATGAACTGATGATCATCACCGCGCTGTACGATCACGACGCGCATTGAACCCGATGTGCTTGGGCTGGTGCTGCGTGGAGCCGTCAACAAATCGGCGTCCAGCTATCTGCAGGAAAGAGTCTGGGAGCCGATCGGCACGGAAGCCGACGCCATGTGGTTGCTGGATGCGGAAGCGTTCGAGGTGGCCCATTTCGGCTTCAACGCCGTGCTGCGCGACTACGCTCGACTCGGGCGTCTTTTCGCCCATGACGGGGCGTGGCAAGGCAAGCAGATCATTCCGGCGCAATGGATGATCGACGCCACGACCGTCCGGCCGTCCGATGCCTATCTGCTGCCGGGCAAGGCCATGGCGCCGCAACCCTTCCCTTCGGCTACGGGTATCTGTTGTGGTTGCTCCCCGGTCAGCGGCGTCAGTTCGCCATGGTTGGCGCCTTCGGACAGCGCGTGATCGTCGATCCCGTCTCGAAGATGGTCAGGATGCAGACGGGGCTTGAGACCGACCCCGAGGTCTGGCGCCTCTGGTCGGCGGTGGTCGAGCAGTTCGGGCAGGGGTAATGCGTCGGGCGTAACAGTTCTCCGTTCCATGTCGGCGGCGCGCCACCAGACGTCCGTCTCGTGCACCGCGCTACGTGAGTTACGCGATCTCGATTGGGGCCAGCATCACCCGTCGGTCCCAATCGCTAACATCAAGTGACTATTTCGAAGCTGAACTCGATCGGCCAGTGTGCCGGCAGGTGGTTGCGGGCCCGCGCAACCATCGAAATCGCCGTGACCGCGATCACCGTCGAGGTGCTCTCCTAGGACGGCACCTGTGCTGGAACACCGAAAGACCGAATCCGGGATTGGAAGTCCGCCTCCCCTTCGGCAGGTTCTGATGGGGGAAGGAATGGTCGGGACCCCGCAGCAGACGAGCCGTGAACGCCCGCGCATGGGCGGGGACATCGCAAGCAAGTACGTTCACCGCGGTTGTCTCACGCCCCCTGGCCCTGCTCGAGGGTGTGCGACGCCGCGGATGGGCGAGCGGAGGCGGACGCGGAGGAGTCGCTCTGGGCAGCAGCTTGGACCTCCCCTACCGGGCTGCTGCGATGTCCGCCTAGCTCGGCTTGTTGCCGGTAATCGCGTTCTCGAGGTTCTGGAGGATCTGGCAATGGGCCGAGCCGGCGGCCAGCGCCAGCGAGATTGCAGAACTTGCAAGCATCGACTTGCGTTTCATTTTGTCTCGTTGTGGTTGAGATGCGTCCCTAGACTTCATTGTGTTCCCACCGCGAGCGTTCGCAATTCGAACTGCACGGTCATGAGCCATCCGAGTGCGACGTGCTCGCGCGGTGTGCATAAGAGTCATCGCGCGCCGGAGAACCTCCAGCGCGCGGAGGCAATTTCAGTACGACTGCACCTTGCCGATGCGCGGCGGCTTCACCGGTGCGGCGACGCCATAGATGACGGTGAAACCCGACCCACCGCCCCAAGTCGAGGTTGGACGGGAGGG
>Ga0335084_10005110_pt1 | contig 12940 bp, 12 predicted proteins | sample Lox_Sample_44_FD_206721 | JGI IMG/M metagenome (GOLD analysis project Ga0335084, IMG submission 206721) | Soil microbial communities from Loxahatchee National Wildlife Refuge, Florida, United States - Lox_Sample_4.4 | ecosystem: Environmental > Terrestrial > Soil > Wetlands | place: USA... | reverse complement strand
CGGCGGCCCGAGCTGCGCCGCGATCTCGGCGTCCTCCCGGGCGAGCAGCGCGGCGTCGAGCAGCGCCTGGATCTGGGCCTTGGCCTCGTTGATGAGCCGCCCGAGCGCCGGGCGCTGCTCCTTGGGCACCGCCCCCATCTGTTTCATGAGCCCGGTGAGTTCCCCGTTGGGGCCGACGAGGCGGGCCTTGGCCGCTTCAAACTCGGGGCGCGTGCGGATGGCCGCAAGGTCGGTGCGCGCCTTGGCGAGCAGGGCGGAGAGTTGGTCTTGCATGGATTCGGTTGCCTCGCACTGCGCGGATGCCCCGGACGGATTCCGGTGGCGTCCGCCGGAAGTCACCGGCCACTGTCGGGTTGATGCCTAATCATCCGTGCCATCCGTGGTAACAACAAAAGGACGGGCTCCCGAGGCGGGGGCCCGTCCACGAGCAAAGAGGTTTGGATCGGGAAGGCGAGCCTCGCGTGGCCCGCGGCGGTCGCGGCTTAGGGTTTGGCGGCGCCGGCCTTGCTTTTCAAGGCGGCCTGAGCCTTCTGCACGAGGGTGGCGAACGCCGCCTCGTCGCGCACGGCGAGGTCGGCCAGCACCTTGCGGTCGAGTTCGATGCCCGCCGCCTTCAGACCCTCGATGAATCGGCTGTAGCTGATGCCCGCATTGCGGCAGGCGGCGTTGACGCGCACGATCCACAGACCGCGCCACTGGCCCTTCTTCTTGCGGCGGTCGCGATAGGCGTACTGCCAGGCATGCTGAACGGCCTCCTTGGCGTACCGGAAGAGCTTCGATTTGCTGGCAAAATAACCCCGCGCGTATTTCAGCACCTTCTTGCGGCGCTTGCGCGAGGCGGGGGAGTTGGTGACACGAGGCATGTTGAATCAGGATGGTGGTGGTCGCCGGCGGGTCGCCTGCGGGATCACCCGCCTGGCGAGGGGAGGATTCAGCGCAAGCCGTGCGGGAGGCACTGCACCAGCGCCGCCGCGTGGCCGGGAGCCAGCGCCTTGGGCCGGGCCAGCGAACGCTTCTGCTTCGGCGACTTCTGGCTCGCGTGGTGGCGGGTACCCGGCGAGCGGTGCATTAGCTTGCCGCGGGCGGACAGCTTGAAGCGTTTTGCAACGGACTTCTTGGTCTTTTGCATGGAGAGAGCTCCGCCGGGCGGAGCGGGTCAGAACAAGAGACCCCGCGGGGGTTGGCAAGGGGAAAGTGGGCCGCGATGGCGGGCGCATCGGGATCCGAAAAAGATCGTGTTCGCTGCCCGCCTTGAGCTGCGGCGAATGCGCCCGCGGCGAGTCTCCCGGCGAGGGTCCCGGCAACAAATGCCGCTGCGAATTTCTCACGTGTCGGACTCGGAAAACGGGGTTGACATCGCACCCGTGATGTCGAGCGTTTTCCCCTCCGCTCTGGCTTCCTAGCTCAATTGGCAGAGCAGCTGACTCTTAATCAGTAGGTTCGGGGTTCGAGTCCCCGGGGAGCCACCAATCTCTGCTCCATGGGCCGGGGTCGGACGCGGCGCAGTCGTTGTTTGCAGTTCCTTTTCTGGCAGTCGGTGGTCCACGCCGGCGTAGCTCAATGGCAGAGCACCTGTTTTGTAAACAGGGGGTTGCGGGTTCGAGTCCCATCGCCGGCTCCAATCCGCCTGCGCCGGGGCTGCGACGGGCGGCTGGATCGCTCCGGCTCCGCCGTCGATCTGAAGGGTTTCCCTGCCCGATGGTGTAATGGTAGCACAACGGACTCTGAATCCGTTTGTCTAGGTTCAAGTCCTAGTCGGGCAGCCATTCGGCTCGCCCTTCGCGCGCCGCGATCCCTCCACCGGATCCCGGTCACGGGAGGCGGGCCATGGCCACGGTCCGCCTGGGCACTCGCGAGCCGCCTCTCTGACCTTACCGTACGAATCCCGAGAATGGGAATTGACAGCGACAGCGCAATGAAACCAATTCTTCCCCTTCATTCTTGAACGTTGCCGCTCCCATCAGTGTCTCTCTTCCTCACTCGCCCCGGTCGGCGCCCTGGCGACGGGATCTGCGCCGCGGCGGTTCGCCGCTCCTGCCGGTGAGTTTGCGGAATGCGTGACTTCGCTCTATTATCTTGTCCACTGCGATCCAGGTTGCCCCGCTAGTCAGTTGCCCGCCGCCGTGTTTTTTGCTCCCCACCCAATCCGCTGCCGTTTTTGCCGTCGCTTTTTTGGGGATTGATCACGGCTGGATTTGCCCGTAGCGCTCACTGCTGCGGCCCCGGACAGTGTTTCACCCCGCCCCGCCCCTTTTCCGCTCCCCCAAAACTTAGTTAGCACCACCCACCATCCGATCATGATCACAATGCATCCGCCGCTGGCCGTTGAAATACTAATGGGCAAGACGTTCATGGAGTTGTTCCAGGCGGGAGGGCCCGTCATGTGGCCTGTCCTCCTGGTTTCCTTCCTCGGCCTGACCGTCGTCGTCGAACGCCTGCTCTTCATGGTGCGCGAGAACTCCTATCGCGATCACGCGATGGTCGAGAAGATGCTCGAGAAGGTCGATCACCGCGACGTCGACGGCGCGCTGGCGATCGGCGTCAAGAGCAAGGACTTTGTCGCCCGCGTCCTCGTCTATGCCCTCTCGAACAAGGACACCTCCTTGTCGAACGCGTTTATTCGCGCGTCGAACCAGGAGCTCGCCCGCTTCCAGCAGGGGCTCGCGACGCTCGACACTGTGATCACGGCCGCGCCGCTGCTCGGCCTCCTCGGCACGGTCACGGGCATGATGCGGACGTTCGGCTCGCTCGGCCAGGGCGGCGACATCGCCTCGAAGGCGGGCCAGATCACCGGTGGCGTCGCCGAGGCGCTGATCGCCACGGCCTGCGGTCTGTTCATCGCCGTCAGCGCGCTCTTCCCCTTCAACATTCTCAATGCCCGCCTTGAAGAGGCCCGGCACGAGATTGAGGATGCCTCCAACGCCCTCGAATTGATCATCAAGAAATCCGAGGCCGAGGACACCGTGCGCAAGTAGGGGCGCGGCGTTCGGCCGGGCTCCGACCAGATCCAGCCGGCGATTGATCAACATCCAACTCTTCTGACATCATGCATGGTGGTGGCGGTTCCTCCGGCGGCAGAAAGAGAGCGCGCATCGAGATCATCCCGTTGATCGATGTCATTTTCTTCCTGCTCGCCACCTTCGTCCTCTTCACGCTTTCGCTCAACCAGACGAAAGGCCTGCCGGTCCAGTTGCCGATCTCATCGACCAGCGAGCCGCGCGATCCCTCGGGCACGGTGACCCTCACCGTCACCGCCGAGGGCTCGATCGCCTGGGACAAGGAGTTGATCACGCTCGGCGAGTTCGTCGACCGGATCAAGCAGTACGGCCTGACGGAAGGGGCGGATGCGCGGGTTCTGATCAACGCCGATGAGCGCACGTTGTTCGGCAACGTGGTTTACGTGGTCGACCAGGTGCGCCTTTCCGGCATCCCGAAGATCTATGTCGAAACCCGCGTGGCCCAGGCCTCCGGAGGAACACGCTAAGAAATCCTCCGGATCAACGTTATAATTCATAGCCAGAAGATAGGCGAACCTCGATTCTCCATGGAAGGCACCCGCATCCAACTCCGCCCCCGCAAGAAGGCGCGCATCGAGATCATCCCGCTGATCGACGTCATCTTCTTTCTGCTCGCCACCTTCGTGCTGTTCACGCTGTCGCTCAACCGGATCCAGTCGGTGGATGTGAACCTGCCGGTGTCATCGCAGAATCCGGGGCCTCCGCCGCCGCCGAAGGACATGCTGACGATTCAGATCTCCGACCAGGGCAACCTGTACTTCAATCGCGAGCTGATCGACATCGACGAGTTTGCGGCGCGGCTCGACCAGTGGAAGCAGCAGGCCCAGGATCCGCGCGTCCTCGTGGCCGGCGACGAGAAGGCAAAGTGGGGCGTGACCGTCAAGGTGCTCGACGAAGTCCGGAATGCCCAAATCAAGAAAGTCTCGATGGAAACCCGCACGCGTCAGACCGGCCGCTGAGGCCGGAACCCGCCGTATCCCCACTCCACCATCAACCAATTCGAGCCCATCCTCATGCGCAGGGATCTCATCATCGGCATCGTGGTCGCGGCCTCCGTCCTCACGGCGCTCCTTTTCGGTTTCAACGGCCACCCGCAGGCGGTGAAGCACGCGGCGGCGCAGCTCGACGCCTCGCTCCAGCTCGAGATGCCGCAACTTCCCCCCGAGCCGCCCGAGACCAAGAATCTGGAGGACCTTCCCCAGGACGAGGACATCGTCCAGGTGAACTACGCCCCGCCCTCCCTGGTCGACATCCCCACGATCACTGCGGATGCCACCTTCGTGCAGGAAATCCCGCCGCCGCCGCCGCCCGGTGTCGAGCAGGCCAAGGGCCTGGTGACCATCCCTCCTGCGCGGCCCGCCGGTTTCGGCCGGGGCCTCGGCCAGATCTTCGACATTTCCCAGCTGGACCAGATTCCCGTGGCCCGGGTGCAGCCTCAGCCGATTTACCCGTATGAGATGCGCCGGGCCGGCATCACCGGCGAGGTCAACGTCGGCTTCATCGTCGACGTCAATGGCGACGTGCGCGACGCCTACGTCATGAATTCGACCCACCGCGAATTCGAGGTGCCGGCCGTCCAGGCGGTGAGCAAATGGAAGTTCCGGCCCGGCCGCCGCGGCGGCAAGGCGGTCAACACCCGCATGTCGGTGCCGATCGTGTTCAGTTTCAGCGAATGACCAACCCCTGCCCGCTTCTTTCCCATCATGGCTGCGATTCGCTCCAACTTTAGTCTGAAGGCGCTGCTGGCCATCGGCGTGGGCGTCGGGATCTCCGCCGCCGGTCTCGCCGAGGAGGCACGGGCGCCGGAGCTCGCCGATACGACCACCACGTTGGTCGAGGAAACCATCCGGGCGTCGATCAACAACAAGGATTGGGATAAGGCCATCCAAGGCCTCGACGCCATCATTCCCAAGGTGGCTCGCGACAGCTACGACGAGAGCTACCTCAACCTGATGAAGGCACAGTTCTGCTTTCAGAAGGAGAAGACCGATTACCACGGGGCGTTGGTGTCGATCGAGCGCGCCCTGGAGATCAGCGAGAAGCACCCCAACTACCTGCAGGGAACCCAGAAACAGGAGATCCTGTGGAATGCGGCGCAGATCAATTTCCAGGAAGGGGCCGCGACCAAGGATCCCAAACAGCAGGCCGCCCAGTACGCCCGAGCCGACAAGGAGTTGGGCCAGTGGCTGCAGGGCGCCAAGACCTTTACTCCCGAGCAGCTCTATTTCATCTCCGTGCTGTACTTTTCACGGGGCCAGCCTGAGGACTCCGCCGGCGTGACCCAAAAGCTGGACCGGCCGCTGATGGAGAAGGCCCTGTATTGGACGAACCGGGGTCTGCACGCGGCGGCTCGACCGCGGGACACCTTCTACCAGCTTAAGCTCGCCGAACTCTATCAGCTCGAGCGCTACGAGGAAACGGCGGAATGCCTCGAGCTGCTCGTGAAGATGAAGCCCGACAACCGGAGCTACTGGCAGCAGCTCGCCTCCACCTACCTCCAGCTCGCCAGCGCCGCCACGGACAAGCATGACGAGCGGACCGCCTATTCCTACAACCTCCGGACGATCCTGACCATCGAGCGCGCCCAGAAACTCGGGATCATGACCACGCCCAAGGACAACTACAACCTGGTCGGCATCTATTTCAACATCAGCCAATTCTCCGAGGCGTGCGCGCTGCTCGAGCGGGGCCTCGAAGAAAACACGATCGAGCGCACCCAGGCGAATTACGAGCTGCTGGCCAACTCCTACCAGCAGCTCCACCAAGAAGACAAGGCGGTCGCGACCCTGATGGCGGCCGCCAAGGTCTTCCCGCGCTCCGCCCAGATCGAGAACGAGATCGCGGTCGTCTTCCAGAGCGTGGACAAGAGCAAGGAGGCGCTCGAACACGTGAAGGCCTGCATCGCCAAGGGCGGAACCGACAAGCCTTACAAGGATTGGCTCTTCTACGCCTACCTGGCGCTGGATCTGAAGCAATATGACGCCGCGACGAAGGGCGCCACGGAAGCCGCCAAGTATCCGGAGGCAAAGAAGGAGGCTGCGCAGATGCTGGAGGCCATCAACGCCACGGTGCTCGACCGGGAGAACCGGCTCAAAGCGCAATAGTCGAATCCCGCCCCGCCCTTTCAACAACCATCCAATCTCCGCTGCTATGAAAACTTATCTCATTTGGCCGGTGATCGGTCTCCTCGTCTTCGGCGCCTTTTACTGGAATGCCAGCAAGGGCTTCGCCGAGAAGGCGCACCAGGAGGAGATCCAAAAGCAGGAAGCACAAAAGGCCCGGATACTGCGCGAGGCCGAGATCAAGAAGAAGGCCATCGAGGATGCCATTCAGGCGCAGCAGGCCCGATTGGCCGCCCGCGCCGCCAAGGAGAAGCTCGAGGCGGATGAAAAGGCGAAGCACGACGCGCTCGTCGACCGCCGGATGCGCGCCTTTGACGATGTGAACAAGCGCCTGCGTCCCGAGGTCGAGCGCCTGAAGGGCGACGCCGAGGAGATCCGGACCCAAATTGATAAGCTGGAGTTGGAGAAGAAACAATACGCCGACGAGGAGGCTTTTCTGCGCACCTATGTCCGCCAAGCCGAGGCCAATGTAAAAACCTACCTCGGCGTGCTCGATCAAATCGACGCCGCCGAAAAGGCCCGGGCCGCCGCCGAAGCCGCGGCCAAGAAGAAGAGCTGAGGCCCCCAAGCATCAATTTCCCATCACCATGACAAAGTTTTACGTCATTCTACCCGCCATCCTGCTGATCTTCTTTGGGGTCTACTACACCAAGGTGGCGAAGCCCGAGATGGCTGCCACCGCCGCGGCCAAACAGAAAATCATCGACGACGAAAAAGTGGCCGAGGAAGCACGCCGCAAGGAAATCGAGGCGAAGGCCCAAGAAGACGCCCGCAAGGCGCAGGAAGCCCGGGATCAGAAGGACCGGGAGAAGCAGGAAAAAGCCAAGCGGGACAAGGAGGAACAGGACAAGAAGATCCAGGATGAGACCGCCAAGTTCGAGAACGAGTCCGCCAGCCTCACCAAGCAGATCGCCGGGCTCCAGGATGAGATCAAGAACCTGCGTGCCAAGCGCGAGGCGACGAATCACGAAGTTCTCGAGCTCGCCAAGAAGGTCGAGATGACCAAGGTCGACCGCCGCAACGCCGAGCTGGAGATCCAGCGAATGTACGACATGGTCGCGCAAAAGGTGGCCGACAGCTCGCTGACCAAGGCGCCGCCGCTGCCACAGCCCAAATAGACTGCGATTCTTTCTTCGGACTTCCTTACCCGCCCCGGCCAACGTGCCGGGGTTTTTTTTGGAATGCAACCGGCCGCGCCGCGGGCGCCGCCCGAGAAAGACCGCCTCAGCGCCGTCCTGCTCGCACCGGATCCAACTTCTGGGCGACCCGACTGCCCAAGATGGCTTCCCCGGCGGGATTACAGTTCTCCCGTGCGAACGCCGCGCGCGCGGCGGCTCCCAATATCTGCGCAATGCTCGCCAAGGGATGCGGAGCAGTTCGCGCCGATCGCCGTTAACCTTTCCAATTCACTGGTTCTTCAATCACTTACTCCCAACAACCTTACCGTGAAAACCGCTGCTCCCTCCACCGTTTCAACCCTGGATGGCAATGAGGCCGTCTCCGCCGCCGCCTACCGGCTGAGCGAGATCTTCGCCATCTATCCGATCACGCCATCCTCCCCGATGGCCGAGTACGCCGACGAATGGGCGGTCGCGCGTCAACCGAACATCTGGGGCCAGGTGCCCGAAGTGGTCGAACTGCAGTCCGAGGGCGGCGCGTCGGGCGCCGTGCACGGCACGCTGCAGGCCGGGGTGCTCGCCAGCACCTTTACCGCCTCGCAGGGCCTGCTGCTGATGATCCCCAACATGTACAAGATCGCCGGCGAGCTCACGCCGTGCGTCATCCACGTCAGCGCCCGCACCCTCGCCACGCACGCCTTGTCCATCTTCGGGGACCATTCCGACGTCATGGCGTGCCGCCAGTGCGGTTGGGCGCTGCTCGCCTCGAACTCCCCCGGGGAGGCGCACGATCTCGCCGCCATCGCCCATGCCGCCACGCTGCGCACCCGCGTGCCCTTCCTCCACTTCTTCGACGGCTTCCGCACCTCGCATGAGGTCAATACCATCAACCGCCTGAGCGACGACACGCTCCGGGCGCTGATCGACGCCGAAGCGCTGTCCGCCTTCCGGCGCCGGGGCCTCACCCCCGACCATCCCGTTCTGCGCGGTACGGCGCAAAACCCCGACGTGTTCTTCCAGGCCCGCGAGTCGATCAACCGCTATTACGACGCAGCGCCCGCCCTCACCCAGGAGACGATGGACCTGTTCGCCAAGCTCACCGGCCGCAGCTACCACCTCTTTGACTACGAGGGTCACCCCGAGGCCGACCGGGTCATCGTGATCATGGGCTCCGGCGCGGAAACCGCCGCCGAGGCCGCCACCTGGCTCAACGCCAACGGCGAGAAGACCGGCGTGCTCAAGGTCCGGCTCTACCGGCCCTTCTCGGTCAAGGCCTTTGCCGCCGCCCTGCCGCGCACCGTGCGCTCCATCGCCGTCCTCGACCGGACCAAGGAGCCCGGCGCCGTCGGCGAGCCGCTCTACGTCGATGTCGTCACCGCCCTGCGCGAGGCGGAGGTGGCCGGCTGGTTTACCCCGCGGGCCGGCCGCATGACGGTCATCGGCGGACGCTATGGCCTTTCGTCGAAGGAGTTCACGCCCGCCATGGTCCTGGCCGTGTTCGCTGAACTGGGAAAGCCGCTGCCGAAGAATCCCTTCACGGTCGGCATCCATGATGATGTGACCGGCCTGTCGCTCAACTACGACCCGGGGGTGGACATCGAGCCGCCGGATCGCACGCGCGCCGTCTTCTTCGGCCTCGGATCCGACGGCACCGTGGGCGCGAACAAGAACACGATCAAGATCATCGCCGAGGAGGCGGGCAAGTTCGGCCAGGGCTATTTCGTCTACGATTCCAAGAAATCCGGCTCCGCCACCATCTCGCACCTGCGCTTCGGCGACCGGCCGGTCCGCGCCCCGTTCCTCGTCTACCAGGCTGATTTTCTCGCCTGCCATCATTTTTCGCTCCTCGAGGTGCAGCCGGTCCTTGATTTCGCCGCGCCGGGCGGCGTGTTCCTGCTCAACGCCCCGGGGCCGGTCGAAACGCTCTGGGACCGCCTGACCGTGGAGACGCAGCAGGCGATCCTGGCGAAGAAACTGCGCTTCTTTGCCATCGATGCCGGCGCCGTCGCCCGCGCCTGCGGTCTGGGCGGACGCATCAACACCATCATGCAGACCTGCTTCTTCGCGCTCAGCCGCGTGCTGCCGCTCCCGCAGGCCCTGGAAAGCATCAAGAAGTCCATCAAGAAATCCTACGGCCGGCAGGGCGAGGAGGTGGTGAAGAAGAACTCCGCCGCCGTCGACAGCGCCTTGGAGGCCCTGCGCGAGGTTCCCATCCCGGCCACCGCCGCCTCGGCGCTGCACCGCCCGCCGCCGGTCCCGGAGGATGCGCCGGACTTCGTCCGCAACGTCACGGCCGTCATGCTCTCGGGCCGCGGCGACCAGCTCCCCGTGAGCGCCTTTCCGCCGGACGGCACCTGGCCCACCGCCACCTCCCGCTGGGAGAAGCGCAACATCGCCGACGAGATTCCCGTCTGGGACGCGGCACTGTGCATCCAGTGCAACAAGTGCGTCGAAATCTGTCCGCACGCCGCGATCCGCGCGAAGTACTATCCACCCGCGGCGCTCGCGGGGGCGCCGACCGCCTTCCACTCGACTGACTTCCGCTCCCCCGACGTCAAGGGCATGCGCTACACGCTGCAGGTGGCGCCCGAGGATTGCACCGGCTGCGAGCTCTGCGTGCAGTTCTGCCCGGTCAAGGACAAGGCCGACCCGGCGCGGAAGGCCATCAATATGCAGGCGCAGGCGCCGCTGCGCACCGCCGAGCGCCAGAACTTCGAATTCTTCCTGCGGCTGCCCTCGCCCGATCGCACCGCCCTGAAGCTCGACCAAGTCAAGAGCGCCCAGTTCCTCGACCCGCTCTTCGAGTTCTCCGGCGCCTGCTCCGGCTGCGGCGAGACCCCCTACGTCAAGCTGCTCACCCAGCTGTTCGGCGACCGCGCGGTCATCGCCAACGCCACGGGGTGCTCCTCGATCTACGGCGGCAACCTTCCGACCACGCCCTACGCGCGGAATCAGGAGGGCCGCGGCCCCGCCTGGTCCAATTCGCTCTTTGAGGACAACGCCGAGTTTGGCTTGGGCCTGCGCCTGGGCCTCGACCGAAAGGAGATGATCGCCCGCGACCTCCTGCAGCAGCTGGCCGCCCGCGTGGGTCCCCCGTTGGTCGAGGGCATCCTCAAGGCCGACCAGACCTCCGAATCGGGCATTGCCGCCCAGCGCGCCCGCGTCGTCGAACTCCGCGAGAAGCTGGCCGAGCTCCCCGCGGACGCCGCCGCGCGCGACCTCGGCGACCTGGCCGACTATCTCGTCAAGAAGAGCGTCTGGGTCGTTGGCGGCGACGGGTGGGCCTACGACATCGGCTACGGCGGCCTCGACCACGTGCTCGCCTCCGGCCGCAAGGTCAACGTCCTCGTCCTCGACACCGAGGTGTATTCGAACACCGGCGGCCAATGCTCCAAGGCGACGCCGCTCGGCGCCGCCGCCCGCTTCAGCATGGGCGGAAAGGCCATCGGCAAAAAGGACCTCGGCCTGCTCGCGATGACCTACGGCAGCATCTATGTGGCCCGCGTCGCCCTCGGCGCGCGCGACACGCAGACGCTGGCCGCCTTCCGCGAAGCCGAGTCCTATCCCGGCCCGTCGCTGATCATCGCCTTTGCGCACTGCATCTCGCACGGCTACTCGCTGACCGACGGCATCGAGCACCAGAAGATGGCGGTGGAAACCGGCTACTGGCCGCTCTTCCGCTACGATCCGCGCCGCGCCGACCGCGGCGAGAACCCGCTGATGCTCGATTCCCCGGCCCCGAAGTCGGAGCTCGCCAAGTTCACGAAAACGGAGAACCGCTTCCGCATGCTGGAAAAGAAGGACCCCGCCCGCTCGCACGAGCTCGACCGGCTGGCGCAGGCGGAGGTGCAGAAGCGCTTCGCGTTCTACCAACGGCTCGCCTCGATGCAGGCGTCCGGCAGCGCCGTATCCGTCAACGTGCCGGTGGCCATCCCCGTGCCGAAGCCGCCGCCCAAGAACGGCGACGGCCCCGGCACCATCAAGTCTGTCACCAGCGGCTGATCCGCGCCGCCTGCTTCGACGTCAAACCCCGTCGCCGCGTCCTGCCGCCGCGGCGGCAGGGTTCGTCCGCGGGGCGCGCCTCTGCCATGACCGATCCGTTTACCCAATTCAACGCCTGGCTGGAGGACGCCAAACGCTCCGGCCTGGAGGAGCCCACCGCCATGGCGCTGGCCACGGCCGACGCGCAGGGCCGGCCCGCCGTGCGCATGGTGCTGCTGAAGCACGCCGACGAGCGCGGCTTCGTCTTCTACACCAACCTCGAAAGTGCCAAGGCCGCCGACCTCCGCGCCAATCCCCGCGCCTCGCTCTGCTTTTATTGGAATCCCCCCGGCCGGCAGGTGTGCGTTTCCGGCCGCGTCGAGCCGGTTTCGGCCGCCGAGGCGGACGCCTACTTCGCCACGCGCCCGCGCCTGAGCCAGATCGGCGCCTGGGCCTCGCAACAATCGCGCCCGATGGCGGGTTATTATGAGCTCGAGCAGGCTTGCGCGGGGTTGGCGCTGCGTTATCCCCTCGGCGCCGTGCCGCGGCCGCCTTTCTGGTCCGGCTACCGCGTCGTGCCCGAACGCATCGAATTCTGGAAACAGAAGCCCTTCCGCCGGCACGAACGCGTCCTTTTCACCCGTGAGGGCGGCGGCTGGAAGCAGCAGTGGTTGTTTCCCTAAAGGATCGCCGCCGGTTCCGTCGGCAATCCGGCCATGTTCGGGCTAGCGGTCGGGCCGAATCGGGACTACGTTCCCCCGTTTCATGGATCTGACCGAACTCTACCAAAGCGTCATCCTCGAGAACAACCGCCGGCCGCGGAACTTCCGCAAGCTCCCGGACGCCAACCGGGTCGCCGCGGGCAACAATCCCGTCTGCGGCGACGAGCTCACGGTGTATGTCCGCCTCGAGGACGGCCGCATCGCGGACATCAGCTTCGAGGGAGCCGGCTGCGCCATTTCCCAGGCGTCGGCCTCGGTGATGACGCAGCGTCTCAAGGGGCGGACCATCGCCGAGGCGGAAGCGCTCTTCGGCCGCTTCAAGGACATCGTCACCCAGGGCGTCCCGGACGAGGAGGATCTCGACCTTTCCGCCTTTGCGGGCGTGCACCAGTTTCCGGCGCGCATCAAGTGCGCGACCCTCGGCTGGCACGCCGCGCTGAATGCCATCCACGGCGAGGCCGCCACCGCCACGACCGAATGAAACCGCCCGCCTCCGTCCCCGATTGGGCCGCGCTGCGCGCGGATTTTCCCATCCTGGACCAGACGGTCCACGGCCGGCCGCTGGTTTACCTCGACAACGGCGCGACCACGCAGAAACCGCGCGCCGTCATCGCGGCGCTCGCGCGCTTCTACGAACGCGACAATGCCAACGTCCACCGCGCCATCCATGAGCTGAGCTACCGTGCCACCACCGCCTACGAGGACGCGCGGGCCCGCGTCGCCCGCTACCTCACCGCCGCCTCGCCCGAGGAGATCGTTTTCACCCGCGGCACCACCGAGAGCATCAACCTCGTCGCCTACGTCTTCACCCCCCTCCTGCGGCCCGGCGACGCCATCCTCCTCACCGAGATGGAGCACCACAGCAACCTCGTGCCCTGGCAGCTGCTCGCCCGCCGCACCGGCGCGCGCCTCCGCTTCGTCCCCGTGACGGGCGACGAGGGCCGGCTGGACCTGGACCGGCTGGACGAACTCCTCGACGG
>Ga0335084_10005107_pt1 | contig 12943 bp, 17 predicted proteins | sample Lox_Sample_44_FD_206721 | JGI IMG/M metagenome (GOLD analysis project Ga0335084, IMG submission 206721) | Soil microbial communities from Loxahatchee National Wildlife Refuge, Florida, United States - Lox_Sample_4.4 | ecosystem: Environmental > Terrestrial > Soil > Wetlands | place: USA... | reverse complement strand
CATGAGCGGCGTTCTCGAGTGGCTCGCCCGCTTCGACGCGCGCACGTTGCTCGTCGGCTTCGCCGCGCTCGGCATGCTCGCCGCCCTGCCGCTCGAGATCGCCGCGCTGCGCCGCCTGATGAAGCTGCGCGTCGTGCCGGGGACGATCTACTTCCTGCTCGGCGCGCTGTTCATCCTGCTCGGCGTCGTGGCCGGCCTCGTCGCCGCTTCGCTGCAAGGCTACAAGCGCCTCACGCACGAGCAGCTCGCCGCCAGGGTTTCTCTGCACCAGCTCGGCGAGCGCCAGTACGCGCTGACGCTGGAAGCGCCGGGCGAACCGCCGCGGCATTTCGAGATGCGCGGCGACGAATGGCAGATCGACGCGCGCGTGCTGAAGTGGCGGCCCGCCGCGACCATCGCCGGCTTCGATACCGTCTACCGGCTCGAGCGCCTCTCCGGCCGCTACACCGACGTGGTGGCCGAGCGCACCGCGCCGCGCACCGTGCACGCGCTCGGCACCGGCGGCGAGCCGCTCGACCTGTGGGCGGTCGCGCGGCGCTACCAGTCGTGGCTGCCGCTCGTCGACGCGCTCTACGGCAGCGCCGCCTACGTGCCGATGGCGCCCGAAGCCGACTACGTGGTGAGCGTCTCCTCGAGCGGCCTCGTCGTGCGGCCGGGGAACGAGGCGGCGAAGAAAGCGGTGGGCGGATGGCGCTGATGCGCAGGCCGTGCACGCTCGCGCGCGCGCTCGGGCTCGCCGCCCTCCTCGTCCTCGGCGGCTGCGCCGGGACGGGCGAGTATTTCCGCGACGCGGGCGCGCCGCCCGCGCCCGGCACGCTGACGCTCGAGACCTGGCCGAACAAGGAGCAGTGGACGGGCGTCGTCTTCAACGGCGACAAGATCGGCTTCACGCGCCGCGTGCTGCGGCCGGCGGCCGACGGCAGCGACCGCTGGGAGATCGAATCCGAGGCGTCGATGCGCATCCGCTTCCTCGGCGTCGACAAGCGCATCAACCTGCGCGCGCTCGACCGCGTGCGGCCCGACCTCACGCTCGAGGAATTCCACTACCGCCAGGACATCGACGGCAGCCCGCTGCAGGTGGACGGCCGCGCCGACGGAAAGAGGCTCACGTACGCGACGGTCGCCTCCGGCAGCAGGGAGGAGCAGACCTTCGAGCTCACCCAACCTCTCTATCCTGCCGCGGCGCTGAGCTACCTGCCGGCGATCCGCGGCATGGCGGTCGGGCGCAGCGCCCGCTACCTCGTCTTCGAGGGCGAGTCGCAGAAGCTCGACCAGGCCGAGATCGAGGTGAACGCCTGGGAGTCGAGCACGCTCTTCGAGGGAAAGGCGTTCCGCCTGACCACGCGCCTGCTCGGCATGGCGACCACCACCTGGATGACGCCCGATGGCCGGCCGCTGCTCGAAAGAGCGATGAATGGCATTCTGATCTCGGCCCTCGAGGACGAGGCGACGGCGCGCCGCTACCTTGTGGAAGCGATGCTCAACAAGCGCGACGCGCTGGTCGACTTCACCCTGCTGCGCGCCGGCCCGCTCGACGACCCGCGGCGCGTCTCACGCATGGAGATCACGGTGTCGGGCGTGCCGGCGTCCTTCGAGGTGCCGAGCGAAGGCGGCCAGCAGTGCGTGCGGCGGGCGAAGGAGCTCGCCTGCGTCGTGGACCGCGCGACGCCGCTCGCGCAGGGCGACCCGGCGAAATATCTCCGGCCGACGCTCGCCGCGCCGAGCACCCTCGGCGAGATCACGCAGCTCTCGCGCGGCATCGTCGGCAACGCGCAGGGCGAGAACGAGAAGATCGCGCGCATCCTCCTCTGGATGGACGTCAACATCGCCAAGGAAGCGGTCGATTCCTTCACCGCGGTCGACGTGCTGCGCGAGCGGCGCGCCGAGTGCCAGGGCCACGCCTACCTCTTCGCCGCGCTGGCGCGCGCCGCCGGAATCCCCGTGCGCGTCGTGAACGGCTTCGTCTACTCGGGCGAGCACGGCGGCTTCCTCTACCACGCCTGGAACGAGGCCTGGATCGCGGGGCGCGGCTGGCTGCCGGTCGACGCCACTTTCGGCCAGCCGGTCGCCGACGCGACGCACCTCAAGCTGATCGAGGGCGAGTCGAGCGGCGACCTGCTGCCGCTCGTCACGCTGCTGGGGAAGATCCAGATCTCGTCGGTGCGCGCCGTCGCGCGCCGGTGAACCGAGTAAAATCCCGCCCCTGAATGAAGTTTCTGTTCGATCTGCTCCCGGTCGCGCTGTTCTTCGTCGCCATCCAGATCTGGGACATCTTCGTCGCCACCGCGGTGGCGATCGCCGCCAGCGTCGCGCAGGTCGGCTGGCTGCTGCTGCGGCGGAAGAAGATCGACCCGATGCTGTGGGCGAGCCTCGCGATCATCGTCGTCTTCGGCGGGCTGACGCTGTACCTGCGCGACAAGACCTTTATTCTGTGGAAGCCGACGGTGCTGTACTGGCTGTTCGGCGGCGTGCTCGCCGGCTCGACGATCTTCGGCCGGAACCTGGTGCGCTCGGTGCTGTCGGAGCAGATGCAGCTCCCCGAGCCGGTGTGGCGGCGGCTGAACTGGTCGTGGGTCGGCTTCTTCGCCTTCATGGGCTGCGCCAACCTCTACGTGGCCTTCAACTACTCCGAGAAGATCTGGGCGACTTTCAAGCTGTTCGGCGGGCTGGGCCTGATGCTCGCCTTCGTCGTGGCGCAGGCGCTGCTGCTCGCGCGCTACGCGGAAGAAAAGCCCTAGCGCCGTGAGCCTCGCCGACACGATCCAGCGGCGCCTCGCCGCGCTCGAGCCGCTCTCGCTCGACCTGGTCGACGAGAGCGCGCAGCACGCCGGCCACGCCGGCTGGCGCGAAGGCGGCGGCACGCACTGGCGCCTCGCCATCGTCTCGCCGCGCTTCGCCGGCCAGACGGCGGTCGCGCGCCACCGCATGGTGTATCAGGCGCTCGGCGAACTGATGCACAATCCCATCCACGCGCTCGCCATCACGGCGCGTACTCCCGAAGAAACGAAAGGAAGCACATGATTCGCAGAACCCTCGCCGTCGCGGCGCTCGCCATTCCCGCGCTCGCGTTCGCGCAGGCCGCGCTGCCGACGAAGGAGCCGGCCAAGAAGGCGTCGCCGGCGCGCGAAGCCCCCGCCGCGAAGGTGAACGGCGTCGCCATCCCGGCCGCGCGCATGGAAGCGCTGATGAACCAGCAGCGCTCGCGCGGCGCGCCCGACAACGAGGCGGTGCGCGCGCAGGTGCGCGAAGAGCTGATCAACCGCGAAGTCATCATGCAGGAGGCGGTGAAGGCGGGAATCCCGAAGAGCGCCGCGGTGCAGGGCCAGATCGACCTCGCGCGCCAGGAGATCATCCTCAGCGCCTACATCCGCGACTGGGTCGGCCGCCACCCGGTGAGCGAGGCCGAGATCCAGAAGGAGTACGACCGCGTCAAGGCGCAGCAGGGCGACCGCGAGTACCGCGCGCGCCACATCCTGGTCGAGAACGAGGACCAGGCGAAGGCGCTCATCGCCGAGCTGCAGAAGGGCGGCAAGTTCGAGGAGCTGGCGGCGAAGAACTCGAAAGACCCGGGCAGCAAGGACCGCGGCGGCGACCTCGACTGGCACGCGCCGGGCGACTTCGACAAGAACTTCTCCGACGCGATGGTGAAGCTCGAGAAGGGCAAGTTCACCGACACGCCGGTGAAGACGCGCTTCGGCTACCACATCATCCAGCTCGACGACGTGCGCGCCGGGCGCTTCCCGTCGCTCGCCGAGGTGAAGCCGCGCATCCAGCAGCAGCTCACGCAGGTCAGGATCGAGGAAATGGTGCGCGGCCTGCGCGCCAGGGCGAAGGTGGAGTAGGCCGACGCCGGAAGTCCTCGCGCAGCAGGAGCTGGCCGCCGGCGGGCGGTTCGAAGTGGTGCGCGGCGACCTGCTGCGCGAGCCGGTCGACGCCATCGTCAACGCCGCGAACGGCCACCTGGCGCACGCCGGCGGCGTCGCCGGCATCATCGCGCGCGCCGCGGGGCCGGCGCTGCTGCGGGAGTCCGAACGCCTCGTGCGAGAGCGCGGGCCGTTTCCGGCCGGAAGCGCGGTGGTGACGAGCGCGGGAAACCTGCCGTTCAAAGGCGTGATCCACGCCGTCGGGCCGCGCTACGGCGAGGGCGACGAGGAGGCGAAGCTCCTCCTTGCATTGAACAATTCGTTTCAAAGCGCGCAGGAACGCGGCTGGCAGTCGGTTTCGTTCCCCGCCGTCTCTTCGGGCATCTTCGCCGTACCCCTCGACATCTGCGCGCGCGCCTACCTGGCCGCCGCGCGGCGCGCCACGCTGAGTAATGTCCGGCTATGCTTGCGCGACCAACCGGTCATCGACGCGGTACTAAAGGAATTTTCCCAATGAAAACGATCATCGGCGCGCTTCTCTTCGCGCTCGCCTCGCTGCCGGCCCAGGCGCAACCCAGGCTGGAAAAAGCCATCTTCGCCGCCGGCTGCTTCTGGTGCACCGAGGCCGCTTTCCAGGACGTGCCGGGCGTGACCGCCGCGGTCTCGGGCTATACCGGCGGCACGCTGAAGAACCCGAGCTACGAGCAGGTGTCGAGCGGCCTCACCGGCCACGCCGAGGCGGTCGAGGTGACCTTCGACCCGGCGAAGATCAGCTACGCGCAGCTGCTCGACATCTTCTGGGTCAACCACGACCCGACCGTCACCGACCGGCAGTTCTGCGACCACGGCAACCAGTACCGGCCGTCGATCTTCTACCTCGACGCGGAGCAGAAGCGGCTGGCCGAGGCCTCGAAGGAGAAGTTCGCCAAGCTGAAGACCTTCAAGGAAGATCTCAAAACGTGCCGGCGGGGCCGTTCTATCCCGCCGAGGACTACCACCAGGACTTCTACAAGAAGAACAGCGGGCACTACACCTTCTACGTCACCGGCTGCGGCCGCTACAACCGGCTGGCCAACCTGTGGGGCCCGTTGCGCGACAAGTACAACCCCAGGCACTGACCCGACCTGTGCCTAGAACTTGCGGACGCGCTCGATCTCGCTGACGCGGCCGCCGACCAGCGTGATGGTGGTGACGAACGGATCGGCCGGCGTCGGCAGGTAGGTGTAGGTGCGCACCGCGAGCGCCATGCTCGACGCGCTGCGCGTGCGCCGGCCGGTCTGCACCGTGCCCGGCGCGCCGGCGAGCCCCTGGTCGGCGATGAAGTCGGGCTGGCCGGCGATGTCGAGCAGCTGGCCTTCGCTCATGCCGCGCTCGATCGAGAGGTAGCGGCGGAACTCGAGCCCGCGCACCGGCGGGTTGGCGGCGTTGCGCTCGGCGGCGGCCTGCCGCTCCATTTCCTCGCGCCGCGCGATGCGCTCGTCGAGCCGCTCGCCCTGGCAGCGCACGGATGTGCAATTCACGTCCGGCGCGGGCGGCGGCGCCGGCTTGAGGTCGATGTCGACGGTGGTCGACTTGACGCCCGCGGGCGGAGGCGAATCCGAGTAATGCACCGTGCCCTTGTCGTCGACCCAGCGGTGCACCTGCGCGAGCGCCGGCGCGGCGGCGAGGATCATCAGCAGGGCGAGCATGGAACGCACGGCGCTAACCTACACCGCTAGCGCGGCCCGAGGTATTTCAAACTGTAACCCTCACCGCTTCTTCACACTTCATCGATCCAGGCCATCTGGATCGCTTCGAGGATCTTCTCGCCGCTGCGGTTCGGGTCGTCGTCGAAGCCGGGCAGCGCCAGCACCCACTTGTGCAGGTCGGTGAAGCGGATGGCCTGCGGATCCACGTCCGGATGCGCATCGCAGAGCGCGATCGCGATCTCCCGCGTGTCGGTCCACTTCATTTCTTGGCGCCCCCTTCGCGCTCGTAGTTGATGGTGTACTTCGGGATCTCGATCACCAGGTCCTGGTCGGCGACTTTCGCCTGGCAGGAAAGCCGCGACACCGCCTCGAGGCCCCAGGCCTTGTCGAGCATGTCCTCCTCCTTCTCCTCGGCCGGCTCGAGCGAGTCGAAGCCCTGCCGCACCAGCACGTGGCAGGTGGTGCAGGCGGCCTGCTTCTCGCAGGCGTGCTCGATGTCGATATGGTGCTCGAGCAGCGTGTCGCAGATCGACTGGCCCGGCTCGGCGTCGATCTCCGCGCCCTGCGGGCAGATGGCGTGGCCGGGGAGGACTTTCAGCTTCGGCATTACAGGCTGCCGATCTTGCGCCCGGCGAGCGCGCGGCGGATGCCGGCGTCCATGCGCCGCGCGGCGAAGTCCTCGGTGGCCTTGTTGAGCGCGTCGGCGGCTTTCTTGATCGCGCGGTGATCGGTTCCGCCGAGGAGCTTTTCGAGCGCCGCCATTGCCGCTTCGATCTGTTTCACCTCATCCGGGGAAAGAAGCGCGGCATCCGCCTGCAGCGCCGTCCGCGTGGCCTCGAGCAGCCTCTGTCCATCGACGCGTTGCTCGGTCAACGCCCGCGCGGTGACGTCGCCCTTCGCGTGCTCGACGGAGTCGCGCAGCATGCGCTCGATGTCGGCGTCGGCGAGGCCGTAGGAAGGCTTGACCGTGACCGACGCCTCGACGCCCGAGGTGCCCTCTTTCGCGGAGACCGACAGCAGCCCGTCGGCGTCGACCTGGAAGGTGACGCGCACGCGCGCCGCGCCGGCGACCATCGGCGGGATGCCCTTCAGCTCGAAGCGCGCGAGCGAGCGGCAGTCGGCGACCAGCTCGCGCTCGCCCTGCACGACGTGGAAGCTCATGCCGCTCTGCCCGTCCTTGAAGGTGGTGAACTCCTGCGCGCGCGCCGCCGGGATGGTGGTGTTGCGCGGGATGATCTTCTCCGCCAGGCCGCCCATCGTCTCGATGCCGAGCGAGAGCGGGATCACGTCGAGCAGCAGCCAGTCCTCGCCCTGCGGCTTGTTGCCGGCGAGCACGTTCGCCTGCATCGCGGCGCCGAGCGCCACCACCTTGTCCGGGTCGAGGTTGTTGAGCGGATCGCGGCGGAAGAACTCGCCCACCGCGCGCTGCACCTGCGGCATGCGCGTCGCGCCGCCGACCATCACCACGCCCTTGACGTCGTCGACCGTGAGGCCGGCGTCGCGCAACGTCTTCCTCACCGGGCCGAGGGTCTTGTTCACCAGCGTCTGCGTGATGCTGCAGAAGGTCTCGGTGTCGATCGACAGGTCGACCAGATCGCCGCTCGAGAGCTTGGCGATGATTTTCGATTCCGAGTGGAAAGTCAGGGCTTCCTTGGCGTCGCGCGAGCGGACCTGGAGCAGGCGCATGTCGCGCGCATTCAGCGGCGGCAGCTTCGCCTTCTCCACCGCCCAGCAGAACAGGCGCTGGTCGAAGTCGTCGCCGCCGAGCATCGAGTCGCCGCTCGTGGCGACGACCTCGAACAGACCTTTCGACAGCTTGAGGATCGAGATGTCGAACGTGCCGCCGCCGAGGTCGTAGACCGCGTAGAGACCCTCGGCCGCGTTCTCGAGGCCGTAGGCGATCGCCGCCGCGGTCGGCTCGTTGAGCAAGCGCAGGACGTTCAGGCCCGCCAGGCGGCCCGCATCCTTGGTCGCCTGCCGCTGAGCATCGTCGAAGTAGGCGGGGACGGTGATCACCACGCCGCTGATGGTTCCTTGCAGGGACAGCTCCGCGCGCTGCCTCAGCACCTTCAGAATTTCAGAAGAGACTTCCACGGGGCTCTTCACGCCGGCGACGGTGCGGATCTGCACCATGCCGGGCGCGTCGACGAAGTCGTACGGCGTCGACTCGACGTGCGCGACGTCCTTCAGCCCGCGGCCCATGAAGCGCTTGACCGAGGCGATGGTGTTCTTCGGATCCTCGGCCTGGCGCGCCTGCGCCGCGTAGCCCACCTCGGTCCTGCCGTCTGCAAGATATCGAACCACCGACGGCAGCAGCGGCCTGCCGTTCGCGTCGGGCAGCACCGTTGCGACGCCGCTGCGCACGGTGGCGACGAGCGAGTTGGTGGTGCCGAGGTCGATGCCGACCGCGAGCCGGTGCTCGTGCGGCGCCGGCGACTGGCCCGGCTCGGAGATCTGCAGCAGCGCCATCTAGTCCAGAGCCTCGTAAGCCTCGTCGATCTCCTCGTCGAGGCGGTGGAGGAACTGCAGCTTTCTCACGAGATCCGCCGCGCCCTTGTAGTCCTTCCTCGCGTCGATCGCTTCCGCGATCGCCTTTTCCATCGAACGCTTTTCGCCCACGAGGGAAGCGCGCAGACCATCCAGCGCGGCAGAGTCTTTCGCTTCCTCCAGCGTCTCGCGCAGCTCCATCTGCTGCACGAGGAACTCGGGCGGCATGGCGGTGTTGGTTTCGAACGCGACGTCCACGCCATGCAGCTCGAGCAAATGTCTCGCCCGCTGCACCGGATTCTTCAGGCTGCGATAGGCCTCGTTCACCCGGGTGGTCCACTGCAGCGACGCGCGGCGCTCAGCGTCGCCGGCATGGGCGAAGCGGTCGGGGTGCACCTGCGACTGGATGCCGCGGTAGGCCTTCTCCAGCATCTCGAGGTCGAGGGAAAAGGCCTCCGGCAGGCCGAACAGCGCGAAGTGACTGCTAGACGTTAAAGCTTTCGCCGCACCCGCATTCATCCTTCACCTTCGGGTTGCGGAACTTGAAGCCCTCGTTGAGTCCTTCGCGGGTGTAGTCGAGCTCCGTGCCGTCGATGTACTGCAGGCTCTTCGGGTCGACCAGCACCTTCACGCCGTGGCTCTCGAACTGATGGTCCTCGGCGTTGACGGCGTCGGCGAACTCGAGCTTGTAGGCGAGGCCCGAGCAGCCCGAGGTGCGCACGCCCAGGCGCAACCCGACGCCCTTGCCGCGCTTGGCGAGGTAGCTCTGCACGTGCTGCGCCGCTTTTTCGGTGAGGGTGATCACGCCGCTTCTTTTTTGCCCAGGTCGTGTCTCTTCCGGTAATCCTCGACGGCCGCCTTGATCGCGTCCTCGGCGAGGATCGAGCAGTGGATCTTCACCGGCGGCAGCGACAGCTCCTGCGCGATCTGCGTGTTCTTGATGGTCATCGCCTGCTCGAGCGTCTTGCCCTTCACCCATTCGGTGACGAGCGAGCTCGAGGCGATGGCCGAGCCGCAGCCGTAGGTCTTGAAGCGCGCGTCCTCGATGCGGCCGTCGGCGCCGACCTTGATCTGCAGCTTCATCACGTCGCCGCAGGCCGGCGCGCCGACCATGCCGGTGCCGATCGCGTCGTCCGCCTTGTCGAAGGACCCGACGTTGCGCGGGTTCTCGTAGTGATCGATGACTTTGTCGCTGTATGCCATGGCTTGTTCCCTCAGTGCGCCGCCCACTGGACGGAGTTCAGATCGATGCCTTCCTTGTGCATTTCCCAGAGGGGCGAAAGCTCCCTGAGCTTCGCCACCTTCCTCTTGATGAGGTCGGCAGCATAGTCGACTTCCTCCTGGGTCGTAAAACGTCCCAGCGTGATGCGGATCGAGCTGTGCGCGAGCTCGTCCGAGCGCCCCAGCGCGCGCAGCACGTACGAGGGCTCGAGCGAGGCGGACGTGCAGGCCGAGCCCGACGACACGGCGATGTCCTTCACCGCCATGATCAGCGACTCGCCCTCGACGAAGTTGAACGAGACGTTGAGGTTGTGCGGAATGCGGCGCTCCAGGTCGCCGTTCACGTAGATTTCCTCGATCTGGGAAACCTGCTGCAGAAGGCGGTCGCGCAGCGCGCGGATGCGCTCGTTGTCGGTCGCCATCTCGAGCTTGGCAAGCCGCGCCGCCTCGCCAAAGCCGACGATCTGGTGCGTGGCGAGCGTGCCGGAGCGGAAGCCGCGCTCGTGGCCGCCGCCGTGGATCTGCGCCTCGATGCGCACGCGCGGTTTCCTCCGCACATAGAGCGCGCCGATCCCCTTCGGGCCGTACATCTTGTGCGCGGTGAGCGTGAGCAGGTCGGCCTTGAACTTCGCCATGTCGATCTCGACCCGGCCGCCGCCTTGCACCGCATCGCAGTGGAAGACGATGCCCTTCGCGCGGCAGAAATCGGCGATCTCCCACACCGGCTGGATGACGCCGATCTCGTTGTTCACCATCATGATCGAGATCAGGATGGTGTCCGGCCTGACCGCGGCCTTGAGCTTGTCGAGATCGACCAGGCCGTTCGGCTCGACGTCGAGGTAGGTCGCCTCGAAGCCCTGGCGCTCGAGCTCGCGGAAGGTGTCGAGCACGGCCTTGTGCTCGGTCTTCTGCGTGATGAGGTGCTTGCCCTTGGTGCGGTAGAAATGCGCCGCACCTTTTATGGCCAAGTTATTGCCCTCTGTGGCGCCGGAAGTCCACACGATCTCCTTCGGGTCGGCGCTGATCAGCGCGGCGACGTGCGCGCGCGCCTCCTCGACCGCTTCCTCGGCCTTCCAGCCGAACGCGTGCGAGCGGCTCGCGGGATTGCCGAAGATCTCCGTCAGGTACGGGATCATCTTCTGCGCGACGCGCGGGTCGACCGGCGTCGTCGCCGAGTAGTCGAGGTAGATCGGCAGCTTCATCGCAGCTAGGCGGCGACTTTTTCCGTCTGCTGACGGAAGTCCTTGATGACGGCCACCTGCTTGCCGTTCTGGTGCGCGACGAGATCGGCGAGCGTCACCGACGAGAGGTATTCGTTCATCTTCTCGTTCAGCGTCGCCCACAGGTCGTGCGTCATGCAGCGGCGGTCGTCGTGGCAGTTCTCCTTGCCGCCGCACTGCGTCGCGTCGATCGGCTCGTCGACCGCGGTGACGATGCTCGCCACGCTGATCGCCTGCGCCGGGCTGGCGAGCGTGTAGCCGCCGCCGGGGCCGCGCACGCTCGACACCAGCTTCGCGCGCCGCAGCTTGCCGAACAGCTGCTCGAGGTACGAGAGCGAAATATGCTGGCGCTCGCTGATCGCGGCGAGCGTCACAGGGCCGCGGTTCTGGCGCAGGGCCAGATCGACCATCGCGGTAACGGCAAACCTTCCTTTAGTCGTGAGTCGCATGGGAATACCCGATCAAGATGATCAAGTATACCCTAAAACCTAGTGAATTGGTCGGATTCTAACTACTTGACGACGCGGATGTTCTTATCGCTTTCGATCGCTTCGTTCCGCTCCAGGCGCACCAGCCTGTCCTTCAGGTTGGCGATCGTCTGCTCGAGCTCCTTGGAATGCTCGACCAGCGTCTGGATCGCCTTCGCGTACGGATCGTCTTGCTCGGCAACGACGGCGTAGGCGGCGAAACGCTCGGCCTGTTTTTCGTCCTTCGGCTCTTCCACGATGCGCCCCGGAATGCCGACCACGGTGGCTCCGGCAGGCACCGCCTTCACCACCACTGCGTTCGAGCCGATCTTCGCGCCGGCGCCGACGACAAACCCGCCGAGGACTTTCGCGCCTGCGCCGACGACCACGCCGGGCCCGAGCGTCGGGTGGCGCTTCGCGCCGCGATAAAGCGAGGTGCCGCCGAGCGTGACGCCCTGGTAGATGGTGCAGCCGTCGCCGACTTCGGCAGTCTCACCGATCACCACGCCCATGCCATGGTCGATGAACACGCAGCTGCCGATCTTCGCGCCCGGGTGGATCTCGATGCCGGTCAGCCAGCGCCCGAAATGCGACGTGAAGCGCCCGGGCCAGCGCAGGCCGTGAGTCCAGAACCAGCGCGCGAGCTTGTGCACGTAGATCGCGTGCAGGCCCGGATAGCAGGTCAGCACCTCCCAGGAGCTTCTCGCCGCCGGGTCGCGCTCGAGAATGCAGGCGATGTCGCCGCGTAGCTTGCTGAACATGAGGCGATTCTAGAGGTTTCCGACTATTTTAGTAAGGCTTTCAAAAGCCCGCGCAGGATGTTCACCTCCTCGCGCTCCAGCGCCGGGACACGGGAGAAGAGCCGCCGCCACCGCTCGCGCAACCGGGATTGGGGAGTCATGAAGCCGCTCTTCACCGCCGCCTCCTCCAAGTGTCCATAAAGGCCTTCGCGATCGTCCACCGTGGCGAGCTGCTCCGAGCGCGCCGCCGGGATGGCGACGTCGACCGCCATGTGCAGCTCGTAAGCCACGACCTGGACGGCCTGGGCGAGGTTGAGCGAGCTGAACTCCCGGCTCGCCGGGATATGCACCAGATGCTGGCAGGCGAACAGCTCTTCGTTCGTCAGCCCGGCCTGCTCGTTGCCGAAGACGAACGCGACGTCGCCGCCCTCCTGCCGCGCGCGCGTCGCGGCGCTGCGCACGTCGAGGACCTGCGGCGACCACTCGCGCCCGCGGGCCGACATGGCGAAGCTGGTCACGCAGTCCGCGATCGCCTCGCCGAGGGAAGCGCAGACCTTCGCGTTCTCCAGCACATCCCCGGCGTTCGTCGCCATCCACTGCGCTTCGGGCGCCGGATAGCGCTCGGGCGCGACCAGCCGCAGGTCGGTGAAACCCATGGTCTTCATCGCGCGCGCCGCCGCGCCGATGTTGCCCGGATGGCTCGGCCGGCAGAGAACGAAGCGAATCTGGCGCATGGCGAAGTCTAGAATACGCCCCGCCCATGCACCCCATCCTCACCATCGCGATCCGCGCCGCGCGCCGCGCCGGCTCGGTCATCAACCGCGCCGCGCTCGACGGCGGCATCAAGGTGCGCTCGAAGCAGCTGAACGACTTCGTCACGCAGATCGACGAAGCCGCCGAACAGGCGATCATCGAGGTGGTGCGCAAGGCCTATCCCGAGCACGGCTTCCACGCCGAAGAATCGGGCATCGCCGCGCCGCAGGCCGAGTACGTCTGGGTGATCGACCCGATCGACGGCACGACCAACTTCATCCACGGCTTTCCGCAGTACTGCGTCTCGATCGGCGTGCAGCACCGCGGCGCGCTCGCGCATGCCGTGGTCTACGACCCGGTGAAGAACGAGCTGTTCACGGCGTCGAAGGGCCACGGTGCGTTCCTCAACGACCGGCGCGTGCGCGTCTCCAAGTGCCCGCGGCTCGCCATGGCGCTGGTCGGCACCGGCTTCCCGTTCAAGGAGCTCGGGCGCATGGACCTGTA
>Ga0335084_10005106_pt1 | contig 12944 bp, 9 predicted proteins | sample Lox_Sample_44_FD_206721 | JGI IMG/M metagenome (GOLD analysis project Ga0335084, IMG submission 206721) | Soil microbial communities from Loxahatchee National Wildlife Refuge, Florida, United States - Lox_Sample_4.4 | ecosystem: Environmental > Terrestrial > Soil > Wetlands | place: USA: Florida... | reverse complement strand
GCCATTGACCTTGCGGCCCGTGAGTCCCGGGTCGTAGTCATAGAGCGGGCCGCGGGACCCGGCGGCAAGATGCGGGAGGTCGAAGTGGCCGGCCAGCGCGTAGATGCGGGACCAACCGTGCTCACGTTGCGCCACGTCTTCGACGAGTTGTTTGACCACGCTGGCGCCCGGCTGGAGGACTACGTCGAGTTGCGGCCGACCTCGATACTCGCACGCCACGCATGGAGCGCGCGCGAACGGCTCGATCTCTTCAACGACGTCAACGCCTCCGAGGCCGCGATCGGACACTTCGCCGGGCTGGCCGAGTCACGGCGATTCGCAGCGTTCTGCCGCGAGGCCGCTCGCATGTATCGCACGTTGGAGCGCCCCTTCCTGCGTTCAGAGCGCCCCAGCGTCTTGCGGCTGACGCGCGCGATCGGCTGGAGGCATCTGGCGGACCTCTGGCGCATTCGCCCGTTCACGACACTGTGGCGTGCACTCGGCGATCACTTCCACGACCCGCGCCTGCGCCAGCTCTTCGGCCGGTACGCAACGTATTGCGGGTCATCCCCCTTCGAATCGCCAGCTACCCTGATGCTGGTCGCGCATGTCGAACAGCAGGGGGTGTGGCTGGTCGAGGGCGGCATGCAGCGTCTCGCTCGGGGGCTGGAGCGACTGGCGCATGCGCGCGGTGTCGAGTTCCGCTACGGGACCTCAGTCACGGAGCTGGTGACGGCGGCGGGGCGCGTCAGCGGTGTGCAGCTGGCGGACGGTACCCGGGTCAACGCCGATGCCGTGATCTACAACGGCGATCTGAATGCGCTCGCTGCGGGAAGGATGGGCGGAGACGCGTCACGTGCGGTGCCGACCTCTCCACCCAACGCGCGGTCGTTCTCGGCTGTCACCTGGTCCTTGGTGGCACATACGGAAGGATTCCCGCTCGAGCGACACAACGTTTTCTTTTCGCGCGACTATGGCGGCGAATTCGAATCGCTGCGCAATGGCGTGCTGCCAGCCGATCCCACGGTCTACGTGTGCGCCCAGGATCGTCCAAGGGCCGACAACGGCGCAACGGCTGCCGAAGCGCGCGAGCGCCTGCTATGTCTGGTAAACGCACCGGCGATCGGGGACTCCGACGCTCAGACCGAACGCGACCTCACGGCATGCGAGTCAAATGCATTCGCCGCCCTCGAGCGCTGCGGACTACACGTCGAACGACGACTGGACTGGATCCATCGAACGACGCCGCACGACTTCGACCGTCTCTTTCCCAGCAGCGGCGGCGCGCTGTACGGCAGCGCCTCGCACGGCTGGCGTTCGTCCTTTGTCCGACCGGGTTCGCGCAGCCGACTGCCGGGCCTATTCCTCGCGGGCGGCGGCGTCCATCCTGGCCCTGGCGTGCCGATGACCGCTCTGTCGGGTCGGCTCGCCGCCGCGGCGGTGCTGGCAGCAAGCTGAAGCGCCGCGATGGATGATGCGCGAGTTGCCGATCAGTCCGGCGCCAGGTCAGCGCGCGCGGGCCCGCGACGTGCGCTGGCTTTCGATGTACAGGTCGCGACGAGCGGCTACCACTGGTGGTACCTGGATGCGCTCAGCGATGACGGTCGCTGCGGGTTGACGTTGATCGCGTTCATCGGCAGCGTGTTTTCACCGTATTACTTCGCCGCACGCCGGCGCGGCGAGCCAAGCCCCGAAAACCACTGTGCGCTCAACGTGGCGCTGTACTCCATCAGCGCCAGCCGGGCGGACCGACGTCGGGTTCCAAGCGGCTGGGCCATGACAGAGCGCGGCGAAACTGCGCTCGTGCGCACGGCGACAACGCTCGAGATCGGCCCGAGCCGTTTCGACTGGGACGGGCAGACTTTGACGGCCGCGGTCGACGAAGTGACCTGCCCGTGGCCGTCGCGTCTGCGCGGGACCGTTCGCCTGCACCCCTTGGCGCTCGCGAACCGCATCGTGCGACTGGATGCGCCGGGGAAGCACCGCTGGCGGCCGATCGCTCCGATTGCGCAGGTGAACGTTGAGTTTGACCGCCCCCGGCTGCGCTGGTCGGGTCACGCCTACCTCGACTCCAACTGCGGCGACGAGCCGCTGGAAGCAGCCTTCGACGGCTGGCACTGGAGCCGCGCGCGCATTGCGTCACGAGCGCAAGCACACCGAACGGACGAAACGCTCGTCTTTTATGAAACAACGCGGCGCGATGGCAGCGAGGGTTCGTTCGCGATTCGCTTCGACGCCGCCGGCGGAGAGCACGATGTCGCGCTGCCGCCGCAGGTCAGTCTGCCGGCGACCGGCTGGCACATTGCACGTTCAACCCGCGCTGACTCACGCCACTCTGCGGCAGCCCGCTTGCTGCACACGCTCGAGGACACCCCGTTTTATGCCCGCTCGCTGCTCGCCACCCAATGGGAAGGACGGGCCGTGACGGCAATGCACGAAAGCCTGTCGCTCACTCGCTTTCGTGCGCCGTGGGTGCGCGCCTTGCTGCCATTCCGCATGCCGCGGCGAGCGGGAAGATGATCGAGACGTTCGGGCGGCGCGCTAATCTCGCGCGTTCGCGCTGTTGTGTTTGCTGGCCTCCTGCTCGTTCGAGCGACGCGCCGCACGGCGCGTAGCGACGAGGTCAGCGAGCGCGAGCGCGAGGATCAGCCCAAAGAACAGCAGCCATTCGTACTGGATCATCCATGCGAGCACGATGTCGTCCCGCGATCGCGGTCCTCTTACCCGATCGAAAATAGCGTAACGCGTTTTGCGCGCAGCCACCAACCTAGCCATGACCACGGACTGACCATGGCACAGCTTCCGATCGATCACCCGCTTCGGCGCGTCCTGTCCGATGAGGTTCATGCGCGGCCGCCGGCGGCGGTGACGAGCCCCGCGGCGGTGTCAATGCTGGCGCTGTCAGACACGCCGGCGGAGGCCGTTCTGGATGCCGTCATCGAACTGGCACGCAGCAACGGCATCGAAGCCACGGCGACGCCACGCGCGGCACACGCGATCGTCGAATTGCCGGCGCTGCGCATCAAGTGGGAGCGCCACGGCGAGTTTGCGAGCCTGACGCTCGTCGCGACGGCGCCGGTCGCGTCGCTTGGCGAGGTGAGCGGTGCCTACCCCTCGGCGTTCGACAACGTGCCCGGCGACTGGCTGGCACGGCTGCCGGGCCGCGTCATCGCGGCAGCGGACATCCTCGTGCTGTCGTTCGGCGCCGAAGAGCCGCGGCCCGACGCCTTCGCGCAACTCTTCGACTGCGATGCGCTCGCAGGCTCGTCGATCCTCGACGAGGCCGCTTGGGTGTTCACGGACTTCGTGGTCCGGCCGAATGGGCGCAGCCGCTGGCTGGTCCTCGATGTCCGTATGGGTCGCGCGCAGGCAGCGCGCACGGTACAGCGGATCATCGAGATCGAGGTGTATCGCATGGTCGCGCTGCTCGGCTTCCCGCTGGCACGGATGGCGTTCGGCGAACTCAACCGGGTCGAGCGGGAACTTGAGACCATTACCTCCGCCACGGCAGCTCTGCACGCCGAGGCCGCGACGCGGGCTACGCAGGACGAGGAGCGACGTCTCCTGGACGAGCTCTCGCGCGTGGCCGCCGAAGTCGAACGCATGACCGCGGCGAGTGCGTTTCGCTACTCGGCCTCGCAGGCGTACTGGGAGATCGTGCGCTCGCGCGTAACGGAACTGCGCGAGCATCGGCTGGGCGATCTGCGGACCTTGAGCGGCTTCCTGAGCCGGCGCCTGGCGCCAGCGATGAACTCCTGCGCCGCGGCGGCGCGTCGCCAGGAAGCACTGTCGGCCCGCATCGAACGCGCCGGTAGCCTGCTGCGCACGCGCGTCGACATCGCGCGCGAGGAGCAGAACCAGCAGCTGCTCGCCGCGATGGACCGCCGCAGCAAGCTTCAGCTCCGCCTGCAGCAAACTGTGGAAGGACTGTCGGTAGCCGCGATCGCCTACTACATGATCGGGTTGGCCGGGTACCTGCTGAAGCCACTGGCAACGGTGTGGCCTGGCTTGAAGACGGAATGGATCACGGCGGCCCTGATCCCCATCATCGCCTTCGCCGTGTGGCGCGGCGTGACCCGAATCCGCCGGCGCATCAAGGTCGACTGACGCGGACTCAGGCGACGCGTCGCGGCGTAACAGGAGCGTAAGCCAGCCGGTCGCGATAGCCAAGGTCTTCGAACAGCGCCAGCACTCGCAGCAAGCGCTGGTCGTAGCGCCACCACGCGGCCGGCATGCGCGCGGCAACCGGATGCGGCATGTGTTGGACCGCGTCGACCAGGAACAGGATGGCATCGAGCGTCTGCACCGACGCGTCGTACTTCAGGCGTGGCCCGACTGACAGCGCCCGCGAGAGCAGCACCGCCTTGCGCCGCGTCGGCGCGACCGCGCGGCTCGACATGGAGTCGTGTCCACGCCGCCGCACTTCGTGACCAATCTCCGCATACAGCAGGCGGGCCGCACGGATTGCCGGCCGGCAAGCGCGCGGAAGAGCCGCGAGGCCCGCATCGGACTGCCGGTAGAGACGATCCGCCGCGACGAGGACGCGCTCGATGACGCGCGCCAACGCCGCGTTGTGCTCAGGTGCATTCAGCCAGCCGTCGGGGTCGAGTCCCTCTTCGCGCATCCACGCGCGGGGCAGATACAGGCGTCCACGGGAGGCATCCTCGCCGACATCGCGCGCGATGTTGGTGAGCTGCATCGCGACGCCAAGGTCGCACGCGCGCGCCACGGCCGCGGATGTGCGCACCCCCATCAGTAGCGCCATCATCGCGCCGACCGTGCCAGCCACGCGCGCGGCGTAGTCCGTCAGCTGCTCCAGCGTCTCGTACTGGCGTCTGCCGGCGTCCCACTCGAAGCCTTCCAGCAGCGCCTCGAGCAGCGTGCGCGGCAGAGAGTGTTTGCGAACGACATCCGCCAACGCGCGATCGACCGGGAACGGCAGCGGATCCGCCGCATAGATGCCATCGAGGCGTGCACGCAACTGGCGCAGCGCGCGTTCGTAGTCATCGCCGAGGTCGATGGCGTCATCGGCCAGGCGGCAGAAGGCATAGAGCGCGGTCGCGTCCGCGCGCACGCCGGCCGGCAGCACGCGCGAGGCGAGGAAGAACGTCAACGATCCGCTGCGCAGCAGGGTCGCGCAGGCGGCCGCGTCGCCCGCGGTGGCGTGAGGCCGTTCAGGCGAATGCGGCGGCATCAGGAACCACTGCGTCGAGAACGCGAGCCGATGACAGAACGCCGGGCAGACCTGCACCGGGATGCGTGCCGGCCCCGACCAAGTAGAGACCGTCCAGCTCTTCGCTACGGTTGTGCGGTCGGAACCAGGCGCTCTGCCCCAGTACCGGCTCGAAGCTGAACGCCGCACCCTTGGGCGAAAGCAGTCGATCGCGGAAGTCGAGTGGTGTCATCAGGCGCGAAGTGACGATCGCGTCGCGCAGGCCCGGCAGCAGCGTCGCTTCGAGGTGACGTTCGATCGACTGGCGATATGGCTCCGCCTGCGCGGACCAGTCCACGCCGCTGTCCAGATGCGGCACCGGCGACAGCACATAGAACGCATCCCCGCCCGCGGGCGCCAGGGATGGATCGCTGGCGGTCGGCCGGTGCAGGTAAAGGCTGAAATCGGCCGCCAGCACCTTGCGCTCGAAGATGTCGTCGAGCAGCTTTCGATAGCGCGGCCCGACCAGGATCGTGTGATGCGGGACCTCGTCGTAACGTCGGCGCGTGCCGAAGTACCAAACGAAGAGACTCATCGAATATTTCGCGCGCTCGAGCTTGCGATCGTTCCAGCGCCGGCGCGGCAGGTCGCGCAGCAGCTTTCCGTACGTCCAGGCCGGATCGGCATTCGAGACCACGACATCGGCATTGAGCTGCTCGCCGCTCGCGAGCCGCACTCCTGTCGCACGGCCGAGCCGATGCTTGATTGCCGTTACCTCGGCATTCATCCGCACCGAGTTGCCCTGGCCTTCGATCAGCCGCACGAGACCATCGACGAGACGGTTGGTGCCGCCAACCGCGCAATGCACGCCATAGCGCCGCTCGAGAAAGGCGATCAGCCCATAGATCGATGTGACATTGAACGGGTTGCCACCCACGAACAGCGGGTGAAAGCTGAAGACGAAGCGCAATTGCTCGTTGCGCACGTACCGCGACACCAAGCTGTAGACGTTGCGCTGGCTGCCGAGGCGCGCCATCTTGGGAAGGATGCGCGCCATGTCGATCCACGAGCTGAACGGCACGTGGCCCAGCTGCTCGAAGCCGACCGCGTAGATCGCTTCGCTCGCACGCATGAAGGCTTCGTATCCGGCGACGTCGTCGGCAGAGAACTTCGCGATCTGTGCGCGCATCGCCTGCGGATCGGACGAGCAGTCGAAGGTTGCACCGTCGGCGAAGCGGATGCGGTAAAACGGCTCGACCGGGCGCAGTTCGATGTCATCGGCCAGACTGCGGCCAGTCAGCGACCAGAGTTCCTCGAACAGGAATGGCGCCGTGACGATCGTTGGGCCAGCGTCGAAGGTGTAGCCATCCTGTCGGAACACGTAGGCGCGTCCGCCCGGAGCATCCAGCCGTTCGAGCACCGTGACGCGATAGCCACGCGCGCCGAGCCGTACGGCGGCGGCCAGTCCGCCGAAGCCGCTGCCGATGACGACCGCGTGGGCCCGGTGTCGCCCCTTCCCGGCGGCCGCTGCAGCTGGCAGGAAACTCGTGTACATGACGCGACCACAATAGCAGCGTCAAGTGCGCTTGTCAGCTATTTGTAACGCAATGTTGACAGTCGTTTGGCTAGTGGCGCAGCACGCCCTGCCGGCGCGCAAAATCGATGACAATGTCGGCGACCTTGCCGGGCGCCTCCTCGTGCATCAGGTGGCCGTAAGCCGGCAGCCGTCGCACTTCGGCACGCGACAGTCGCTGCACGATGACCTGCGCCTCAAGCGGACTCACGGTGCGGTCCCGGCCGCCGACCAGCAGCGCGACCGGAACATCGAGTCTTTCCAGATCGCGGTCGAGTGCCTCGAGATCCCATGCGGCCATCATGCCCAGGACGCCGGCGATGTGCGACGGATCCCGCACCAGACGGGCGTAGCCGTCGACACCAGCTGCGTCGAGGGTGGATCCGGTGCTGCGGATCAGCCGTTGCACCGCCGCTCGGTCGGCGGCGCGCCATGCCAGGAGTTGCGGCACCCAGGGCGTTGCCGCCAGCAGCTTCGCGAATGGCGAGAACACCGCGCCGGGGATCCCACGAAACGGCAGGAACGCCCCGTTCAGGCTGACGAGCGCGCGCAGGGCCAATGCACCATCGAGACACATACGCGCAAGGATCGCAGCGCCCGCCGAATGCCCGACGCCAAGGACGGGCTTGATGTCGAGGACGTCTAGCAGCTGCCGCACGCTGGCAGCAATTCGCGGCAGCGATAGGTCGGTCGCCGCCGGCCGCTCCGTGAAACCATGACCCGGAAGGTCGGGAGCTACCACGGTGAAGCGCCTGCGGAGCAGCGGATTCACATCGCGCCACGAATGCGTCGAGGCGCCGGTGCCGTGCAGCAGCAGCGCCACCGGCCCGCGACCACTGACCTGCACATGCCAGCGCAGTCCGCCTGCGGCCACGAAGCGGCTTGCCTCGCGGTTGGGCCAGTCGGGGCCGTCGACCTCCCAGTTGAGCGCGGCGTTGAGTACGGGCGCCGGCGCAACCGCCCCGGCATCGCCGTGCCGCACTCGCCAAACGCCGGTTGCGCTGAAGATCACTGCTGGACGGTCCGGTGTTCTTTGAACGAGTTCGCGATAGTGCACGTTCCGGCGGCAGTGCGCGCCCAGCGCATCTCGAATATGCAGGCAGCCGCCCCGGCCGACTCACAGCAGGTTTCAACGACCACCGAATACCGACTGACCAAAGCGCAGAACAGCCGTTCCAACGTCGCGGCATAGTAGTCGCACTGTGGCGTGTCGGCGCGGACGGCGCGTGCCAGGGGATTGCTGGAGATCGACACGCGCACCGGCGAGTAGCCGAGTACCTCGAAGCGGCCGCTGCCGGCGAACGTCCAGGCGTGCCGTGTGATCGCGGCGAGTAGCACCCGCGCCGCAAGTGCAGGGGGCAGGCATTTGAGCAACCACTGCACCGGACGCGGAATCCGGTGCGCGAGCAGGTAGGACCCGGTGCGTCGGCCCGCCTCGCGCGCCACGTCGCGCGCCGTTGCAGCGTCAAGGGTCGCGCGCAGCTCAGTGTGCAGGCGTATCACGTCCGCTTCGTCGATCATCTGTGTCGGCAGCACGTCGACGTACCGTGCCAGGCCGGCGCGGCTGAGGATCGCGGCCATGCGCGGGACACCAAAGCGTTCAACAAGCACTTCGGCGACGCGCGTCACCGCATTTGGTCCGATGCGTGGCGAAGGCATTTCATGAGCCATGGTCGCCATTGTCGGTTCTCGTTGCGTCAGTCGGTCACGCCGGCGTGCGGCTATCGTTCTCCGCGAGCTGTTCGGTGCCACCACCGCACGCCATCGCAGCGATCCGCTCACCCTTGCGCCGCTTGTGCTCGATCTTAGGCCCGTGCATCGTGATCCAACCCTCGTCGACCTGCGCCAGCGCCTCGGCGTCAACGCGATCGATGCGGCGCGTGGCGTCGAACGCGAAGTTGACGTTCTTCTTGCTCTGCGGGCCCCAGTAGCCGACGCGGCCGAGGTCATAAAACGTGCGCTGGAAGCCGCTCTTTGCAAAGGCCTTCAGGCATCCCATCAGGTAACCGCGCCGCCGCTTGTCCTTGGTCCACGGATACTGCAGAAACGCCTTGTTCATGAAAAAGCGGCGGTAGTTGTGCATCACCCGATCGAGCAGCTCTGCGCGGTCCATCGCGTCGGGCTTCATGATTGGCGTTACGAAGTTGTACTTCTCGAAGTCGAATACCTCGACCTTGTCGCCGAGCTCCTGGAACAGGTCCGAAAACGGCCACGGCGTGTACATCGCCCAATTGGCCATGTCAGGGTTCCAGTCACGCGCCATCAGGTAGGTTTCTTCCAGCGTCTCGGGCGTCTCGTTCTCGAGACCCACGATGAACTGCGCTTCGCTGACGATCCCTGCGTCGCGCAGCAGCTGGATCGCCTTCTTGTTCTGCGCGATCGTCGTTTCCTTGTTGAAGCGGTCGAGCTTGAGCTGCGCCGCCGCCTCAGTGCCAAGCGAGACATGCACCAGCCCGGCCCGGCGGAACATCGGCAGCAGCTTCTGGTCGCGCAGGATGTCGGTGACACGGGTGTTGATGCCCCACTGCACGCCGAGGTCGCGCGCGATCAGCTCCTCGCAGAACGCGATGAACTTCTTGCGGTGGATCGTCGGCTCCTCGTCGGCGAGGATGAAGAAGCCGACGTTGTGCTCGCGCACCAGCGTTTCGATCTCGTCGACCACCGCCTTCGGATCGCGCACCCTGTAGTCGCGCCAGAACTTCCACTGGCTGCAGAAGCTGCACGTAAACGGGCAGCCGCGCGCAAAGTTCGGGATCGCAACACGCACCCCCATCGGGATGTAGATGTATTTGTCCCACTCGAGGATGCCCCAATCGGGACGGATGCGGTCGAGATCCGCGATTGGCGGCTCGGCCGGAGTCGCGATCACTTTGCCGTCGGCGAGATAGGCGATGCCTTTCACCGCGCTGCGGTCGGCGCCCCACGTGCCGTCATCGACCGCGCGGACCAAGTTCAAGAAGACCTGTTCGCCTTCGCCGCGCACGACCGCATCGATCCAAGGCGCCTCGCGCAGCACCTGCGGATACATGAACGTGCCGTGGATGCCGCCCAGCACCGTGACGATCGTCGGGTCGACCTCCTTGGCAATGGCGAGCAGCCGTTCGGCCTTGTAGATCGCCGGCGTGATCGCGGTGCAGCCAACGATGTCAGGGCGATATGAGGCAATCCGCGCGCGCACCTCGTCATCGCCCAGGTGATGCGTCATTGCATCGACGAAGACGATCTCTGAATAACCGCCCGCCTTCAGGTAGCCCGAGAGATAGGCGACCCAGGCCGGCGGCCAGTTGCCAGCGATCTCGGCGCCGCCAGAATGGTAGTTCGGGTGCAGCAGCAGGACGCGCATGGCCCCTCCAAAGGCCGAAGCCTGGCCGCCCAAGCTAGCCGAGCCCCGCCCGAGGCACTTGAGCAATGTCAACAAATGTTGACACGATCTATGTACCGCAAAACTTACACTGGGGCAAGGCCTTGTCGCCTGGCACCCGTGCCCAGCGCTGAGTGCGCGCCTGTCCGGGCCCGGCTCAGTTCGGCGTCGCGGTTCGGACGGCCCGCGACATGACGGCGGCATCCGCGTGCGGCAGCGGGAGGTAGCGCGCGCCAAGTTCCGTGGCGACGCGCTTGGCCAGAGGCTCGGGCCGGGGCGACGTGTCGATCAGCAGCGTCGAAAAGCCGAACGCACGCATTTGGCGCGCTGCGGCGAGCGCGTCCTGTTCCGCCTGCGCGCGGCCACCGCTGCCATCGCGCGCGACGTTGGCGCGACCGTCTGTCAAGAACACCAGCACGGGTGTATCGCCCCGCCGCGCAATCGATTCCGCCAGTTGCGCGGCGGCTTCCACCCCCGCAGCCAACGGTGTGCCGCCGCCACCCGGTAGGCCGGCGAGGCTGCGCTTGGCGCGCACCAGGGAGCGGGTCGGCGGCAGCACGAGTTCAGCGCGCTGCCCACGGAAGACGACCAACGCGACGCGGTCGCGCCGCACATAGCAATCGGCCAACAGCAACTCGACCGCCCCCTTGGCTTCCGCCAGGCGATGCAACGCCTGCGAGCCCGAGGCGTCGACCACGAAGATCGTTGTCGTTTGGCGGTGCCACTTCGTGCGCGTGATTCGCAAGTCGTCCGGCCACACCGAAATGCGCGCCTGCGACCCGGGCAGCGAAGTGCTCCGCCGCAGCCGTTGCCAAGGCGCCGCGGCGCGCAACGTTTCAATCACGTTGAGACGCACGCCGGCACGCAGCGCGCCGCGGCGTGTTCCGACGGGACGCCCGCGCGTGCGTGATGCTTGCAGCGCGCCCGCGCGTCCGTGCGTACGGGCCTGCGCTCGCAGGCGATCGCTCACGAGGCGCGCCAGCAATCCGGCCGGAATCGCTGCCTGTGCCGCCGCCAGCACGACATCCTCCAGCGGGCGATCCAGCGTTGCCTCCTGCTCGCCCTGCTCGGCCGACGGCGGCGGGCTGGCTTCCTCGGCGGGCGCCGAATCGGTCTCTTCCGGCGGCAACTGCGTCGCACGCGGCGCGAGCACCAAGCGCGCTGCTTCGGCCGCATGCTGCGGTTCGACGTCGTCCGTGCCATCCAGCGCGGCCAGCACGCGGGCTGCTCGCAAGGCCAGCAGCGGTGCGCGCAATGAGCCGATGCCGAGCGCGGCGGCCGTCGCCGTGAGCGCGCCCACCGTCTGCTCGTCCACACGCACATCGGCAAGGAGCGCGCGGGCTTGCACGATGGCACGCTCGTCGATCGAGACGGGTTGCGCCTCGCGCGCCGACACGGCAGTCAAGTCGAGGTGAAACGCCACACGGTCGAGCAATGCGTGTGCGACGGGCGCTTCATCGTCCGTGCGCTCGTCGAGTGCGACGATACCGATGCGTGCGCGCAGACGCTGCGCCAGTCCGTCCCGCTCGAGCTGCACCTCGCCCGAGTCAAGCACGGTGGCAATGCGCGCCGCGGCCGATGGCGCCAGGCGCTCGGCCATCGGCAGGACGACGATGCCGCCATCCGCCTCCGCCAGCAGGCCGCGCTGGGCGATCGGACGTCCTGCCGCCAGCGTCGCCGTCAGGTCAAGCCCGCCGAGCAAGCGATCGTCTGCGATGTGCAGGGGTGCGCGGCGCCACGGCGTATTTGCGGGCAGTCCTGCGCGCAGCGACTCCAGCCAGCGATCACGTACGGGTCCCGGCAGCGCCCGCACCCACGCGCCGCCAAAGCCCATCGTGTCGACCGCGAGCAGCAGCACCACACGGGTCGCATCCGTCCACACGGAGCTAATCGAAGAAGTCACGCGGCCGCGCGCTCGGCGCCGAAGAACTCCGCGAGCGCCCGTTCGACGCGTGTCGTCGAGCCGGCATCATCCAGCGGACTGCGCCGCAGCCGATGGCGCAGCGCCGACGGCGCGACTCGCTTCAGGTGGGCATCCTCAACCGCGGCGTCGCCGTCGAGCGCGGCCAGCGCACGCGCCGCGCGCATCAGCGTGAGTTCACCGCGCAAGCCGTCCGTGCCGAGCTTCATGCAGAGCTGTGCCGCGCCGGCCAGGGTCGCGTCCGTCACCTGCACCGTTGCCAGTCGCGCGCGCGCGGCGACAATCTGCCGACGCAGCCGCGCCTCGTCCTTCTTCCAAACCTCGATGAACTCATCCGGCGCACGCTCGTAGTCGTCGCGTCGGCGCACGACGGCGATTCGCGTCGGCAGATCGGTCGGTGTCTTCACCTCGACCGACAGCCCGAAGCGGTCGAGCAACTGCGGCCGAAGTTCGCCTTCCTCGGGATTACCGCTGCCGACCAGCACGAAACGAGCCGGGTGCCGCACGCTGATGCCTTCGCGCTCGACGACGTTCTCACCCGAAGCCGCGACATCGAGCAGCAGATCGACCAGGTGATCTTCGAGCAGATTCACTTCATCGATATAGAGAAAGCCGCGATGCGCACGCGCCAGCAGTCCGGGTTCGAACGCCTTGATGCCCTGGGACAGTGCTCGCTCGAGGTCGAGCGCACCGACGACCCGGTCCTCGGTCGCACCCAGTGGCATGTCGACGACCGGCACCGGCACCTGTCGTGCCTTCAGAGTACTGCCGTTGCCAGAGCGGCAGGTGTCGCACAGTTTCGCCGGCGCGGCCGGATCGCAGGCGTACATGCAGCCGACCACAACCCGCATCGGCGGCAGCAGCGCGGCCAGCGCGCGGACCGCAGTGGACTTGCCGGTCCCACGGTCTCCAAACACGAGCACGCCGCCAATCGACGCATCGACCGCGGCGATCAGCA
>Ga0335084_10005105_pt1 | contig 12945 bp, 10 predicted proteins | sample Lox_Sample_44_FD_206721 | JGI IMG/M metagenome (GOLD analysis project Ga0335084, IMG submission 206721) | Soil microbial communities from Loxahatchee National Wildlife Refuge, Florida, United States - Lox_Sample_4.4 | ecosystem: Environmental > Terrestrial > Soil > Wetlands | place: USA... | reverse complement strand
TCCAGCTCCCGCGGGTGGTGGCCGCGCTGGCCTCGGCCTACCTCATGGCCGGCAACCTCAGCGCCTTCGGCTTCGTCGGGCTGACCACCGGGGCGGCGCACCTCATCGAGGCCTTCGGCTCGCGGGAGGTGCGCGAGCGGTTCATGACCCGCCTCTACGCCGGGGAGTGGACCGGCACCATGGCGCTCACCGAGCCGCAGGCCGGCTCCAGCCTGGGCGACATCCGGACCCGAGCCACCCCCACCCGGGACGGCCACTACCTCCTCCACGGCGAGAAGGTGTTCATCTCCGGCGCCGCGCACGACCTGGCGCCGAACGTGGTGCAGATGGTGCTCGCCCGCATCGACGGCGCTCCGGAGGGCAGCCGGGGAGTGTCCCTGTTCGCCGTTCCCAACCGCCGCGAGCAGGCGGGGGAGCTGGTGGACAACGACGTCAACGTCACCGGCCTGGTCCACAAGATCGGCTGGCGCGGCCTCCCGAGCTGCATCCTCTCTCTCGGAGAGCGCGGAGACTGCCGGGGCTGGCTGGTCGGCGAGCCCCACCGTGGCCTCCCCCAAATGTTCCAGATGATGAACGAGGCGCGGATCATGGTCGGCCTGAACGCGGTGGCCACCGCCTCGGTCGCCTACCACGAGGCGCTGGCCTACGCCCGCGAGCGCATGCAGGGACGCCCGCCCGGGGCGCCGGACCAGACGCTTCCTCAGGTTCCGATCATCGCCCACGCCGACGTGCGGCGGATGCTCCTCCGCCAGAAGGCGGTGGTGGAGGGCGGGCTGGCCCTGCTCGCCACCGCAGCCCGCACCGCCGACCTGGCCGCCCACGCCTCCGACTCCGGCGAGCGCCAGCGGGCCCGGCTAATCCTCGACCTGCTCACCCCGGTGGCGAAGAGCTTCCCCGCCGAGGCCGGCTTCGAGGTCTGCGTCCTCGCGCTGCAAATCCATGGCGGCTACGGCTACTCGAGCGAGCTCTTGCCCGAGGCCCTGATGCGGGACCAGAAGCTGAACAGCCTCCACGAGGGCACCACCGGCATCCAGGGGCTGGACCTGCTCGGCCGCAAGGCGGTGGCCCAGGGCGGCGCCGCGCTCCACGCCTTCACCGACGAGGTGGACCAGACGCTGGCCCGCGCGCGCGCCGCAGCGCTCGACCCCACCTGGGCCGAGCACCTGGCGGAGGCGCTGGCCGAGCTGGTGGAGACCACCACCGCCCTCGCCGGCCGCGGGGTGGGAGGCGACGTGGAGGGGATGCTCGCCCACAGCACGGACTACCTGACGCTGTTCTCCATCGTCGCCGTGGGGTGGCAGTGGCTGGCCATGGCCGCGGTGGCTGCCGAGCACCTCAGGCGCCGGCCGGAGCCCGCCGACGAGGCCTTTTACCGGGGAAAGCTGGCCGCGGCGCACCACTGGGTGGTGACCGAGCTTCCGCGCGTCGGCCCCCTGGCGGCGCTGTGCCGGTCCGGCGAGACGAGCTACACCGCCATGCAGCCGGGATGGTTCTGAGCCGGGGCGCCTGCTCTACCTCCGGACGAGGCGGCGCCTTGCGGTGACCAGGTCGAGGTAGATCTGCCCGGCCTCGAGGCCCTTCCCGCCGCCGCTCACCGTCTCCAGCGCCAGGTAGCCCGGCGGCACCACCACCCGCCCCCACGCCGGGTCGAGGTCCACCGGCTCCTGGTAGGGGCCGTCCCCGCGAACCCAGGCATGCGGCCAGGCCTTGCCCTCGGCGAGCAGGAGCCCGAGGACGAGGACGCCGCGCTCGCCGCGCTCCTCCATCCAGGCGAGGAGCCGCTGCGAGGCCTCCAGGCAGCGCTCGCCCTCCTCCGCCGTGCCGAACTCCTTGAGCAGCCGGTCGGCCCAGGCCCGGCCCCGCTCCGAGGGCGCCGACGACTGCCGGGGCAGGTCGAGGTTGGGGTCGAAGACGAGCTCGCCCCGCCCGCCGGGCAGGGGAAAGCCCCTCGACCAGAGCCCGGCCGCGCCGTCGATGGGCGCCGCCGCCCGCACCCGGGAGAATCGCGCCGGCCCGAGCTCGAGCACCTCCAGGACGCCCTCCCGGTACGTGGCGTGAAACGGCTCCTCCAGAGCCACGCCCTCCAGCTCCTCCCGGCTCACCTCGGTGGCACAGGCCTGTCCGGTCCGTCCGGTCCGCTCCTCGTGGACCTCGAGGCAGCCTGGCTCGGGCCGCTTCCACAGCCACAGTGACACCGGCGTGGCGGTGGAGCCCGCCACCCGGCCGCCCCGGTCGAGCTTGAGGGTGAGCGTCTCCACCCTCCGGAGCGCCGGCCCGCGGCCGAAGACGTGCTCGCTCCGGTAGGTGAAGGACTTACCATCCGCGGACCGCTCCAGGGTCACCTGACCCGCGGGCAGCCCCTCGAGTGTGAAGAGGTAGGAGGTCCGCTCCGGGGCGGCAGAGAGAAGCACGGTGGCGAGCAGGACGCCGGCGAGCACGGGGCGGGAGTGGACCACACCCCGGGCCGGCGCGGGCGGGCGAGGTAGACTCGCCAGCCTCACTTGTTCGGCAAGCGTTTCCTCTTCGTCTTCGGAGTCCTCGGTGGCCTGGCCTCGGGGATGGCGAGCGGCGTCGCGCTCTCCCTCCTCGCCGGGCATTCCTTCCGCCTCGGCTGGTGGGCCTTGCTCGTCGGGGTGTCGGTGCTCACCTTCACCGCCTCCGCCTGGTTCACCTGGTACCGCTGGCTGTCCCGCAGCTCGGCCAAGCGCGGCGCACTCATCGCCCAGCTGGCGGAGGGAGACCTGACCGGCGAGGTGGCCGGCGAGCGCCAGGAGGAGCTGGGCCGGCTCATCCTCTCGCTCCGCCGCGCGCTGTTTCAGGTCCAGCGGGTGACGGGCAACGTGTACCGCACCTGCCGCGACGTGGGCAGCCAGGCGCGGACCCTGCTCGCCGCGGCCCGGAGCCAGGGCGCGGCGGTGGAGCGCAGCCTGGGCTCGGTGGAGAGCATGAGCCGGAGCCTGGAGGCGGCCGGCCGCCGCGTGGGCCAGCTGGAGACCTTTGCCGAGGAGACGACCCGCTCGCTGACGGAGATGACCGAGCGCATCGAGCAGGTGGCCTCCGCCCTGGGCACGCTGGACGCCTTCGCCCACCGCACCACCGAGCGAGTGCAGGTGATGAGCGAGGGGCTCTCCGCGGTGGCCGCCAGCGGTGACGTGCTCTCGCGCTTCGCCGGGGAGGCGGCAGCCTTCGTCTCCGCGGTGGAGGGCGGCATCGACGCCGTCCGGCGGCGCGCCAACGAGACCGGAGACCTGGCCCGGGAGGTGACCGCCACCGCCGAGCGCGGCGAGGCCCTGGTCAACGACTCGGTGAAGGGCATGTACCGGGTGGAGGAGACGGTCCGCAAGGCGGCGGAGATCGTCGACTCGCTCGGCGCCCGCTCGATGGAGATCCGCCGCATCGTGGACGTCATCCAGGACGTGGCCGACCAGACCAACCTCCTCGCCCTGAATGCCGGGATCATCGCCGCCCAGGCGGGAGAGAACGGACGGGCCTTCGGGGTGGTGGCCGAGGAGGTGCGCGGACTGTCCGAGCGCACCGCGCGGAGCACCCGCGAGATCGCCTCCATGGCCCAGCAGATCCGCGGCGAGGTGGACGCCGCGGTGGCCTACGTCAAGGACGTGCGCGCCCAGGCCAGCGCCGGGGTGGCCCTCGGCGACCGGGCCGCCTCCGCGCTGAAAGAGATCCGCACCATCACCAAGCGCACCTTCTCCGCGGTGGAGTCCACCGTGGCGGAGACCGCCCAGTTGGAGAAGCAGGGGGCGCACGTGGTGGAGGCCAGCGAGCGCGTCGCCCAGCGGGTGGTGGAGGTGACGCAGGCCGCGGCGGAGCAGGCCAACGCCGGGCGCGAGCTGGTGCGCCAGACGCAGGAGATGGCCCGGCTGGCGCAGGGGGCCTCGACCAAGGCGCAGGGCCAGGCCCGCACCGGGCGTGACCTCTCCGGCGCGGTGGAGCGTCTGACGGCGGCCATCGATGAGATCCGCCACGCCCACGACGTCCTCACCCGGGGCGATGCCGCCATCGGCGACGAGGTGGCTCATGTGCGGGAGGACGCGCGGACGGTGATCCGCATCGGCGACGGGCTGTCCCGGACGGTGGACCAGCTCTCGCGCGAGGCCTCCGCACTGGAGGCTGAGGTGTTCCGCTTCCGCCTCCCCGAGCCGCGGCGCGGCGGGACGCTCTCGGTGGGCATCCACCAGGTGGACATGTTCGAGTCCACCCGCTCCCTCGATCCGCTCTTCACCCTGGACAACCAGCTGATCGAGATCGCCGCCGGGATGTACGCCGGCCTCTGCCGGCAGGAGGATGGGGTGGTGCTCCCCGACCTGGCCGAGCGTTGGGAGGCGGCTCCCGGGGCGCAGCGCTACCGCTTCTTCCTCCGCCCGCGGCTCGCCTTCCACGACGGCACGCCGCTGCGCGCCGCCGAGGTGAAGCGCCACTTCGAGCGCCTGCTCGACCCGTCGGTGGACTCCCCCGACCAGTGGATCTTCAAGGAGGTGGAGGGGGCGCGGGCCTACCTCTCAGGGCGGGCGCAGCACGTCACCGGCTTCGAGGTGCTCGACGACCTGACGCTGGAGATCCGCCTCGAGGAGCCGAAGGCCTTCTTCCTCCACCTGGTCACCCTGCCGGCGACGCTGGTCGCCCACCGCGACAGCAAGGGCCAGCTGCTCGGCGCCGGGCCCTACCGCTCGGTGCGGCTGGACTCGGGCGGGGTGGTGCTGGAGCGGAGCCCGACGTACTTCCGACAGGACCGGCCGTTCCTCGACCGGCTGGTGTTCCACTTCTTCCGCGACCGGCCGGAGGCCATCGCCGGCCTGTGCGCCGGCGAGGTGGACGTGGTGAGCGGGCTCTACGCCGAGCACGTGCGGGCCTCGCAGCTCGACGGACAGACGGTCATCGCCGGGACGCAGCCGTCCTGCTTCTTCCTCGGCTTCAACGTTCGGACCGCGCCCTTCGACGACGTCCGGGTCCGGCAGGCGCTGCGGGCCGGCCTCGACCTGCACGCCCTGGTCGAGCGGTTCCACCCCGGGGCCACGGTGGCCAGCGCGCTCACCCCGCCCGGGCTCCTGGAGGGTGAGTTCCCCGCGCCGAGCCGGCCGGACGTGGCCCGGGCGCGCGCCCTGCTCCGCGACGCCGGGGTCTCCGTGCTTCGCCTCACGCTCTACAACCCGCCCGGGCGGCCGACCGCGGCCGAGGACCAAGTGCTCTTCGGGCCGCTGGTGACGGCCGGGCTGGTCGAGCTCCAGCACGTGGAGCTGGCCTCGAGCGACTTCTGGTCGCGGGCCCACGACGGGCGGCTGCCCGTCTTCCGCGCCGGGTGGATCGCCGACTACCCGGACGCGGACAACTTCCTGCACTTCCTCCTCAACTCCAAGGCCCAGACGGTGTACGGGCTCGGCTACCTCAACCCGGACCTGGACCGGCTCACCGACGAGGCGCGCGTGTCCATCGACCCGGCGCGCCGTCAGGAGCTGTACCGGAGCGCCGAGCGCCTGGCGAGCGCCGACTGCCCCCTCATCCCGCTCTACCACGACAAGAGCTACGCCGCGGCCAACCCCCGGGTGCAGGGGTTGCGGATGCACCAGACGCCGCCCACCGTCCGCTTCGACCAGCTCTGGCTCGACGCCGCCGGAGCGTGAGCCCAGGGGGCGGTCAACCGGCGAAGGTGTAGATCAGCTGGACGGTGGTGATGGTGTCGGTGGTGTAGAGGAAGAGCCGCGGCGTGGGTCCGCCGCCCGGCGGGGGGACGTTGGGAATGGTGGAGAGCGACGGCGCCGAGTCGTAGCGGAGGGCGAAGCTCACCCCGAAGGACAGGGCGTCGTAGATCTGGGTGGTGAAGCCGATTTTGGCGTTGATCCGGTTGTCGGCGAAGACCGGGACGGTGTTCGGGTCGGTGGCGCTGTCGTAGGCGGCGTTCTCGGCATTCAGGTTGGTCAGCCACTCCACCCCGGCGGTGAGCTGGGTGGTCTTGCTGATCTGCCAGGTGTAGGCCAGCGCCAGCCGCAGCGAGAAGATGAAGTAGGTGGTGTCGACGTAGGGGTCGACGAAGGCGAAGTCGAAGCCCCCCTCACCGCGGAGGGTGTGCTCCCCGGTCTTGAGGAGGAGGGTGCTCGCCCCGACCTGCGCATCGCCGGTGAGCTTCTTGCCGGCGGCGTAGTCCGAGCCGAGCACGGTGGTCAGGTAGATCGACGTCTCCCACTGCGCATCGTTGTGGATGACGTACTGGTCGAAGCGGAACCCGATGTCCCACAACCGGGCGCTCAGGCCATCCACCCGGGTGAGCTGATCCAGGCTGGTGACGGTGGTGGTCGGCGCCTGGAGCGTCGTCGACCGCGCGAAGGTGTAGTCGCCGAACAGCGTGTACTTCTGCCACACGGCGTCGTAGCTGCCCCGGGCGGCGGCGTTGACGCTGAGGGAGCTCGAGTTGCCGGTGAGCCAGAGAAGCCCGCCCTTCACCTCGGCCTTCCAGCCGCCGGGCTTGGCGTCGTCCTTCGGCCGCTCGGCATAGGTGAACTTCGGATCCTCGGCTCGGGCCAGGGCGGGCACGAGCACGAGCCCCGCCATCGCGAGCGCAGCCGCGCTCGCACGACACCAAGTCTTTGGGCTCATCAGGCGGTCCTGGCCAGGACGACCGTGCAGAACTTGCAGCGCCGGGCGTCGATGGGAATCGTCTCCAGGCACTCCGGGCAGGACTTGGTGGTGGGCTTGGCGTCCGGCTTCTTGGCCACCGCTCCGCGCAGCTTGACCACCACCAGGAAGATGACGAAGGAGACGAGGAGGAAGTCGAGCACCGCGCCGAGGAACGGGCCGAGCCCGAGCTTGAGCGGGGTGATGGTGAGCGTGCGCCAGTCACCGCCCGGCGTCATGGCGTTGATCAGCGGCATGATGATCTGCTCGACCAGGGCGTTCACGATCTTGGTGAACGCGGCTCCGATGACCACCGCCACCGCCAGGTCGAGCACGTTGCCCTTGAGGGCAAAGTCCTTCCATTCCTTCCACATGCTCATCGACGTTCCCTCCTCGTTTCGAAGCTGCCGACCGGGCCACCCTAGGGCACGCGGCGAGGTGGCGTCGCAAAAAAAGGGCCTGCCTCGGCCAGGCCCCGCACCGACCTTTCTCGTCGCGACGCTAGGCCGGCGCCGCGGCCAGTCCGGGCACCGGGGCCTCGGGCTCGCTGGAGGCCCGGCGCTCCTCGTCGGCCTCGGCATCGTCGACGGGAGGCACCGGCTCCGCGGGCACCGCACGTGCCGCCGGCGAGAAGGGTGGAGGGCTCTCGGCCGCCGGAGCGGCGACGGCCGCCGGTGGCTCCGCCCGGAAAGGTCGACGGTGGAGGTGAGCGGCGTGGTTCTTGGCCCACTGCGCGAGCTGGCCGTCCTGACCGCCGCGCGCGTCGACGGCCCGCACGCTCCACAGCAGCGCTCCGCCGTACCCGGCGCTCCGGGCGGTGTCCAGGACCGTCTTCACGCTCTTGCGCGGCGTGGTTGCCGGGAAGGCGCCCAGCACCACCGGGCGGTCGAGCGCGAGATCGGCCACCGCCTGGCGCAGGCGCGCATCCCCGTACGGCTCCCACCAGTGCACCTGGTAGAAGTCCAGGCCCAGGCCCTCCACCAGGGCGAGGTTGGCTGTGCTGGCCAGGCCCACCGTGGCCAGGGCGCGGGTCCGGCGATGGACCGCGTCCACCGCGGCGCCGAGGAAGGCGCGCATCGCCGCACGCTCGACCAGAGTCGGTCCGGGCGCCTCTCCTCGTCCGAGGCCGAGCCGGCGGGCGGTCCGGCCCAGCGTCCGCCCGAGCGCGTTCCAGAGGCGAGGCCCGACCTCGGCCGGCACCGCGTGGGGGCAGCGCATTCCCGAAGTGGCGCACTCCGGCTCGTCGAAGACGTCCCAGGCAGCGATGGCCGGGTGGCTCCCGAACCGCGCGAGCAGTGGCTCCACCACCCGTTCCAGGAGCGCGCTTCGCTTCGCCGCATCGTCGAGCACGTCCCCGTGCCCGCCGCAGGCCGCCCCGTCGGCGGTGGACGGGGCCGCCACCAGCCCGGCATCGAAGAGGACGAGCCACACCCCGAGGTGGTGGCGCTCGGCGGCGGCGAGGAGCACGTCCACGTCGGCGAACACCGAATCGTCGAGGCCGTCGGGGGTGCCGTCCGCCGCGAAGCGGATGCCGGCGCGGCCGTCCGCGAAGAGGAAGACGCGCGCCGTGCTGGCGCCGTCCCGCCGGAGGCGCGCCAGCGCGACATCCAGGACGCCCCGGGCCGCCTCGTCGGCGTGCAGCCCGCCCTGGGGCGTGGCCGGAGAGCGGCCGTAGTCGAGCCCGTAGCGGACCCAGGGAAGGTTGGCGCCGAGCAGGAAGCGGTAGGGGCCGAAGTCCGGAGCCGACTCGGCCTGAGGCGCCGGGAGCGCGGTGGCATTGAAGGAGAGCCAGGGCGCGGCGCGGACACCGGGGTCGGGGGACGTTGCAGGAGCACGCGGGATGCTCCGGGCCTCGGGGCGTCCGCGACCCGCGCCCGCGTCCCGGGCGAACCGACGTCCGTCGGTCACCGAGCGCAGCCACGCGGGATTCTTCATTGTTCCCCCAGCATTGGACTGGGTCAAATCGGACCGTCTCCGAGGCGCGGGATACTCCCCGAACCGGACGGGCCAATCAATGTGAAAAATTTCGGACGATCAGGCCTGGATCAGCTCTCCGCCGACCGCCGTCCCGGCCAGGGTGCCGCACGCCGCCTGGATGTCTTTGCCGCCCGAGTAGCGCCGGGCCACCGGTGCTCCGACCATCTGGAGGTGGTCCCGGAAGCGGGCCAGCTCCTCGGCGCCGGGGGGGCGGTATCGCCCGGTCGGGTCGGTCACCTCGATGAGGTCGAGCTTGATCGGAATTCCCCGGAACACCTCGGCCAGGGCGAGGGCATCCTCGCGCCCGGTGTTGAAGCCGGAGATGAGCACGTAGGCCAGCATGGCCCGCTCCCGCCGCACCCGGGCATAGGAAGCGATGGCAGAGACGAGCTCGGGAAGGGGGTGGGTGGCTTCGATGGGCATGACCTGGCCTCGCTTCTCCGGGATGGCCGAGGTCACCGAGAAGACCAGCCGGTAGGGATGCCCCTCGCGCACGTAGCGCTCGATGGCCGGAACCACCCCCGCCGTGGAGAGGGAGATGGCCCGGCCGGAGATGGCCAGCCCGGCCGGGTGGGAGAGGATGCGCGCCGCGCGGAGCACCTCCACCGGGTTGAGCAGCGGCTCTCCCATCCCCATGAACACCACCCCGCGCACCGGGCGGTCGGCCTCGGCCCGGATGCGGAGCACCTGGTCCATCATCTCCCAGGTGTGGAGGTTGCGCCGGAAGCCGAGGCGCCCGGTGCTGCAGAAGTCGCAGGCCAGAGCGCAGCCCACCTGGCTGGAGACGCAGACCACGTACTTCTCCTCGAAGATCGGGATCCGCACCGCCTCGAAGCGATCCCCGAGCGGGGAACGGAAGAGGTACTTGACGAAGCCGTCCGCGGCGCGCCGGCGCTCGACCACCTCCAGCGACGGGAGCTGGCCGTGCTCCAGGACGTGGTCCCGCACCGCCCGCGGCACCTGAGCCACGTCGCGCAGCGCCGCGATCTCCTCGGCCCCGTGGGCGAAGACCCGGGCGAAGAGCTTGCGTACCGCGGTGGGGCTCGGCGAGAAGCGAGCCAGCGCCCGCGACCACTCGTCGAGCGCCATGCTCTTGAGATTCACCTCACTTCGCCATCTTGCCGCGGAGGAAAGCCTTCAGCTTTCCGGCCATCTCACCCGGCATCTCGTCCACCAGCGCGCGCCGGGCCAGCTTCGGCGTCGCCCGGTACATGTTGAGGAAGTCGACGCAGGGTGCACATCCGTGCAGGTGCTCCTTGAGGAGCTGGACCTCCTCCTCGGAGAGCTCTCCGTCGACGTACTCGAGGAGAGAGTGGATGGAGTCCTTGCAGGTGAACATCTCTTGGTCTGAGACCTAATGATGCTGGGAACGGCCCCGGGTTTCACACTTCTTTGTAAAAGGCGTCGATCTCCTCGCGCAGGGCGAGCCGCGCCCGGTGCAGCCGGCTCTTCACCGCCGGCACGGAGATCCCCATCATTTCAGCGATTTCCTCGTACGACATCCCCTCCACGTCCTTGAGCAGGAACACCTCGCGGTAGCCCTCGGGAAGCCGGTCGGTCGCCTGGCGGATGGCCCGGCCCAGCTCCTCGTCGAGCACCTTCTCGTCCGCGCGCCGGCTCCAGTCGATCTCCGGGTACTCGGCCAGGCTGCCGCGATCGGTGAACTCGGGGGCGAGCATCTCCTCGGTGGCCGCCTCGACCACGCGCTGGTGGCGCAGCCGCATCAGCGCGTTGTTGGCGGCGATGCGATGCACCCAGCTGCCGAAGGCCGCCTCGCCGCGGAAGGCTTTCAGGTTCTGGTAGGCGGCGAAGAAGGTGTCCTGGGTGATCTCCGCCGCGTCGGCCTCCGAGCGCGTCATGCGCAGCGCCAGGCCGTAGACGCGGTCCTTGTGCCGCTCCACCAGCGTCTCGAAGGCGTCCATATCGCCTTCCTGCGCACGCTCGAGCAGTGCCCGGTCTTCGAGAGCGGCGTCGTTCACGGAGAGACCTCGGCCACGAAGACCGGCTTGCCCTGGGCGAGCCGCACCACCACCGCCGACTTCACCGCATTGCGGTCCGGCCCGAAGCTGATCCGCCCGGTCACGCCGTCGAAGTCGCGGGTGGAGGCGATGGCCTCGCGCAGCGCCGGACCTCCCGGACCGGACGAGCGCCGGAGCGCCTCGATGCCCACCCGGGCCGCGTCGTACCCCAGCGCGCCGAGGGAGTCCGGGAGCTTCCCGTAGCGGGCGCGGTACCGGCCGATGAAGCTCTGGACCGCGGGCGACGGATTGTCCGGGCTGAAGTGCGTGGAGTAGTACGCGCCCTCCACCGCCGAGCCCCCGAGCTCGACCAGCTTGCCTCCCGATTCCCAGCCGTCCCCGCCGAGGAGCACCGCCTGGATGCCCAGCTCCCGGGCCTGGTGGGCGATGGGACCGGCGTCGCTGTAGTAGCCGGGGACGAAGATGGCCTCCGGGCGGCGCGCCTTCACCCGGGTGAGCAACGCCCGGAAGTCGGTGTCGCCCTTGGCGTAGCTCTCCTCGGAGACGACCTGGCCTCCCAGCTCGCGGAATCGCCGGCGGAACACCTCCGCCAGCCCGATGGAGTAGTCGCTCTTGAGGTCGGTGAGCACGGCCACCCGGGTCAGGTCCAGGTTCCGGCGGGCGAAGGCGGCCATCGCCTCGCCCTGGAAGGTGTCCACGAAGCAGACTCGAAAGACGTACGGTCCGCCCTCGCTGGTGACCCGCGGATTGGTGGCCGAGGGCGAGATGAGCGGTACCTGAGCGCGCGCCACCGCCGGAGCCATGGCCAGGGTGTTGCTCGAGGCGTTCTCGCCGATGACCAGCGCCACCCGGTCCTGCATCACCAGGCGCATGGCCGCGTTGGCCGCCTCCTCGGGTTTGCTCTGGGCGTCGTAGGAGCGCAGGACGAGCCGCTTGCCGCCCACGCCGCCGTCGGCGTTGGCCTCGTCGATGGCCAGCGCCACGCCGTCGCGGGTGTCGAGGCCGAAGTGGGCCTCCGGGCCGGTGAGCGAGCCGACCGCGCCGACGACGAGCGTCTGGGCCGGTGAGGGAGCCTGCGCAAAGGCCGCCGGAGCGTTCTCTGCCTTCCGTTCGCAGCCGAGCAGCGCGAGCGCTGTCGCCGCCAGCCATGTCGCCTCGCTCCGCATCCGCCCTCCTCTATCGCACCCCCCGGCGGTGTGCACTTCCCGGGGGGGCTCGTCCGCAGGGAGACTGTCCTCCTATGTCCGTGCCCACCGAGGAGGAGCTGGCGGGGATCGAGGCGCTGCGGCGACGGGACGTCGAGGCCAGTCTCCGGCTCGACGGCGAGGCGCTCGCCTCGCTGTGGACCGACGACGCGGTAGGGCTTGCTCCGGGGAAGCCGCCCACCCGGGGCATTGCCGCGATGCGCGCTCAGGCGGCCGCGGTCACCGCCGCCCGCGAGGCGCTGGAGATCCTCGATTACCGCGAGGAGTTCGAGGAGACGCTGGTGTTCGGCGACACGGCGGTAGAGTGGGGCGCCGTCTCCGGGAGCGAGCGGGACCGGAGGACGGGCGCCGTTACGGCGAGCCGGTTCCACGTGATGCGCATCCTGCGTCGCCAGCCGGACGGGAGCTGGCGCGTGCACCGGTCGATCTTCGCCCCGGCCGAGCAGCCGTGAGGGCTCACGAGGTACAGGGAGCGGCATCCACGCCGCCCTGGGCCTGGCGCCGCTCGCCCGGTGGGGGGCGAGGCGGGGTGCCTTCGCGACCAAGGCAGGAGAACTGGCACCCCTGGCACAGCTCAAGTTGCCGTCATGACAGGGTCTTGCTCATCCGGAGGGTGACAGGTTTCCTGCCTCGGTCTGCGCGCGAGCCCCGGGGTGGGACGCCTCCACCGCCTGTGGCCGGGGCAACGCGGGGCTAATGCCTGCGCGTCGCACGAGACATCCAAGCCTCGTGACAGAAGCCGAGCGCGCTCAAGGTGCGCCGCGCGAGCCGCCCATCACGGCGGCAGCTCGGCGACGAACACCGCCCGCCCGCCCTGGATGCGGAGCACCACCGCCGGCTTCACCGCGTCCCGTTCCGGACCGAGCGTGATGCGGCCGGTGACTCCGGTGAAGCCCGCGGTGGCCGCCAGCGCCTCGCGCAGGGCCGGCCCGCCCTTCCCGCCCGTCCGCCGCAGCGCGGCGATGCCCACCCGGGCCGCGTCGTAGGCCAGAGCCGCGCCCGATTCCGGCGGACGGCCATAGCGGGCGTGGAAGTCCTTCAGGAAGCCCTGCACCGAGCCGGCCGGGTTGTCGGCGCTGAAGTGGGTGGTGAACTCGCTCCCCTCGAGCGACTCGCCGCCCAGGTTCAGAAGCTGCGCCACCGAGTCCCACCCGTCTCCG
>Ga0335084_10005104_pt1 | contig 12946 bp, 11 predicted proteins | sample Lox_Sample_44_FD_206721 | JGI IMG/M metagenome (GOLD analysis project Ga0335084, IMG submission 206721) | Soil microbial communities from Loxahatchee National Wildlife Refuge, Florida, United States - Lox_Sample_4.4 | ecosystem: Environmental > Terrestrial > Soil > Wetlands | place: USA... | reverse complement strand
GCTGCGCGCGGGCCGAGACTTCGTGATCGGGTCGCGCTACGTGCCCGGCGCCTCGACCGACGACGAGTGGGGGCTCGCGCGCTGGGTGAACAGCCGGGTCGCGACCCTGCTCGCCCGCCCGCTCACCGCGGCGAAAGATCCGATGTCGGGCTTCTTCGCGTTCCGGCGGGCCGATCTCGCACGCGCCCGCGAGCTGTCGCCCGTGGGCTACAAGATCGGCCTCGAGCTGATCGTGAAGTGCGGCTTCCGCGACGTGGGCGAGGTGCCGATCCACTTCGCCGACCGAGAGCTCGGCGAGAGCAAGCTCACGCTGAAAGAGCAGCTCCTGTATCTCAAGCACCTGCGGCGGCTGTACAACTTCAAGTTCGGGGCCTGGAGTCACCTGGCGCAGTTCCTGGTCGTGGGCGCGACGGGCCTGGCCGTGAACCTGCTGGTGCTCACCGCGCTCGAGACGTTGGGGGTGTCCGTGCCGGCTGCGGTCGCGTTGTCGATCGTGGTGGCCATGCTGTCGAACTTCGCGTTGAACCGCCGCTTCACCTTCAGTGACGCGCGCGGTGGCAGTCTCTGGAAGCAGCTGGTCGGGTTCATGGGCGCGTGCTCGATCGGCGCGGCGATCAACTGGGCAGTCACACTGTGGCTCGTGCGCCAGGCGCCCGAGCTGCCGATCCAGGTGGCGGCGCTCGGCGGCGTGGTCGCCGGCACCGCGTTCAACTACCTCACGAGCCGCTTCTTGGTGTTTCGCGCGGGGGACTGAGACCCTCCAGGCGGTACACGTGCCAGGGCGCGGCGGCGGCGAGCTCGACCGCGTCGTAGCCGCGCTGCGCGAACCAGTCCCGGATCAGCTTCACCACGACGTTCTCGCTGCCGCTGGGCGCGGCGCGCACCGCGCCGAGCATGTCGTCACCGAGCACGAGTATTTCTGGCGGGTGCTCGCGGTACTGGGCCAGCACCGTCTCGAGCGGCGTCGGCAGCACACCGGCCACTCCGTACAGGTAGTACTCCCAGAAGTACATGTTTGCCGGCTCGGTTCGGGTGAAGAAGTAGATCGTGCCCGCATTCTTGCCACCGACGAACAGGTGGTCGCCAGGGCGCGCTTGTGAGTCGATCGCCCGGGCGGCGGCCGCTGCGCGCGCCGTGCTGCGGTCGGTCACGCACTTCGCGAGCGTCCAGCCGACGTTCGCGAGCACGAACGCCGGCAGCATGGCCAGCGCCCAGAGCGCGCGCCGGGTCGGTGCGAGCTCGCGCGCGACCATGTGCGCCAGCAGCACGAGACCGGGAATCACTTGCTCCCAGTAGTGGAAGTGCGCGCGCATCGGCGCCACGGCGGAGAGCAGGGTCGCGGCGCCGACCGCGGCGGCGAACAGCCGCACGCGCGGGACGATCTGCAGGAAGCCGACGGCCGCGGCGATCGCGAACGTGCTCCAGCTGTTGCGAAACTCCGAGACCAGCTCGATCAGCCCGCGCGGCTGGCCCGCGTAGCGTCCGGGCGCCACGAAGACGGCGTACACGTAGCCGCGGAAGTCACCCACGGCGAGCACCAGCGCGATCACCGCCGCCCACGCGGCCAGCCCGCCCGCGGCGAGCCACGCCGCGCCTTCGAGCTTGCGGCGAGGTGACTCCTCGGCCAGCGCGAGGCTCACCAGGCACGGCAGCCCGAGCAGGGCCGACGTCTGTCGTGCGTGGAAGGCGAGCGCGAGCGCGGCGCCCATGAGCAGCGCGTCGCGGGGCGCGATGCGCCCTGAGTCGAAAGAGCGGTACGCACCGAGCAGGGCCACTAGAGCGAAGCCGTTGCTCGCGTCCTCCGAAGAGAGCCAGGCGAAGCGGAAGTCCGAGAGGGGAAGCAACGCCAGGAGCGCCGCACCGCCGACCCGCACCACCCGCGAGCCGCCGGGACACAGCGCGAGCCACAGCCAGGCCTGCGCCAGCGCCCACAGCCCGCCCGTGAGCTGCAGGCCGAGATAGCTGCCGCTCGCCACGAGCTGCGGCAGCGCGTAGATCAGGATCGCCAGCGGTGGCTTGTTGTCCCAGATGGTCGCGTAGAGGCGCTTGCCCGCGACCACGTGCTGGGCGACCTCGCCCATCACGAACGGGTCGTCGTCGAGCACCGACAGCGAGCTCAGCGCCCACGCGCCGAGCACGAGCGCCGCACCCGCCCAGAGCGCCGCGCGCGGCAGTCGTGACTCCATCACGCCGTGGGCGCGGCGAGTGACTCGCGCGCGTTCAGCTCGGCGACCGAGAAGCCCGCGAGGCGCTTGTAGGAGTCGGCGATCGCGCGCAGCTCGTCCTCGGCCACCACGTCGCCGATGCGGGCGAAGCCGGCGGGCGCGCGCGTCTCGACCAGCTGCATGGCCGCCTCGGGGCCCTGGCGCCGGTTGGCGAGCACGATCTCCGCGGTGGCGGCGCGCCGGATCTCGTCGTAGCGCGCGAGCCCGCGCTCGGGGTCGCCGGCGTAGTGGCGCAGACAGCCGGTGAGCACGCGCGCGTCAAGCACCGCCTGCGACGCGCCGTTCGAGCCGATCGGGTACATCGGGTGCGCGGCGTCGCCGAGCAGAGTCACCGGCCCGAAGCTCCAGCGCGGCAGCGGGTCGCGGTCGACCATGGGATACACCCACACGCTGCCCGCGGCGCGCACCAGCGCGGGCACGTCGAGCCACGGGAAGCGCCACGACTCGAAGCGCGGCAGGAAGTCGTCGAGCCGGCCCGGCTTGCTCCAGTCCTCGCGCTCGGCGAGCTCGCTCGAGTCGCTGCGCAGCTCGGCCACGAAGTTCAGGAGCTGGCGCGAGTCACGCGGCGCCGCGATCGGATAGGCCACGAACTTCTGGCTGGCGTGACCCGCCATGATCATGGTCACTGCGTCGAGGAAAGGCGGCGCCTCGGCCACCCCGCGCCACATGACCGCGCCGTTCCAGCGCGGCCCGCCCTCGCCGGGATGCAGCGCGCGGCGCACGGTCGAGTGGATGCCGTCGGCGGCCACGAGCAGCCGCGCCTCGACCGTGTGACTCGCGCCGGGCCGCGCGCGGTCGGCGAACACGGCGCGCACGCCGCCCGGCAGGGCCTCGAAGCGCTCGAGGTGCGCGCCCAGGCAGATCCGCTCGGCGCCGAGCCGCGCGCGCGCCGCCTCGAACAGCTGCATCTGCAAGCGTCCGCGGTGGATCGAGATCTGCGGCCAGCGATAGCCCGCACGCAGGCCCCGCGGCTCGGCCCAGATGCGCTGGCCGCGCTTGGTGTAGTAGGCGAGCTCGCCGCAGCAGACGCCCGCGGCCTCGAGCGGCGCGCGCAGGCCGAGCTCGTCGAGCTCGCGCACGGCGTGCGGCAAGAGGTTGATCCCGACGCCCAGCGGCAAAAGCTCGGGCACCGACTCGAACACGCGCACCGGGAAGCCCGCGTCGGCGAGTGACAGGGCGGCGGTGAGTCCTCCGATCCCGGCGCCTACGATCGCGATCTCAGCGCGCATGGCGGTAGCGTTCGGTGAGCAGGTCCTGGCGCGTCTCGAGCGAGACCTCCTCACCGCGCACCCACATGCGCTCGGCCCAGGTGGTGACGTCGAGCGGGTCGCCGTTCCAGAGCACCAGCGTGGCGGGCGCGCCCGCGCGCAGCACTCCGCTGCGCGGCTCGCCGAACAGCTCGGCGGGCACCGAAGTCACTGCCGCCAGCGCCGCGTCGTAGGGCAGGCCTTCCGCGACCGCGTTCCCGGCCGCCCAGCGCAGGCGGTGCGCGAAGTGCGGGCTCGACAGCTCCGCGATCACGAGCGGCACGCCGGCGGCGTGCAGCAGCGCCGCCGCGTCGCGGCGCGCGTGCAGGGCGGAGAAGCTGTCGGGCAGCGTGCGCAGCGGATCGAACACCACCGGCACGTGCGCGCGCGCGAGCTCGGGCGCGAGCTGCCAGGCCTCGGCGCCCCCGACCACGGCGATCCGGAGGTCGTAGTCGTGCGCCAGCGCCAGCACGCTCTGGATCTCGGCCCTGCGATCGACCTGGACCAGCACCGGCAGGTCGTGCTCGATCGCGCGCTCGAGCACCTCGAGGTCCGCGGCAGACACCGACAGCGCGCGCAGGCGGTTGTCGAGGAACTGGCCGTGACTCGCCCGGTACAGCTTGGTGTCGGCCAGCACCTGGCGCAGGCGGAGAAACGCCGCGGAACGGCCGCCCGGCGGGCTCTGCGCGTCCTCACCGCCCGAAGCCGCGGGGATCGAGAGCGCGAGCGCCGCCGAGGCCCGGCGCACGCCGTCGTGCACGCCCAGCCCCACGAGCGCCGCCTGACCGGCGATCAGCCCGCCGGCCGGAGTCACGAGCGCCTCGCTGATCCCGCCCGCGCGCGCGATCGGCAGCGTGAACGAGGCCGGGTTGTAGGTGTCGGCCACGCGCAGCGCGGCGCGCACGGGATCGGCGCTCTCGGCCAGCGTGCCCTCGACGCTGGTCGGCTCGGCCTCGGCGTCGACCTCGCCCAGGCGCGAGGCCACGGCGAACAGCCCGGGAGTCACGACCTTGCCCGTGGCGTCGATGCGCTCGGCCGTGGCCGGCGGAGTCAGCGCCGTGCCCACGGCCACGATCTTGGGCCCGTCGATCACCACCGTGGCGTGCTCGAGCGGCGGCCCGTCGCCCGTGTGCACGGTCGCGTTCACGAGCGCGAGCGCGGCGAGCAGCGCCTTCACGGTGCGGGCTCGAGCCCCAGCTCGAAGTCCGAGCGCGGCGGCGAGGTCCGAGCGCGGTCGTACACGCGCCCGCCCGCGATGAACACCTGCTCGGCGCGCGCGTAGACCGAGAACGGATCGCCCGACCAGACCACGAGATCGGCGTCCTTGCCCTTCTCGAGCGTGCCCACGCGTGACTCGATGCCGAGCACCCAGGCGGGGTTGGCGGTGATCCAGCGCAGCGCCTGCTCGCGAGTCACCGCGATCCCCGCGCGCAGCCCCGCCGCGCGCGCCTTCGCAGCCTCCTGGTTCAGGCGCTGGATCTCGTCGGGTGAGTCGGAGTGCAGCGCCACGGTGACTCCGGCCTCGTCGAGCAGCGCGGCGTTCGCGGGCACCGCGTCGAGCAGCTCGAGCTTGATGCCCCACCAGTCGGCCCAGACCACCGCGCCCACGCCCGCCTCGCGCAGCCGGTCGCGGATCTTGTAGGCCTCGACCGCGTGGTGGAAGGCGCGCGGCGCGATGCCGAACTCGCGGAACACGTCGAGCCGCAGCAGCATCTCGTCGGCGCGGTAGCAGTGGTTCTCGATCAGCGTCTCGCCGGAGAGCACGCCGGCCAGCGCTTCGTTCGCGAAGTCGTGGGGCTTGCCCTCTTCGGGCTTGTAGGCGCGCGCGTTCTCGAGCTCCTGGCGCAGCATGGCGACCTCGGCCATGCGCGTCTGCGGGGCCTGGCCCTTCGCGCCGTAGACCCGCATCGGGTTCTCGCCGCAGGCCATCTTCATGCTGGTGGGCGCGCCGGGGAAGCGCAGCTCGCGCGCGGAGAGCCCGGGCACGAGCCGCAGGGTGACTCCCTGGCCGCCGATCAGGTTGGCCGAGCCGGGCAGCACGTGGATCGTCGTGACTCCGCCGGCGAGCGCGCGCTCGATCGCGGGGTCCTGCGGCCAGAACGAGTCTTCGGCCCGCACCTCGGGCTTGAAGGGGCCCGTCATCTCGTTCCCGTCGGCGTTCGTGGCCACGTTCGGCAGCGCGTACACGCCCAGGTGAGAGTGCGGGTCGATGATGCCGGGCGTGATGAAGCGCCCGGTCACGTCGATGACCTTCACGGTCGAGGGCGCGGTGACTGCCTTGCCGACCTCGGCGATGCGGCCGTCCTCGACCCACACGTCTGCGTGCTCGAGCGCGGGCCCGGCCGCGGTGAGCACGGTGGCGCCGCGCAGCACCAGGCTCGGCCCGCGTGCCGGAGGCGTCTCACTCGGCGCGGCCTTGGGCGCGGCGCCGAGACGTGCGCACGAGACGAGCAGCGCCGCGGCAAGGAAGAGGCGCACGCGCGGGGTGACCGGCATCGGCGCACCATCTTAGCCGCGCTCCCCGCGCTTGTGCTCTAATCGCGCCATGCGCCTGGGACTCATCCTGTCCGCACCCACGATCGCCGACCAGGTCGCCGCCGCGCGCCACGCGGAGGCGCGGGGCTTCGACTCGGTGTGGACGATCGAGTTCTTCAACATGAACGGCTTCGTGCGCCTGGCCGCGGTGGCGACCGCCACCAGCCGCGTGAAGCTCGGGACGGGCATCGCCTACGCCTTCATGCGCACGCCCATGCTGGCCGCAGCCGCGGCCATGGACATCGACGAGCTGTCGGGCGGGCGCATGATCCTGGGCCTGGGCAGCGGCACCCGCTCCATGAACGAGCGCTGGTATTCGGTGCGCTTCGACGACCCGCCCGCGCCGCGCATCAAGGAGGCCGTGGCGCTGGTGCGCGCCGCGGTGGGCGCGCAGAAGGGCGGCGGGCTCAAGTTCGAGGGCCGCTTCTACCAGATCGACATTCCGCAGTTCTCGCGCCCGAACGCGCCGCGCCAACACATTCCGGTGTACATCGCGGCCGTGAACCGCGGCATGATCCGCGCGGCCGCCGCCGCGGCGGACGGCCTGGTGGGTCACCCGATCTTCACCCGTAAATATATCCGCGAGGCGGTGCTGCCCGAGCTCGCGGGCTCGCGCTGCGCGCTGGCGCCCTACGTGATCTGCTCGATCTCGAACGACGTCGAGCAGGCGCGCCGCGAGGCGCGCGCGCAGATCGCCTTCTACTACACGACCAAGCTGTACCACTCGGTGCTCGACCTGCACGGCTGGCGCAGCGTGGGCGAAGAGATCGCAGCGGCCTTCCGCAAGGGTGACTTCGCCGCGATGACCGCGGCCGTGCCCGACGCGCTGGTCGACGAGATCGCGATCGCGGGCCGGCCCGACGAGGCGCGCGACCGCCTGCGCCAGTGGCACGGCCTGACCGAGCAGCCGCTGCTCTACCCGCCGGGCGTGGGGATCGCGCCGGGAAGGGTCCGAGAGAATCTCGCGGCCATCGCGGATACCTTTGGGACGATCTGATCAACGGGGCAGGCCGAGCGAAGGCCGTCCTGAGCGAGGCCGCAAGGCCCGCAGGGCCGCGCAGTGAGCCGCAGGCGAACGAAGTCAATCAGACCCTGGGCAACGTGAAGTAGAAGGTCGCGCCTTCGCCGGCGCGTGACTCGACCCAGATGCGCCCGCCGTGGCGCTCCACGATGCGGCGGCAGATGGCGAGCCCCATGCCCGAGCCCTCGCGCACCTCGGGGTGGGCGCGACCGAACACCCGGAACACCGCTTCGTGGTGGTCCTCGGCGAGGCCCAGCCCGTTGTCGCGCACGAACACCAGCGCGTCGTGCTCCCGCTCGGTCGCGCCCACGGCGATCACCGGCGCCGACGACGCGCGGAAGCGCAGCGAGTTCGCGACCAGGTTCTGGAACACGCGCGCGATCTGGATCGGGTCGGCCAGCACGCGCGAGAGTGTCTCGATCTTGACCTCGGCGCCCGACTCGGCGAGCGCGGGGCGCAGGTTCTCCAGCGCCCACTCGAGCGCCTGCGCCAGGTCGCTCGGCTCGGGCCGCACGCCGATGCGCGTGGCCACGGTGTAGTCGACCAGGTCGCGCAGCAGGGTGCGCATGCGGCCGACCTGACGCGCCGCGAGCGCCAGGTCCGAGGACCCGCCGCGCTGCGCATCGGCGAGCTCGCGCTCCACCGCGCGCAGCGGCTCCTGCAGGTCGTGCGCGGCGGCGAGCGCCAGCTCCTCGAGCTCGCGGTTCTGCGCCTCCTGCCGGGCCAGCTCGTGGCGCGCGGCCTCGCGCTCGGCGACCAGGTCGTCGATCTCGGCCAGCGCCCCCACGAAGTGGTCGAGCGCGCCCTCCGGCGAGAAGCCCGGCAGCGCGCTGAGCCGCAGCCAGCGCTGCGCGCCGTCGGCACGGCGCATGCGCACGTCGAGCGTGTCCTCGCGCGGGCTGTCCTGCCAGTCGGCCCACGCGGCGAGCCACTCGCCGTGGTCGTCGGGGTGGACCGCCGCGAGCCAGCCGCGGCCCAGCGCCGCTGACTCGTCGAGCCCGAGATACTCGAGCAGGCGCCGCGTGCAGTGAGTGAGCTCGCCCTGCGGGTCGGACTTCCAGAGCATGGCCGGCGCGTGCGCGGCGCTGCGGCGCGCCGGGCCGGCGGGCGTCGCCTCGGCCGGCCGCGGCAGGAGCTCGCCGAGCGCGGCCACCAGCACCAGCGCCGAGAGTCCTTCGCGGGCCAGAACGGTGCAGCCGCCCAGCTCGCGCGCGCGCGCGGCGGTCTCGCCGTCGCCCAGGTCGGCGATCAGCAGCGCCGGCGTCGTGACTCCCCGTGCGCGCTGGTCGCGCAGCAAATCCAGCGCGCCGTGACCCGCGAGTGACACGTCGAGCAGGAGCGCCGCCGCGTCGCCGTGCTCGAACGCGCCGCGCAGCTCGGCGCTGCTCTCGGCGGCGACCCACTCGGACGGGCCGCAGGCGGCGAGCGCGGCGCGCACCTCGGGCTCGGCGGCAGCCTCCGCCGGATGAACCCATAGCCTCGCGAGCTCGCGCCCCGGGCGCGTCCCGTCCCCCACGCGCGGGAGAATACTCGCGTTCGCGCCCGGAAGCGACTAGCCGGGGGCCGTCTCGAGCTCGAGCCGCTTCGGCCCCCGCACCAGGAACGAGTCCAGGAGCTCCCGCTCGCCCGTGAGTCGCAGCCCGGGCAGGCGGGGCGCCAGCGCCTCGAGCGCCACCCGCGCCTCAAGCCGCGCCAGCGAGGCCCCCAGGCAGAAGTGTTTGCCGAAGCCGAACGAGAGCAGGCCGCTCGTGTCTCGCTCGAGGTCGAAACGGTCGGGGTCCGGGAAGCGGCGCTCGTCGCGGTTGGCCGAGCCCAAGAGCGCGGCCACCCGGTCGCCCTGCGGGATGCGCACCCCCGCCACCTCCACGTCGCGCGTGGCGCTGCGGAAGACCATCTGGATCGGCGCGTCCCAGCGCAGGGCCTCCTCCACCGCGGCCGGCGCGAGCCCCGGATCCGCCGCGAGCCGCGCGCACGCCTCCGGGTTCCGCAGCAGCGCGTGCACGGCGTTCCCGATCAGGTTGGTCGTGGTCTCGTTCCCCGCCACGAGCAGGAGCGCCACGAACTGGAACACGTCGCGGTCGGAGAGACCCATGGCCCCGTCCTGCTGGGCGACGATCACCGAGAGCACGTCGTCCTGGGGCCGCGCGCGCCGGCGGCGCGCCATGCTCTTCGAGTAGTTGATCAGCTCGACCATGGTGCGCATGAACTCCGGCGCGAACGGAGTGACTCGGCCGCTGCCGGTCGAGTAGTGGATGATCGAGTCGGACCAGCGCTTGAAGTCGGGCAGGCGCTCCGGCTCGATGCCGAGCATCTCGGCGATGATCGTGACCGGCAGGGGCACGGAGAGCGAGTCGACCAGGTCGAAGCGGCGCGCGCCGGCGATGCGCGCCAGCGCCGCGTCGACGATCTCCCGCGCGCGCTTCTCCCACTCCGCGATGCGCCGCGGCGTGAAGCCGCGGTTCACGATGCCGCGCAGCTCGGAGTGACGCGCGCCGTCCTCGGCGATCAGGTTGCGCGCCGAGGCGAACGTGAGCGGGTTCATCCACGTGCCGAAGAACAGGCCCCCCACGAAGCGCAGGAACTCGAAGCTGAGCGGCGGCGTGCCCTCCATGCCCCCGTTCATGATCATGGTGAACATGGCGCGCGACGAGAACACGTCGTCGGCGCGCAGCACGGCCTGCACGTCCTCCCAGCGCGAGACACACCAGATCTTCGCCTCGGGCGCGAAGTACACCGGGGCCTGGTCGCGCAGCGCGCGGTAGTGCGGGTACGGGTCGTCGGCGAACTCGCGGCGGAACGGCTCGAAGGCGGGCATGCGGCGCAGGTTAGCGCACGCGCTCTCGGGAGATGCTATTCGATCGGTCATGAAGCGATGGACGTGCGCAGTCCTGCTCCTCTGGGCCGCCTGCAGCGCAGGAGACACTCCCGAAGCCGCGGTGCGGCGCGTGCTGGGCGAGCTCGAGCGCGCCGCCGAGGCGCGCGACGCGGGCCTGATCCAGCCGCACCTCTCGGAGTCGTACCGTGACTCGGAAGGCAACGACCGGCGCGCCGTGCTCGCGCTGGCCACGGGTCACTTCCTGCGCAACCGCTCGATCCACCTGCTCACGCGCGTCAGCGAGCTCGAGGTCGAGGGCGCGGCCGCGCACACCGTGGTGCTGGTGGCGATGGCGGGCACGCCGATCGCGGACGCGTCGGCGCTGCACGGCGTGCACGCGGACCTGTACCGCTTCGACCTGCGGCTGCGCAACGAGGACGGTCACTGGCGCGTCACGTCGGCCGAGTGGCAGCCCGCAAGCGCGGCCGATTTCCAGTAGGCTCGCGCCATGAACCCCACCCGGCGCTTCGGGCCGCTCGACCGCGAGGTGGTGGCGCTCGGACAGGGCACCTGGCAGATGGGTCGCGACCGCGGCGCCGCCGCCGCGCTGCGGCGCGGGCTCGAGCTGGGCATGACTCACATCGACACGGCCGAGCTGTACACGGGCTCGGAGGAGCTGATCGCGCCCGTGATCGCGGGCCAGCGCGAGCGCGTGTTCCTGGTGTCGAAGGTGCTGCCGCAGAACGCCTCGCGGAAGGGCACGGTGGCGGCCTGCGAGCAGTCGCTGCGCCGCCTGCGCACGGAGCGGATCGACGTGTATCTGCTGCACTGGCGCGGCAGTCACCCGCTGGCCGAGACGGTCGCGGGCTTCGAGCAGCTCGAACGCGAGGGCAAGATCGGCGCCTGGGGCGTGAGCAACTTCGACGTCGACGACCTGGAAGAGCTGGCCACCCTGGCCAAGCCAGGCCGGCCGGTCTGCAACCAGGTGCTCTACCACCTGGAGGAGCGCGGCATCGAGCATGCCGTGCTGCCGTGGTGTGAGTCGCGGCGCGTGGCGCTCGTGGGCTACAGCCCCTTCGGCAGTGGCCGCTTCCCGTCGCCGCGCAGCCCGGGTGGCAAGCTCCTGGGCGAGATCGCAGCCGCGCATGGAGTGACTCCCCGGCAGGTCGCGCTGGCCTTCCTGGTGCGGCGGCCGGCGCTGTTCGCCATTCCCAAGGCGGGGAAGCCGGAGCACGTGGCCGAGAACGCCTCGATCCCGGCGCTCACGCCCGCGGAGCTCGAGAAGCTCGACGCCGCGTTTCCGCTGGGGCGGCAGCCGCGGAGCTTGCCGACGCTATGACGCGCGGCGTCGACCTCGACTCACAAGACTCCGTGCGCGAGCCGGCGAAATACTTCGCCCAGGCGCGCGAGCGCGCAGGCGACGTGCAGTGGAGCGCTGCGCAGCGCGGCTGGGTGGTGCTCTCGCACGCCGAGGTCGAGGCGGCGTTCCGCGACGTGGAGCGCCTGTCCGCGGACCGCGCCGAGGTGTTCGGCCGCGCCGCCGCGGGGCGCTCGCCGGCGTTCCGCGAGGTGGTGGCGCTGCTCGCGGGCTGGATGAACTTCCGCGACGACCCCGCGCACGCGCGGCTGCGCGAGCCGGTGCGCGCCGCATTCACCCCGCGCCGCGTCGCCGCTCTCGAGGCCGACGTGCGCGCGATCGTGGAGCGCGCGATCGACGGCTTCGAGAGTGACTCGGTCGAGCTCCTGCAAGCGTTCGCCAGGCCGATCCCGGCCCGAGTCATCGCCTCGCTGCTCGGCGCCTCACAGGAGGACAGTCCACGCTTCCAGCGCTGGTCGGACGACCTCGCGCACATCGTGTTCTCGCTGGCGCCCGGCAAGGTCGACGAGGCGCCGTTGGTCTCGGCCACGCGCGAGTTCGCGGCCTTCTTCGGCGCGCTGATCGAGCGCGAGCGCGCGCAGCCCTCGGGCAACGTGCTCTCGGCGCTGGTGCACAGCCCCGCCGGGTCACTGGATCCGCTCGAGCTCGTGGGCGCTTGCACGCTCCTGCTGTTCGGCGGCCACGAGACCACCACGAGCCTCATCAACCAGTCACTCGCGCTCTTCCTCGAGCGGCCGGAGCTGGCCGACGAGCTGCGCGCCCACCCCGAGCGCTGGGAGACGGCGATCGACGAGCTCATGCGCGCGGTCGGCCCGGCGCGCGCCATGGCGCGCAAGGTCGGCGTGGCCCACGTGCGCGGCGGCCAGTCACTCGAGCCGGGCCAGACGGTGTTCCTGGCGATCGTGTCGGCCAACCACGATCCCGCCGTCTTCGAGTTACCCGAGCGCATCGACTTCGCGCGCACGCCGAACCCGCACATGGGCTTCGGCTGGGGCCCGCACTACTGCCTGGGCGCCAATCTCGCGCGGCTCGAGGCGCGCGTGGCCCTGCAGGCCCTGCTCGAGCGCTTCCCGCGCATGCGCCTCTCCGCCCCGCTGGCGCCCGTGCAAGGCGCCACCATGGGCTTCATGCACCGCCCGCTGCCGGTCCAGCTGCGCGGCGGCTAAGCGCCGATCTTCTCGGCCAGCCGGTCGAGAAACGGCTCCTGCGCCGCCTTGATGCGCCGCCGCGCCTCGTCGAGCGCGAACCACTCCGCGCGGTCGACCTCGGGGAACGAGCGCACGCGCCCCGACTTCGGCGGCCACTCCAGCTCGAACTCGTTGCTCACCAGCCGAGTCACATCCGCATCGCCGCGCACCGCCCACGCGTGCACGATCTTCCCGTTCTTCTGCTTCACGGTGCCGAGCTCGAGCGCCGGCCCCGCCGCCGTGAACCCCGTCTCCTCGGCGAGCTCCCGATGCGCCGCCGCGAGCAGCTCCTCGCCCGCGTCGATCTCCCCCTTCGGCACCGTCCAATGCCCGAGATCCTTCTTCGCGAACAGCGGCCCCCCCGGATGCACGAGCAGCACCTCGAGCCCGCCCGCGCGAGTGACTCGATAGAGCAGCAATCCGGCACTGGTCTTCGGCACGACCTCATCCTAACTCTCGAGCACACACCCGCCACGAACTGGCCGAGCGAAGGCCGCCCTGAGCGAGGCCCGCAAGTGGCGCAGCCACGCGCAGTGAG
>Ga0335084_10005102_pt1 | contig 12948 bp, 10 predicted proteins | sample Lox_Sample_44_FD_206721 | JGI IMG/M metagenome (GOLD analysis project Ga0335084, IMG submission 206721) | Soil microbial communities from Loxahatchee National Wildlife Refuge, Florida, United States - Lox_Sample_4.4 | ecosystem: Environmental > Terrestrial > Soil > Wetlands | place: USA... | reverse complement strand
CGCGCGCCGGCATGGGAGAGGCCTTCTTCAAGGCCGCGCCCGCGCTCAAGCTGCTGCAGCTCATCAGCGCGGGCTACGACAGGCTCGACCTGGCCGCGGCGAAGAAGGCCGGCGTGCCCATCGCCAACAACGGCGGTTCCAATTCGGTCGCCGTCGCCGAGCACACCATGATGCTCATCCTGGCCGTGTACAAGAAGCTGGCCTTCCATCACATCAACGTGACGCATGGCAAGTGGCGGGTCGGCGACTTCGCCACCACACGCACCTACGAGCTGGCGGGCAAAAAGCTCGGCATCGTGGGCCTGGGCACCATCGGCAAGAAGGTAGCGCGCCGCGCCGCCGGCTTCGACATGGACATCCAGTACTACGACATCATCCGGCTCAACGAGGACCAGGAAGATGCGCTCGGCGTGAAGTTCGCGCTCTTCCCGGAGCTGCTCCAGACCTCCGACGTGGTCACCCTGCACGTGCCGCTCAATGATCAGACCCGCAACATGATGGGCGCGCGTGAGTTCGCGATGATGCAGAAGGACGCCATCTTCATCAACACGTGCCGCGGCCCCGTCGTGGATGAGGAAGCGCTGCGCCATGCGCTGCTGTCGAAGCAGATCTCAGCGGCGGGTCTCGACGTGATGGTGGAGGAGCCCCCGCTCATCAACCACCCGCTCTTCGGCCTGGAGAACGTGACCTTCACGCCGCACTCGGCGGGGCCGACGTGGGAGAACTGGACCAAGGCGTTCAGGAACGCGTTCGACAATGTGCAGCGGGTGGCGCGGGGGGATAAGCCGCTGTGGGTGATTCCGGAGATGCGGTAGCGGACCGTTGTACGGTCACTCTCTTGCCTTTCACCCCTTCACCTATCAGTGGCCCCCTCGCCCTGCCCTCTCCCCCGATGGGGGAGAGGGGATCACTGCGGGCCAGTTGGTTGCTTGCTCGTAGGCGTGGCCGAGGCGGAGGAGGAATGCTTCGTCGAAGGGGCGGCCGATGATCTGCAGGCCGATGGGCAGGCCGTCCGACGAGAATCCGCACGGCACGGACAGCGCGGGCAGTCCGAGCGCGTTGATGGGTCGCGTGAGACGCGAGAAGCGGCCCATGCGCTTGACCACGTCCTCCGTCGTCCCAGATTTGGCCTCGGTCAGGGCGGGGGCAGGCTCGGGAATGCTCGGCGCGACGAGGACATCGACCTTCGAGAACACCTCTGCGATGAACTCGCGAGTGAGCCGGGCGCGCAGGCGCGACCCCTGGATGTACTCGTAGGCGGACACGCGTAGTCCCGGCGCGAGCCGCGCCAGCACCGAGGGCTGGAGATCTCCCGGCCGCTCCTTGAGGATGCGCGAGTGGATCGCCGCGGCCTCGGCGCCGACCATCATGTTGTTGCAGGCGGCGACCATGGGTCGGGGATCGGGCAGCCGCAGGGCTTCGACGCGCGCGCCGAGCCCGCCGAGAGCGGCAATCGCCTCTCTTGCCGCCCGTTCGACCTCCGGGTGCAGCCCGTCGAAGTAGTAGCTCTCGGGCACGCCGACGCGCACCCCGCTCACAGGCGCGGCGAGCGCGGCGACGTAGTCCGGGACGCCGCGCCGGCTCGAGGTCGCGTCGGCCGGGTCGTGGCCGGCGATGACGCCGAGCAGGAGCGCGCAGTCGCGGCTGGTCAGAGTCATCGGACCCAGATGGTCGTAGGACCACGACAGCGGCATCGCCCCGGCGCGGCTGACCCGGCCATACGTCGGCTTGAGCCCGACGATGCCGCAGGCGGCGGCGGGCAACCGGATCGAGCCACCTGTGTCGCTGCCGAGCGCACCCGCGCAGAGGCGCGCGGCCACCGCTCCGCCCGATCCACTGGACGAGCCGCCGGTGATGTGACCGGCGCGCCACGGGTTCTGGGCGTCACCATGGTGGGCGTTGTCCCCGAAGGGACCCATGGCCAGCTCGCTCATGTTGAGCTTGCCGAGCGTCACCGCCCCGGCCTGCGACAACCGCGTCACCGCGGTGCACTCACTCGCCGATAGAAAATAGTCAGGCGTGCGTGTGCCGCACGAAGTGGGCAGGCCCTTCACTGCGCACAGATCCTTGTAGGCGAGCGGCACGCCGTGAAGCGGACCACGCGGCGGCTCCGTTTCAAGGGCACGGGCCCGCGCCAGGGCACCTTCGGCATTCACCGTGATGAAGGCGCGCAGGCTCGGATTGAGCTTCTCGATCCTGTCCAGATAGCCCTGCACCGCTTCGACCGGCGAGAGCTTCCGGGTCTTGATCGCCTCCGCGAGGCTGCCGATTGTCCAGTCGGTCACGTTTCGCCCTCCGCTACATGCCAAGATACGCGCGCTTCACGTGCTCGTTGCCGAGAAGCTCGGCGCCGCTGCCCTCCAGCACCACGCGGCCGTTCTCGAGAACATAGCCGCGCCGCGAGAGCGCCAGTGCCTGCCGCGTGTTCTGCTCCACGAGCAGCACGGTCGTGCCGAGGCGATTGATCTCGCCGATGATCCGGAAGATCTCCTTCACGATGATAGGCGCCAGGCCCAGCGAGGGTTCGTCGAGCATGAGCACACGCGGGCGCGCCATCAGGGCCCGGCCTATGGCCAGCATCTGCTGCTCGCCGCCCGACATGGTGCCCGCGGCCTGACGACGGCGCTCTCCGAGACGCGGGAAGAGCGCGAAGACCTGCTCGAGCCCTTCGCGCCGTCGCGCCTTGGCCGCCGGGACGTAGGAGCCCAGCTCGAGGTTCTCGAGCACGGTCAGGCTCGGAAAGATCTTCCGTCCCTCGGGCACCTGGACCACGCCCTGCGCGACGATGGCGTGGCTGGGCAGGTGGTCGAGCCGCTCGCCGTCGAGAAGGATCTGCCCCGCCCGCGGCCGCATCAGGCCCGAAATAACGCGCAGCATGGTCGTCTTGCCGGCGCCGTTGGCACCGACCACCGACAGCGTCTCCCCCGCCTCGACCGATACGGAGACGCCGCGCAATGCGGGCAGGTCACCGTACGCGACCTCGACGTTGATCAGCTCGAGCAGGCTCACGCGCTGTCTCCCAAATAGGCTTCGATGACCAGACGGTCGCGCGCCACGTCGGCGGGAGCGCCTTCCGCCAGCTTCTCCCCGTGGTGGAGAACGACGAGCCGCTGAGAGAGCGCCATGATCGCCTGCATCACGTGCTCGATGATGAGGAGGGTCACGCCCCGGGCATGGATGCGGCGGATCAGCCCGATGATCTCGTCGATCTCCGTCGGGTTGAGCCCCGACATGGCCTCGTCGAGGAGGAGCATCTCGGGGCGCGTGGCGAGACCGCGGGCGATCTCGAGCCGCTTGCGGTCCGAGAGCGTGAGGCTCCGAGCCGGCGCGTTGCCGCGCGCGCCCAGGCCCACGAAGTCCACGATCTCGGCCGCCAGGTGCCGCGCGGCCGCCGCGTCGCGCTCGCGGTTGAAGGCGCCGACCATGACGTTCTCGATCACGGACAGGCCGGCGAAAGGCTGGACGATCTGAAACGTGCGGGTGAGCCCCAGCCGGCAGATCGCGTGGGGCTTGGCGCCCACGATGGACCCGCCCTTGAAGCGGATTTCCCCCGAGGTCGGCTCGTGGAAGCCGGCGATCAGATGAAAGACCGTGGTCTTCCCCGCCCCGTTCGGTCCGATGAGCCCGACGATCTCGCCCGCGTCGAGGCTGAGGTCGAAATTGCTGACGGCGAGGAGTCCGCCGAAGCGCTTGGTCAGGCCCGTCATCTCGAGGAGGCTCATCGCCGGCCCGCCCGCACCCGGCGCTCACGGACGAGGCCCACGATCCCCTGCGGCAGGAAGGAGATCACGAGCACGAGGATGGCGCCGTAGAGCATGATGTCGGCACCCGCGCGCCCGCGCAGCGCATAGCGCGTCAGCTCCGACAGCGGCGTCAGCACGAAAGATCCCAGAACGGGTCCAAGGACAGTGCCCGCGCCGCCCACGATGGCGGGCAACAGCGCCCCGATGGACACGCTCGGGCCAAAGGTGATGGTCGGATCGATGTACGCGAAGTACTGCGCGTAGAACGTGCCGCCGAGGGCCGTCAGGAACGACGACAGCGCCATGGCGCGGAGCTTCGTGCCGAGAGCATCCACCCCCGCGGTCTCCGCCGCGTCCTCGTTCTCCCGCACCGCGGCCAGCGAGAAGCCGAGGCGCGAGCGCCCGATCTTCCAGGTCAGCGCGAGGGCCAGCCCTACCATGACGAGGATGATGTAGTAGTAGGGCAGCTTGCCCGCGAACATGAACATGGCGGGCGCCGCCTTGGCACTCGGCACCACCAAGCCAAGCGAAGATCCGACGGCCTTGGTGTTCACCGATACCACCCGCAGCATCTCCGCGAAGGCCAGCGTCACCAGCGAGAAGTACGGACCCTTGAGCCCGTAGCGGAACGACAGATAGCCTTCGAAGAGGCCAAAGGCGGCGGCGAGGGCGCCGCCGAGCAGCATGCCGATCCACGGCGTCAACCCCGCCTGGAGAAGAAGCAGGGTAGAGGTATAGGCGCCGATGCCGAAGAAGGCCGCGTGGCCGAACGAGAACTGCCCCGCGTAGCCGCCGAGCAGATTCCACGCGATGCCGAGATAGGCCCAGAAGATCACGCTGATCAGCACTTCGAGGTGATACTTGGGCAGGAGCGGGGGCAATGCCACGAGCGCCGCTGATGCGAGGAGGCCGCCGAGCCTAGCGCCCACGCGAGCCGCCGAAGATGCCCTGGGGCCGGAGGAGCAGCACGAGCACGAAGATCACGAAGACCACGAGCTGCTTGAGCGAGCCGGGCAGGAAGGCCGCGCCGAGCGACTCGGCGAGCCCCACGATGAAGCCGCCGGCGAGGGCGCCCACGAAATTGCCCATGCCGCCCAGCACCACGACGACGAAGGCCATGATGTTGAACGACTCGGCGACGTCGGGCGCCACGTAGAAGAACGGCGTGATGAGGGCGCCCGCCGCCGCGACGCAGGCCGAGCCCAGGCCGAAGCTCGCCGCGCGGATGCGGGAGACATTGATGCCGACGAGGGCGGCGCCCTCGGGCTCCTCGGCCAGGGCGCGGAGCGCCTTGCCCACGTCGGTGAGTCGCAGGAGAGCGAAGAGCCCCACGGCCATCAGGACGGCACCGGCCGACGCGACCAGCCGCGTCACCTCGACCAGCGCGTCGCCGAGCATGAAGGACGCTCCGGAGTAGGCCACCTTCACCGTGCGGAAGTCGCCCTGCCAGAGCACGAGGGCCAGGTTCTCGAAGAAGAGCGCCAGCCCGAGCGTGAGCAGGAGCTGATTGTGCTCGGCGGCCGCGCGATTGGGCTCGATGACGATCTTCTGGATGACCACGCCGAGCACGAAGAAGAGCGGCGCGGTCACGATCACCGAGAGATACGGATCGACGCCGGCCAAGACGAAGAGCCAGTACGTGGCGTACATGGCGAGCATCATCACCGCGCCGTGAGCGAAGTTGATGATGCGGAGCACGCCGAAGATCAGGCTGAGCCCGCTGGCCACCAGCCCGTACACGCCTCCCAGCAGCAGGCCGCTGACCACGGCCTGGAGCAGGAGCCCCCAGGTCACCCCCTACCCTCGCCGTGCGGCGAGGTTACCCCTTCCACTTCGGCACGGGGAAGACGGGCTTGGCCTCGGCGAAGCGCGCGGGGCCGACGACCACCGGCTTGCCGTTCTGCACCTGGATCAGCGCCGGCGTGGCATTGATGCCCTCGCCGGAGTCGTCGAAGCGGATGGCATCCTGGGTCAGGATCTGGTCCGTCAGGTTGGTCTTCGCGATAGCATCCCGAATCTTGTCGCGATCCGTCGAGGCGGCGCGCTCGAGGGAGTCCTTGAGCACGAACATGACCTGGTAGCCTTGGACGCCGTGGTTCGACATGGTCGAGCCGAACTTTTTCTGGTACGCCTCGAAGACGGCGCGGGCGCGGGCGCTCTGCGGGTTGTACCAGTAGTTGCCGTCGAAGAGGTGCTCCGTCAGCTCACGATTCTCGGCGATGAACTTCGGGTTCGAGTACGCCGCGTTGGCGAGGCCCACCAGCGCGCTGACGCCGATCCGGAGCTTGGCTGCCGTCTCGGCGATGATCTTCGAGTCGCCGTAGTAGCCGCTGATGATCAGCAGGTCCGGGCGCGATGCCTTGACCTTGGAGAGCTCCGAGGTGAGATCGGGCGAGCGCAGGTTGTAGGGAATGCGCTGCACCAGCTCGTAGCCCATGGTCTTCGAGAAGGCCTCGACGTGGTTACCCATGGTGGTCCCGAAGTTGCCATCCTCGTGCATCATGGCCACGCGCTTTATCGGCACATTGGCGTTCTTGGCCATCTCGAACATATTGCTCACGGTGAGCGTGGCCATGGCTTTACCGTTGGGCTGCATGCGGAAGGTGTACTTGAGGCCGCCCTCGGTCAGGTTGTCGGCGACGCAGGCCAGCAGGAGAAACGGCGTGCGGTTCTTCTCCGTGACCTGCCGCACGGAGAAGGCCACGAGGCTCGAGAAGGTGCCGATAACGGTGACGGCACCCTGGTCGATGAGACGCGAGGCTTCTGAATTGCCGAGCTCGACCTTGTTCTGCGTGTCACCGGGCAGAAGCGTGATCTTCGCGCCGCCCAGCGACTTGACGCCACCCGAACCATTGATCTCCTCCGCAGCGAGCGTGAGCCCATTGAGCGCTAGCCCTGCCTCGAAGGCCAGCGGGCCGGTCACGGGCAGCAGATAGCCGACCTTGACCTCGCGCGCCTGCGCTCTAAGGACGGCGGGGAACCCGGCCACGGCCGCCGTCGCGCCCGCTGCGGTGAGAAATGCCCGACGGCTGACAGGCGCTGACGTCCGGTCCTGCGTGTGCTCGCTCATGTATGCCTCCGCTCCTGGCTGGTGTGCGCGCGGCGCTGCGGTCCGGCGTGGTATAGGCCTGAATCCGCGCGAGACTAGCATCCGTGACCACACGTGTCAACGCGACGATGGCTACTCGTCGCGCATCCACTCGGCCACGCGCTCGCCGATCATGATGCAGGTGAGATTCGTGTTGGCGCGGGGAACATTCGGCATGATGGACGCGTCCACCACCGCCAGCCCATCGACGCCGCGCACCCTTCCACGCTGATCGACGACGGCGCCCTCGTCGCCGTCAGCGCCCATCCTCGCCGTCCCCACCGGATGATAGATGGTATTCACCGCCATCTGGAGATAGCCCTGCACGAACTCGTCCGATGCCACCATCTCCTCGGTGAGGATGGCGACGCGCTCGGCGTGACGGGCGATGGCCGACCGCTGTGCCACGCGCCAGGCCAGGCGTACCCCTTCCACCATCCGGCGCATGTCCTCAGGGTGGTCGAGATAGTTCAGCTCGATCCGCGGCTGGGCCCGCGGATCGGAGCTCATCAAGGACAATCGTCCCCGCGAGTGCGGGCGCTGCAGCGCCACTCCCACCGCAAAGATCATGGGCGCGCCGATCAGCGCCATGATCGCCGGGATCTCCGTGAGATCAGCCTGGCTGATCATGAAGAGCTGCATGTCATTCCATTCCCCGGAGCCCGGCGCGGTGTGGCGGACACCAACCTGCACGACGGGTTGGGTCTTCTCGCAGACGCCCGGTCGGGGCACGAGAGCGACGCTGGCCAGGGGATGGTCGATCAGGTTGGCGCCGACACCCGGCAGATCCACGGCGGGCACGATTCCGAGCGCCTCCAGATCGCGCCGGGGCCCGATGCCGGACCGGAGCAGAATGGCCGGCGAGGCGATGGCTCCGGCCGAAAGAGTGATCCGCCGGCCTCGAACCACCTCCGTGGAGCCGACGCTCTCGATCTCCACGCCCACCGCTCGGCTTCCCTCGAGGATCACCCGGCTCACGAGGCAATCAGGCCGGATGGTCAGGTTCGGGCGCGCGCGCGCCGGGAGCAGATAGCCGATGGCGGTGGACATGCGCAGGCCATCACGCTGGTTCATGGGCCACGGCCCGATGCCCGTGGCTTCAGGGTGATTATGATCGGTGACCCTCGCGAAGCCTAGAGCGAGTCCCGCTTCGAGAAAGGCCTGCTGGAGCGGGAGCAGCTCCGGCGTCTTCCAGCGCCGGACCGGGATCGGCCCGCCACGACCATGGAAGGGGCCGGCCTCGTCCCGGTCGTCCTCGAGCTTGCAAAAATAGGGCAGCACCCGGGACCACGCCCATTCGGAAGTTCCCAGGCTCGCCCACTCGTCGTAGTCGGCGGGCACGCCCCGGAGTGCGATGGTGGCGTTCACGGCCGAGGAGCCGCCGGTGACCTTGCCGCGCGGGTACTCGATCTCGCGGCCCTTCATGGCGTCGGCCTTGAAGCCCCAGTCGTGGCGAACAACCGATATCCAGGTGCTGTCGCGGAGATCCTCCGGCAGCGCCTCAACGGTGGCGTAGTCCGGGCCGGCTTCCAGCAGCAGGACCCTGCGGGCCGGATCCTCCGACAGCCGCGCCGCCAGCACGGCGCCGCTCGAGCCGGCGCCCACGATGATGTCGTCGTAGGTCGTCGCCATGACGGCACGAGCTTAGTCGTCTGAGAGGGAACGGGTCAAGGCGCGGCAGGGCGCGTGGGCGGCCTTGACAGCACGCGAGCTTGGTGGTGCCATGGGGCCCCCATGCGGCGCACCATCGGCGAGATCGCAGCCTTCGTGACGAGCAAGAACGCGGGGCCCTTCCTCCTCACGCTCGACATCGTGTTTCCCGATCAGCGCACCTACGAGCGGTTCAAGGCGCTCAGAGCGCTCGATCGCGTCACCATTGCAGGTCTCTATGGCGTCATGGCCGAGGATGTGCTGAAGATCATCGAGTTCGATCCGGCCTACGCGGTGAAGATCACCATGCGGAGGCCGATAGGCTCCGGAGCCCTCGGCGAGAGCGACGTCTACGGCGCCCAGCAGCACGTGCCGCTGATGGAGCACGCGGTGGCCTGGGAGGACACATGAGCGACCCGCGCACGACCGGCCGGCGGATGACCATCCTGGCCCCCGAGGGCATGCTGGGTTACGGCATCCCGGCGCGCTCCATGGCCGAGGGGATGAAGAGGAACCCCGACGTGCTCGCCGTGGACGCGGGCTCGACGGACCCGGGGCCGTACTACCTGGGCGCCGGCGTCCCCTTCACCAATCGGCGCGCGTTCAAGCGTGACCTCGCCATGATCCTCGAGGCGGCAAAGGAACGGCGCATCCCCGTTCTGATCGGCTCGGCGGGCGGGGGCGGCGGCACGCCGCACCTCGAGTGGACCCTCGATGTCTACCGCGAGATCTGCCGTGAGCGCGGCTATCGCTTCCGCACGGCGATGATCGGGGCCGAGGTGGACAAGGGCTGGCTCAAGCGGCAGATCTCGCGCGGCCGGACCGCCCCGCTAGACCTCGACACGGCGCTCACCGCGGACGACGTGGACGAGAGCGTGCGGATCGTGGCGCAGATGGGATACGAGCCCTTCATGCGCGCGCTCGACATGGACGCGGAGGTGACCATCGCCGGGCGCGCCTATGACCCGGCGCCGATCGGCGCGCTGCCCATGCGCGCGGGCTTCGACCCGGGCCTGGTCATCCATATGGGCAAGATCCTCGAGTGCGGCGGGGCCGCGGCCTATCCGCGCCACGGCTCCGACAGCCTCTTGGGCTTCATGGAAGAGGACGCGTTCATCGTCGAGCCGCCCAATCCCGACAAGGTCTGCACGGTCGCCTCGGTCGCGGCGCATACGCTCTACGAGAAGGCGGACCCGTACCTGCTGCACCTGCCCGGCGGCGCCATCGATCTCACACGCACGACCTTCGAGCAGATCAATCCGCGCCAGGTGCGGGTGAGTGGCACGCGCTACGTCAAGGCACCGCAGTACACTCTCAAGCTCGAAGGCGTCCGGCACGTGGGCTACCGGACGCTGGCCATCGCCGGCGTGCGCGACCCGGTGCTCATCTCCCAGATCGACGCCTATCTCGAGAATATCCGGCAGCGCGTCGCCGAGACCTACCCCGACGGCTACAAGCTCATCTTCCACGTGTACGGTCGCGACGGCGTCATGGGCCGCCTCGAGCAGGTGAAGGAGATCCGCTCCCACGAGATCGGCCTCGTCATCGAGGTGGTCGCCGGGGATCCGGACACCTCGGCAGCGGTGCTCGCCCTCGCGCGCTCGGCCGGGCTTCACGTCACCTATCCGGGGCGCAAGGCCATCGCGGGCAACCTCGCCTTCCCCTTCTCCCCGTCCGACATCAAGGCGGGCGAGGTGTACGAGTTCAATATCCATCACCTGGTCGTGGTGGACGACCCGCTCGAGCTTTTCCCCATCGAGATGATGGACGCATGACGGCAGCCTCGCTCGATCTCGTCATCAAGAACGTGCGGCTCGTACGTCCGGGGCACCCGACGGTGGAGCCGATGGACCTGGGCGTGAAGGACGGCCGCTTCGCCCGGATCGAGCGCGAGATCCAGGTCAACGACGCGCGCGAGGTCTTCGACGCCCGGGGCCTGCTCGGCTTTCCGGGCCTCGTCGACGCCCATACGCACGCGGGCATCTACGCCCCGCTCGCCGACGATGCCGTGACGGAGAGCAAGGCGGCCGTCATGGGCGGCGTCACCGCGATGCTGACCTATTTCCGCACCGGCCAGTACTATCTCAATCGCGGCGGCGCCTATCGCGACTTCTTCCCCGAGGTGCTGCGGCAATCGCAGGGCCGGTACTGGTGCGACTACGCCTATCACGTGGCACCCATCGAGCGCGCCCACATCGACGAGATGGAGATGCTCGCAGTCGAGCACGGCGTGCCGTCGTTCAAGATCTTCATGTTCTACGGCGGCTATGGGCTGCACGGCACCGCCGACCCGTCGGCGCAGCGAAAGTTTCTCATGTTGCCCGGAGACGAGAGCTACGACCTTGCCCACTTCGAGTTCGTCATGCGCGGCGCCGCGCGGCTCATCGAGCGCCGGCCGCATCTGCGCGACTACGTCGGCGTGAGCCTGCACTGCGAGCTGGCCGACATCCTGAATGCCTATACGCGCATCGTGCGGCAGGATCCGACCCTGACGGGGCTCGCCGCCTACAGCGCCGCGCGCCCGCCGCATTCGGAAGGGCTCGCCGTCTGGATCGCCGCGTATCTCGCCAACGAAGCGGCCTGTCCCAATATCAATCTGCTGCATCTCTCCTCGCGCAAGGCGATGGAAGCGGCCATGACGATGCAGCGCGTGTTCCCCCACATCGACTTCCGCCGCGAGGTGACGGTCGGCCACCTGCTCCTCGACACCGGCGCGCCCACCGGGGCACTCGCCAAGGTCAACCCGCCCATCAGGCCTCGAGAGGACGTCGAGCATCTCTGGCGATCGGTGCTCGACGGCGACGTGAGCTGGATCGTGAGCGACCATGCCTGCTGCGCGACGGAGACGAAGGTCTCGTCCGAGCATCCGGATGACATCTGGCTCGCCAAGTCGGGCTTCGGCGGCACCGAGTACCTGCTCTCCGGCGTGTTCAGCGAGGGCAAGAAGCGCGGGCTGCCCTATCACCGTATGGCCGAGCTCTGCTCGCGGAACCCGGCGCGGCGCTACGGGCTTCTCGGCAAGGGCGACGTGGCGCCCGGCTATGACGCGGACCTGGCGCTCCTCGATCCGGGCGTGAGCTTCACCGTGCGCGCGGCCGACTCGCCCTCGGCTCAGGGCTATACGCCCTTCGAGGGCCAAGAGCTCACGGGCAAGATCATCGCCACCTTCCTGCGGGGTGCTCTCGTATGCGAACACGGAAAGATTCTGGGTCCGGCCCTTGGCCGCTACGTGGCGCGACCGTCGCCACCACCACCCTCACCCTACCCTCTCCCTCAGTGAGGGAGAGGGGCTCGGAAACCCCTCGCTCCGGGAGGCGGAGAGGGCAGGGTGAGGGGGCGCGACAGGAAGGACACGCGTTGCGTACACCATGAGCACGCATGGTGATGTGCCCGCGGTTTCAGCAGCTTGCCGATGAGATGACTTTGGGGTATCCCCTAAACCAGCGTCGGAAGCTCGCATTGGGGATGCATTGGCTGGCACGGGCGTTGCTCCCTGGGACGCCTACGCGTCGCATCGCCACTTGAGGAGGACACCGTGACATCCACGATTCGACTCGTCGCCCTGCTCGTCACCGCCGTCGCCTTGCTCGCGGGCCAGGCCCATGCGCAGGGCGCCGTCGAGCAAGCCACCTTCGATCTCCCCGCGGTGCGCGACCCCCAGCTGGGAGCGCAGATCGCCATCGCTGACCAGTTCGGCTATTTCAAGGACGAAGGGCTCACGGTGACCGTGAAGTGGCAGCAGTCCGGCGGCGACATCATCACGCTCATGGCCAGCGGGCAGCAGGGCGTGGCCGGCGGAGGCAGTTTCGCCCAGATCGTCCTCGGCGGCCAGAAGCTGCCCGTGCGCACGATAGCGCCGCTCGCCAATATCGCGGGCACCCAGGGCTTCGTGCTCTCGCCCAAGACCAAGCTGGCGAGCCCCAAGGACCTCGAAGGCAAGAAGCTCGCGCACACCCAGGGCAACTCGCAGGTGCTGATCCTCGCCAAGCTCGCCAAGCAGTACGGATTCGACGCCAACAAGGTCACGCTCGTGAACATGCAGCCGTCCGAAGGCGTCGTCGCCGCCTCCAAGGGCGACGTGGACGGCCTCCTCGGCTGGCAGCCCAACCTCTTCCGTCTCGTCAAGCTGGGCGGCACGCTCTACACCACCGCGACGGTCTCCTACATCACCGGCAAGCCGGAGCAGCTCACAGGTGACAAGCAGCTCCTGCACGTCTACGCGTTCCTGCTCGCCTCGGACACGTGGATCAAGGAGAAGCCCCGAACGCTGAAGGCGCTCCTCCGCGCGCTCAAGCGCGCGAACGATCTGATGGTCAACGACCGGCCGAAGGCCCTCGACGCCCTCGAGAAGGGCCTGCGCATCGACGACCGCGACGCCCTCAAGGTCATGACCGACGCGAACCGCTACACCATGGCCTTCGACGAGGACGCGGCCCTGGCCATTCGCTCGCAGAGCGAATGGGCGCT
>Ga0335084_10005101_pt1 | contig 12948 bp, 7 predicted proteins | sample Lox_Sample_44_FD_206721 | JGI IMG/M metagenome (GOLD analysis project Ga0335084, IMG submission 206721) | Soil microbial communities from Loxahatchee National Wildlife Refuge, Florida, United States - Lox_Sample_4.4 | ecosystem: Environmental > Terrestrial > Soil > Wetlands | place: USA: Florida... | reverse complement strand
AACAGGCAACACGACGTTCATTGATCCACGCTCACGGTCGAGCGTGTCGAATTGAATCAGGATCGAGGCCCATTCTGCGAACTGTCTTTCGAGCACTCTTACTACCAGCTTTGTCAATTGCATTCGACCGCAGGAACTCCGCCACGCGCTTCCGGCTGTATCTCTCGCGTCTAGCCTTCGAGCTTTTCTTCACAGGTCGCATGTTTAAATTGTATCGGCAGCCCATACTGATAGACTTCAACGCGTGGGCGAACGAAAGACGCGGCACCGGCAGTCCTCGATCCTATTAGCCAACATTCGGCAATTGCTGACTCTATGCAATGTCGCTGAGGCGGTGGGTCCCCGTCGTGGATCGAATCTACAAGAACTCGGCATCATGGATGAAGCCGCGGTTCTCTGCCTCGGCGGGAAGATCGTTTCCGCGGGCTCAACCAAAGACGCTCTTCGCGATCCCTGGATTCGCAAGAACCGTAAGAAGATCACTGAAATCGACTGCACCGGCAAGGTCGTGCTGCCGGGTTTTGTCGATTCTCACACCCATCCAGTGTTTGTTAGTCCGCGGTTGGTGGACTTCGAGAAACGCATCGAAGGCGCGTCGTACGAACAGATTGCCGCTGCCGGAGGAGGAATCCGCTCCAGCCTGGAAGGCGTTCGCAGCGCCGCCAAAACTGCGCTGAAGGCCAAGGTCTTACACGCGTTCAGTGACATGGCTGCGCACGGAACTACCACGGTTGAAGCCAAATCAGGCTACGGTCTGACGGTCGACTCCGAACTTAAGTCTCTCGAAGCGATCCACGATGCCGCAACCGCGTGGCCCGGAACTGTTGTTCCTACCCTGCTTGGAGCCCATGTTGTCCCCAAAGAATTTCAAGGCCGCTCACAAAAGTATGTCGAGATCGTCTGTAAAGAGATGATTCCGCAGGCCGCGAAGCGGAAACTTGCCCGGTTTGTGGATGTGTTTTGTGATAAAGGAGCCTTCACTCCAGAGGAGACCGAACAGATCTTTGAAGCCGCCGGAAAACATGGCTTGAGGGTGCGTGCACATATGGGCCAGCTTTCGGAGACAGTTCTAGCTCCATTCTTACGTTTTCATCCGGCATCGTTCGATCACATGGACTACGTAAACGACAACGACGTTGCTTTACTGGCAAAGCACGACACGGTAGCGACGCTGGTGCCCGGAGCCAATTACTTTCTTGGATTGAAGTCGTATCCAGATGCCCGGCGCTTGATTGACGCGGGAGTTCCGGTCGCGCTCGCTACCGACTACAATCCCGGAACTTCGCCGACGATCAGCATGCCGATGGCGATGTCGCTGGCATGCACGCATCTGAAGATGTCTCCGGCTGAAGCTGTGGCGGCTGCGACCATCAATGGCGCGTGGGCGCTTGGGCTGGCAGATCGCAAAGGGAGCATCGAACCCGGGAAAGATGCGGATTTGGCAGTGTTCGATGTTGAAGACTACCGCGAGATTCCCTACTGGTTTGGGGTTAACAACTGCTCGCTGACTGTGTTGAACGGGGTTATTGCAACGCGCAATTGAACTTTTGTTGGGTGTATTGCGTATTAACAACGGGGACTTCGCCGGGCTTCGCCCGGGCGGAACAGCCGAGGCGGCTGTCACTACGTGAGCGTACTAATTCCTGAGGACAACCTATGAAACGAATTTTTGCAGTTGTGACCTTTCTCGTGCTGACAATCTCGCTGGCCACCGCACAGCGCTTGCCCGAGACCGCGAGGCCGGTGAACTACAACCTTACCTTCACCCCCGACCTGGACAGCGCCAAGTTTGAAGGCAACGAGACGATTACGGTCCGCGTACTGAAGCCAACTTCCGAGATCACGCTGAATGCTGTCGATATCGACTTCCATGAAGTAACAATCACCGCCGGTGGCTCCACCCAAAAGGCCAGCGTCACACCACAAAAAGAAAAGGAAATGGTGGTGCTGTCGGTGGAGAAGCAACTGGCCGCCGGTCCAGCGACGATCCACATCACCTACACCGGAATCCTCAACAACGAAATGCGCGGTCTCTACCTTGGCAAAGATGACCAGGGGCGCAAGTACGCCGCCACGCAGTTCGAGTCGACCGATGCGCGTCGCGCCTATCCCTCGTTTGACGAGCCCGATTACAAGGCGACCTTCGACATCAGCGCCGTGGCGGACAAAGGCCAGGTTGCTATCTCCAACTACAAAGCCATCTCCGACACGCCTGGTCCGGGCGACAAGCACACGGTAAAGTTTGCGACGACTGCGAAGATGTCGTCGTACTTGGCGGCCTTGGTCGTCGGCAATTTCGAATACGTGGAAGGCTCCGTCGACGGCATTCCAATTCGCGTCTACAGCACGCCCGGCAAGAAAGAGATGGGCAAGTTTGCACTGGAGTCGGCCGAGCACATCGTCAGCTACATGGATAAGTATTTCGGGATGAAGTATCCCTACGGCAAGCTCGATCTTGTCGGGCTGCCGGATTTCTCTGCCGGCGCCATGGAGAACGTGGGCTGCATCACATTCCGCGAAGTCATCCTGTTAATCGACGAGAAAGACGGCTCGGTTGATCTCAAGAAGACAATCGCTTCGGTCACTTCGCACGAGATCGCACACATGTGGTTTGGCGACATGGTGACGATGAAGTGGTGGGATGATGTTTGGCTTAACGAAGGCTTCGCAACGTGGATGGCCAACAAGCCGCTAGAAAAGTGGAAACCCGAATGGAACTTTGCGCTCGATGATGTGAGCGGCACGGGCGGAACGCTGAATGTCGACGCGCTTGACAGCACGCGGCCGATTCATCAGGCGGCGGAAACGCCGGCTCAGATCCAGGAATTGTTCGACGGAATCGCCTACGGCAAAGCAGCGTCGGTGCTGCGGATGCTCGAGGCATACCTGGGCGAAGAAACATTCCGCGCAGGTGTAAACGCCTACCTCAAGCAACACCAATATGCGAACGCGACTGCTGAAGACTTCTGGTCGGCACAGGCGCAGACCTCGAAGAAGCCTGTCGACAAGATCATGCCCACGTGGGTCAAGCAGGCCGGGGAGCCCATCGTCAATGTAAAGGCGCAGTGCTTAGGCAACTCGACCAATGTCCATCTGAGCCAGCAACGATACTATTTCGACCGGGTAAAGTTCGACTCTCCGAACGATCAGCTCTGGCAGATTCCGATTTGCATGAAAGGATCTGCGACCGGCAATGGCGCGTCCAAATGCGAGCTTCTCACCAAGAAGGAAGAGACCTTCACGTTGCCGGGTTGCTCAAACTGGGTCCTGGCGAACGCAGGCGCAACCGGATATTACCGCGAAGGCTATCAGCCTGATGCGGTTCGCGCGCTGGCCAACGATGCCGAGACGAAGTTGACTCCAGCCGAACGCATCGCACTGCAGAACGACATCTGGGCATCGGTGCGTGTAGGCCGCGAACCGGTAGGAGATTACCTCGCGTTCGCGCAGGGGCTACAGTCTGACCGCAACCGCGCTGTGCTTGAGGACGTTCTGGGGCGACTCAACTACATCGGCCAATATGTGGTGAACGATAGCGATCGCGATTCGTTCCGCGCTTGGATGCGTCAGTATGCCTCTCCGATCATGAAAGAAGTTGGATGGGAGCCGAAGGCAGGCGAGAGCGACGAGCAGAGAACGCTGCGGTCTCGTGTCTTCACTTCTCTTGGACAGGATGGACGCGATCCCGAAGCGCTTGCACAGGGCCGGAAAGTCGCGGAGAAGGCTCTGGCCGATCCTTCGTCTGTCGATCCGCAACTTGCGGGCAGCGCATTCGCGGTGGCCGCGGTCAACGGCGATGCGGATTTTTACGACAAGTTGATGGCGGGATTGAAGAGTCCGAAGTCGCCGGAGCAGTACTACCAATACTTCTACACCCTGCCGCAGTTCACCGACCAGAAACTGCTGCAACGAACACTCGAGTATGCGATCTCTCCTGATGTCCGCTCGCAGGATGCTTTGGGCCTGGTGAGCAACGTACTCGGAAATCCTGATGGCGAGAAACTGGCATGGGATTTCATCCGCCAACACTGGGCAGAAGTTGAGAAAGCGGGTGGACCATTCGCCAGCGCGGAGGTCGTCAACGCCACCAGTTCGTTCTGCGATGCCGGAATGCGCGATCAGGTGACGGAGTTCTTCTCGGCTCATAAGATCGCAGCCGCAGAGCGCACCTACAAGCAATCGATCGAACGCATCAACAACTGCATTGATCTCCGGTCGCAGCAGCAGACGCAGTTAGCCTCATGGCTGGGTCAGCACGGCAATGCAGGCGGCAAATAATAACCTGTGAAATGGGAGCGGCCCGGAACAATCCGGGCCGTTTTTATTTGCGTGGATCAAGGCATGACTGGCAAAACGAGATGCGATGGCAGACTGGCGGAACAATAGACACGCTGCATCGCAGGAACGAAGTCGGCAGCAGTCGCTTTGTAAATACTCGGCACAAATTTCTGCGGATTGCGGTCGATGACCGGAAACCATGTGGACTGAATCTGCACCATGATGCGGTGTCCCTTCAGAAAGACGTGATCGTGATCGCGCAGAGGGATATTCCATTCGGTGGGCTTTCCAGGAACCAGCGGCTGCGGCTTTTCATTACTCGTCAGATAGCGACCGCGCCGTACTTCCATCGCGATCGGCAATTCGTATCCATTCAGGGACTGCGCGTACTGCCCCGGCTTCGGCCCATCGTCAGGATCCCACGTGTTCTTCTGCGTGCCCTGCGGATAGACGTCGATTAATTTCACGACGAAGTCGCTGTCCGTTCCCGACGTCGAGGCAAAGAGATCAGCGGCCAATGAACCCGTCACCACGAGATCGTGGTCGAGCGGCGCGCTGACGAAAGAAATCACATCGGGGCGCTGCTCGACGAAGCGCTGATCCGCCACTTCCCACGTGCGCCAATCGCCACCGGGATACGTTGGCGAGATCGGACGCTGTCGATACGGCACCGGACTGGCAGGATCAGAAACATACTGGCGAAAGTTCTTCTCGGAATTGTCTTTGGGCGCAGTAAACAAGAGTGTGCCATCTGATTGCAGATATAGGTTGGTGGGCTTCGCTTCTTTCGGTGGCCAGGCAGAATAGGTACGCCAGGTATTCGATCCGCTTTGGAATGTGCTGGCCTGCCATGGAAACTTCTCGCCCTTTCCGTGCAGGTAGTGGCGGAAGAATGGCGCTTCGATGTTTTCGCGAAACTCGCGGGCAGTATCGTGTCCGAAAGGAATCAGGCCGATGCCATCTCCTTTCGTACTCTGCCATTCGCCGTGATACCACGGCCCAGCAATCATAAAGTTCGTGTGTTCCGGATCGTTTTCTTCAGCGTGACGGAAAATCTGCCAAGGCCCCCAGGGGTCTTCCTGATCCCAGAAGCCGGCAACATTCAAGTTGGGCACTGTCGAGGAGTGAAGCTGATTCACCCACGCTTCTTTCTTCCAGAACTCGTCATAGTCCGGGTGGTCGACGGTCGAATTCCAATAGGGGATGGAACCATGGAGATATTTCTCGTTGATGTTGGAAAGCGGCCCGAGGTTGAGATACCACTCGTAGGTGTCGTAAGTTTCGAACTTGAAATGTGTGTTCTCGTTCTTGTCGGCCTGTTCCATGACGGCGTACTCGAAATCGTAACTCTCGCGCAGCGCACCGTAGCGATGGTCGTCGTCGTTCATCCATTGATCCGCTGGAGATGCCTGCTCACTGATCGCTTTCAGCGCAGGATGCGGATGAAGCAGTGGTAGAGCCGTTGTGAGGCCATCGTAGGAGACGCCGTACATACCGACTTTGCCATTGTTGTTGGGAACGTTCTTCACCAGCCACTCGATAGAGTCGTAGGCATCCGTGGTCTCGTTCGTGGCCTTGGGGTCGCTGAGATCGACCCAGGATGAGAGATTGAAGACTCCCTCTGACTTGAAGCGGCCCCGAAGATTCTGAATGACGAAGATGTAGCCATCCTGCGCGAGCTCTTTCATCGAGGAGGGCATCTGTTTTGGTGGCTCATCGGGCACGCCATAAGGAGTGCGTCGGAATAGAATTGGCAGCGACCCCTGCTGATCGACCGGAGTGAGAATGGCCGTTTGAAGGCGGACACCGTCTCGTACCGGGATCATCACTTCCTGAAGTTTGAAGATGGGCTTGGAAGGGGCTTGCGTGGCTTGCTGGGCCGTGGCGCAGATGGAAAGAATCAGGAGCAACAAGAAGCAGAGGTTGTGCGAACGCACTGGGTTTTGTCTCCGGGCAGCCTGGATGAATTGAACTGAGAGGCGAAGTATATCAATCTAATGTTGGGGAAGGAACTGTCGTGCAGAGGCGAAATCCCCCGTTCGGTGCCAACGTCTTAATCGATTCATTGATGAATCTTGCATAGAAAGAGGAAATCATGGGTAAGTGCAAAGGTTATGCTGCAGCGAGTTCGAAGGCGCCGTTGGCCCCGTATTCTTTTGAGCGTCGCGAACCGGGGGAACATGATGTTGTCATCGACATCAAGTATTGCGGAATCTGTCACTCCGACATTCATCAGGCCCGCAACGAGTGGAGCGAGTATCAGGAGGAGTGCATTTTCCCGATGGTGCCGGGCCATGAGATCGCCGGAGTCGTGACCGCAGTCGGGAGCAAAGTCACGAAATATGGGTTGGGAGACAAAGTTGGCGTTGGCTGCTTTGTGGATTCGTGCCGCTCGTGTCCTGAGTGCAAGCGGGGACTCGAGCAATATTGCACCGTGGGAACAATCTGGACTTATAACGCACGCGACAAAGAAGGCGCACCGACGTACGGCGGATACTCGGAGAGGATTGTTGTCGACGACAATTACGTCGTGCGAATGCCTGACAATTTGCCGCTGGAGGCATGCGCGCCTCTATTGTGTGCGGGGATCACGCTCTACTCTCCGCTGAAGCATTGGAATGCCGGACCGGGAAAGAGGGTAGCAATTGTCGGACTGGGCGGGCTTGGGCATATGGGAGTGAAACTCGCGCATGCGCTGGGAGCCGAAGTCACGGTGCTCAGTCAGTCGCTCAAGAAACAAGCAGATGGCAAAAGGCTCGGCGCGGATCATTACTATGCGACGTCTGATCCGGAGACATTTACGAAGCTTGCGGGACATTTTGATCTGCTAATCAACACTGTGTCGGCCCAGATCGACTGGAAAGAGTATCTGGGTCTGCTGCGGCTCGATGGAACGATGGTCGTGGCGGGCTTGCCCGAGAAAGATATCCCGGTTGGTGCGTTCTCACTCACGGGGCGCAGACGCAGCCTGGCTGGTTCTCAGACCGGCGGAATTCAGGAGACGCAGGAAATGCTCGATTTCTGCGGCAAGCACAACACTCCTTGCGAAGTGGAGGTGATTCCGATTCAGAAGGTGAATGAGGCATACGAGAGGGTGCTGAAGAGCGATGTGCGGTATCGGTTTGTGATCGAGATGGCGACGTTGAAATGAAGCAGTGAGCCGTGAGCTAAACATTTCTCCTTTGTGTATCTTGCTCACTGCTCATCGCTCACGGCTCGCTAGAACACTCTTCCAATCGTGAAATTCACACGGCTTTGCCCTGTGGGGCTCACGCTTCCGGCCAGGGTGATGGGGCCGACGATCGTATCGGCGATGAAACCGAGATTGAAGGATCCGCGCACAACGACAGGCCCGGGATCGCTGGCCTCGCTGCCAAACGCCGATCCGGCCTCGTACCATCCGCCCCAGTAAATCTTCCTTCCGACCAGCTGTGGCAGGCGATACAGGTCACGGCGAAAGCCGAGGGATGTGTAGACGTAGTGGTTCCCGAGAAACTGGTCGGGAAGATAAGCACCGAGACGAAACGGTCCACCCAAGGAGAAGACCTGAAATGGACCGGCCGACCCGCGCAACGTGGTGCCTCCGGAGATATCGAAGAACAGCGAACTCTTCGACTGTGACCCACCCAGCGGCAAGAAATTGGAAGTCTGGATATCGATTTGATCGATTGAATGCTCCAGCGCGGGGCTTTGCAGCACATGCGAAAGACTGGCGATTACGCGGGTTCCGCGGCTGGGCACCGACGGGCTGTCCTGACCATCCCAAACATAGCGTGCGCGAAACAGGCCCGTACTGCCGTGGACAATGGGGAGGCCAGCTCCGCCGACCAACGGTCGCAGCTTGCCATCGAAGATCTCGTATCCCACGCGGAATTCGCTACGACGGCTCGCAGTGTAGCCGAGGTCCAGACCGCCTCCGGCGCGCTCGTCTCCGAAGATGGCGATTCGTGTGAGATCGCTGAAAGAATTCCTCGCGAACTTGGAAGCGAACGCAAATGGCGCGACGAAAAATCTTGATTCGGCGATTGGCTGGTAATACTCGGTGGCCGCGAGAAGACTGGATCCGAATAGCAGACTGTTGCGCCACTCGCCGCCGCGATGGAACAAGTCCATGAGAGTGATGCGCGCACCAGCGGAAAAATCAAAGGTTGCGACGCCGGAGCCTTCGACGTTTGCGGCCAGATCCACAAAGGGCGGGCCATAGCTCTTCTCATGGGCCGTTACCTGCAACGCGGGAACCCCGTTCTGTGTGAATCCTTCGTAGCCGAGGCGGTCAAACTGTCCTTCACCGGCGACGCGAGTCAGGCGCCGCTCGAGCGCCGTCAGATCGAGGGGTTCGTCGACTGTCTTGGCAAGGCGCTTCTGAATTCTTTTGTTGGTATCGGAGTCGGCTCCGGTCACTTCAATCTTGTCCACCTTTTGCACGGCTGGGCGCTTTTTGGCTTTGCGTTCAGCGAGGTACTGCTTCCACTCGCTCGGATCTTTGATCGCATACCGCAGGAGTTCCCCAGACTGACTGGCCGCCGCGCTGTAGCCCAGCTTTACGAGTTCATCGACACGCTTGTAATCGTCGATCGCAAAACCCTTGACCTCAACCCGGACCTTCGCCTTGGCGAAAGCGAGCGAACGCTGCTCGTTCTGAATAATCATCACGTCGATCGCTCGGGAAAGAACGCCAACGAGTGTTCCCAGTTCCGCCACGTCGCCCGGCGGATAGTGAAGTTCGATGGCGATCACTGCGTCCGAACCCATGTCACGCGCGGTTTCCACCGGAATGTTCTGGACCATGCCGCCATCGGAGAGGATATGCCCGTTGAGTTCGACAGGAGTGAATACGCCAGGAATCGCCATTGAAGCTTGGACTGCCTGAGCCAGAGATCCGTCGTGCAACACAATGGCATCCCCACTTTGCATGTCCGTGGCCACGCACCGGAAAGGGATGGGCAAATCATCGAAGGTCGAAATACCCGATGAGGAAAGGGCAATGCGATCGATCAACAGGCCGGAATCGTGCCCGGAGTTCAGACCGTTGGGGCCTCGCAGACCGTGCTTGAATCCCAGCGGAGCAGTGATCAGAAACTCACGCCGATCCTGCTTGCGTCGATAGGAAAGGTCGGTATAGACGGGCTCGGGAAGAAATGTCTTGTCCCAGTCAATCTTCCTGGCAAAATCCTGAATTTCCGCGGGCGACATGCCGGTGGCGTACATCGCGGCAATAATGGCGCCCATGCTGGTACCGGCGATTCGGTCGACGGGAATCTGATTCTCTTCCAGCCACTGGATTACACCAATCTCGGCGAGACCGAGTGCGCCGCCTCCGCTGAGAGCCAACCCAACTCGTTGCCGGTGGGGCGGAGACGTGGGCACATCTTGCGCGCCCAAAGAACCTGCAAATAACGCGAGAACAAGCACGAAAAACAAATGCCGGACAGGGGATTCCATCGTTAGCTCCAGGATGCGAACGCGAAGCTTTGTCGACATCAAGAGTTCTGGGTGAGTAAGAAGGGTAGCAGGTTTAGGAAAGCGCAGTCAGTTTCGGATCAGTGACTTTCAGGCGGTGACGTGCGGGCCTGGTCGACAACACTGCGAACCGCATCGATGACGACCTCCGGGCGGTCAGCCTGAATGTAGTGTGAGCTGTTTTTTGCAATCGTCTGCGTACCCCGAGTGGAAAGATGCGCCAGTTCCTCTTGCATCTTCTCCCATGCTTCGTTGGTGGACTTGGCGAGGGCTGGCGGCAGTTCACTCGAGGCCTTGTCCGGATCGTGCGACAGAACGGCGAGCGGCATGTTGCCCAAAGAGCCAGTGGCGGCTGTTTGAGTTGCGCTTTCAGAGAATGATCTCAACTCAGCCGCACCCTCGCGTGCGCTGTGCCAGTTACAGTCAGCGGCGCGTTCGAAGGGATCCTGGTCGCACATTCCAAGCAAGCGTGGGATGCCGAAGGGCATTGCGTACTCCATGAGCTGCGCCTCGCGCTGAAAGCTGCCCTCCATATCCTTCAACTGCTGCGGGAAGCGGTTCTCCTGGTCGGGATGCGAAGCATCGACGAGGACCATTCCCACGATCTCGTTGCGATAAAGGCTGGTGTAGACGCGGACATTGTATCCACCCATGGAATGTCCAACTAGAACGTATGGCGGCGCAATACTTGCCGCTTGCAAGAGGGCGTGCAACTCGGTCGCGATCACTTTGCTGGTGCGAGGCTCAGAACCAGGGTCGCTGTATCCGATACCTGCACGATCGTAAGAACAGACCCGTGTGAATTTTGCAATTTCCGGCTGGACTCTGCGCCATGAACCGTAAGAATCGCCCAGGCCGGAGTCGAGGATGACGGTCGGAACTCCCTCTCCTTCGCAGACGATGTGCATCTTACGCCCGTTGACGTCGACCCGTTGGCCTTCCATTTTGTTGAAGCGCCGGTCGCGAGCTTCAAAGATGTTCTCGTAGAGGAATCCGGCTACCGCCAGGAGCACCGCTACAAGTAGGAGACCGACGAAGATTCGCCTGAGACGCGGATGAGAGACAGACGGTGACGCCCCAGGGGTTGCCATGAGTGCAGGTCGATGCGGAGAAAGTCCGCGGGATTACTGGCACGCATTTTACATGACTGGCGGCACCGTGATGCCCATGATCGAAAGTGTCCGGATTAACTCGCGGCGGATCACAGCAACCGTGACAAGCAGGAACTGCTTCCGTTTTTCGTCCGTTTCGCTCAGGATGGGATGGCGATGGTAGAACGTATTGAACAGCTGCGCCAGCTGAAACACGTGCTTGGCCAGATAGGCCGGTTCAGTCGTGGCGATGCATTGGTTGATAACGGATGAGGTCTTTGACGCGGTAAGCCACAGCTCCCAGATTTCGCTGGATTCCGCGCCCGTCGTCAACGCCTCCAGGTCACCCGCCGATGGGGTGTTCGGGCCGCTGAGAAATGCGTCGGCATCGATGCCAGCTTTGCGAAAGATGCTCGTCGCGCGCACGACAGCATATTGGGCGTAGGGTCCGGTTTCTCCTTCGAAGCTGAGGGCATCCTTGAAATCGAACGCGATCACTGACTGTTTTGTGTACTTCAGCATGAAGTACCGCAGGGCACCGATGGCGATCTGCGACGCGATGCTGAGGCGCTCCGGCTCGCTGACTTGCGAATGGCGGGAGTCTACTTCTTTTTTCGCAGACGCAATGAGCTGATCGAGCAAGTCGTCGGCCTTCACCCCAAAACCCTTGCGCCCGCTGACGCCGATGAACGGTTTTGTCTTGTCTTCTTCGCTCAGGTTATATCCGAGCTCGGCCGCGCAGCGTGGCGTCAGAACGACCATGCCGTAAGAAAAGTGCGTGAAATGATCCGCAGCCTCTCCGTGTCCTAGATCGCGAAGAGCGTCCCTCACGGTGTTTTGTGCTTCCGACTGTCGCACGTCGATAACGTTGTAGTTTTCGACTACGCCGCCGAAGTGGGGATGGTCCTTGACGCCGTCCGTCGTCGAAATCCAGCAATCGTTCTCGTTGGGATAGCGGTAGAACTTGCGATATCCGAAGTCGAGGCCGAGCAGCCCGAACTTCCACATGTGATAAGCGATGTCTTTGCCGACATAACCCACGGTGCCGTTCGAGCGCACAATGACTTTCTGATCTTCCTCTGTGATTCTGTCTTCCTCTGTGTCCCCTGTGCCCTCTGTGGTGAGTTTTGCTTCGGAAGTACCCGCCCGCCGCATGATCCAGCAGCCCTTGTTCTTGCCTTCCGTCTCAAAAGTCAAGACTCCGGCAGCTTTCAGCTTCTCGAAGGCGGCATTCCAGAAGTGCAAATGCAGAATCTCGCTCTCGCGCGGAAGGAAATCATATTCGATGTCGAGACGGTCCATGGTCTCGAGATGCCGCCGCAGCACAGCCGTAGAGATCAGATCGGCAACCGCCGCTATTTCGCTTCCGGCGTCTTCGATCGCATGCAATGTCTCCAGACGTACTTTTTGATTCTGCTTATCGGCCTCATACCACTGCGACACCCGGGCATAGAGATCCCAGCAGTAGTAGTCGAAGCGTGGCTGGCGGCTGAGAGCCTCGATCTCGGCGCGAGATTTCTTTTCGATATGTGTAAAACCCACGACCACGTCAGCCACCTGCACACCGGTGTTATCGATGTAGTTCTGAATGTCGACTTCCCTGCCCGCATAGCGCAACAGGCGGACAAATGTGTCTCCCAGGATCGCGTTGCGCAGGTGTCCGATATGCGCGGCTTTGTTGGGGTTGATGCTCGAGTGTTCCACCAGAATCTTGCCCGCGGGAGTTTCGGACGGCGGTTTCTTGTCGCCAGCGAGCGCGGCAGCCATCCAAGCGCGATCGATTTTGACATTGAGATAGCCGGGCGGAGCAACTTGCACGTCGCCGATGCCTTCGACCGATCCCAGGTCGGCCCGAATCGCCTCCGCGATTTTCAGAGGAGCTGAACGCAGCGGCTTCGCAAAAGGGAAAATGGGAATGGCGAAGTCTCCGAGTTCAACCTTCGGAGGCTGCTCCATGACAACCGTGGGCAGTGCGACACCGGGATAACGCTTCTGTAAACACTCCAGCACTCGCTGGGCGAGACGACGCTCTAGATGACGATACAAGGAGACCCTCTAAGCTATTGAAGAAACAGTGATTTTAGCAGACTCAGCGCGGTGCCGACGTTTGACCGCGGAT
>Ga0335084_10005099_pt1 | contig 12953 bp, 14 predicted proteins | sample Lox_Sample_44_FD_206721 | JGI IMG/M metagenome (GOLD analysis project Ga0335084, IMG submission 206721) | Soil microbial communities from Loxahatchee National Wildlife Refuge, Florida, United States - Lox_Sample_4.4 | ecosystem: Environmental > Terrestrial > Soil > Wetlands | place: USA... | reverse complement strand
AATCATACCCCGGTAGAAAGGTCTATCGTTAGGCTGACGTGATGGAGTATCCAAGTGCAGATGCGAATGTCCAATGGCCATGGTAGTCGCCCTCTAGACGATGTGGGATCAAATTACACGCCGACTTAGCTGTACGCGTCAGTAATGTCCGCCGGGGATTGTCAAGCAACGTGTCGCTTTTTCAGTGGCTTAAGGGATAAAGAAGACCATCTATAAATCTCCCTTTACTCAGCTTTCTCTAGGCATAGTGGTCACTGCCCGAACCGACAGAGGCATGCCCAGATGCGCACCTGGCATCGCACGCATGTGGTCTACATGTCCAAGCATTGCTCGTGGCTCAAACCAATCGAAATCTGGCTAGGAACGCTGCCCCCTGTTCAAGTGGTGGCACCTTTTTCTGCAATTTAGACCCGAAACGGCGCCGCCTTGCATTCATCGAAGTCTTCAATAATGCCTTAACCAAACCGTCCTCCCGCGGGAGCTATATCGGCAAACCCCTGACAGCCTAGTGATCCACCTTATTCTAGGCGGGGAGTACTAGAAGGCTCTTCCGATATTCGTTCGCCAAATCATAAAATTCAGTGCCCCCGCATAGGTAACCCATAGTAGATAGGGCACAAGCAACAAGCCGGCTGGAGCTGTCATGCCGTAAAACAGAATCAAATTGCCCAGAATAGCCAGCCATAATGCAACAATATCCAAGAACGCCAAATCAGCTCGGTGTAGTCCGAAAAACAGCCACGACCAGAGGCCATTCAAAATGAGTTGTACCGCATAGAACGAAAAGGCTAAACCTGCACCCTGAACCCCGTGCCGTTGCCATGCGAGCCACCCGGCCACAGCAATCATCAGATACAACAATGACCACACCGGTGGGAACAACCAATTGGGTGGAGTCCAGCCTGGTTTGATCAAGCCCATATACCAGTCCCCAGGTTTGAACATCATGCCGAAAGCTGCGACAGCTATGCAGATCAGCAAAAAGATCAGAAAGGAAAACGGGTGCTGCATTTAATAGCTCTTAAGTAGTAGCTGTCCAAAACTAACCTGGTATTTTTGTCGACGTTACCACACACGATCTGCAAAGCCACGTCAGCGTGCCCAAGCATTCGACCTATCCTTACAGCGGTAAGGGTACCTCTATAGTTATCCCACTCCGCAAAAGAGGTTGAACGACAAAACTCCAGTGATTGCACCGTAAATCTGCAGAAAACCCATCCTTATCTGTTTACTCACCGCATTATTCTCAGGGACCCGACAGATAGGTCTTCGTCGGAAGATGCTTCACGCGAGGCCCGATGGAGTCATTGCGAAGGTCTTTTCTGAACTAGGAACGCGAAATAAAGATAATCGTAAAGCTGTTTGGCTTCCTGGTCGGAGAGCTTGTCCACAGTAAATCGGGGCATGGGACCGGGCGACCCATCCGGCATATGGGGGTCGCGGATGTATTTCAGAAAGTCGTTGAAGTTTTTCAGCTGCGGCGCATTTCGGAGTGGGAGATTAGGCTCGATGATGTTTTCGCCTCGCCGGTGACAGCCCGAGCAATGACTCTCAAAAATATGCCGTCCCGACTTGAACTGTTTCGGCGCCTCGGGAGAAAATCCGTGGTAAACCAACTGCCCGCCAAAAAAACCCAACCCCGTGGTGGCCAGAACGCACGCTCCATAAAGCCCCAGCATGACGAGAGAGTCGTTACGGCGGCGCCCCCAAGCCAACGTCACTAGCAGCAAAACAAAGTACAGAACTGCCAGAGCGAGCTTCATCTTGATCTCCAGGATCCAGGCGCCAGCGTAAAAACGCTGCCAATCGATGATGCCCACCGGTATCACAAGAAAAATAAAGATAAAAGCGGCCACGGTCATCAGATAGGCCACGGTTCGATAAATTTCTTGTCCCGTCACCCGCGCCCACAGCGCGAAGCCAAGTGCTCCGATGGACATGCCCGCGGGCACATGAACCAGAACCGGATGGAAGGGATGCGAGAACCCAACTAGGGCAAGTAAGTCATATAGAAAATCGCTCATTACTGCGTTGTCCTGGTCGGTTAAAGTGTTGCGACGATCTGTCCCACCGGACCAATCCAAACCAATCGGTCAGCGGTTTCCTGGTTCGTTGAAAAGCTTACCCTGTCGTGACCGGCGCATTGTATGCGGGCGTTCTAAGTCACTGAACCTCATTCGTTACCCCGATAGAACGGCTTGGCCAGCAACATCTGCACGTCCCCCAGGGCGCGCTCGGCGAAGCCCCCCTCGCAATAGGCCAGATAGAACTCCCACATCCGGATGAACGCCTCCGAATAGCCCTGCCGCCGGACTGCTTCGAGGTTCGCCAGGAACGCCTCCCGCCAACGTCGGAGGGTGAAGGCGTAGTGGGGACCGATGTCTTCCAGACCGATGAGCTTGAGGTCGGAAGCCCGCGTCGCGGATTCCAGCAGGGCAGTGACCGAGGGGATGCAGCTGCCGGGAAAGATGTAGCGCTTGATGAAGTCCACCTCGTCCCTGGCCCGCCGGAAGTGCTGGTCAGCGATGGTGATCGCCTGGATCAGGGCGAGGCCATCGGGTCTCAGCAGCGCTGCGCATTTCCCGAAATAGGCGTCGTAGTATTGATGGCCCACTGCCTCGATCATTTCGATGGAAACCAGTTTGTCGTAGGTTCCCGCCAGGTCACGGTAGTCCTCGTACAGGACCGTGATGCGATCCGTCAGTCCAGCTTCTTGCACCCGCTCCCGCGCCAGCTCGAACTGCTGGCGCGAAATGGTGGTCGTGGTCACACGGCAGCCGTAGCGGGAGGCCGCGTGCAGCGCGAAGCCGCCCCAGCCGGTGCCGATTTCCAGCACATGGTCCCGCGGCCCCAACTTGAGCTTGCGGCAGATGAGGTCCAGCTTAGCGAGGGATGCCTGGTGCAGGCTCAACTCCGGCCTTTCGAAATAGGCGCAGGAATACATCAGGGATTCATCGAGGAACAGCCGGAAGAAGTCGTTCCCCAGATCGTAATGGGCCTCGATGTTGCTCCGGCTGCCTTTGCGCGTATTGCGGTTGAAGGCATGGATGCGCTTGCGCAACGGTGCGGCAAGGAGCGACAGCCCGCCGTCCATGCCTTCCACGACGTGGCGGTTGCGGACCAGGATTCGCACCAGGGCGACGAGGTCCGTGCACCGCCAAAATCCGGCCATATAAGCCTCCGCCGCACCGAGGCTGCCGCCGAACACTACGTCGGCGTAAAAGGCCTGATCATCGATGATCAGATGGGCCGAAAGCGGGAAATCGGCAGTGCGCTGACCGAAGCGACGACTTTCGCCGTCTGTCAGCACGATTTCGCCTTCCTGCAGTTGACCCATTTGCCGGTACAAAAGTCCTCGGGCCCAGGCATTCAACCAGCGGACCTCGCCAGCGCGCGGGAAGTGTTTGTCGGGTAGGGCGATCGAATTTCTCATGGGCGTGTTTCTCTGGTTGCGGGGAAAGGGCCTGCCGCGGGATGATCGTAAAAGGGCGTGCGCTTGAGCTTGAGCAGGGCGGCCTGGAAATAGATGCCGGAAATCACCTTGAGGGTCATAAAGGGAAAGCGGAGCAGTGCCCAGGCCAGACTCGCGCCAGTGATTTCACTTCGGCGTAGATTCAGGGTGGCGTCGAAGACCTTTTCACCCGCCCGAAACAGGTTCATGTGCACAGACAAGCGCTCACTCGGGTCGCGAAAGCGCCATTCGTAGTCCAGTTCCATGGGCATGAAGGGCGAGACGTGGAAATTCTTGGCGAAACGGTAAACGTGGCGGGATCGATCGCCCTGGTCCATGGACCGGCTCAACACGTAGTTATGGCGCTCCTGCCAGGGGGTGTTGGTGATTTCCGCCACGATGGTTTCCACCCTATCGCCCGCCTCATCGAAGCAGTAATAGAAGGTGACCGGATTGAAGCAATGACCGAAGTATCGCAGGTGGGTGAGCATCCGGAGCGGCCCTCGGGGCCTCGTGCCGGTCCTCTGTTCCACCCGGTCGCGAACGCCTTGGTCCAGGGGCGTGTTCGCATCGCCCAGGTAATCGGCGCGGCGGAACCATGCCAAGGCCGGTCGACGGGCCGACCACAGCCACCGGCCGGAGAAGACGTGGTCCAGCTCGGCCAGATCCAGGTAGACCATGAACAGGCTATAGCCGAATTCATGGGGTTTCGGCGCAAAACGCCGATGCCTAACCCGCCCGACGTAAAGACAGCTCTGCATGGTTTTCACTCCGCGCGATCTGCTCCACCACTTTTAGTGCGCTGTTGACACCGTCTTCATGGAAACCGAAGCCCCAGTAGGCGCCGCAGTAAAAGGTTCGGTTTTTTCCGCTGATCTCGTCATGACGCTGCTGGCCGGCCACAGCGGTGGGGGTGTAGGCCGGATGGTGGTAAACCATGCGCCGGATGACCCGGTTCGGATCGATCGCCTCGCGGTAATTCAGGCTCACGCAGAAGGTTTCCGAGGCCGCCAGGGACTGCAGGATGTTCATGTTGTAGGTCACCGCGACGCGGTCCCGGGTATCCTGGCGAACGTGATAGTTCCAGGCCGCCCAGGCCAGCCGCTTGCGCGGAAGCACCGAAGCGTCGGTGTGCAGGATCGCCTCATTTTCCTGATAGGGAATCGCCCCGAGTATTACCCGCTCCTCCGTCGAGGCATCCCCCAGCGTTGCCAGGGCCTGATCGCTGTGGCAGGCGAACACCACGGCGTCAAATCGTTCCGGTTCTCCGCTTCGTGGTTTGACGAACACGCCCGCGGGGGATCGGGTGACCCGGTCGATGGGGGTGCCCAAACGGATACGGTCGCAAAAGTTCTGGGTCAAGGGTTCCACGTAGCTGCACGAGCCGCCGCGAACCACCCGCCACACTGGCCGCCGGTTCACGCTCAGCATGCCGTGGTTGTGGAAGAATCGGACGAAATATTTGGCGGGGAAGTCCAGCATGCCGGCGGGATGGGCGGACCAGATGGCGGCCCCCATGGGCACGATATAGTGATCCCGAAACGCCTTCGAATAGCCGTGACCGGCCAGGTACTGACCCAAGGTGAGCGCGTCATCGCCGGTTTCGATCAGGTTCGGCGCTTCCCGGTTGAAACGGAGGATGTCCCGGACCATCCCCAGGAAGGACGGACGCAGCAGGTTCTGGCGCTGGGCGAACAAACTGTTGAGGGAAGTGCCGTTGTATTCCAGCCCGGTTCGCTCGCACTTCACACTGAAGCTCATGGAGCTGGGCTGTGACTGAACGCCCAACTCGTCCAACAGGGCGATGAAGTTGGGATAGGTCCAGTCGTTGAATACGATGAAGCCGCTGTCCACCGACCAGGTCTTTCCCGCCAGCTCGATGCTGTGGGTATGGGTGTGTCCGCCCACGTAATCGTTGGCCTCGAACACGCTGAGGTCATGGGCCTTATGCAGATGATGGGCGGCGACCAGCCCGGATATGCCGCTGCCGATGATGGCGATCTTCATGGCCGCCTCCCGTTTCCAGCCAAGGGCCTGCCTTTGTCCCGCCGATCGCAGCGGCGCCAGCCCAGCACGTTCGGGGGAACCGGCTTGAGGTCCCAGATGATGCCAGCGCACTCTAGCAGCTTCAGCAGGTAATAGGTCAGATCGATTTCCCACCAGAAGAAACCCTGGCGGGCGGAGCCCGGGTAATGATGGTGGTTGTTGTGCCAGCCCTCGCCGAAGGTCAGCAGCGCCAGCACCCCGTTGTTGCGACTGTCGTCGCGGGTCGCGAAGCGGCGGCTGCCCAGGGTGTGCGCGAGGGAGTTGACCGTGAAGGTCACGTGGTAAAGCAGTACCGTTGAAATCACGAATCCCCAAACCAGTAGCTGCGGACCGTTGGTGCCCAGGGCCGGGGCGGCCCTTTCCAGTATCTCCCCAGTAAGGAACAAGCTGCAGGCGAGCAGTACGGGCACGAGAACGTCCCAGCGATCGAGAAATCGCAGTTCGGGAAACCGCGCCCAATCCCGGACGCATTCGCTGCGGGTGCGGAAGTTGGCCCGGGAGAGGAACCATCCCAGGTGGCTCCAGAGCAGACCGTGGCGACTGGGCGAGTGGGCGTCCTGCTCGTCGTCGGCATGGGCGTGATGATGGCGATGCTGGGATGCCCACCATAGCGGCCCACGCTGCACCGCCGAAGCCCCCAACAAGGCGAACACGAATTGCGCCGGCCGCGATGTACGAAATGCCCGGTGGGAGAAATAGCGGTGGTAGAAACCGGTGATCGCAAACATGCGGATCGCGTAAAGCCCGAGGGCGATCCAAACGGCCGTTGGGCTCGAGCCGACCCAGAGCACCGCTAGACAGGCCAGATGGAGTCCGACGAAAGGCAGCGTGCGCAGCCAGTCGATTCGATTCGCATCATCTCCGGTCGCATCTCCGCCGGCCTCGCAATCGATCCAGCGCCACAGCGCCGAATACCGGTTGCGGGCGTGACGCTTGGTGGATGCGGATAGGGGTGATGACGGCTGAGTTACCATCTTTGTGGCACCTTTTGCAGTCGGGTGACGTCGTAACCCTGGGTAACCAGGAATTCGACGATCTTTTGGTAATCGGCGTCGGGAATCTGCGGCGTTCTGGCCATGATCCACACATAGTCGCGCGCTTCCCGCCCTATGACGGTCTGGGTGTAGTCCTCATTGAGGTAGGCGATGCGGAAATCGGCCTTGATGGGCCAGATGAATTGCATGCCCCAGACGGCATTGGAGTTGCGGTCGAAAACGAAACCGGTGGGTTGGTGACGTTTGAGGGGGCCGTTGAAATCCCCCGCGCGAAAGGTGAACGTGGTGGCGATCGTGCCATCCGGTTGCAGGCGATAGGACTCCACCGCGTTGTGGGCACCCTTCTCGATAAAGGTGGGGATGTTGGCGATCACGTACCAATCGCCCATGAACCGCTCCAGATCCACCTGCGCGACGGTTTTCAGAGGCGCTTTGGGTGGCGTGCCGCAACCGGCTAGGATCGCGAAACAACCCAGGATCGATGCGCGAACCGTTTTCATGTAAGAGTCCATGACTTCACCTTGCTTCATTCGATGCGATAGCGCAGGCGTCGCCCGCCCTCCAGGGTGGAGTCCAGCGCCAGCCAGCGCCGATCCTCGACGCCATACCAAAGGTCGATCTGGAATTTGCCGGCATCCAGCCGGTAGCGCCGGACGCTCAGTCGTCGTCCCTGCACCGGGATTTGTTCGTCCCCCTTCGCATCGATGCGCACCTCCGTGTACTCGCCGGTCTGCGGATTCAGCAGCCGCGTCTGGGCGAGCAGGTCCGGATTCCAGTAGGCGAAGGTCATGATGCATCCGGGCAATTCGGTGCGTATCCCGTTGGTGTTCAGGCGGAACCCCTGACCGTCCAACGCGCCCTCGACTCGGGTCAGCTCGCCGTTATCGTCCGTCGTAGCGCGAATGCCAGCCAGACAATTTCCCCGCCAGGATTCCCTGGCTTTATGAACGTACGTGTAAGCGTTGATCATCAGGAATTTCACATCGAACCGCGCCTCGCTCCGCAGCTCACGCGTCGACGACTGTTCGGTGAGGGTAAAGCGGTGCGAGCCGACTGGTGTGTCGTTCAGATACACCTTGAAGTCCCAGACATCGACCCGGGGGGCCGGGAAAGCAGAGTCCGTAAGCAGCAGTCCCAGGAGCAGGATGGTTTTGCGGTTCATAAAGCAGCCTCTCCGGTATCGATTCCCGATTTTGGGGGTAAAGGAAAAAAAGCGCTGGTGCGGGCCTGATAGTCCCGGTAGCCCGGCCGGCGCGTACGGATGTCCTTTTCCAACAGCGGAACGCCGGAAACCTTGAGCAACAGGAACGAGATCAGGGCCGGCGAGACGATGATCCAGATGGGGGAGCCGGCGGACAGGGCGATCAAATAGAAGCCCCACCAAAGGCAGAATTCGCCGAAATAGTTCGGGTGGCGCGAATATCGCCACAGCCCTCGATCCATCACACGGCCGCGGTTTTCCGGGCGGGATTTGAAGCGAGCCATTTGCCAGTCGGCGACCGTCTCGAAGCCCAAACCGAACAGGAACACCGCAATGCCGAGGAAATCCAGAGCGCCCAGCGCTGTACCGGATTTCAGAGCCGGCAGTATCGGCAGGGAAATCACCCAGGCCAGCAGGGCCTGAAAGAGGAAAATGATGCCCAGGCTTTTGAAGGTGAAGCCGGGCTCGTGGCTGCGGCGGATTTCCTGGTAGCGGCGGTCCTCCGGCAGGCCCCAGTTGCGCCAAGTGAGATATCCGCAAAGCCGGATCGCCCACAGTCCCACCAGGCTGAAGACCCAGGCCGAGCGGGGCCCGTTCGGGGGTGCGTAGAATCCGTAGGTCAATGCCGCTGCCGCGAAGAACAGCGACCAGACACTGTCGACGATGCTGACGTCCCGTTTCACCAGGCTCGCCAACCAGGTGACTAATCCCATGATGAGCAGGACACAGAGCCCTTGCAGTGCAATCATCCAGTCGAACATTCTCCGATCCCCAGCTTTCAAGTCCGGTCCGGTGAAGCAGGGCCGGAGATGCCGTCGAAACGCGTTGCCAAGCGCATCAGCATCGGCAGCACGGCCATCCAGCCACCGCCGAGTGCGGCGAGCGCCCGGACGGGATTCACCAGTTCCAGCGCGCCCAGGCGATCGCCCGCCCACCAGGCTAAAGGACCACCGATCAACCCGAAGATCGCGGCCAGCAACACGCGTCCCTTCAACCAGCGGAAAGACGAATTGAAGGTCGTTGCGAAGGACATCCAAAGCGCGATGATCCAGTGGGGCGCCAACCAGGGCAGCAGCATTCCGGATGGGTAATGGATGAGCCCCAGACCCACCAGCAGACTGTCCCAGGTGCCGCCGATCAGCCCGGTCAGGAGAATGAGCCGCAGCTCAGCGCGCGGGCGGTTTGCATGGGCGAGATGCCAAAGGATCACGCCGCCGGCCGTTGTCGTACCCAGGCCGGGCAGACCCGCCGCGGCTCCAAGAACGCAGGCCAACCAAGCGATCTGATAAAGGACGAAGTTGGCGACGATCCGCGGTTCGAAAAGGCCCAACGAGCCGCTTTTCACGCAGGCTTGACTGTTCATAACGCACTCCGATGCTCTGGGCCTTCGGCCTGGCGTTCGAAGAGATAATGACCAACCAGCCATTCCTCGCCGTCGTGGTATCCGAACAACTCAGCGCAGGCCATGAAGAAGATCCGCCAACGCATCCACCACACGGGCGCCCACTCGGCGCCATAGGTTTGCGACAGGATCGGCCATATCTGGGCCTTGTGACGATCCATGTTGGCAACCCAGGCGTTGGCGGTACGCTCGTAATGCTTGCCATTCCAGCCCCAGCGGCGGATCAACCGAAGACGGTCCTCGAAGTGCAGAGGCAGGTCGTAGCTGGGCATCATGCCGCCGGAGAAGAAATATCGGCTCATCCAGTCGCTTTCATCCTCCACAACGAACTCGTAGGGAAGTGAGCGATGACAGAAGATGTGCAGGAAGAAGCGTCCGTCCGGGTGCAACCAGCCGGCAACGCGGCCGAAGAGTTCCTGCCAGTTGCGCATGTGTTCGAACATTTCCACCGACACGATCCGATCGAAGCGTTCACCCGGGCTGAAGTCGTTCATGTCGCAGGTGATCACGTCGATGTTGGTGAACCCTGCCCGGGCGGCGCGCGCCAGGATATCAGCCTTTTGGGAATGGGAGTTGGATACGGCGGTGATGCGGCTGGCCGGATAGTGCTGCGCCATCCACAAGCTCAGGGAACCCCATCCGCAACCCAGTTCAAGAATCGTCTGTCCGTCTGACAACTCGGCCCGCGAGCAGGTCTCCGTGAGGGCTTGGAACTCCGCCTCGTCCAGGTCTTCGACACCGTCGGGCCAGTAACAACTGCTGTACTTGCGCCGGGTACCGAGCACAAATGCGAAAAAGGCTGACGGTAATTCGTAGTGTTGTTCGTTGGCTTTTTCCGGGAGCGGCGCAACGGGTGCCGACGCCATGCGGTCGAGGAAACGCGAGAGGTAGTTTTCGTAGTCCCTGGCGTCATTCAGGGGCAAGGTCGACAGCCGCTGTTTCAACAGGCTGCGTATGCCGCGGCGGATCAATGCGTCCGACACCATGCCGCGTTCGATCAACTTGATCAGTGTACGGGTGGCCCATAACATTCTTTTTTCTCGCTTTGTTTCAAGGACTTAACACTTCAGCCAGACGCTTAAATGCCAGGGTGAAATCGCAGCCCAGCGGGTGCGCGCCGGTTTCGCCAATCACCTTGCGGTGGGTCAGAGACAGTGGCCCTCCCACGAAAACAGGAACCTTCACTGTCGCCACCAGCCTTTTGAGTTCCCCCACCCAAAGGGCGTCGCCCGGGTCCATGAAGCCCGAAAGCGCAATGGCATCCACCCGAATCCGTCGAACGGCGCTTGCCAAGCCATCGAGGGGCATGTCCGCTCCGAGGAGGATCACCCGGTAGCCCCGGTCGTTGGCGGCCAGAGCGAACAGCAACAAGCCGAGTTCGTGCTGCTCTCCGGGCAGGCAGGCGCAAACCAGTCCTGGCCCGGCATCCGGTGGCCTGCGGTGGTGAAAGCGGGCGCCCAGCTTGTTCCGCAGGTAAACCGAAAAGAAGTGCTCCTCGGCCACGCCGCAGTCGGAGCTCAGCCAGCGCATTCCCAAATCTCGCAATAGCGGCAGCAGCAGGCGCTCCGTGACCCGTTCTATCGGATGCAGGGAAAGCGCTTCCTGGTAGGCCGATTCCAGCCCCCGCTCGTCGAACTCGGTGACCGCGTCCCACATGCGGTTCCTAAGGGTCAACCAGGGACCGGCCCCGCCGCCAGCCTCATGCTCTTGGTCGGATCCCTGCACCACCCTGGCGACCTGACCAATGGCCATTCCCGAATCCAACAGGGCCAATATCCGTCGGATCCGCTCAATGTGGTGGGGCGTGTAGACACGCCGCCCACTGGGTGTCCGCGCCGGCTTGACCAGCCCGTAACGACGCTCCCAGGCCCTTAATGTGAACGCGTTGACGCCCGTCAATGCGCTCACGGTACGAATAGGCACGCCGCCGTCTTCGTGGACTACAGCCGCCTCCCGGGAATCATCCAAGTTGGCTTCGGTCATAAGATGAACAAATCATGTGCAAAAACTGAGGGCGACATTACCTGAATTCTCAGACATTTCATAAACAGGCCAAGTTCCCTAACAAAACCGATTTTAAATAATTTTACAAAACTTGTGCAATGGCGACTTGATACCCAAGGGCTCCCCGCGCTGCAGGAGGAGGAGACGGCCTTTCTATGGCGCCGTCCGAGCCACGGCAATTCTTGAGGGATTCAAAGCTCAGCGATTGGCCGGTCACGAGGGCATGTTTTTCCAGCCCGCCTCGGGACCAGTCTCATACAGGAATCACCGGGTCGAGCCGGATGTTCGTGATTGCTGTGCCCGGCTGGACAATAGCTCCAGAGTGCGCCTCAGCGCCGGGCAAGAAAATGACCAATAAATGGGGCACGAAACCGGCCCAATCCAGGGAATGCCAAAACACAAGGAAGATGGGGAATTTTCCTGGCGCCCACCAGATTAACTCGCTACCATCATGCGCACTTCCTGGTCAGTATCGGTATGCCCGGAAGTGCTTGCTTGTCCCGAAAGTAAAGCCGCGCAAGCGATCCTCGCCCTTATGGGAGGGGGGACAAGACTTTATCGTTTCAAGACGCTCAATATCTCCCGTATGGGTGCGGGAAGATCGACGCAGGTAGATCAACGCATGAAGCGCATCATGTATGTCAGCACAGTCACTCGCCAGCTTTCGGGCGCTGAAGTGGACGAAATCGGCCGTATCTCCAGCCGGAACAATTTGAAGGTCGGCATCACGGGTATTTTGTTTTCCGCCCATGAGTTTTTCTTCCAGATTCTCGAAGGCGACGAGGATGCGGTCGACCGGACGCTTGTGCGCATCCGCAACGACCCACGCCACCGCGATCTGTTGATTCTGAAGGCCGAGCACGACATTTCCGAGCGACTGTTCGCCAAGTGGTCCATGAGGACGATCTGCCTGAACCGCACCAATGACCTCATTCTTCAGGCCCTGCGGATCATGCTGGAAAATATCACCGAATCCCACCGCATCATCGAGCGCTACACACAGCCCGCCGTTTTGAAATTTCTCACGGAAGGCATCAATCCCCTGAGCGTGCCGGTCAAAAAAACCGAGCACATTATTCTGTTCGGCGACATCGTCGCGTTCTCCTACCTTTCCGAGAGGTTCCCTGTGGAGGAGGTTGCCGATCTCGTCAGCCAATTTCTGAAAGTGTGCTCCTCCCGCGTCGTCGAGAGTGGCGGCCAAGTCAACAAATACGTGGGCGATTGCGTGATGGCCTACTTCCCGCCCGATGAGGCCGATGGCGCAATCACGGCCTGCCTGAACACGCTCAAGGACATTCAGCAACTGCGATCCGGCGCCGGCGAAAGTGGCCTGATGCGGTTCCTTTACTGCGGATTTGGCCTGACCAAGGGGCCGGTCATCGAGGGTAACATCGGCTCACCCATCAAGATGGATTACACCGTGCTTGGCGATACGGTAAATCTGGCCGCGCGCCTGGAAGGTCTGACCCGTAATATCGGCAAAGCCATCGCTGTGACCAAGTCGGTGCGGGACGCCTGTACCCAGCCTTGGAATTTCGTGGCGATGGGCGACTTCGAGCTCAAGGGCCAGAGCCGGTCCCTGCCGATCTATTCACTTGACGATCCCGTGGTGGCTGACATCCGGACGCAGGAGATGCTTGTGGGCGATATGCAAGAAGTGAACTTAAAGATCGATTCCGGCGCAGCAACTCCTTTTTCCTCTCAATCGTAAAGATCATTGTCGGGCGAGTACGGCGCCGGCTGATATGGGTGCGGAGGGTTTCGTGAAAATCATTTTTCGCGTGGTGGCAGTTCGGTAGGACTTGTCCTGGTCCTCGTTGCAGCCGCCGCGGACATCGAACTCGACGCTCGGGT
>Ga0335084_10005097_pt1 | contig 12956 bp, 10 predicted proteins | sample Lox_Sample_44_FD_206721 | JGI IMG/M metagenome (GOLD analysis project Ga0335084, IMG submission 206721) | Soil microbial communities from Loxahatchee National Wildlife Refuge, Florida, United States - Lox_Sample_4.4 | ecosystem: Environmental > Terrestrial > Soil > Wetlands | place: USA... | reverse complement strand
TTCTCCGGAAATAGTTCCTAACCGATGGCCGCGTCATATAAAACAGCAACGCACCTGCAAATACGAATCCTACGGCGCCCCTCCACCTTTCGCCGGATGCCAGTTGTCCAAGATCGCTCATGGCGTTGATGGCGATGACAGTTACTCCCAGCCCCCATCCCCAGAGGCGACGGCGGAACCATCCGGCGGCAGCGCAAGCTAACGCTAACGATAGAAATATGAACAACCCTCCCGCTCTGGCGCCTATGGAAGTGAGTGCTCCATGGCCTCGCTTATTTAATGCCCAAAGGCTATCGAGCATAGTGCCCGGGTAGAGGAGAGTAATCGCGGCGTATGCCGCCATCGTCGCGCCGAAGACGAAGAATGCACCGAATGCGATGAAACCTCTCGGTCGCCTCTGGTCCGTAGTTTCCATCGTCCGCCCGTTGCACCCTGAATCGTTGGCCTGTACCATGGCATCTTTCCTATATGGCACAGATTCAGATCCCAAGTCCGCTCCGTCAATACGCTGGGAAGCAGGCCAGCGTACAGGTAGCTGCGGCCTCGGTTGGCGAGGCCCTCATGAGTCTGATAACGCAGCATCCCGACCTCAAACGCCACCTTTACACAGAAGAGGGTAAGCTGCGTGCTTTCGTCAATGTATACGTCAACGACGAGGACATGCGCTATCTCGAGAAGGAAGCCACCGCGCTGAAGGACGGTGATACCATTTCCATAGTGCCGTCAATAGCGGGCGGAACAAGCAATTGCTGACTCTTGATTTTCGATTGTTGATTTATTAATCCCCTCTTTGGATTCTGGGCCGTGATCCCTCAGGTGTTCCGGTAAATCAACAATCAAGAATCAATCATTCAGGAAGATGCAGAACCTATGGCTACGCTGATCGAAGTCAAGCCCGAAGCGGTACTAAGCAACGACGAGATTTTGCGCTACTCGCGCCACCTCATCATGCCCGAGGTGGGCATGGAGGGACAGCAGAAACTCAAGGCGGCGCGCGTGCTCTGTGTCGGGACCGGTGGACTCGGTTCCCCGCTGACGCTTTATCTCACAGCAGCGGGTGTGGGCACGCTCGGTATTGTGGATTTTGACGTTGTCGACTACACCAATCTACAGCGCCAGATCATCCACACAACCGACGACGTTGGGCGAAAGAAGCTCGATTCTGCAGCCGACAAGTTGAAAGCGATCAATCCGTATTTGAATCTTCGGACTTTCGACACAAAACTCACGAGTGCGAACGCGATGGAGTTGTTTCGAGACTTCGATATCATCGCCGACGGAACCGATAACTTCCCGACACGGTATCTGGTGAATGACGCGTGTGTACTGACCGGAAAGCCCAATGTCTACGGCTCGATTTTTCGTTTCGAAGGCCAGGCGAGTGTCTTCGCAACCAAAGAAGGCCCTTGCTATCGCTGCCTCTATCCCGAGCCGCCACCACCTGGACTGGTTCCGTCGTGCGCCGAAGGCGGCGTACTTGGTATTCTTCCCGGGCTAGTCGGAGTAATCCAAGCCACAGAAACGATTAAGTTGATCCTTGGCCAGGGAGACCCTCTGATCGGCCGGCTCTTGCTGGTGGACGCACTCGGCATGAAGTTCCGTGAACTCAGGCTGCGCAAGAATCCGGACTGCCCGGCCTGCGGCAAGAATCCGACGGTCAAGGAACTGATCGACTATAACGAGTTTTGCGGTATTCGCGGCGAGGAAAGCACGACTGCCAACGATATCCCGGCAATTACGGTTGAGGACTTAAAGAGGAAGCTAGACGCCAAAGACGATATCTTCATCCTCGATGTCCGCGAACCGCACGAATACCAGATCTGCCACCTGAACGGATATCTCATTCCCGTAGGCGATCTGCCGAAGCGTGTAAACGAACTCGACTCGAGCCGCGAGATCGTCGCACACTGTCGCTCGGGCGTCCGCAGCGCGAAAGCCGTGAATTTCCTGCGCCGGGCGGGATTTCAGAAGGTTTATAACCTGACCGGCGGGATTTTGGCATGGGCGGACCGAATCGATCCGAAGATGCCAAAGTACTAACAGGCAGTTGCTCGCTCGCTGCTTGTAAGTTTCAACCGGCAAAGCATGAAAGCTGTGCTTTGTCGTTCTTTATGAGTGCGCCTCTCTGATCTGCAGTTGTAGACGCGAATGACTCACGCTAGTGCTAATTTACGTTACGCTCACCAGTGATCTTTGTCCTTTTTAACCTGTCAAGAATCCTGCATACTCTCCCTCTTCTGTAATAGGAGAGGACTATGAACGCGCGCCCTCGTAGTACGCTTGTCCGTTGGATCGTTTTTCTCATGCAACGCCTTTGCTGTTCGCAAATGGTAGTCCTACGCCTGGTCCAAATTCAGACCCCATCTACGACGTTTTGGCCGCGAACTGAAAAACAAGAGAGGAGCCGACTGGCTCCTCCTGCTTGCCTCAATCTCCGATGCCAAAATTCTTTCTTATTTTTGGTTGGAACTGGCAGAGCCACCACCAAGCTGCGCCTTCTCCGCACCGTTGCCGATGTGGAGCGCATACTTCTTGCCGGCGAAGCGAACCTCGGTTACGGATGCGTTTCCATCACTATGATCCACGACCGCAGAATCGTAGCTTGCGGCTTGGGTCCGTTCTACGACTTTTGCCGGCGTTTTCGCCACGACTTTCTTCCCCTGCATGAAGCTCAACTCAACATCCGAGCCGGTCCCGTCCCAGCGCAGTTGATACTGACCTGCCGGAATCTTCTGACCATTGACCAGCGCTTCTTCCTGCAAGTCAAGTGAACCCTTGTTGCTCGCGAATGCGCTCGATGCGAGCAGTACCGCCAGCCCGAGCACCATACTCTTAGACAGATGGTTCCACTTCATGTTGACCCCTTCCATCCGGCATCTGGCCGGTTCCCATGGGCGGCTGGTTAAGCTCAGGCAACACAGGGCTTGTTTTTTTGAAGCAAAGTCATACAATGCGGCCTGTCAGGGCGACGCAAAAGACCGAGCCGCATAGCTCGAATCCTTTGCCTGGACTTTGGCTCGCCAGGGCCGCCAAACCATGCGCGTGCCAGTCCCGTCGCCCTGCTTGATTCTTGGAGGAAAGGACGCGAAATCTGATTTTGCTTCCTTGCCTCGCCCGGTTCGCTTCTCAGGTACGATTCGCTCGCTGAGGAAGTTCCCCCGATTCTTTTTTAGCGCCAACATGGTCTTGGACGCGCTGCCTCGTGCGGTGTGAGCAAAGCTGACTTCACATCGGGTGCGCAACACACACATTGTGTTTTGTCAGTAGTGGAAGATCAGTCAAGGTTACTCCTGACCTCTGAGGGAAGAGGCCATGAAGGAGGGCAACAGTGACCGGAATTAGACAAGACTTTTCAGTCGATCTTTAGCACAATCTTTCCGTAGTTTCTTCCTTCGTGGAGCAGGCTGTATGCATCGCGCGCCTGGGCAAGAGGAAATATTCTTCCGATCACGGGATTCACCTTACCCGCGGCCAACCACTCGGAAAGATGCTTCCACGCGGATTCCATCACCGCGCGATTTTGGCTTAAGTACGTCAGCCACAGGCCATGAACACTGGCGCCTTTGGCGTAGAGCAACCGCGTGTCGAGTTGGGGTGCCTCGCCTGTCGCCGAGCCGTACACGACCACCCGACCGAACTGACCAAGACACCGCACACTCTTTGCGACGTGCTGGCCGCCCAGCATTTCAAATACTGCGTCGACGCCCTCGCCCTTCGTCAAGTCCTTGATCGCATCCTGGTAGTCCTGGCGTTTGTAATTGATCCCATGCTGCAGACCGAGTCCACGCGCGCGATCGAGCTTCTCGTCCGAAGACGAAGTGCCGTACATTTCAATGCCAAGAATCTTGCCAATTTGAACGGCGGCGGTGCCGACTCCGCCCGCAACCGCGTGAATAAGCACGCGTGTTCCCGTAGGTTTTTCGATCAGCCCTGCTTTCCAGTAAGCAAAGTACGCGGTGAAGAAGTTCACAGGGAAAGCCGATGCTTGTTCTGCTGTCCATCCATCAGGAACCGGCCACAGCAATGCTGAAAAGGCCGCAGTCTTCTCAGCAAACGCCGCCCATTGCGTGTAACCCATGACGCGCTGGGCGGTGCCCACTTCAATGCCGGCAAACTCGCGACCGGCAACCAAGGGCGGCTTGGGAGTGCCGGAATACCCACCTCGGGCGGTAAGTAGGTCGGCGAAATTCAGTCCGGCTGCTTCTACCTTCACCAAAACTTGCTCCGATCCGGGCTGCGGATCGGGAACGTCTTGAATTTCCAGAACCTCGGGTCCACCGAAACGTGTGATGACGAGTGCCTTCATAGCGTCAGTGTAGCAGCGGGAAGCCCGTCGTTCGTCGTTGGTCGTTCATCCTAGCGAACACTTGGAACACGTCATCACAAGTTGCCGTAGCTGCGCCATTCCCAGCGTTGGTGCATTTGTGCGCTATACGGCATCTATAATTGAGTTTAAGTTCCCGATCTCGATGGCCTGTTCATAGTGTGGGGCCTCCGATGGGCAATTAGCACTTGGCATTTAGCTTAGCCTTCCCTCAAAAACCAGGTAAAGCTAGTTGCCAAGTGCCAACTGTTAAATGCCTCTTCTCGACAAATTCGGACGCGACATTCACGATCTGCGAATATCCATCACCGATCGCTGCAACTACAGGTGTGTCTATTGTCGAACGGGCACGAACGGTGCGGCGTACGCCGAACTGCCCTTCGCCGATTATCTACGCATCACCCGCATCCTGGTCAGCCTCGGCATCACCAAGGTCCGGCTCACCGGCGGAGAGCCGCTCCTGCGAAAAGGAATCGTGGACTTCGTTCGCGAACTGGAGAAGCTGAAAACCGTAGCCGGAGAGAAACTCGACATCGCGCTGACTACCAACGGTCACCTGCTCGCCGAAGTCGCGCAACCGCTCAAGGACGCCGGACTGAATCGCGTGACCGTCAGCATGGATGCAGTCGACCCTGACCGCTTCGCTCGCATTACGCGCGTGGCAAACGGTTTTGACAATGTACTCGCAGGAGTTCGAGCCGCGCGGCGTGCCGGTCTCGATCCAGTTAAGGTGAACTGCGTCTTGCTGCGCGGTTTCAACGAAGATCAGATCATCCCCTTCGGAATGTTCGCGCGCGAAGAAGGCGTGGTTGTGCGGTTTATCGAATTCATGCCGCTCGAAGAAGACCGCGTTTGGAGCCCGGAGATCGTCGTCACGCTCGACCAGATTGTCACACGCATGTCGGAGTACCTGCCTCTGGTCGAGATTTCGCATCAGAGGAGTGAAACAGCGCGCCGGTATGTATTCGAAGATGGAGTCGGCGAGATCGGCATTATCGCTCCTGTTTCGCATCCCTTTTGCGGGCATTGCAGTCGCATCCGCATCACTTCCGACGGCAAGCTTCGCACATGCCTGTTTTCGGTCTGGGATCACGATCTCGATGAACTGATGCGCCGCGGTGCAAGCGACGACAAGCTGGCAGAGTTCATCTTGCAGGTTGTAGAGAAGAAGGAGGAGCGCCACCACATCGGCGAACCGGGGTTTGTGCCGGCGTCACGCACGATGGTGCATATTGGCGGGTGAGGTTTCAGCTTTCGCTCTCAGCTGCGGGAGTACGAATGATTCGATTCTTGAGCGTATTGGTTTTTTTCATCTTCCCTTTTGCTGTCGTCGCATTTTTCGGTCTCTTCACAAACGCCGAGGCTCGCGAGAATTCTTTTCTCGGTTTTGATCGTAATGAATACCCCGGCGATGCAAGCCTTAAGGAGCTTCGAAAGACCTTCTCCTACACCGGATACTGGCTCAACCTTCCGCCTGGGGCTACGACCAACACCTGGACTGGAAAACGCGAAACTATCGAAGCAGCGGGATTCGGATTTCTGGTGCTGTTCAACGGACGCATGTATGCGGAACTGCACAATGTGGATCGTGCAAGAAAGCTGGGGAATTCCGATGCCCACACAGCGGCCGAATCCGCCACGAGGGAAGGCTTTCCTTCGCACACGGTGATTTTTCTAGACCAGGAACAGGGCGGTCGCTTGCTTCCAGAGCAGAAGGCATATCTGTTCGCCTGGATCGATGGAGTGGTGAAGGAAGGTTTTCGTGTGGGCGTGTATTGCTCCGGAATCACTGCGAAGGAGAAAGGAGACGGCAGTGTCATCACGGCTGAGGACATCCGGCAGAATGCCGCCGGCCGAAAGATCGTCTATTGGGTGACAAACGATGCGTGTCCGCCGTCACCCGGATGCACGGTCACGGGACACCTCCCGTCACCGAGGGAAAGTGGCATCGACTTTGCTGATATCTGGCAGTTTGCTCAATCGCCGCGGCGGAAAGATGTCGCTGCGGCATGTGGAGGCTATAGTCCCGATGGAAATTGTTATACGCAGCAATCGGCCGCGCGGGTTCACCTCCATCTTGACCTGAACACGTCGACGTCTGCCGACCCATCCCACGGCCGGACGCATTGAGCCCACGGACGGCCGAATCGTAGATCTTTTTGAGAACTGGGAACTGAGACCTGAGAACTCAGTAGAATGCGTCGTACTTTGTAACTTCGTAGGTCCCGTCTTTATTTTCCAGCGTCACCGAGAAGAGGTCTTTATAAGTGGCGTCCTGGGCAGGGCTCGAATAGCGTTCACCCTTATAGTGCAGGATAATCAGCGGCGGGGCATCTTCCCACTCGACCATGTTCCATCCGATCAGAGGGTGCTGCGCTTCGGAATCGCAGATAAAATCAGCCCGCTTCTTGCGGTAATCCTTCTTTTTCTCCCAGCTTGCCAACACCGTACGGCAGTTGCCGGCGCGCATTTCACGGATGAAGTTGTTGGCCGTCTTTTCGATCGTGCGGTCGCGCAGCGGATTCATGGTGAGGCTCAGAGGCATCCCGGTGAGCGGATCGCGCTGCTCAGAACGTGCGAGTACGGGAGGCTGACTGTTAAGCCACATAAGAAAGCCGAGAAAGATCAGCAACAAAAGCCCACCGGCACCGAGCGCGATGCCGAGTTGGGTCCGGTTCACCTGCATAGCTAGAAGTTTGGGTGAAACGAAGTCGCACGGCAAGGTTACCGAAGAAACCAAGCCACAATGGCGCAATACCACATCGCTTGCCTAGGCGTCCTGGGCGCGTATCCCGCGCGAATGGGCTCGAGAAGGGAGAGACGAAGCGGCGCTTGGTTTGTCTTTTACCTATCGCAAGCGTATATTTGAGGTCAGAAACTGTTGTGTCGTAGTTCTGCGGAATGTCGAAGCACACCAGTGGGCGAAAGCCCACTTTTTAGTTTGAGCGGAAATTGCCGCAGAAGATTTTTGTAACTTGCTGAAAACATGGCGTTTGATGAGGCTAAGGTCCGGAGTATTGCGGAGCGCGTAGCGACTTCAAGCGGACTGGAAGTCGTGGATGTCGAGCTTCGTGGATCCGGCAAGCACCGCATGCTGCGGGTGTTCATAGATCGCCCCGGCGCGGCGCTGACTTCGCAACATCCGGATGGAGTAACGCACGGAGATTGTTCGGCATTCAGCAGGGAGTTCGGCACCATCCTCGACGTTGAGGATGTAATGGGTGGTGGATCGTATGTGCTGGAAGTTTCTTCTCCAGGGCTCGATCGCAAACTCACCAGGGCGGCCGACTTCCAGCGTTTTCGCGGACATCGCATGAAATTGATGACGCGGCAGCCAGTAAACAACAATCGTCATTTCGAGGGAAGCCTCGAAAGCTTTGATGGCTGCAGGCTGGTGCTCGACTTGAGCGCGCCACGACGCAAGCTCAGCGCAAAGCCTGGAGGAGATCGAAAGGTAGAAATCGAGTTGGCCAACGTCGAGAAGGCCAATCTGATTCCTGAAATCTAGGTGTCAGGTGTTAGGTGTCAGTCTCCAATGCCCAGCTTTTTCTGAGACCTGACACCTGAGACCTGAGACCTGGATATGGCAAGCGAGCTTTACAACATCATCGACGCGGTGAGCCGGGAAAAAGGCATCGATCCGCAAATTGTCATTAGTGCGGTCGAAGACGCCATCGTGGTCGCCACGCGCAAGTATTACAAGACACAGGAGAACCTGCGCGCTGTCCTGGACAAGGACTCGGGCAAGATCAACGCCTATGCCGTGAAGGCAATCGTCGAAACACCGGAACAGGTAGAAGACGCATCACTGCAGGTTACGGTGGAACAGGCACGGCGAGTTGACCCAAATGCTGAAGTCGGCGGTGAGTTGCTCATCCCCAAAGCTACGGAAGGGATTCTCGGGCGCATCGCCGCCCAGCTTGCCAAGCAGGTGATTTTTCAAAAAGTCCGCGAGGCGGAACGCGACACCGTCTACAAAGAGTACATCGGACGGGTCGGCGAGATCGTCAACGCAACCATCAAGCGCATCGAAGGGCCCGATGTGATTGTCGACATCGGCAAAGCCGAAGCACGCATGGGACGCAAGGAGCAATCGCGGCTGGAGTCGTTCGCGGTCGGCGAACGGGTGCGCGCGGTCATTTTGCGCGTGGAGAAGGCTTCGAAGGGCCCGGGAGTTGTGGTCTCTCGCGCCGCGCCGGAACTCGTTCAACACTTATTCCAGACGGAAGTCCCGGAAATCTACGACGGCACCGTGGTTATCCGCGCCATTGCCCGTGAAGCAGGGGAGCGCACCAAGATCGCCGTGATGTCGAAGGATAAGGATGTGGACGCAGTGGGCGCGTGCGTGGGAATGAAGGGCATGCGGGTACAGTCCATTATTCGAGAGTTGCGTGGCGAGAAGATCGACATCATCGAATACCACGAAGACCCGGTGACATTTGCCGAGAAAGCACTGCAACCGGCGAAAGTCAGCCGCGTGACCGTGATCGACGCGACCGAGAAACAGTTGGAAGTCGTGGTCGACGACACCCAGCTTTCCCTGGCCATCGGGAAAAAAGGGCAGAACGTTCGCCTGGCGGCGAAGTTGCTGGGCTGGAAGATCGACATCAAGAGCGAGGAAGAAAAGCGTCAGGAAGTCGAGCAACAGATGTCCGCGCTGACCACGCAGACGGCAACGCCACTGGAGAGTGTGCCGGGACTGGGCGAGGGCGTGATCGAAAAACTCACTGCAGCAGGTGTGACCACGGTTGAGGCGTTGGCGGATATGACGCCGGAACAACTGGAAGTGATCGACGGCATCGGCCCCAAGACAGTGGAAAAAATCAGTATTGCGGTCAATAATTACTTCGCCAGTCTGGAAGGCGGGGAGACAGTCGCGGCGGAGGAATCCGTTGCCCCCGAAGAACCGCTGGTCGAGGAAGTCCCATCCGAAGGGTCTGGGGAACTGTCTGCAGAAGGGGATTCCGGAGGAAATACAGAACCGGCGGCTGAGGCTGACGGCGACGGAACGCCTGAGCCGGAATCGGGTGTTGAACCTGCCGCAACCGAGACGGAAGAAGAAAAGCAGAGCTGAGCCTGCACTAAAGGAATCACGCTGAGTCCGTGAGGTCAGAAATGCGAACTTAGGCAATAGACGAAGGGAACGAGAGAGCGAATGGTGAAGATTCGAATCAACGATCTGGCCCGGGAATTGGAAGTTAAGAGCAAAGCCATTCTTGACGCTCTTTCCCTGGTAGGCATAACTGAAAAGAAGACCCATTCGAGTTCTCTGGAAGATCACGAAGCCGAACTGGTGCGCAAGCATTTCCGGGCTCATGCCGAAGAGTCGGCTCCCGCCAGAACCTCCCGGCACGTGCGCGGCGAAGACGAAATCAAGACGAAGATCGATCTGTCACATATCTCGCGCCCTGGGGACGTCCTCCGCGCCATACAGCAAAAAGAAGCGATAGCCCATCCTCCCTCGCATCTGGAACCGAAGCCCGCCGCTCCGCCGCCGATCGTCAGCAAACCTGCCGCCGCAGCTGTGCCGGTTGCACCCAAGGTTCCGCCTGCTGTCGTGCCACCGAAACCGGCTCCTGAGGCGCCAGCGCCGAGATTGGTTACGCCGGAGACAGTGGCAGCGTCGCGTCCGCCGGCTGCGGTGGTCATTCCGCCGAAACCGCCTGTCGCCGCTCCGCCGCCCGCGGTGGTGGTGACGCCACCAGCGGCGGTAGTGCCTTCGCGCCCCGCACCTCCAATTCCTTCGCCCACAATAAGCGCGGCCGAGTCGACGAGCGCTCCGCCCCCGATGCAGGCGGCAACGACGAAACCGATAGTTCCTCCGGTGAGCGCACCGAAGCCGCGCGTCATCATGCCGCAGACCGGGCCGCGACCGGTTTATAAGGCGCCGATCGTAGCACCTGGGGCAACGGCCCGAGTCGCGCCCGGACGTCCCGAACCTGGTAAACCGATCTTTCAACGGCCACGGCCGCAAGCGCCGGGGACTGCCAGGCCGCCCATGCGTCCAGGAGAGCGGCGACCGATGCACCCGACGCGGCAATCGCCCACCGGCGCTCGGCCGCTCGGGGTTGGTCCCGGAGCCGGAGCGATGCCTCCGCCGGGCCCGACGCGTCCTGGCAGCCGTCCCGGTGGTCCGTCTCGACGTCCCGGGCAGCGATACATTCCTCGCGGCGTAAAAGAAGGCCCGATGAAGGGCTATGTTCCGCCGCCGCGGGTCACAGTTTCGAATGAGCCGCTGCCGATCACGCGGAACATCACGATCACAGAAGGAATCTCGGTCAAAGATCTAGCCGAGAAACTTGGCATTCGCGCAAAGGACCTGATTGCCCGCCTGCTGGCCCGTGGAGTTTTTGCGACGATCAATCAGACTCTGGATGCCGAACTGGCCACTGAGATGGCACGCTTCTTCGGCGCTGAAACCGAAGTCATCACCTTCGAGGAGCAGGCCGCGAAAGACATGACCGAAGCGGCCGAAGCCGGTGAAGAGGGCGCCGATGCGTTGCCGCGTCCGCCCGTGGTCACGATCATGGGCCACGTTGACCATGGCAAGACGACGCTGCTCGATTCCATCCGCTCCACTAGCGTTGCCGAAGGGGAGGCCGGTGGGATTACGCAGCACATTGGCGCGTACAAAGTCCGCATTCAGGATACGTCGTCTCCCGCTTATGGCCGCGAAATTGTCTTCCTCGACACGCCGGGCCACGAGGCGTTTACGCGTATGAGAGCCCGTGGGGCGAAGGCCACCGATATCGTCGTCCTGGTGGTCGCGGCGGATGACGGCGTGATGCCGCAGACCCTGGAAGCCATCGATCACGCTCATGCTGCCGAGGTGCCGATTATTGTCGCCGTCAACAAGATCGATAAGCCGGAAGCTTTGCCGGACCGGGTGAAGAAGCAGCTTGCCGATCGCGGCCTGATGCCGGAAGACTGGGGTGGCACGACTGTATTCGTCGATGTCTCGGCGAAAAAGAAGACGAACCTTAACCTGCTGCTCGAAATGATCTGCCTGACCGCCGACCTGCAGGAGTTGAAGGCTGTGCCGACTCGCTCCGCCAGCGGTGTTGTGCTCGAGGCGAAACTCGACCGCGGGCGTGGGCCCGTGGGCACGATCCTGGTGCAGAATGGCACCCTGCACACCGGCGACAACTTTGTTGTCGGAAATGTTTACGGCAAGGTGCGCGCCATGTTCGACGATCGTGGACAGCAATTGCAGGAAGCGCCGCCCTCTACGCCGGTCGAAATTCTGGGTCTTGAAGGTCTGCCGCATGCCGGCGATCAGTTCGTGGTCGTGACCGACCGTGAGAAGGCACGCGACATTTCCGAGTACCGCGAGCAGAAGGCTCGCGAAGCGGCCTTGGCCAAGAGTTCCCGCGTTTCGCTCGAAGGCTTGGCCGAGCAGATGAAGACCGCCGGCATCAAGGAACTGAATATCATCCTGAAGGCCGACGTTCAGGGTTCGGTCGAAGTGCTGAGCGACCTTCTAGGCAAACTTTCTAACGACAAGGTGCGGTTAAAGGTGCTGCACGCCAGCGTCGGCGCCATCACAGAAACCGACGTGCTGCTCGCCTCGGCCTCGAATGCCATCATCATCGGCTTCAACGTGCGTCCTGAGCGCAAGGCCCAGGAATTGGCCGATCAGGAGAAGGTCGACATTCGCCTGCACTCGATCATTTACGAACTGCAGGACGAGATCAAGCGCGCCATGTCGGGCTTGCTCGAACCGACCATCAAGGAAACCTACCAGGGCCGCGCGGAGGTGCTCGAAACCTTCCGCATTCCAAAGGTCGGGACGGTTGCTGGCTGCCGGGTGAGCGACGGGCTAATCAAGCGCGATTCTGAAGTCCGCCTACTGCGCGACAACGTGGTTGTGTTCAAAGGCAAGGTCGGCTCGTTGCGCCGTTTCAAGGACGATGCCAAAGAAGTGCACAACGGGATGGAATGCGGCATCGCGATCGCGAATTACGGCGACGTCAAGGTCGGCGACGTGATCGAAGCGTTTGTGACGGAGAAGATCGCGGCCGAAGTGATCGCCTAGGGCCACATACGTAGCCTGCCCCGCTTCGCCTAGGCCCCATTTGAGAGTTGCTGTAGAAATCGGCGAATGGGAAGGGCACGATTTTCAGTCGTGCCGAAGCCGCCAGCGGGTCCTTGGTCTTCGTTACTGTCCGGTCTGGTTCGTGAGGGCGGCGCCCATATCGATCCCCGTGTCCGCTTGCAAAAAGTACCCCGTATTTGCCGACGAAAGGTAGTACACCATGTTGGAGGTGAAATTCGTAAATTGCGCCGTCGCTCGGCCGTTGCTGTTGACACTGTAACTGCCTGAGAATGTGTTGTCAGTAAAACCATGCAGTGTCCCACTCGGATCGAAAATGTTCGTCCTGTAGTTTGTTCGTATCGCTCCTGACCCATCCGGAGTTTGGGTACCCACGCGGTCCTTGAAGAGGGCATTCACCTCGTCGATGCCATCCATAAAGAATGCGGCCTGGCCATTCAGGCTGCTGTTTGAGAATGCCCCCGTCTGCTTGTCGAGTGAACCGTCTTCCACATTGTTTGGATCGTTCACCAGGAACAGGGCGCGGGATGGGTTCACCAGAAACATACGCTTTTCGTTTGTAAGCCCAGTAGACAGATT
>Ga0335084_10005094_pt1 | contig 12960 bp, 14 predicted proteins | sample Lox_Sample_44_FD_206721 | JGI IMG/M metagenome (GOLD analysis project Ga0335084, IMG submission 206721) | Soil microbial communities from Loxahatchee National Wildlife Refuge, Florida, United States - Lox_Sample_4.4 | ecosystem: Environmental > Terrestrial > Soil > Wetlands | place: USA... | reverse complement strand
GAATCGCACGAGCGGCGCATCGCGGCGCGCTTGACCGAGGGCGAGCGCGCCCAGCTTATCGATCTTCTCGAGAAGCTTTCCGCCTAGAAAAAAGAAAGGGCGCCGAAGCGCCCTTGTGTTGCCCCCCGGAGAATCTGCTCAGTAGTTGTAGGCCTTTTCGCCGTGGTCGGCGAGGTCAAGACCCTCTTCTTGCGCCTCGTCGCTTGCGCGGATGCCTATCGTGAACTTGAGAACCAGCAAGATCACGAACGCGACGGTACCCGACCAGACCAGCGTGACACCGATGTCCCAGAGTTGGGAAACGATCTGCGCGGCCGCGTCGAAGTCGCCCACCTTGTTGGCGACGTAGTCGTAGACGCCGGTGCCGCCGAACTTCGGATTGACGAACGTGCCGGTACCCAAAGACCCGATGATCCCGCCGATGCAGTGCACGCCGAAGGTATCGAGGGAGTCGTCGTAGCCCAGCCACGCCTTCACCTTGGTAACGGCGAAGAAGCAGACCACTCCGGCGATGGCGCAGGTTACGAACGCTCCGACAGGCCCGACAAACCCGGCGGCCGGCGTGATGGCTACGAGGCCCGCCACGATGCCGGAGCAGATGCCCAAGAGGCTAGGTTTGCCCTTGAAGATCCACTCGGTGAGCGCCCATGCAACACCGGCAGTCGCAGTGCCGAACAACGTGTTGAAGAACGCGATTCCGGCGCCGCCGTTGGCTTCCAGAGCCGAGCCGGCGTTGAAGCCGAACCAGCCCATCCACAACATGCCGGTGCCGATGGCGGTCATCAGGACGCTGTGCGGCGCCATCTGCACCTTGCCGAAGCCGTTGCGCTTGCCGAGCATCAGCGCACATACGAGCGCGGCGATACCGGAGTTGACATGCACCACGGTCCCGCCGGCGAAGTCGAGCGCGCCCTTCTGGAAAAGGAAGCCGGCGTGCGCGTTGGCTTCTTCTGCCGCTTTCGCGGTCGTATACGCATCCGGGCCGTCCCAGTACCAGACCATGTGCGCGACCGGCAGATACGCGAAGGTGAACCACAGGATCGCGAACAGGATCATCGCGGAAAACTTGAAGCGTTCCGCAAAGCCGCCTGCAATCAGCGCCACCGTTATCGCGGCGAAGGTGAGCTGGAACATGCAGTACACGAAATCCGGCAGGTACTGACCTTTGCTGAAGGTTGCGGCGACCGCTGTTGCCGGATCCTCGCCGAGCATGAAGATCTTGTCCCAAGAACCCCAGAACGGGTTGCCGGCGGTGAAGGCGACGCTGTAGCCGTAAATGACCCACAGCACGGCGACGACGCAGAAGATCGAAAAGCTCTGCATCACCGTCGACAACGCGTTCTTCGTTCGGGTCATGCCGGCGTAGAAAAGCGCGAGACCCGGCACGGTCATGAACAGCACGAACGCGGTCGAGGTCATCATCCAGGCGACGTCGCCCTTGTTGCAGTCGAAGCCCTTGTCGCCGCATTTCGGCACGGCTGGTGCCGCGGTCGCCGCGGCGGGCGCTGGTGCCGTCGCCGCGGGCTTTTCCGGCGTGGCCGCCGGTTTGTCCTGCGCGAGCGCGGCACCGCCAAACGCAAGCGCGGCGACGAAGGCGACTAATCCCATTAGTCTTTTCATTGCATTCCCCTTAGAGCGCGGCCGCATCGGTTTCGCCGGTGCGGATGCGGATGACCTTCTCGAGGTCGAAAACGAAGATCTTGCCGTCGCCGATCTTGCCGGTATTGGCCGACTTCTCGATCGCCTCGATCGCCTGATCCAGCATCTCGGACTTGATCGCGGCCTCGACCTTCACCTTCGGCAGGAAATCGACGACGTACTCGGCCCCCCGGTACAGCTCGGTATGGCCCTTCTGCCGGCCGAATCCCTTCACCTCGGTGACGGTGATCCCCTGTACGCCGATCGCCGACAGTGCTTCGCGCACCTCGTCGAGCTTGAACGGCTTGATGATTGCGGTAACTAGTTTCACGCGGATCTCCCTGAGCAGCCGCCGCGTCTGCTCAACGCGGCGGCTCGCCCTGTTGGGTTCAGAACGTCTTGCCGATGGAGAGGACGACGGTGCCGTTGCCGGTGTCCTTGTTGCCTTTGGCGCCGGCGGTGTAGTACCACTCGTTCTTCGCGTCGGTGTCGATGTACGACGCACCGAGGGTCCAGCCGGACAAGTCGTACGTGACGCCGAGCTTCCAGTCGTTGTAGTCCAGATCGTTGTAGGTCTTGACGTCCAGATGCCCGTAGTGACCGATGACATTGAGCTTGTCGTTCACCGGATAGGTGGCGGTAATGTCGAGGTAGTACGTGCCCTTCGAGTTGCCCATCGACCCCGACGGATCGAGCGGCGCGCCGGTGTCCTTGTTGACCCAATACGTGAAGGCCTGGTCCGAGTCGAGGCCGAAGTAGTTGCTGACCGCATAGTTCAGCTTGGCGGACAGCCACTTCCACGAAGCGCCGATGTAGACCTCTTGGTTGTCGAACTTCTTCGTGGCACCCGAGAGGGCGCTCATGAATTGCGCGTTGTGGTAGTAGTAGTAGATGTAGCCGACGTCGAGGCCGATGTCGCCGAACGATTTCTTGTAGCCGCCGTAGAAGTCCATCTCGATCCCCGAACCGCCCGAGTACACGAGCGAAGACACGTTCGAGTTCCAGTTGCCGATGTAGAAGCCGCTCGGATGGGCGTAGTCGATGCCGCCCTGGATGGTCGGTCCAAGGTAGGTTTGCGAGATGCCGCGGAACCGGTAGTCGCTGGCGATCGTCATGTTGCCCGTCACGGGCGACGGAGCCGGCGCGGCGGCTGGCGCGGTCTGCGCGGCAGCGAGGCCAGGCGCGGCCAGCGCAGCCGCAACGGACAGAGTGAGAATGGACTTACGCATCGAAATCTCCCTTAGGGGTTGGAAATTGAGTCTTGCGGACACTCAAATAGCATCTCCTATGCCATGGCCCTTTCTATTTGCGGATCAAGCATCTAAACATGACGCAAAGAGTCCGCGCACCGATTGGGTGCGCGCCAGAGAGGCCGACGCCCGGGCTTGGTGCGCGCGCGGGAGTGCTACCTTTCCCGCATGATCGATTCGAAGCTTCTCGAGGAACTGCGTCGCCGTGTTGAAGGTGCGATGCGCGACTCCCCGGCACAGGACATTGAACGAAACCTGCGCGCCGTTCTGGCAGGGTGGTTCGACCGCCTAGACTTGGTCCTGCGCGAGGATTTCGAAGTACAGAGGAAGCTGCTCGAGCGAGCCCAGGCGAGACTTGCCGAGCTCGAAGCGCGCGTGGCTGAGCTCGAAGCGCAAGCAGCGCGTCGCCGGTAAACGGTTTCCAAGATCCACGCGTTTCTCTCCGCGGGAGATTGCGGAGAGGATCCCTTGTCGATAGCTACCGTTGCCAGCCGCGGACTGGCGGGTATTGACGCGCCCGAGGTGACGATCGAAGTACACCTCGGTCCCGGACTACCTGCCTTCCATATCGTGGGCCTGCCCGATGCCGAGGTCAGAGAGGCGCGCGATCGCGTGCGCGCTGCGCTCAACCACGCTCACTTCGAATTCCCGGCGAGGCGAATGACGGTGAATTTGGCGCCTGCCGAGCTACCGAAGGATTCCACGCGGTTCGACTTGCCCATAGCCCTCGGCATCCTGGCGGCGAGCGGTCAACTACCCGCCAGTGCGTTGGCCGGTCACGAATTCGCCGGGGAGCTATCGCTTACTGGTGAGCTTCGCGCCGTGAGAGGTGCGCTCGCCATGGCTCTGATGGCCCGTGCCGTGGGGCGTGCATTCGTCCTGCCGGAGGGCAACGCACCTCAAGCGGCGCTCGCAGAAGGCACACGGATTCTGCCGGCACGCACTCTGCTTGAGGTCGTAGCGCATCTCGCCGGCGAAGCGCCGCTCCCGGAATACAAGGGCGGCGGCGCCGTATTGACGCCCTCCTATCCGGATTTCCTCGACGTCAAGGGACAGCAGCAGATCAAGCGCGCGCTCGAAGTTGCCGCAGCCGGCGGCCACAGCGTCCTGATGGTGGGACCTCCCGGCACCGGCAAGTCCATGCTCGCCGCGCGCTTCCCCGGAATTTTGCCGGCCCTCTCGGAGGCCGACGCCTTGGAGGTCGCCGCGATCCACTCGGTATCGAGCGCCGGGTTCGAGGCGATGCGCTGGGGCGAACGGCCATTCCGCGCGCCTCATCACAGCGCATCGGGGGCTGCGCTGGTCGGCGGTGGGGCGCTGCCCCGCCCGGGTGAAATTTCGCTCGCGCACCACGGCGTGCTGTTCCTGGACGAGCTGCCCGAGTTCGACCGCGACGTTCTCGAGGCGTTGCGCGAACCGCTCGAGTCCGGCCGCGTTTCGATTTCGCGGGCTGCGCATCAGGCGCAGTTCCCGGCTCGGTTCCAGCTCGTCGCGGCGATGAACCCCTGCCCGTGCGGGCATTGCGGCGATCGCGCCGGGCGGTGCCGGTGCACGCCGGAACGCATTGCCCGGTACCGCGGACGGGTGTCGGGTCCGCTCGCCGATCGCATCGACATCAAGCTCGAGGTGCCCGCTCCGCGCGAGAGCGAATTGCTCAACGCCGCCGACGGCGAGTCTTCGGCGAAGATCAAGCAAAGAGTGCAGAAGGCACGGGAACTGCAACTGGCGCGGCAAGGCAAGCCGAATGCGCTGCTCGGCACCCGGGAAATCGATCGCCATTGTGCAACCGACCGCGAAGGCGACCAGCTGCTGCGGCACGCGCTGGCCCGTTTGCTGCTGTCGGCGCGCGCATATCACCGCGTGCTCAGGGTGGCGCGCTCGATAGCCGACCTCTGCGGGCGGAGCGTGATCGCCGCCGAGCACGTCGCCGAAGGGATACAGTATCGTCGGCTGGACGCCAGCTTCTGAGGAAACCACGGATCACAGAGGATGCGGAGCGACGCGCTCGTTCTGGGAGCAGGTATCGTCGGCATCTGCGTCGCGTTGCACCTGCAGAAGCGCGGGCGCAGCGTCGTGCTGGTGGACCGCAGGGGGGCCGCTGAAGAAACTTCGTTCGGCAACGCCGGGTTGATCCAGCGCGAGGGCGTCTATCCTTATGGATTCCCCCACGACTTCGGCGCGCTGCTGCGCTACGGCTTCAACAGGACCATCGACGCCCACTACCACCCTTCTGCGCTGCTGAAGCTGGCGCCGTTCCTCTGGCAGTACTGGCAGCATTCGCGTCCCGCGCGCCATGCCGAAGTGGCGCAGCGCTATTCCAAGCTCATCGAGCATTGCGTCAGCGAACATCAGGCGCTGGCCTTCGAGGCCGGCGCGACTGCTTACCTGCATTCCGGGGGCTGGCTGAAAGTATTCCGCACCGAACGCGAGCGAGACCGCCGCTTCGCGGAAGCCGAGCGATGGCAACGCGAATTCGGGATCCGCTATCGCGCGATGGACGCCCATTCGCTGCGGAAAATGGAGCCGCACGTCGCGCCGGTGCTGGCGGGGGCCCTGCACTGGACCGATCCGGTCGCCGTCGATGACCCGCAGGGTCTTGCTTTGTCGTATTTGCGGGCTTTCGAGCGGCTCGGCGGAAAGTTTGTCCAGGGGAACGCCGCCAGCCTCGAGGCCGAAGGAGACGGCTGGCGGCTGCACACCGCACACGGGACGATCACTGCGGCAGGCGCGGTCCTGGCGCTCGGCCCATGGGCGGACGTGCTCACGCGTATGCTGGGTTATAGCCTGCCCCTGGCCGTGAAGCGCGGCTATCACATGCACTACCGCGCCGCCGGCGAGGCGAAGCTCAACTTGCCGATGCTCGACACCGAGCGCGGATACTTTCTCGCGCCAATGCGTCGCGGTATCCGCCTCACCACCGGGGCCGAGTTCGCTCTGCGGGACGCCATTCGTACTCCGGTGCAGCTCGGCCGCGCCGAGCCGATCGCACGCGATCTTTTTCCGCTTGCGGAGCGTCTGGACCACGAGCCGTGGATGGGGGCGCGGCCCTGCACGCCCGACATGCTGCCAGTCATCGGCGCCGCGCCGCGGCATCGCAACCTCTGGTTCGCCTTTGGCCATGCGCATCATGGATTGACCTTGGGCGCGGTCACGGGCCGTCTTGTCGCCGAGCTGGTCACCGGCGAGCCTCCGTTTGTCGATCCGGCCCCCTATTCTGCGGAACGCTTCGGCTGATGGCGACTTATGCGATAGGCGATGTTCAAGGCTGCTACGACGAGCTGCGGAAGCTGCTCGCGGAATTCGGTTTTTCGAGGAAAAAGGACAACCTGTGGTTCGTAGGCGACCTCGTCAACCGCGGTCCCAAGTCTCTCGAAGTGCTGCGCTTCGTTAGCGATCTTGGCGAGCGCGCGGTAGTGGTGCTCGGCAACCACGACCTCCATCTGTTGACGCAGTACGAAGGATTCGAGCGCAAGCGTAAGGACGATACGTTCGACGACGTATTGGAAGCGAGCGATGGGAGGGCGCTGGTTGACTGGTTGCGCGCGCGGCCGATCATGCACGCCGACGAGCGCTACACGATGGTGCATGCTGGCCTGCTGCCGCAGTGGAGCATCGAGGAAGCGCTCGCGCTCGCCAAGGAAGTGGAACTCGCCCTGCGCGCGGCTGGATACCGCAAGTTCCTCGAGAACATGTATGGCAGCAAGCCGGAAGAATGGAGCGTGTCGCTCGCCGGATGGGACCGGCTGCGCGTCATTGTGAACGCCATGACGCGCATGCGCTTCTGCACGCCCGAAGGCAGGATGGAGTTCCGAGCCAAGAGCGCCCAGCCGCCGGCCGGCTACCGGCCTTGGTACGAGATGCGCCGCGGGCGCGAGCGGCCGATTGTATTCGGGCACTGGTCGCAGCTCGGGCTCCGCCTGGACCCGCGAGCGAGCTGTCTGGATAGCGGCTGCGTGTGGGGCGGTTCGCTCAGCGCGCTGCGCCTCGAGGATCGTGCGCTCTACCAGGTAGCATGCGGCGGCTATAAGGCGCCGGGAGGAGACTGATGGCCGACTGCGTGTTCTGTCGCATCGTGGCGAAGCAGATCCCGGCAAGCGTGGTGCACGAGGACGAGCACACGCTCGCCTTCATGGACCTCGGCCAGGTCAATCCCGGTCACGTCCTCGTAGCGGCAAAGGCGCATGCCGAGAATGTCTACGCGCTTGATGATGTGCAGGCGGCGGCTGTGTTTCGCACCGTAGCAGGGGTTGCGCGCGCCATTCACGCCGCGTTCGCACCGGAAGGCCTCTCGGTCTACCAGGCGAACGGCAAAGCGGCCGGGCAGACAGTGTTTCATCTGCATGTGCATCTCGTGCCGCGCTACGAGAACGACGGCATGAGCCTTACCTGGCCAGTGAAGAACCCGCCGAGAGAAAGACTAGAAGAATACGCAGCGAAGGTTCGCGTTCACCTTCACGGCAAGTAGCCGAATGCGCGCTTGAAGCGCGCTTCGATGTCCGCGCGGGTGAAAGTATGGTTCTGCGCGCCGCGGTGCGCGATCTTGATCGCCCCCATCACCGAGCCGAGGCGGCCGATCGAGGGCCAGTCCCAGCCGCGCGCGAGACCATGCAGCAGCGCGGCGCGGTACGCGTCACCGCAGCCCGTGGGGTCGACCACCGCCTCGGCCTGAACGATTGGCACTTCGTGACGCTCTCCTCCGGCGAAGATGAGCGAGCCTTTGGCGCCGAGCGTGCAGACAAGGGCTTTCACGCCTCCGGCGATGTCCTCCAGGTTGCGGCCGGTCCTCTCCTCCAGCAGCTTGCCTTCGTAGTCGTTCACCGCGACGTATGAGGCGCTTCTCAGGAACTCGGCGAGCTCGGCGCTCGAGAACATCGGCAGCCCCTGGCCGGGGTCGAACAGATAAGGCACCCCGGCGGCCGCGGATTCGCGGGCGTGCTGCAGCATGCCCTCCTTGCCGTCGGGCCCGATGATCGCGAGGCCAGCTCCCAGCTCGCGCCCGACATGGTTCTCGTGCGAGTGGTTCATGGCGCCGGGATGGAATGCAGTGATCTGGTTGTCGTCGAGATCGGTCGTGATGAATGCCTGCGCGGTGAACTGGCCGGGCACGCGGCGGAACAGGCGCGTACCGATGCCGAGGCCGGCGAAGCGCTGCAGGTAAGGATCGATGTCCTCGCCGACCGTGGCCATCACCAGCGGGTCCTCGCCGAGGAGCTTCAGGTTGTATGCAATGTTGCCGGCGGTGCCGCCGTATTCGCGGCGCATTTGCGGCGTGAGGAAGCAGACGTTGAGGATGTGCAGCTGGTCCGCCAGCAGGTGGTTCTTGAAGCGGTCCGGAAACACCATGATGGTGTCGTACGCGATCGAGCCGGTGACGAGGATTTTTCTCATGGGTAGAAGAGATATAGGCGGTAGCCGGTCGCGCGCACGCGCCCGGTGTCGAGATAGAGACGCAGCGGAACTTCGGCGCCGCTTGCGATTCCTTGCTCGATCGCGCGGCCGGCGTCGAGATAGTCAGCCGGCGCGAGCACCCGTCGCAGCATCGGGCGTCCGGCCTCGTCGGTGAGCGTGAGCTCAAGCGCCGGATATTCCTGGGTCGACGGTGCGCGGTTCTTCAGCAGCGCGTTCAGGACGATGACGCCCTCGCGGCGGCCGTCCGCCTGCAGGTCCGAGGATTCGATGTTCATCTCGCTCGCCCGCCGCGGCAGCAGGACCCGGCAGCCGATCGGCCGGCAGGCCGCAGCAAGCGCGTCGCGCATGCCGGGAAACTGGGCCGCCAGCTCGCTGCGGTTGCGATGGGCGATCTGCGCGCCGAGCGCGAGGAGCGCGACGAGGGCGAGCGCAGCCCATAGCATGACTCCCCTGCGCGCGGGTTGTTCGTCGACCATGAACGCAGGCAAGGGGCTTTCCTCATCGACGACCGAGGCCCGTCGCGAGCCGTCGAACAGGCCGAGCTGCGGGGACGGCTCGGTGCCGGGAGGCTCCGGGCCCTCCTCGACCAGCGCGGCGATGCCGTCGAAGATCTGGCCACACTTTCCGCAACGCACCTTGCCGCCGCGCGCCGCCAGCTGCGCGCGCTGCACGCGGAACGCCGTGGCGCACACCGGGCAGCGTGTAACCAGGCTCACCGCCGAGTCCCTTCGAGCAACGCCCAACCCTCCTCCACCTGCGTGCTCGCCATGTTGAAGTGGCGGGCGTAGGCGGCGCCGACATTATCGGCCTGCGATTCGAGTATTCCCGAGAGGGCGATCCTGCCGCCAGGCGCGACGCGCTCGGCGAGCAGGGCGGCGAGCACGATCAGCGGCTGCGCGAGGATGTTTGCCACGACGATGTCATAGAGGCCGGCCGGCAGCATGTCGGGCAGGGACAGGTCCACCGACACGGCGTTCGCGGTTGCATTCGCGGCCGCCGTTTCCACCGCTGTGGCATCGATATCCGTTGCGCTGACCTGCCGCGCACCGAGCTTCGCTGCGGCGATCGCCAATATACCGGAGCCGCAGCCGTAGTCGAGCACGCGCTCGCCGCCTCGCAGACGCCGCTCGAGGAAGCGCAGGGCGAGACGCGTGCTCGGATGGCTGCCGGTGCCGAAAGCCAATCCGGGATCCAGCCTGACCACTACGGCGCCCGCCGGGGCTTCGTCCCAAGTCGGCACGACCCACAGACGCTTGCCTATCGCCAATCGAGGAAACTGCGCTTGCGTGCGCCGCACCCAGTCGGCGTCTTCCAAGCGCTCGAGCCGGTACGCAGGCGGCGGCACGCCGCATTCCTCCGCCGCTTCGGCGATCAGGCCGCGAATCGTCGCTGTCAGCGGGAACAGCGCCTGAACGCGCGGCGAAGGGGCGTCGGGGTGATCCAGCGATACCGACTCGGCGCCTCGGGCGAGCAGCGCATCGCTGAACGCCTCCGCGAGTCCGGCGTCCAGCTCGAGCGTGACGGCATGCCAGGCCATTACTTCTTCTTTTTCTGTTCCTGGGCCAGCTTCTGCTCGAGATAGTGGATCGAGACGCCGCCGCGAATGAAGCGCGTATCGTTCAGCAGATCGCGCTGCAGAGGCAGATTGGTCTGAATGCCTTCAACGACCATCTCCGAAAGCGCAATGCGCATCCGGGCGATGGCCTGTTCGCGGCTCGCACCGTAGGCGATGACTTTGCCCACCATCGAGTCGTAGTTCGGCGGAACGCTATAGCCCTGGTAAACATGCGAATCGACTCGAATGCCGGGCCCGCCGGGCGGATGGTACGAGGTGATCCTGCCAGGCGATGGCGTGAAGCGATAGGGATCTTCCGCGTTGATCCGGCATTCGATGGCATGGCCGCGAATCTGCACGTCCTTCTGGCGAAGCCGCAGCTTCTCGCCGCTCGCAATATGAATCTGCTCCTGGACGATATCAACCCCGGTAATCATCTCAGTTACCGGGTGCTCGACCTGGATGCGGGTATTCATCTCGATGAAATAGAACTCCCCCTCCTCGTAGAGGAACTCGAACGTTCCCGCGCCGCGGTAGCCGATCTTCTTGCAGGCGTCGACGCAGCGCTCGCCGATCTTCTCCCGCAGCTTCGGCGGCAGGTCGGGGGCGGGAGCCTCCTCGATGACTTTCTGGTGCCGGCGCTGCAGGGAGCAATCGCGCTCGCCGAGGAAAACGGCGTTTTTTTGCCCATCGGCCAGTACCTGAATCTCAATGTGCCGCGGCTGCTCGAGATAACGTTCGAGATAGACCACCGGGTTGGAGAAAGCGGCCTGTGCCTCGGAGCGCGTCATGTTGACGGCGTTGAGCAGAGCGGCTTCAGTATGCACCACGCGCATGCCTCGACCGCCGCCGCCGCCGGCGGCCTTGATAATGACCGGGTAGCCCACCTTGCGCGCTATGCGCACGATTTCCTTCGGGTCCTCCGGCAGCGCGCCTTCCGAGCCGGGAACGGTCGGCACCCCCGCCTTGCTCATAGCCTGCTTGGCGCTGACCTTGTCGCCCATCAATCGGATGTTCTCCGGATGGGGACCAATGAATACAAATCCAGAGCGCTCGACCTTTTCGGCAAAGTCCGCGTTCTCGGCGAGGAAACCGTAGCCTGGGTGGATCGCCTCCGCGTCGGTAACCTCGGCCGCGCTGATGATCGCGGGAATGTTGAGATAGCTCGCTGCAGCCGGCGGGGGGCCGATGCAGACCGACTCGTCGGCAAGCTTCACGTACTTGGCCTCGGTGTCGGCCTCCGAATGGACGACGACGGTCCGAATGCCGAGCTCGCGGCAGGCGCGCTGGATCCGCAGCGCGATTTCGCCGCGGTTCGCGATCAGGATCTTCTCGAACATCTAACCGAGGATGAAGAGCGGCTGGCCGTACTCCACCGGCTGGCCGTTCTCGACCAGGATGGCCTTCACGATCCCGCCGGCGTCCGCCTCGATTTCGTTCATCAGCTTCATCGCCTCGATGATGCAGATCGTCTGGCCTTCCTTGATGCTGTGCCCGACCTCGACGAAGGCCTTGGCATCGGGCGACGGGGAGCGATAGAACGTGCCCACCATTGGCGCCTTGACGACGTGTCCTTCTGGGCCGGCCGGAACTTCGGTGGCGGCGGCCGCCGCGACAGGCGGCATTGCCGGCCGAGGAGATTCGATGGCGACGGCGGGGGACGCGGGCGAAGACACCACCGCCGGGACGACGCTGATGCCGCCGCCTTTTACGATCTTGACCTTTTCCTCGCCTTCGGTGATCTCAAGTTCGGCGATGCCGGACTCCTGTACGAGGTCTATGAGCTTCTTGAGCTTGCGTAGGTCCATGCAACCTTCCTCCCGAGGTCGTTTTCCCGGCTTTTCGGCGAAGAACCCGGCATTTTAGCGCATTAAGCCGGCGAAGCCCTGTAGCAAGAACGAAGGGGAACCGCCTAGCGCGAAGGCCCTACCTCCGGACCTTTGACCGCCTCGAGCCAACGGATCTACGTCGAGCGTTTTACGCGCCGTTAAGAGCCAGATCCCTGCAACAACGCCGCTACTTCGGCCAAACCCGCCCGTTCGGCGGCGCGACCGGATTGCGAGGTCTTGAGCGAAATACGTTCGTCTCGGGGATCGAAGACCGAAAGCCGAACGGGGGTGTCTCTCCAGAGCAGGGAGAAGACGCTCACGGCATGGACCCGATCACCGGAATAGCGCCTTGCCTCGTGAGTATTGAAAGGGATATTCCGCTCAAGAAGGAACAGCTCGACCGCTTTAGAGCTTTCCGGAAAGAGTTGCAGGTCGATTTCCGAGTAGGGACCGGCGATTCCCTTGAGCACCGGGCCGGTCAGATAAGGGCGGAACTCCTGCAACGCCGACATCGCCTCCAGGGCGAAGCTGCGAAGCTCGGCGATTCGATCCGCGTGTTCCTCGGGCTGATAAAGCGCCCGGTATGCCCGCAGCTCGGCCTCGACCTCGTCGTTGCCGGGTAGCGACTCGGTTTGCGCGGCGCCCAAGGTCCGAGCAGCCTTGCGCTTGGCGAGGCCGAAGTCGTCGATGCCATCTTCCGCCATGATCCGTGCCGCGGCTGCCGCGATGCGTGCACGCATGCTAATCGCCTGCTTATTGCCCCTGCGGCTCATCGGCCCGCTCGCAGCGAATCCATAGGCTAGAGGGTCGCATAGAATGCCGCCCTTGCCCGTGAGCGCGCACCTTCACATCCTCGGCATTTGCGGCACTTTCATGGGCGGCATAGCGGCGATCGCCAAGGCCGCCGGCTACCGTGTCACCGGATGCGACGCAAACGTATATCCGCCGATGAGCGAACAGCTGGCGGCGCTTGGAGTTGGGCTCACCGAAGGCTTCGGTGCAGAGCAGGTGGCACTGCGACCCGACCTCTGGGTCATCGGTAACGTTGTGACTCGTGGCAACCCGTTGATGGAGGCGATCCTCGATCGCGGCGAGCGGTATGTCTCCGGACCGCAATGGCTGGCTGATAATGTGCTCGCCGGCCGCCATGTCCTTGGCGTTGCCGGCACCCACGGCAAGACCACCGTGACCTCGATGCTCGCCTGGATTTTGGAGCGTGCGGGACGCGCGCCCGGCTTCCTGATAGGTGGCGTCCCCGAGGACTTTCCGGTTTCCGCAC
>Ga0335084_10005093_pt1 | contig 12960 bp, 13 predicted proteins | sample Lox_Sample_44_FD_206721 | JGI IMG/M metagenome (GOLD analysis project Ga0335084, IMG submission 206721) | Soil microbial communities from Loxahatchee National Wildlife Refuge, Florida, United States - Lox_Sample_4.4 | ecosystem: Environmental > Terrestrial > Soil > Wetlands | place: USA... | reverse complement strand
CGGTCACGGCACGTTCCTAACGCGTGCGCCTCATGCGCGCTCCGCGGCGTCGACGAGCCGGCCGAGCGCCCACCTCGCCGCCGCCCGGACGCCCTCGTGCGGGCTCTCGAGGTGCGCCCGCACCGCGCCGGCGCGGCGCGGGTCGCCCTCCCGGCCCGCCGCGAGGAGGGCGTTCCGGACGAGCCCGTCGAAGCGTGCGCGGGCGAGGGCCGTGCCCTGGAAGCGCGCCCGGTACGACGCCTCGTCGAGGGAGAGAAGGTCGTCGAGCGGGAGCGCCGCCTGGCCGGGGCGCGCGGCCAGGTCCGGGTCGCCGGCCGCGTCGACGCGCCGGTTCCACGGGCAGGCGAGCTGGCATTCGTCGCAGCCGAACACCCAGCGGCCGAGCTGGCCGGCGGCCTCCGCCGGGATCTCGCCCCGCCGCTCGATGGTCCAGTACGAGATGCAGCGTCGCGCGTCCACGAGACCGGGCTCGGGGATGGCGCCGGTCGGACAGGCGGGCAGGCACGCCTCGCAGGTGCCGCAGCGCTCGAGGTGGGGCGCGTCCGGCTCGAGCTCGCGATCCACGAGCACCGTGCCGAGCACCACCCAGCTGCCGTGGCGCTCGGTGATGAGGCAACCGTTCTTGCCGATCCAGCCCAGGCCGGCGCGCTCCGCCCACGCCTTCTCCATGACCGGCTCGAGGTCGGACGAGGCGCGGAGCCGCGCCGCCGGGTCGCGCGCCGAGAGCGCCGAGACGAGCGCCAGGAGGCGTCGCTTCATGACGGCGTGGTAGTCGCGGCCCCGCGCGTAGCGCGCCACCTCGCCGTGGCCGGGAGGCGGCGGATCGGGGAGGCCGTTCGGACCGTGGGCCAGGGCCACCGCGATGACGCTCCTCGCGCCGGGCAGCAGGCGGGCCGGATCCAGACGCTCCTCGCGCTGGGTGCGGAGCCAGGCCATGTCGGCCTCGCCGTTCATGGCGAGGAGCCGGTCGAGCGGCCGCGGGTCGAGCGGCTCCGCCCGGGCCACGCCGGCGTGATGGAACCCGGCCGATCGGGCCGCGGCCTTCACGAAGGCGGTGTCGAGCGTCGTCACGGGCAGAAAACTCGACGCGATCGATATCACCCATAGAGTGGACCGTCATGGCGCGAAGGCTGGATCTCAGGGGGTGGGACGCCCTTCCGGGCACGGCGGCGCGCGGGGAGGGCTGGGCCCTCGTGGCCGGGGACTGCCTGGACGCGCTCGAGAAGCTGCCCCCGCATTCGGTCGACCTCGCCTTCGCCGACCCCCCGTATCACCTCTCCAACGGCGGCACGACCTGCCAGAGCGGTCGCCGCACGCGCGTGGACAAGGGCGACTGGGACGCATCCCGGGGCGCGCTCGCCGACCACGCCCTCCAGACCCGCTGGCTCGAGGCCGTCCGGCGCGTGCTCAAGCCCTCGGGCACGCTCTGGGTCTCGGGCACCCAGCACGTCATCTTCTCGATCGGGTGGGCGCTGCAGGAGCTCGGCTACCACCTCCTCAACACGATCACCTGGTACAAGCCCAACGCCTCGCCGAACCTCGCCTGCCGGTTCTTCACCCACTCCACCGAGATCGTGCTCTGGGCGAGCCCGACCCGGCGGAGGCCGCTCGCCCACCGGTTCAACTACCGGGACATGAAGGCCCTGAACGGCGGCAAGCAGATGCGCGACCTCTGGCAGATGCCCGAGGCGGACGGCGAGCAGGTGGTGTGGTCGCTGCCCACGCCCGGCCCGCGGGAGAAGGTGCACGGCCGCCATCCCACCCAGAAGCCGCTCGCCCTCCTCGAGCGCATCGTGGCGGCGAGCGCCGCCCCGGGCGACCTCGTGCTCGACCCGTTCGCGGGCTCGGGCACGACCGGGGTGGCTGCGCTCCGGGCGGGTTGCCGGTTCCTGGGCATCGAGCGCGACCCCGCCTACGTGGATCTCGCCGCGCGGCGGCTCGTCGCCTCCAGGCTCGACTTCGAGCGCTGAGAGGGTGCCGCTCGCGGCTCGGGCAGGCTCCTCCCATTGAAGACACCCGGGGTGCATGGTAGGAGGGTGCCGTGCGCGGACCTCCCCCCCGGCATCCCGACGATCAGCGCGAGCAGCTTCCACCGGTCGAGGGCGTCGTCGCCGACGCCGCGGACCTGTCGGTGGGCGACCGGGTCGTCTACCCGAACCAGGGCGTGTGCGTGGTCGCCGGCATCGAGGAGAAGGACATCTCCGGGCAGAAGCTCGTGATGGTGCGGATGCAGAGCGTCGAGGACGGCGCGACGGTGAGCGTGCCGTGGAGCAAGGTCCCCACGGTCGGCCTCAGGCGGGTGGCCACCACCGCCCAGATCGAGGGCGTCTTCCACTACCTCGCCGCGGTGTTCGACGACCCCGAGCTCGACTGGAAGATCCGCCATCGCGACAACGCCGACCGCCTCATCGCCGGCGGCGTCCTCGGGGTCGCCGAGGTGGTGAAGGGACTCCATTCGCTCTCCCGCATCCGTCCGCTGCCCACGAAGGAGCGCGAGCAGTACGACAACGCGCGCCACCTGCTCGTGCAGGAGGTGGCGGAGTCGCTGCGCGTCGCGCCGGGCCTCGCCGAGGACTACGTCGACTACGCGCTCATGCCCCCGACCGGCACCCGGTTCGACCTCAAGCCGCCGCCCACGCCGGTGATGCTGCCGTCGCGGCCGAGGAAGAGGCGGCCCGCGGTGGTCGAGGAGGGCGAGGGGCTGGACGATCTGGGCCTGGGCGACCTCGGCATCGACCTCGGCGCCGACCTCGATGGCGCGCTCGCGGCGGTGGGCGGCGAGGTGCCGGCCGCGACCGAGGGTGGCGAGGGCGCGGCGGCCGGCGAGGGGGAGGCGGCCGGCGCCGAGGAGGGCGCGGAAGCTCCCGTGCCCGCCGAGACCAAGGCGAGGCCAGTCGCCGGGAAGAAGGCGGCCGCGAAGCCGGCCGGCAAGAAGCCGGCGAAGGCCGCGCCCAAGGCGGCCGCCAGGAAGCCGGCGAGGCCGGCCGGCAAGAAGCCGGCGCCGAAGCCGGCCCGCGCGAGCAAGGCCGCGGGCAAGAAGCCCGGGAAGGGGAAGAAGCGGTGATCCGCGTCGCCACCCTCGACCCGCTCGACCCCGCCGACGTCGCCTTCCTGACGAAGGCGCTCTACCGCGCGTTCGGCGTGGGAACCGAGCACGCCGGCGCACGGCCCATGCCTCACCACGCCGAGGGCAAGGACGGCCGCATCGACGCCGTCCAGCTCCTCGCGGACGTCGAGCGCGTGCGAACCTTCGCCGACGACAAGGTCCTCTACCTCACGGCCGCGCCGCTCTCGCTCGCACCGGGACCGCTGGGCGCGCCGCCCTGCTGGGGCTTCGCCCTCTACGGCGGCGAGCGCGCGGTGGTGAGCACCTCGCGCTTCCCCGCCCGCGGCGTCAGCGAGGCCTCGGTGGAGGCGTGGCGCCGGAGGCTCGGTCGCGAGTCCATCCACGCGGTCGGCCACCTCTGGGACCTGCACCACTGCTACGACGCGAAGTGCGCCATGCACCCCTCGTGGTCGCCCAACCTGCCGCCGAACCCCGAGATGGATCTCTGCTCCTTCTGCCGCGAGAAGAGCGAGCGGAAGGTCCGCCTCGCCAAGACCTGATTCACCCCCCGTGAGCCCCGACCCGCACACGCCGGGTGGCGACGGGCGTCGCGGCCGCCCTCCCGGGCTCATCGGCACCGCGGCGCGGGAGGCCGCCGCCGAGGTCGCGGACACCACCCGCACCCGGATCGCCAGGGCCCGCGCCGCCGCGGCCTCGGCCTGGCAGGGCCGCCCTCCCCTCGCCCGCGCGCTCGCCCTGGCCTTCGCGCTGGGCACGCTCGCGCTCGGCGCCGCCGGCGCGGCCTGGCCCGTCGTCCTGGCGCGCCGCCTGCCCAGCGCGCTCGACTGGGCGGCTGCGGCCGCGCTCCTCGAGCGCGACGCGCGGCCCGGCGACGCGGTCGTGGTCTCTCCGCCCTGGGCGGAGCGCGCCCGCGAGCTCCTGCCGGCCGGCGCGCCGGTGCTCCAGCGCCCCCGGCTCGCGGGCGAGGACCTGCCCGGCGTGCGCCGGGTATGGCTCCTCTCGCTGCGCGGCCTCCCGGGCCGGCGGGCCGTCGACGCGGGCCTCGCCGCCCGCGGGGCCGGGTCCCTGCTCACGCTGCGCCTGGGATCCCTGGAGCTCGCCCGCCACGACCTCGCGGACCCGCTCCTTCCTCTCGCGTTCCTGCCCGACCGCGTGGATTCGCTCTCGGTGAGCACGGGCGGGGTCGACTGCGAGCAGGACGGGGCGGCCTTCCGCTGCACGCCGCCGCCGGCGGGCGCGGATGCGATCGGGCCCTCCGAGCCCGCGGCGAGGCCGCCCCCCGGCGCCGCGACCGTGCGCGTCGAGCGGACGCTGCGCGAGGTGGACGGCGCGCCACGGGCCTGCCTGTCGGTGGAGCCGGGCGGGCCGCTGGCGACGCCGCTCGTCCTCGACTTCCCCGCCGTGACGGTGGGGCGCGTCCTGCGCGGCCATGTCGGCCTCGCGGGCGAGGCTCCGCGGGGCGCGCCGCCGGTGGTCCGGGTCTCGGTGCAGATCGACGGGGAGGAGGCCGGCGCGGCCGAGGTTCCGCTCCTCGGCTGGGCGGCGTTCCAGATCGACACCAGCCGCTTCGCGGCCCGCAGCCGCGACATCGCCCTCGTGCTCACCAGCGCCCGGCCGGCCGGCGCGCTCTGCCTCGACGCCGTGACCGCCCCGTGAGCCGCCTCGACGCACTCCTCTCGCGCGCCGCGCGCCTCGGCCGCCTCCTGGGCAGACCGGCCGGGCTCGCCGTCGTCGCCGGGGCCGTCCTCGTCGCGCTCGCGGGCCATCCGTACCTGTCGCGCCCCGAGGCCGCCGCGCTCGAGCGCGGCCGGCGCGCCGCCGCCTTCTGGGCCACCCTCCCCGCCTCGCCCGGGCGGACCCTCTCCGGCCTCGACCCGGCCTTCGCGGGCGGGAGCGGCGGGCGGCCCGGTCCGGCGCTCGCCGAGGCCGTCTCCGCCGGCCTCGAGGCCCTCGTCCGCAGCGGCCCCGCCGACCTTCGCGCCGGCCGCCTCGCCACGGCGGCGGCGGGCGCGCTGCTCACGCTCCTCCTCGCCGTTCTCGGGCACGCCGTCGCCGGTCGCGCCGGCGGCCTCCTCGCCCCGGCGCTCTTCTGGCTCGCGCCGCGCACGCTCGCCGCGGGGCTCGCCGCCGGTCCGGACGTCGCCGCGGCGGCGCTCTGGCTGCTCGTGGCGTGGGCCTACCGGCGCGCCCTCGTGGGCGGCGATCGCGCGGCGCGGATGCGGGCCGCCGCCCTGTCGGGCGCCTGTTTCGGGCTCGCGCTCGCGGTGCGCGCCGACTCGGTGCTCCTCCTCGCCGCGCTCGCCCTGCACGCGGCAGGCGCCGCCGCGTTCGCCTGGCATCCCCACACGCCCGTTCCCCCGACGCGCTCGACCGGCCCGGACCTCGAGGCGCGCCTGCACGGCGTGCCGGCGCCGATCGCGGCCATGCTCGTCCTCGGCCCGACGGTGGCCTTCGCCGCGTCGCCCTGGCTCTGGCCGGCGCCCGTCGCGCGCGTCCTCGCCGCCCTCGCGCCCGCCCCGCCGGCCGCCTGGCCCTCGGGGCCCCTCGCCGTCCTCGCGTTCGCCACGCCGGGAGCGGTCCTCTGGATCTGGGCGGGCGGCTTCGCCCTCGCCGGCGCGCGCGCGCTGCGCGCGCCGGTCCGCCGCGACCGCGATCCCGGCGCGTCCTCCGACGACGCGCTCCTCGCGGCGCTCGCCCTGGCCGGGCTCGCCGGTGGCGCCCTCGGCCTCGCGCCCCGGGGGCCCGGCCTCGGCCCGGTCCTCCCCGCCCTGCCGTTCCTGTCCCTCGTGGGCGCGCGCGGCCTCGTCGCCGCGGCGCACGCGACGGTGCCCACCTGGCCCCGGCGCGCGGTCGCCGCGCTCGCCGTCGTGGCGCTCGCCCCCGGCGCCATCGCCGCCGCCCGAGCACGGCCGCTCACCTCCGCGTGGAGCGAGCTCGCGGGCGGGGCGCCGGGTGCGGCCTCGCGCGGCCTCCCGCGCCAGGACGGAGGCGAGGGCGCGCGCGCCGCGCTCGCGGACGTCGCCGCCCGGGCGCGCCCTGGCGCGAGGATCCGCTTCGTCGGCGTCGCCCCCGAGGCGGTTCGCGCGTGGGCGGCCCGCGGGCTCCTCCGGCCGGACCTCGCGGTCGCGGACGGAGACGACGAGGCGGACGTCGCGGTGGTGGCGGTCGACGGCGGCTCCCGCGACGCCGAGTATCAGACGCGCGCCGCGCTCCGGGCCGACCGCCCGGTGGCCGGCGTGTACGTGGACGAGGTGCCGCTGGCGTTGGTGTATGCGAGAGCCGGCGCCTGGCGCTGAGCGCGCGCCGGCACGACGCGTCGCGCAGGCCGAGCGCAGACCCTGCGCGACCCCGTCTCGCCGGGATCGCGTTTTGGGGCTGCGACTTCCCGTCCGAGGGGGCGGAACGTCCCATGGACCTATCGTCGCCCAGAGCCCGCGCGGGACGCGCGGAGGGGAGGGGATCCATGTTCGACGTCATCACGGGCCGTAGGAACTTCGCGCGCATCCTGGGCGGCATGGCCGGCGTGGTGGTGGTGGGCGGCGGAGCGGCGGCGGCGGTGGGCGCCGTCCAGAAGAACCTCGACGACGAGCGCACCAAGTTCAAGACGCTGCCGTGGCCCTACGCGAAGCTCGACCTCGACCGCGTGGCCATGCGTGCGTTCGACGGGTACCGGAAGGCGGGCTGCATGTACGGCGTGTTCGAGCCGATGGTCGGCTCCACCGCCGAGCGGCTCGGGCCCACGTACCAGAGCTTCCCGCACGAGGTGATGGCCTTCGGCACGGAGGGCATCGCAGGGTGGGCCACCGTGTGCGGCGCGCTTTCCGGCGCGGCCGCGGCGTTCCACATGCTGTCGAAGGAGCCCGGCCCGCTCGTGGACGCGCTCTTCGGCTGGTACCAGGAGCAGCCGCTGCCCAACGTCCAGCTCGCCAGCATGAAGCCCGTGGCCCAGACCGTGGCCGGCTCACCGCTCTGCCACGTGTCCATCGCCCACTGGTGCCAGTCGACCGGCAAGAAGGCCCAGGACCCGGCGCGAATCGAGCGCTGCGCTGCGCTCGTCGTCTCGGTCGCCCGCCGCGCCACCGAGCTGCTCAACACGCAGCTCGCCGGCCGCCCCCTGCCCGTGATGAACGCGCAGGGCCCGGCCGCCACCTGCAGCGGGTGCCACGAGAAGGGAGGCGCGGTGGAGGACGCGGTCGGGAAGCTCGACTGCCAGAGCTGCCACTTCCACCTCACCGCGGACGAGCACCCGAAGACCTGACGGCCCCCGCGAACGAGGCTCCTCCGGCGCGGCGTTTCACCGCAGGCGAATCCGCAAGGATTGCGCGGAATCGCTGTCCTGCAAGCGTTTCCTCGCGATCCCGCGCGTGACGCCCGCGTCGATCGGGAGTAGGTTCGCGCCATGTCGGTCACGGCCCGCGCCGCCCAGGGCCACCCCAGCGGCGACAAGCGATTCAAGATGCTCGACGCCCGGATGCGGCGTCACCAGCATTCTCCCGATGCGCTGCTGGAGATCCTCCACGGCGCCCAGGAGCTCTTCGGCTTCCTCTCCGACGACGTGCTCGTCTACGTCGGGCGCGGGCTCCGCCTGCCGCTCTCGCGCGTCTACGGCGTCGCCACGTTCTACAACCTCTTCTCGCTCCGCCCGAAGGGCGAGCACACCTGCACCGTGTGCATGGGCACCGCCTGCTTCGTGAAGGGCGCGGGCGAGATCCTGGCCGCGGTCGAGGCTGCACACTCGGTGAAGGCCGGCTCCACCACCGCCGACGGCAAGCTCTCCGTGGTGGTGGCCCGCTGCGTGGGCGCCTGCGGCATCGCCCCGGCGGTGGTCTTCGACGAGGAGGTCAGCGGCAAGCAGAGCCGCGAGACGGTGCTCGCGCGCACCAGGGGATGGACGGGCGCATGACCGGCGACGAGCTCAGGCAGATCGCGGAGAACGAGACGGCGCGCCGCCGGCGCTGCAAGCACCGGGTGGGCGTGTGCATGGCCGCCGGCTGCCAGTCGCTCGGCGCCGAGCGGGTGAAGGCTGCGCTGGAGAGCGAGGCCCAGTCGGCCGGCCGGGGATCCGAGGTCGAGGTGCACGGGACCGGCTGCCTCGGCCTCTGCCACGCCGGCACGATGGTGTCGGTGGAGTCGGCCTCGCCGGACGGGACTCCGGCGCGCAAGCTCTACGAGCGGGTGGACGCGCTGGGCGCCGCCGAGCTCGTCTCGCACCTCGTGGCCGGCGGGCCCGAGCCGGCCGATCGCAGGGTCCCGGCCGACTCGCCCTTCCTCGCCAAGCAGACCCGCATCGTGCTCTCCGGCTCCGGCGAGATCGACCCGGAGCGCATCGAGAGCTGCATCGCCTCGGGGGCCTACTCGGCGCTGGAGCGGGCGCTCTCGGAGATGACGCCGGCCGAGGTGATCCAGGAGATCACCGCGAGCGGCCTGCGCGGGCGGGGCGGCGGCGGCTACCCCACCGGCCTCAAGTGGGCCACCGTGGCGAAGGCCGCCGGCGCGAGGAAGTACGTCATCTGCAACGGAGACGAGGGCGACCCGGGCGCCTTCATGGACCGCTCGGTGCTGGAGGGCGACCCCCACCGCGTGCTGGAGGGCATGGCCCTCGCCGCCTACGCGGTCGGCGCGACGAGCGGCTACATCTACGTGCGGGCCGAGTATCCGCTCGCGGTGAAGCGCCTCCGCACCGCCATCCAGGAGGCGGAGAAGCTGCACCTCCTCGGCAACCGCATCTTCGACAGCGCCTTCGACTTCCGCATCGACGTGCGCATCGGCGCGGGCGCGTTCGTGTGCGGCGAGGAGACCGCCCTCATCGCCTCGGTCGAGGGGAAGCGCGGCGCTCCGCGGCCGCGCCCGCCCTACCCGGCCGCGAGCGGCCTGTGGGGCATGCCGACCCTCATCAACAACGTGGAGACCTACGCCAACGTCCCGGCCGTCCTGACGAGGGGCGCGAGCTGGTTCTCCTCCATCGGGACGCAGAAGTCGAAGGGCACCAAGGTGTTCGCCCTGGCCGGCAAGATCCGGAACACGGGCCTCATCGAGGTCCCGATGGGCATCACCCTGCGCGAGATCGTCTTCGACGTGGGCGGAGGCATCCCCGGCGGCAAGAAGTTCAAGGCCGCGCAGACCGGCGGACCCTCGGGCGGATGCATCCCCGCCCACCTGCTCGATCTGCCCGTGGACTACGACTCGCTCCTCTCGGTGGGCACGATGATGGGCTCGGGCGGCCTCATCGTGATCGACGAGACGAGCTGCATGGTCGACGTGGCCCGCTTCTTCATGGAGTTCTGCCGCGACGAGTCCTGCGGCAAGTGCGTGCCCTGCCGGACCGGAACGGTGCAGATGCACCGCATCCTGGAGCGCATCACCCGCGGCGAGGGGCGGCCCGAGGATCTCACCCGGCTCGAGGAGCTGGCCGAGCTCATGGGCGCGACCAGCCTGTGCGGCCTGGGCCAGGGCGCGCCCAGCCCCGTGCTCTCCACGATGCGCTGGTTCCGGGACGAGTACGAGGCGCACGTGAAGGAGGGGCGCTGCCCCGCCGGCAGCTGCACCATGAAGGCCCCCGCCGTCGCCCGTCCGGCCGGGCGGGAGGTGCGCGCGTGACCGTCAAGACGCTGACCGTGAACGGCCAGGCGGTCACCGCCCGCGAGGACGAGACGCTCCTCGACGTGTGCCGCGACCACGACGTGCCGCTGCCCACCCTCTGCCACCTCGACGGCCTGGGCGACGTGGGCGCCTGCCGCCTCTGCGTCGTGGAGGTGAAGGGATCGAGGAAGCTCCTCGCCGCCTGCGTCACCCGCGCCGAGGAAGGCATGGAGGTGACCACCACCTCCGAGCGGCTCCAGCGGTACCGCCGGCAGATCGTGGAGCTGCTCTTCGCCGAGCGGAACCACGTCTGCGCCATCTGCACCGCCAACGGCGCCTGCGAGCTGCAGAAGGTGGCCCAGGCGGTGGGCATGGACTCGGTGCGCTTCGAGTACCAGCACCCCATGACCGCGATGGACGTCTCGCACCCGCGGTTCATCCTCGACCAGGGGCGCTGCATCCTCTGCACGCGCTGCGTGCGGGTCTGCGACGAGATCGAGGGCGCCCACACCTGGGACCTGGCCGGCCGGGGCGTGCACACGCGGGTCATCACCGATCTCGCGCAGCCGTGGGGGAAGGCGGAGTCCTGCACGAGCTGCGGCAAGTGCGTGAACGTCTGCCCGACGGGCGCGCTCTTCGAGAAGTCCACCGCCGCGACGGGCATGGAGAAGCGGCGCGACTTCCTCACCTACATCCGCAACGCCCGGGAGAAGAAGCAGTGGATCCGCTGAAGAGCAAGGCGCGGGTCGCCACCGTCTGGATGGGCGGCTGCTCGGGCTGCCACATGTCGTTCCTCGACATGGACGAGCGGCTGCTCGAGCTCGGGTCGCGCATCGACCTCGTGTACAGCCCGATCGCGGACGCGAAGCGCTTCCCGGAGGACGTCGACGTCACGCTCATCGAGGGGGCGGTGTGCAACGAGGAGCACCTCCGCCTCGTCCACGAGATCCGCGCCCGCACGAAGGTGCTGGTCGCCTTCGGCGACTGCGCCGTCACCGGGAACGTGACCGCCATAAGAAACGCGCTCGGCTCGGCGCTGCCCGTGCTGGAGCGCGCCTACCTCGACGCGGTCGACGTGAACCCCGGCATCCCCGAGGAGCCCGGCATCGTGCCCAGGCTGCTCGACCGCGTCCTGCCCGTGCACCACGTCGTGCCCGTGGACGCCTTCCTCCCCGGGTGCCCGCCCCACCCCGATCTCATCCACGCCGCCGTCCTGGCCGTGCTCGAGGGCCGCAAGCCCGAGGTCGGCGAGAAGGCCCGCTTCGGATAGCCATGAGCCAGCGCATCGTCATCGACCCGGTCACGCGCATCGAGGGGCACGCCAAGATCACCATCCACCTCTCCGACGACGGCGAGGTCGAGGACGCGCGCTTCCACGTCACCGAGTTCCGCGGCTTCGAGAAGTTCTGCGAGGGGCGCAGCTTCCGCGAGATGCCGGTCATCACCCCGCGCATCTGCGGCATCTGCCCGGTCTCCCACCTCCTCGCCAGCGCCAAGGCCACCGACGCCATCCTGGCGGTCGAGGTACCCCCCACCGCGCGGCGCCTCCGCCAGGTCATGAACCTCGGCCAGCTCGTGCAGTCCCACGCGCTGTCCTTCTTCCACCTCTCCTCGCCGGACTTCCTGCTCGGCTTCGACTCGGACCCCGCCCAGCGCAACGTGTTCGGGCTGGCGGGGAAGTTCCCGGACGTCGCGCGCGACGGCGTGCGGCTGCGCCGGTTCGGCCAGGATCTCATCGAGACGCTCGGCGGGAAGCGCATCCACCCGCACTGGGCGGTGCCCGGCGGCGTGGCCGCGCCGCTCACGGCGGCCGGACGCGACCACATCCTCTCCGGCCTGCCCGAGGCCCTGGACATCGCCGAGCGGACGCTCTCGTACTGGAAGCGGACCCTCGAGGACCGGCAGGAGGAGGCCCGCGTCTTCGGCAACTTCCCCAGCCTGTTCATGGGCATGGTGACCGAGGACGGCGGCCTCGAGCACACCGACGGGAAGCTCCGCTTCGTCGACGAGAAGGGCGAGGTGGTGCAGGACCAGATCGACCCCGCCGACTACGCGAAGTGGATCGGGGAGGCCGGCGAGCGCGACAGCTACCTCAAGTCGCCGTTCTTCCGGCCGCTCGGCTACCCGGCCGGCCTGTACCGGGTGGGCCCGCTCGCCCGACTCAACGTCGCGAGTTACTGCGGCACGCCCAAGGCCGACGCCGAGCTCGCCGAGTTCCGCCAGCTCGGGCGCGGTGCGGTGCTCTCCTCCTTCCACTATCACTACGCCCGCCTGGTCGAGATCCTCTACGCGATCGAGCGCATCCAGGAGCTGCTGGAATGGCCCGACATCCTCTCGGAGGACGTCGAGGCGATCGCCATGCGCAACCGCACCTCGGGCGTGGGCGCGTGCGAGGCACCGCGAGGCACCCTCTTCCACGACTACGAGGTGGCGAAGGGGGGCCTGCTCACCAAGGTGAACCTGGTGATCGCCACGGGTCAGAACAACCTCGCCATGAACCGCGCCGTGGCCCAGATCGCGAAGCACTTCATCGGCGGCAAGGGAGCCCGTATCGAGGAGGGCCTCCTCAACCGCGTGGAGGCCGGCATCCGGGCCTTCGACCCCTGCCTCTCGTGCTCCACCCATGCCTTTGGCAAGATGCCCATGGTGGTCGAGCTCGTGGGGTCGGAGGGGCAGCTGCTCGACCGGAGGACACGTTCTTGAGGATCCTGGCGTTCGCGATGGGGAACGCGGTGCGGGCCGACGACGGCGTCGGCCGTGCGGTCGCCCGTGGGCTCGACGTGCTCCTGCCGCAGGTCGAGGTCGTCGAGGTCCAGGAGCTCCTGCCCGAGCACGCGGAGAGGATGGCCGGCGCCGACGGCGTCCTGTTCCTCGACGCGTCGATCTCGGGAACGCCGGGAGAGGTCCGCGCCGAGCGCATCGGGCCGCGTCCGGCCGGGGCGGCGGTCATCCACGCGCTCATGCCCGAGGAGCTGCTCGGGCTGGCGCGCGCGCTCCACGGCCGCGCCCCGCCCGCGGCGATGATCACCGTGGCGGGCCGCGATTTCGCCTGGGGCGAGGCGCTTTCCGACGAGGTGGAGGCGGCCCTCCCGCTCGCGCGCGAGCGGGCGAGGGAGCTCGCCGAGGGCTTCGCGCGCCACGCCGGCCCGGCCAGGGTGTTCTAGCACCGGGCGCCAGGCGGGTGGCCGTCCCGTTTCCGCTTCCGGCTGCGGGCGCCCTTTGCTAAACGAGCCGGATGCTCCTCGCCGGCCTCCTCGCCGCGGCCCTGGCCGCTGCGCCCTCCCCTGCACGCGCAGTCGCACCGCCCACCGCGC
>Ga0335084_10005092_pt1 | contig 12966 bp, 8 predicted proteins | sample Lox_Sample_44_FD_206721 | JGI IMG/M metagenome (GOLD analysis project Ga0335084, IMG submission 206721) | Soil microbial communities from Loxahatchee National Wildlife Refuge, Florida, United States - Lox_Sample_4.4 | ecosystem: Environmental > Terrestrial > Soil > Wetlands | place: USA: Florida... | reverse complement strand
TTCAGCGATGAAGCACAGGATGAGCTGCGAACTCACCGGGGCGAGGCGCGCGATCATCGCCTCGCGGAAATAGCGTTCGACGTGGTACTCGCGTGCGTAGCCGTAGCCGCCGTGAGTCAGCACGGCCTGTTCGCACGCGCGGAATCCCGCTTCGCCACCGAGATACTTCGCCGCATTCGCCTCGGCGCCGCACGGTTTGCCCGCGTCGTACAACGCGGCCGCGTTCATCACCATGAGATCGGCCGCCTGCAACTCCATCCAGTTGTGCGCGAGCGGATGCTGGATCGCCTGGTTTGCGCCGATGGGCCGGTCGAACACCACGCGCTCCTTCGCGTAACGCGTCGCCCGGTTCAGCGCGGCGCATCCGAGGCCGACGCTCTCGGCGCCGATCAGGATCCGTTCCGGATTCATGCCGTGCAGGATGCATTCGAAGCCGTGCCCTTCCTCGCCGATGCGATCCTCCACCGGCACCCGCAGGCCGTCGATGAAGAGCTGGTTCGAATCCACGCACTTGCGGCCCATCTTTTCGATCTCGCGCACCTCGACGCGCGAGCGGTCGAGATCGGTGTAGAAAAGGCTCATGCCCTCGGTCGACTTGCGCACCTGCTCGCGTGGCGTCGTGCGCACGAGGATCAGCATCTTGTGCGCCACCTGCGCGGTCGACGTCCACACCTTGGCGCCCGAGATGACGTAGTGGTCGCCCGCGCGGACTGCCGTGGTCCTGATCCGAGTGGTATTCAGTCCCGCATCCGGCTCCGTCACCGCGAAGCAGGCCTGTTGTTGGCCGCGGACCAGGGGCGGCAGCATGCGTTGCTTCTGTTCGGGGCTGCCGAACACCACCACCGGGTTCAGGCCGAAGATGTTCATGTGGATGGAGGACGCGGCGCTGAATCCTCCGCCCGACTGCGCGATCGCACGCATCATGATCGCCGCCTCGCTGACGCCGAGCGCGGCGCCGCCGTACTCCACGGGCATGCAGATGCCGAGCCAGCCATCGCGTGCGATGGCACGATGGAATTCTTCGGGGAAACGGCCGTCGCGGTCGCGCGCCAGCCAGTATTCGTCGCCGAAAGCCGCGCAGATCTTCTCGATCGCGGCGCGCACTGCGAGTTGGTCGTCGCTGAGCGAGAAGTCCATGCGAAGAATGCGCGCGGCGTCTGGTTACGTGGGTAACCGCGCATTGTGATCCGCCGGTCATGGCTTGCCCACGGCCGGGGCACCTGATGAATTATCCGTGACGCCTGAGCGGCGGGCGCAGTGTCATCCTGAGCCGGAGGCGAAGGATCTCAGCTCTGCAAACAGCCGAGATCCCTCACTTTGCTCGGGATGACGCGTGCGCTGCGTGTCACCAGTCGTTGTCGTCGTCATCGCTCCCACGCACCTCGAACACCGCCGCCGTGCGGGCCGGCACCGTGAAGGCCCCGGTCGCCGGATTGAAGGTCGACATCTTTACGACGGGATCCGCGCCGCGGCGTTGCACCGAGTGCAGACGCGTCCGCGTGCCCGCAAAGTCGGCTTGGCCGCCAGTTTGCGGCGTGAAGCTCGCAGGCACCTTGTCGGCGTTGACCAGCACGACCAGCGCGCGGCCGCGATCGCCCGCGATCGCCATCACGACGAGCGCGGGGTTCTGCGTCGGGCCCGTGTTGTAGAACTTCAGGCGCGCGAAGATCTCCTGCGCCGAGCCAAGGTTCAGCAGCGGCGTGCTGCGCCGGATCGCGAGGAAGTCGGCGAAATTGCGGCGCGACTGGTTGATCTCGGTGAACCCCGGCTTAAGCGACAGATCGTGCAGGAACGGTGTCATGACGGGCCAGTTCATCTTCGCGTCGTTCGACCAATCCGGCGGCAGCCCCACGGCCCAGTTGTTCGATTGGTACGTGAAGTCGAGTTTGTTGAACCAGTCGCCCGAGTCGTAGCTGTTGTTGTCGAAGGACTTCGAGCGCAGCAGGTCGTCGCCGGCATGGAAGAAGGAGACCCCCTGCGAGAGCGCGATGATGGCCAGTCCCAGCGTCTGCGCGCGCACGCGGTCGGCGAGGGTGGTCGTGACCGGCAGCTTGTACTGGCTGATGTCGAACAGCGTCTGGTTGTCGTGCGCCGAGGCGTAGACGATGTTCTCGTCCGGACGCCCCGCGTACGCCGCCGGCTGGCCGAAGTAGTCGACCTGCGAGCCCGGAACCAGATTGCCGTCCTTGTTGACGAGCATGTAGTCCTTCAGGTTGCCCGCCATGCCCAGCATGATGAGGTCCTTGAGGTGGGCGAGCCAGTCGCGCTGGCCGGCGTTCTGCGGATCGGCGAGTGCGTTGTTGTCGTACCAGAGGCCGTTGATGAAGCCCTGGTTCTTGACTAGCGCGGTGCCGCCATCGAACGGCCCGCCTCCGCGCACGGCGTCGCGCAACCGGTCGCTGAACGTGCCGATGCCGGTACCTGCCATGTTCAGCTGCGACGCCTGCACGAAGCGCGCGTTGTTGGCGATCGCGCCGAAGTTCCAGCCTTCACCGTAGACGTAGACGTCGGGATTGAAGCGGCGCAGGTTGTCGCGCAGCCTGACCATCAGGTCCTTCGGGTGGAACGACATCAGGTCGAAACGGAATGCGTCGATGCCGTACTCGCGCGTCCACACCTCGGTCGAGTCGATCATCAGCTTGGCGAACATCGCGTTCTCCGACGCGGTGTCGGAGCAGCATGAATCGCCCAGCACGTTGCCGGCTGCATCGAGGCGGTGGTAATAGCCCGGCACGATGCGATCGAGCACGGACTTCGGATCCTGGCCCGATGCGGTCGTGTGGTTGTAGACGACGTCCATCACGACCTTCAGCCCCGCGTCGTGCAGTCCCTGCACCATCGCGCGGAACTCGCGGATGCGTGCCAGGCCGTTGGCATCGGTCGCATAACTTCCTTCGGGCACCGTGTAGTGCCACGGGTCGTAGCCCCAGTTGAATGCATCCTTGTCGCGCGTCGCGCCGACCGCGGCCTGCTGGTCAGGCGAGTCGGGCGCCGCCGCCGGCACCATGGGCACCACCTGCGCGGCGGGGTTCTCGGGCACGGTGGCGAAGTCGAACGACGGCAACAGATGCACGTGCGTCAGTCCGGCATCGGCGAGCGAGCGCAGATGCGCCATGCCGCGCGAGTTGCGGTCGGTAAACGCGAGGAATTTGCCGCGCCACGCGGCACGCACGCTCTTGTCGTTCGCACTGAAGTCGCGCACGTGCAGTTCGTAGACCGACATCGGCCCCATGCCGCCGTGCCGCCAGGTGTGCTCGTCCGGATCGCGCCAGCCGAACGGCTTGGAGTCGAAGCTGTCGAGGTCGACGACAAAGCTGCGCTGGCTGTCTTGGCTCAGGCCGAGTGAATACGGATCGGTGACGCTGTTCGTTTCGACGCGGCCCGTGGAGCGCACGTACACGGCGAGCTCGTACTTGTAGTACTTGCGATTGACCCACGAGCGATCACCATCGACCGACCAGACGCCCGTCGATGCGCTCCAGTGCATCGGCAGCGCCTTGCCTGTCGGCGCCGCTGGCGAGTCGTAGACGACGAGGTTGACGTAGCGTGCCGTCGGCGCCCACAGGCGGAACTGCAGTCCGTTGCCTTGTCCGAGCCTGGCGTCGTCGACACTGAACTTTCCGGAGCCGGAACCCATCAGCGTGCCCAGTCGGCCGTTGAACGTGTAGAGCGCATCGAGCACGCCCGCGATCTGCAGCGATGTCGCGTCCGCAAGCTTGCCTGCGTGGTAGCGCGCGACCACGGTCTGTCCGCGCAGCCAGCCCGGTACGGACACGAGATCGGCAGGACTGAACGAGAGCGCGGTCGAAGTGGCAAGGTGCGGATAGCGCGCACGCAGTTCCGCACTCAGTCCGCCGGGTGCGACGCTGAGTGGCACGAACGCTCCGCCAACCACGTCGGTCTGATTGGTCGTGATGCCGCCATCGGCCGCGAAGTAGAAGCGATAGCTGTCGGCCGGATCGGCGCCCGGCCAGCCGATCGTTCCCGGGGCGAGCCAGTGCGCACGCGCCTTGGTGACGTCACCGACCTTCAGCGGCGGCGGCGAGAAGTAGATCGTGCAATCGTCCTGCAGTTGCCAGATCTCGCTTCCGGAGGCGAGATTCAGCGCCATGTCGTTGGGACAGTTCTTCGCGGCGCCGTTGGTCAGGATGAAATTCAGGACCGGTGCGCCCGCAACGAGCGCGACGTCGTAGAAGACGCCGAAGGCGTCGGTGCCCGACGGCACCTGATTGCCCGGATACGATGGACTCGGATTGGCAGCGCCGTTCCACGTGTAGATGACCCAGCCCGCATAGTCGCCGGCGACGCGGTTGTAGTGGATGCGTGCACTGGTCGCCTGCGGCGGCGAGAAGTAGATCGTGCAGTCGTCCTGCCGCTGCCAGATCTCGCGTCCCGACGCGAGAGCGAGCGCCATGTCGCTCGCGCAGTTCTTGTTCGCGCCGTTGGTGAGGATGAAATTCAGCAGTGTGGCGCCCGGCGCAAGTGCAACGTCGTAGTAGACGCCGAAGGAATCGGTGCCCGACGGGCCCTCATTGCCGGGATAAGACGGACTCGGATTGAGAGCGCCGGTCCACGTGTAGATGACCCACCCCGCGTAGTCCGCCGCCGCGCGGTTGTAGTGGACCCGCGCGGTGTTCGCGGGCACCTGCGCTTCTGCGGCAGGCACCATCCATACGCTAATCCCGATGGCGAATCCGATGGCCAGGTGGAGCAGTCTGCCGAGACGAGCCCGCATCGCTTCCATGTTCCCTCGCTTTCCGCCGCGATGGCGGAGTGAGCCCCACGCGCCATTGCATCGAATGCATGCAGTGTGCGTTGGGCAAAGGACGACTGCGCAGAATCCGCAGCGCAAGTCTAATCAGACATGCCGCGATCGGGCGTCACTTCGATAAGGAGGTGTGCGGCGTCGGATTTCCGGCCTTCGAGCAGTTGCGCAACCGCGGACTCGTCGCATACATTGGCATCGGACAACCCTCGACGAGATGGAAATGAGAGCTGCTGTTCTGGCAATTTCGCTGATCCTCGGCGCGCTCCCGTTCACGAGCCACGCCCAGGTCTATTCGGATCAGACCCAGGCGATGGCGGGCAGCTACCTCGGCCTGAACGTCGGGAGGTCGGACTACAGCTGGCGCAATCCGTCGGGACCGACGACTGATGACTTCTGTCCGTCCGGCGCGTACGACTGCCGCCACAATCCGAACGGGTGGAAGCTCTACGCGGGCTACATGATCTGGCCGTACTTCGGGTTCGAAGGAACGGGCTACTGGATGGGCGACGCGCACGCCAAGTTCGATCTTGGCGGCGGCAACGTCCAGAAAAACGTCATCTCGATTTCGGGCTACGCCCTGTCGGCAGTCGGCGCGGTGCCACTGGGCCCGGTGAGGTTGAACGGCCGCCTGGGGTGGGCCGCTTCAACGGCGACGCGCAAGGACGACATCAACGGCGCCAACATCGGCCGCGGCTCGACCAGCCGCGGTGAACCCTTGATCGGAGCGGGCGTCAGCGTGCAGGTCTGGCGCGGGATGTTCGTGAGCTTTGACTGGGATCGCGCGCGCGCGGAGACAGACCTGGGCGAGAAGTTCCAGGCCGACATGTTCTCGGCCGGCATCGGCTGGCGCTTCTAGAAGAAGATCGCCCCCACCCCAACCCTCCCCCGCTTCGCGGAGGAGGGGCTAGCCGCATTCAGCTCTTGTGATACGACGGCGCCAGTCCGTACACCGGCGTCGGGATGCTCTCCATGCGCGCCTTCAACTGCAGCGCGAGGCACAGCGAATAGTGCCGGTTCTGGTGGAGATTGCCGCCCTGCATCCACAGGTTCTTTGCCTGCGTCGGCTTCCACATGTTGCGCAACTCTCCTTCCCAGGGCCCTGGATCCTTCTTGGTGCCTGAGCCGAGCCCCCAGCACTTGCCCACCTTGTCGGCCGTCTCCTGGTCGACGAGCTGCGCGATCCACCCGTTCATCGAGCCATAGCCGGTCGCCCACACGATCAGGTCCGCAGCAAGCTCGGTGCCGTCCTTCATGACGAGACCTGTCTCGGTGACACGATCGATCACGCCGTTCTTCAGCCTGATGCTGCCGTTCGCAACCAGTTCGCTCGCGCCGACATCGATGTAGTACCCCGAGCCGCGCCGCAGGTACTTCATGAACAGCCCGGATTCGTCGTCGCCGAAGTCGAGCTGGAAGCCGGCCTTCTCCAGGCGCCGATAGAACTCGGCATCGCGATCCTTCATCTGCTGGTACACAGGCACCTGCAACGGGCCGAGCGCCTTGTATGGCAGTGAAGCGAAGATCAGGTCGGCCGTGTTGGTGTCGATGCCAGATTTGACCGCGGCCTCGGAGTACAACCCGCCGAGCGCGAGGTCCATCAGCGTCTCGCTGCGCGCGACGTGCGTGGTCGAGCGCTGCACCATCGTCACCTGTGCGCCGTGCTCCCACAGATCCGCACAGATGTCGTGGGCCGAGTTGTTCGATCCGACCACCACCGCCTTCTTGCCTTTCCAGTCATCGCCACCCTTGAACTTGCTCGAGTGCACCTGCACGCCCTTGAAGCGGTCGATGCCAGGGTAGTCGGGCAGGTTGGGCACAGCGCTCATCCCGGTGGCGAACACGATGTGCTTCGGACGCAGCACCACGGTTTCGCCGTTGCGCTCGACCGTCACCTCCCACTCCTGCTCGGCGTCGCGCCAGTGCGCGCTTTTGCATTCGGTGCCGGACCAGTAGTTGAGCTCCATCACCTTGGTGTAGCTCTCCAGCCAGTCGCCGATCTTGTCCTTCGGGCTGAAGACAGGCCAGTCGTCAGGGAAGGGCAGGTACGGGAGATGGTCGTACCAGACGGGGTCGTGCAGGCACAGGCTCTTGTACCGGTTGCGCCAGCTGTCACCGGGCCGCGCGTTCTTCTCGACGATGAGCGCGGGCACGCCGAGTTTCCTGAGGCGCGCGCCGAGGATGATCCCGGCCTGCCCGCCTCCGATCACCACCACGTACGGTTGCTTCGTGCGGCCGAGCGTGCGCGCTTCCTCCTCGCGGCTGTCGAGCCAGGTCTTGCGGTCCTTGAACGCGCCGTGCTCGACGCCCTTGGGGCGGTTCTCGCGCCTTTTCTCCTCGAAGCCCTTCAGTTCCTGCAGCGTGGTGAGCAGCGTCCAGGCCTTGCCGCCGATCAGCCGGAGATGTCCGCGGCCGCGGCCGGTCGCGGTTTCGAACGTGAACCAGGCCTCGGTCACGCCACCGGCTTCGCTGCCCTCGCCCTGGATGGTCCAGTTCGATGCGCGCGCGCCCGGCATCGTGGCTTCGAGCATCGAGCGGATCGCTTGCGGGCCTTCGGCCGTCTTGATGTTCCATGTGAACGAGACGAGGTCGCGCCAGTACGAATCGTCGCCGAACAGCGAAGCCGCCGCGCCGAAGTCGCTCCGCGCGACGGCCGCGCCGAACTCGTTGAGCCACTGGGTGATCTGTTGCGTGGGGCTGCTCATCGATGTCTCCTCCGGCGGACCGCTTTGACAATGGGGACAGCGACTCTAGCCCTCGCCGCAAGCGGACGCCATAACACCTCGGCGGGCAGTCGCAATGGAGTTGCCCGTGCGCGCCGCTAGCTGCCTTCAAATCCGTGCGAGCAACTCGTACGAGCGCAGGCGCGCGTGATGATCGTGCACGGCGGTTGCGACGATCAGCTCGTCGGCCTGCGTGACTGCGACGATGCGCTCGAGGATCGCGCGAACGGTGTCGGGAGCACCGATCGCCGATACGGCAAGCATCTGCTCGACGCCCGCACGCTCCACATCGGTCCACAGGCCGTCCATGCTTGCAACCGGTCGCGGCAGGGGTCCGCGGCGGCCGCGCTGCATGCCGAGAAAGCGCAGGTACAGCGATGTCGCGCGGTGCTCGCTCTCCGCATCGCTGTCGGCGCAGATGACGTTGACCCCGACCATCGCGTGCGGCCGCGCCAGCACCGGCGATGGCTGGAACCGCACGCGATATTCCTGCAGAGCCTCCAACAACAACGCCGGTGCGAAGTGCGAGGCGAACGCGAACGGCAAGCCGAGCAATGCCGCGGCCTGCGCGCTGTAGAGGCTCGATCCGAGCAGCCAGATCGGCACCTTGGTACCCATCCCCGGCACTGCGCGCACGCGCTGGTCCGGGTGCGGATCATCGAGATAGGCCTGCAGTTCCTGCACGTCGTGCAGGAACGTGTCTTCGTCGGCCGTGTCGAGCCTCCGGCGCAACGCGCGCATCGTCAGCCCATCCGTACCCGGCGCCCGTCCAAGCCCTAGGTCGATGCGATCCGGATAGAGCGTCGCGAGCGTGCCGAACTGCTCGGCGATGACGAGCGGGGCGTGATTGGGGAGCATCACTCCGCCCGAGCCGACGCGAATGGATTTCGTGCCGCCCGCGACGTGTCCGACGAGCACTGCGGTGGCCGAACTCGCGACACCGTCCATGTTGTGGTGTTCGGCCAGCCAATAGCGCCGGTATCCCCATCGTTCGACGTGCTGCGCGAGATCGAGCGTATTGCGCAGCGCCTGCGCGGCGTCGCTGCCTTCGACGATCGGCGAGAGATCCAGCACGGACAGAGGGACCATCGCGGCAGTCTACGCAGATGCCGCCCGACTACTCCCTCCCCCGCCAAGCGGGGGAGGGTTGGGGTGGAGGCGCGACTATTCGATGCGCGGCGAACGCGTGCCGGCCGCCGAGAGGATCGACGGCGCGGCGGGCTTGCTCGCATCCTTCCCGTGCGCCGCGAGTTGCACAGCGTCGTTCGGCTGCTCCGCGTACAGATGCAGCCATGCCGGATGCGGATAGAACTTCGAGGCATAGTCGTAACCCGCGGTCTTCTCGAGGCGCTTGACGACGACGGCAGGATGGTCGCCGAGCTTGTGCGATTGCTCGTCATCGGCACGCGCGGATTGCGCACACACGAATGCGATCCCCACTGCGGTGATCGAGACGACGGTTCTGATCGACTTCGCTTTCATGGTTCACTCCTGAGGGAAAAGTTGCGAACGCTTCGCAGGTTGCGCTGTGCCAGCAGCGCTACGGAGGCAACGGCCAGGGCGATCGCCCAGGCCCAGGAACCGACGCCGGCACTCCATGCCGCGCACAGCGCACCGAGGAACGCTGCCTTCGCCAGCATTCCGGTCAGGTAGCCGTCCAGCACGCGCAACATCACCGGGGCGCCGCCCCGCCGATGCCCTGAGTACAGGGCGCACGTGCCGACGACCGGAATGGTGGCGACCAGTCCGCCAACTTGCGGCGCGCCGTGCTTCGCCACCTCCGCAACCAGCAACGACATGACGCCTGCGAATCCCATGGACAGCACCGATTCGATCAATCCGCCCGCGCGCCGTTGCGAGGCGGAGCGCGAGTGCGACTGCGCTGTGCGTCCCGTCAGGACGACGATCAGCGCGAACGCGGTCATGGCAGTCAGCGCAGCAGGAAGCGTCCAGATGAGGGCGGCCAGGATTCCCACTGCCGCACACGCGAGCGACGCAGCGACCGCCGCGTGGCAGATCGAGGTCAGGCGCGCAAACGCGACGCCGAGCAGCGCGGTCAAGCCGGTGCCCCAGAACGAACCCAACGCTACGGTCGCCGCGTATCCGCCGCCATGCTCCATGGACAGCCAGAAGAGCGCGGGCATCGAGCTGATCGGCACCGCTGCGGCGAGGCCGCTCGCTCGGGGAGCGGCATGACGCAGCATCGTGAGCAGCGCACCCACGGCTGCTGCCGAGAGCGCGGCCTTGGCCATGTAGGAAATGAGCATCGTCATGAAGCGAATGGAAGTCGGTTCGGGCAGGCGTGCGGGGCTTCATGGCGCGCGGTCGGCCAGGCGTTGCCTGGACGCGAAGGAGTTGGGGCGCGTCAGTGCCAGCGCCAGCAACGCCGACGGCGTGCGATCCTCATCGGCGAAAGCAGCGAAGCGGCCGTACGCCGTGCCGTAGCGCTGCGCGACGAACGCTTGCAGCGAGTCGTCCTGTTGCGCTTCGAACGCCTCCGGTCGCTCCGAACCCGCCGGCGCCACGTCGACAATGCTCATCGCGGCAGCGATAAACAGCGCGCCGACTGCGAGGACGGCGAGCGCCAGGCAAGGCGCGGCGGCAAGCCTTGCGTCCAAGGCACGTGTTGCGGCGGAGTCTCCTGGCTTCATGGCGTCCTTTCGGGGCATCGCAGCGGATGCAACGTTGGATCTCGTGGGACGCAACTGTCGGCGCGTGCGCCCTCCGAGTCATGAAACCGCCCTGAAAAGTTCTCCAATCTCGTGAAACGGCCGCTGCTACGCTGCGCGCCTTCAGTGACTGCAACGCCAGCCGATGTCGACGCCCGGGACTGAAGCGACGCTGCGCTTCAGCCGTTTCGAACTGCAGACCCACGAGCGCCGCCTGCTCATGGACGGCAGCCCGGTGACGCTCGGCGGCCGCGCCTTCGATGTGCTGCTCGTGCTCGCGGAGCGCGCGGGGCAACTGGTCACGAAGCGCGCGCTGATCGACCTCGTATGGCCGGGCATGGTCGTCGAGGAAAACAATCTCGCCGCGCAAGTCAGCGCGCTGCGCAAGGTGGTGGGCGACGAGGTGATCGCGACCATTCCGGGCCGCGGTTATCGCTTCGTCGCACGCGTTGCATCAGCGACGCCGCCGCAAGACGCTGCGCGCACCACCGGACACGCAACCCATCGCACGCCAGCGCCCGCGCTGCGCACCAACCTCCCTGCGGAACTGCCGCTGTTGCTTGGACGCGCCGCCGACCTCGCCGCGCTGGACGCATTGATCGACAGCCACCGCCTGGTCAGCATCGTCGGTGCCGGCGGCATGGGCAAGTCGCTGCTCACGCAGCACCTGCTGCACGCGCGCCGCGGTTCGTACCCGCACGGAGTGTGCTGGGTCGAGCTGGCCGAGGTGACCGACGCGGCTGCACTGCCGGGCGCTGTCGCCGCCGCGCTGGGTGTGGAGTGCGGCCCCGGCGAGCCGCTGGCGTCACTGGTCTCCGCCGTGGCGCCCCTGACGATGCTGCTCGGTCTCGACAATGCCGAGCATCAACTGACCGGCGTCGCCAACCTGTGCCAGGCATTGCACGACGGCGCCCCCGGCGTGCGCCTCGTGGTCACGAGCCAGGCACCGCTCGGGCGCACCATGGAGCAGGTGTTTCGCATCGGACCGCTGGCGGTGCCCGATGCTGCACTCGACGCTACGCCGGCTCTGCAATTCGGCGCGGTTGCATTGTTCGCGGAACGCGCGCACGCGACCGACGGGCGGTTCGCGCTGACCGATGCGAACGCGGCGGCGGTGATCGAGATCTGTCGTGCACTCGACGGCGTGCCGCTGGCGATCGAGCTTGCAGCGGCGCGCTCGCACATGCTCGGAATGCCGCGGCTTCTCGCGTCGATGCGCGACCGGCTCGACGTGCTGACGAGCAATCGAAATCGCGCGGCACCGGCGCGCCAGCAGACGTTGCGCGCGGCGCTCGAATGGAGTCACGGTTTCCTGCAGGCGCGCGAGCGGCAGGTGTTCCGTCGGCTCGGCGTCATCGCGGGCAGCGCGTCGCTGGAACTCGTCGAATACATGCTGATCGATGACGAGCTCGACCGATGGGCGGTGCTCGACGTACTGGACACGCTGGTCGATCGGTCACTGGTTGCGGTGCTGAGCGGTGAGGACGGCGACGAGCCGCGCTACCGGTTGCTCGAGACGCCGCGCGCCTATGCGCTCGAGCGCCTGGACGAAGCAGGCGAACGGCCGGCCGCACAGCGTCGCCACGCCGAAGCGCTGGCCGCGCTGTTCGACGCCGCGTACGGCGAATACTTCAGCGGCCGCATCGGTGCGGACGAATGGGTGCGTCGCCTTGGCGCGGACCTCGACAACGCGCGCGACGCGCTGGACTGGGCACGCGCGGCGGGCGAGACGACGATCGAACTCACGATCGGCTCGACATTGCTGCGCGCGCTGCCGCCTTCGCTGCACGTGGAGCGCATGATGCTCGCCGACGCCTGCGCGCGTCGCATCGGCGACTCGCTCGCCGAGCCGCTGCAGTGCCGCGCGTGGATGGAGCTCAGCTCCGCGTGGGCCGATACGCAGAAGCCTCGGAGTCGCGCCGCCGCCGAGTGCGCACTGAGCCTCGCGCGCAAACTCGATCGTCCGGATGGCGATCGCTTCCAGCTCTACCACGCACTGTGTCGAGCGGCGAGCGCCGCCACGCAGGCGGGTGACGTACAGGCAGCACGCGCGCCGCTGCGGGAGCTGCAAGCGCTGGAGGATCCGCGCTGGCCGGCGCAGCGGCTGCTATGGGGAGCCGAGGCTGCGCAGGTCGTCGCGCGTACCGATGGCGATGCGGTCGATGCCCTGCGCCGCAGTCGAAGGCTGCTTGCGCTGGACAGCGAACGCGGCGGCGATGCCTCGATCGCGCTGGGCAATCTCATCGACGCGGAGCTCGCTGCAGGCGACGCGCGCGGTGCCGCGCAATCGGGCGCGGCGCACGTGGCAGCGCTGCGCGGGACGCGTCACGAGTACAGCCTTGCGTACGCGCGGCTCAACCTGTGCGCCGCGCTGCTGGCGCTCGGCGACTGCGCGCACGTGCGACCGATCGCGCAGGCCGCCTGGCCCCAAGCGATCGTCTTCGAGCTGCAACATTACGGCGCGGGTTATCTCGCGCTGCTTGCCGCGCTCGAATCGCGTCCGCGCGCGGCCGCGCGCCTGCTCGGATACGCCGAGGCGATCTACGAAGCAAGGAAGGAGACGCGCGAGACGAACGAAGCGGTGGCGATGACTCGCGCCACCGTGCTCTCGAAAGCAGCGCTCGGCGACGCGGGCTTCAAGGCAGCGCGCGCGGAGGGCGCGACGCTGCGCGATGCCGAGATCGGCGCGCTCGCCTTCGCTACCGACGACGTCTAGCGCCGAGCGTGGCGCACGATCTCAGGGATCGGCGATGATGTTGCGCGAGATGACCAGCTCGTCGTACCAGGTGTAAGCGGTCGGGTTGGTCAC
>Ga0335084_10005091_pt1 | contig 12970 bp, 11 predicted proteins | sample Lox_Sample_44_FD_206721 | JGI IMG/M metagenome (GOLD analysis project Ga0335084, IMG submission 206721) | Soil microbial communities from Loxahatchee National Wildlife Refuge, Florida, United States - Lox_Sample_4.4 | ecosystem: Environmental > Terrestrial > Soil > Wetlands | place: USA... | reverse complement strand
GGGTTGGACTATCTGCGCTTTTCGGTGCGGGAACAAGCTAACTGGGAGGTTGGCCATGCAAATATCTGTCACTATGCTGCAAATCCTGAGAACTAACTCGCAGTTAGAGCGGACATTAAAGATGACCGCACTACCCTTGCTTGTCGCCTTGCTGACCGCCGTCGCCTCTGGCCAGTCAGTGCCAGCTTCTAAGTTTGTCTCGTTTGATGTCCCCGGGGCCAACTCGACCGCTGCGCAAGGCGTTAACGCGCGTGGCGAAATTGTGGGGACCTTCGATGACAAGGATGGTCTCCAGCACGGTTTCCTCATGAGCGGGAAGAACTTTCGCATCATTGACATTCCCGGGGCAACCACCGGGACTGCATCCACTGGCGGAAATGATTCCATGGAAATCGTGGGCGCTTACAGCGCTGACGATCTCATCAATCATGGTTTTCTCTGGAGAAATGGCAAGTGGACCACGATTGATCATCCCGGCGCTACCACCGGGACTATTCTCTGGGGAGTCAATGACGCCCTCCAGATCGTGGGGATTTACAGCGGTGACGACCTGATCGATCATGGCTTTCTATGGAGCAATGGCAAGTTCACCGCTATTGACTTTCCGGGAGCTTCGTTCACCGATGCCATGGGAATCAACGAATGTGGCGACGTTGTCGGCTTCTACGCAGACACCAACAGTCGTCTGCACGGTTTTCGCCTGAGGCAGGGAAAGTTCAGCACCATTGACTTCCCTGGCGCAGCTAACACGATTGTCCGCGGCATCAATTCGCAACACCAGATCGTGGGCCGCTACGCCATAAACGGAATCACCCATGGTTTCGTGCTGAGCCAGGGCAGATTTATCACGGTCGACTTTCCTGCTGCGACCTCTACCGTAGTACGAGGGATTAATGCCCGCGCAGAAGTCACCGGCAGCTATTTTGACGCTGCTGGCGTACAACACGGCTTCATAGCGACCAGGTGAGTGTGACACCAAGGCTGTCATGTTGGGCCGCGCGAGCGAGATTTAGGATGAGAAGCCGACCCTGGACAACTCGATTGCGTTTCATCTCTGCGGGCGTGTGCGCTCTTGGCTGGAGGTGGATCCTTCTCGCGTGTTGTTTACTGATTCCGTGCGTAGATGGCGGATGCGGGGGCACAGGTTCCCCGCCTGGAGGCAATCCCGCTCCTACACTCGCGGGGGCCAGTGTAACTTCGGCCTGGGTGGGTTCGGGACCAATCCCCGTCACCCTGAGCGGAAAGGATTTTGTAGCCGGCGCCGTTGTGCAGTTCCAGGGCACCACGCTTCCCTCATCATTCGTGAGCAGCACCGAGTTGACCACGACCATCCCGTTGGCAAGCCTTGCCGCGGCAGGCAGGGCAGCAATCACAGTCTTGAATCCTTCCCCGGGCGGAGGGGAATCGAACACCTTGTCCTTTGTCGTCTCGCAACCGCCACCCGAGACAGGGTATGTCGTTGGTGTGGACTACCACGCCTATACCACCGACTTCAACGCTGCAGCCTTTGTCGCCCAATACGGCGATCCGGCGGTCCGAACCACGGTTCAGTCGCAGCTGCAGGGAATCGCTGATAGCGGAGGAGGCGTGATTTCCACGCGAATCTGGATGGTGACCCCCGCCGGTGGTGACGACTTTGGACAGATATGGCGTGCGCATTTTCCCCTGAGCGACCAGGAGCAGGCAAACCTGCATACTTTTGCGCAGGACGTCGCAGCTGTTGTAGGGACCTCCGGAAATCACCTTCAGTTGGACCTTTGTCTGTTGTGGCTAGGCGCCGCCGATTACACACTGGGGTCTCCGTCGACCGGACTTGGCTCTGGCGTCCTCACTGCTTCTCAATTTACCGCGCAAGTTGAGCTCACCATCGACAAGGTTTTGACCGCGGTCACCGATGTGAAGAGAAACGACGGCATGCCGGTGGTGGGGACGATTTATTTCGACGGAGAGATTGCGCTGGAAAAAGCCAACATTCAGTGGTTTCTTTCGACCCACTATCCCTACTTTGTGTCGAAAGTGCTGGCAGCGGGCTTTCGCCCATCGGCTTACCTTCAGGCAGAATGCACGGAGGGCATCGTGCTGGACAACGGATTCACCGATCCCTCCTATCCCATCCTCAATGGTCATCGTTCCGTCGCCCGGGCGTACCGCATGTTGCGATGGATGTCGGAGCAGGGACTTTATCTGGCTCCGCGGACCGATTTTGACTGCTACCCGCTCTCGGCCGGCGCGACCATCCACCAGTTGGTGAGCCGCGTGCTCGACGACGCCGACGCCACCTTCCCGTCGTTAGGTGTGCCGCACTCGTACGCAATCCCTGAATCGAGCTACTGGCTGGACGGGGCTGCACGACTTGAACTCGGCCAGGCGTGGGCAGATGATGCCGCACAGAACTCCCGGCTGAAACGGTTGACCTTCTGGACGACGCCCAACAATGGCGACGGATTGTCTGACGATGTGGCCTATCCGTTCAGCATTCAGGACTACTTGCCGCCACCGTAAGGCCTGGAGCGGGCGGGATCCCCCCGGAAGCAGGCTTGGCGGGAAGTTACAGGTCTTTCGGTGCACCGCGTAGAAACCTCACCCAAACCTCATCCGTCCCTAAGGACTTTGCCAGCGATTCATGGCAAAAGCATGCAGAAAGGAAGTAGTGGAGGTTCTCATGGAGAAATCGCACCCAGCAGCAACTTTGGCCTTGGCCCCAAGCGGCCTTGCTGTGATTGTCGCGCTTGCAACGCTCCTCGTTACCGCTCTGGCCCGAGGGCAGAACATTGCACCCTTCGTTAGCCAACCCCTAGCTCTCGATTTCGTCAAGCCGGATGAGCCAGGTTTCATGCCGCCCATCAACGGCAACAGGTCCGTGCCCGCCGCGGTCACCTGGGGCACCAATAGCCGAGCGACCGCATCAAGTCCAAATGCAACTCTTGATCCGGCCCAGCTCGTTTTTCCTGTACAAGTGATTAATGTCGGCAGTCCACCGCGATCCGTCACGCTGACAAACTACGGGGACCAGACCCTTGTTATCACAGGTCACCGGATTAGCAAGAACTTCTTAGCAATGTGGGACTGCAGCAAGAATCTCCCACCGGGTGCACGCTGCACGATTCAGATAGAGTTCCAGCCTCAGACCAAAGGCGACCTGAAGGGCAAGCTGTGGATCGCCGATAATGCCCCCGATAGCCCGCAGTCGGTAAGTCTCTCCGGTGTCGGAACGGTGGCGGAGTTCGATCCAGGCGGACTCAACTTCGGAAGGGTATTCGTCGGTCAACGGAAGTCTCTGGCGACAAAGCTAACCAACAAGGGAAACGAGCCCCTGAACATCACAAGCATCACCATTGCCGGGGTTTACTTCTCTCAGACCAACGATTGCCCGGATCCCGGAAAGCTTGATGCCGGTTCATCCTGTACGATCACCGTGACGTTCAGCCCGCAACAAGCGGGAGCGCGTACCGGCCAACTCCTGGTCTACGACGATGGTGGTGGGAGCCCGCAGCATGTGAGCTTGCTCGGAGAAGGCTGCCAAGGCATCAAGTGCACGGATGCTGGGGCTCAATTGACGAAGGCCAGAACTGCGCTCAGCAACAGTCCTACCACGACCGTTCCAGCTCCAACCCATCCTGGGCCTGTGGGATCGCGGGTGATGCCGCTCGTTGATTCGAAACGTCTCGATCCCTACCAGCCAAGCCGCGGCCAGCGGGAGTTGCTCGTTCGCTTCTGGTATCCCGCGGCACTCTCTGGCGACTGCGAACCCGCGGAGTACACCTCCGACAAGATATGGAGCTATTTTGCGGATCTTGTGGGGACTGCTCTGCCGCAGGTACTCACCCACAGTTGTCAGGATGCTCGCATGGCTGACGGTGCGCATCCGGTCGTGCTGCTCACCCCGGGTTACACCGGGACTTTTACCGACTACACTTTCATTGCCGAGGATCTGGCCAGTCACGGCTATGTTGTCGTTTCGATAGATCACACGCATGAAGCCACCGCAGTGGAGTTCCCCGATGGAAAGTTCGTCCCGGGATCTCTGGGCAGCCATTTCGACCGCACCTGGCGACTGGATCAGCGAACCCTGTCGTGGGCCTTGTCGGTGAGATCGGCAGACTTGAAGTTTGTCCTCGACGAACTGGAACGTCTGAATGCAACGGAAGACGGCCCCATTGGCGGTAAGCTCGAACTCGACCGCATGGGTGTGATTGGGCACTCGCTGGGTGGTCTCTCGGCAATTCTGGGGGTAGAGCGGGAACCTCGTTTCAAGGCCGCAGTCATCCTTGACGGGGAGCTTACAGAGGAATCGGCTAACGGGACAGACAAGGCCGTTCTGCTACTCACCATGGACCGCCAGCATTGGACACAACACGAATGCCAGTTGTGGAAACACCTGCGCGGTCCCCGCCTGGCGGTGAATTTCAAGGGCGCAGACCACCTGCTGCCCTCGGATGCCGTTTGGCTGGCGAAAGGCGCAATCAAGACCGGAAGCATGTCTCCGGAACAGGCGGTAGCGGCGGTGCGAAGCTACGTCGCGGCTTTCCTCGATGCCAATCTTGTCGGCGCACCGGCGGATTGGTTACTGAAGGCAACGTCGCCTGCGTATCCCGGTGCAGTGCTGACGTCCCAGAATCAGTCTTTGTGCAAACCGGAATAGGATCGACCAGTCATTGTGGCGGCAACATCGGTGGGCCATTTTAAGGAGGATTCAGCGGGAAATATTACCGGCAGCCAGACCCGAAGCGTGGGCGGAGACTCGGCGGTGGAGGACATCTCCGGCTCCGTCACCCTGAACAGAGACTGCACGGGCAATGGAACCATCAACGCATACGTGGAGGGAGTGCTGCAGCGTACCGCAACTCTGGCCCTCGTCTACGACAGCCACCAGAACCATGCCCGCATGATCTTCCAATCCTTGACACTACCGGACGGCATTAACGTTCCGGTGGTCATTACGGTTGAAACCAACAGGTTGGCCACCCGCGACTGAATTCCGGGATGGCTGAGGGGCCCATCACCCTGTTGACCCGAGTTGCAAGGTGGTGGGCCAAGGCCCCAACCTGCCCGAGGCCGACAAACTCTTCTCCCGCCCGGAATCGCACTGGACGCCCCTCGCAAAAACCTCAGCGTAACTTCACCCTTTCCTAAGGACTCGCCAGTTCCTCTTCCTTATCTTGAGCGGGGTTACGGCGCACAGGCATTGGCCAGGGGCGGTGGGGGCTGTTGCCCCGGTTCTCCGTCACCGCCCTGCGTCGTATAGGGGAACTCAACATGGTTCGACAGGTTCTGACAGGCCTCGCAACTGGCTTCTTTTTGTTGTCGGCTCCCGTGTCACTCCCTGCGCAATCCCCACTCAGCAATCTTTGGAATGCGACCTCTCCCAGGCCCACCACCTCCGGCCAGGTTGGAACTCTCCCTATGCAGCTCGCGGATTCCACCCGGCGTGACCCGTACCACCCCGCTGACGCAACCCGCACGTTGATGGTTCGCTTCTGGTATCCAGCGGCACCCGGGCAACTGTGCCAGCCTGCGGAATACACCTCTGCCAAGGTGTGGGCTTATGTCTCCCATCTCTCCGGCTTCCCCGTACCCAGCGTCCGAACGAATAGCTGCCAGAGAGCAGTAGTTGCGACGGGGCCACACCCCGTAGTCCTGTTCTCTCATGGTTACACCGGCATGCTGACCGACTCCACATTTCTCTTTGAGGACCTCGCCAGTCGAGGCTACGTCGTCGCCTCGATCGCGCATACCTACGAGACAACCGCGGTCGAGCTCCCCAATGGCCGGCTGATTACTTCCATCCTCGGGAGCTACTTGGGCGGAGACAGCCTGCGCATGGACTATGAATCACTGCGATTCGCACGCACGGCCCGGTTGGCGGACATCCGGTTTCTGCTCGGCGAACTGCAGCGCCTCAACAGCAGAATAGACAGCCCGTTCCGGAGCAGACTGCGCCTCGACCGAGTCGGCGTAATGGGTCACTCACTCGGTGGCGAGGTCGCTCTTGCGGCGCTGGAGCGTGATCCGCGCCTGCGAGCGGCAGTGTCGCTCGACGGGGCGGTGTCGCCGGAGGTCGCCGAAGGCTCCGCTAAACCTGTACTGCTACTGGCCGCCGGACGCGAGCACTGGACCGATGAGGAGTGTCAGCTATGGAGCGGCTTACGCGGCCCACGGTTCGCCGTAGATTTGCGGGGAGCGGATCATTTCACTTCTTCTGATGCCATATGGATGTTTCAGAACGTGCCGGGAGTGGCCGCCTCGGTGGGAAACATGGGCCGAGAAAAAACCATCGCGGCCATACGAAACTACGTCGCTGCATTCTTCGACGCGTATCTCTTGGGCAACCCGCCGGAGGCTTTGCTCAATACCGCATCCACCGATTACCCCGACGCAATCGTAACCAGTCCACGACAAACGCTGTGCCGCCAAAATTCCGCAGTCGCCCAGGGAGGATCCCAATGACACACCTACGCTCGCTGTTCTCGAGATGGCTTACCGAGGGCGGATCTCGAAGATATCCGGATCGCGCCGGCAAGTCACCTGCATCGGTGACGCCGCAAGCCCCATCTCGCCGGCACCGTTCCAGTTCTCTGGTGACTGGATGTCATTGCGTCATCCTCGGGCTAGTCGTTGTCGGAGGAGTTGGAAAAGGCTGTTGCCCGGGCCCCGGGTGCCCTCCGCCCAAGTTCCCGGCTTATACGTTCACGCCCAATACTTTGACTTTCGCTCCCCAGGTCGTAAATCCGGCCGGCGGTGCCAGCGCGCCTCAAAGTGTCATCCTGAAGAGCACCGGTTCGAAGGCATTGACCATTAGTAGCATCACCGTAACTACCGGCTATGCTCAGACCGACGATTGTCCCGCTACACTGGCCATCGGTTCGACCTGCACGATTCAAGTGACCTTCGCTCCCAACGCGATCGGCGCTATCAATGGCATCGTCAGCGTGAACGGGCAAGACGACCGCGGATTGACTCTCTCGGGCGCTGGTATTCCTCCGATAGGTTTCTCTCCTGCCAGCCTAGATTTCGGAACCGTAGATCCGGGAACCACCAGTACCCCGCAAACCGTGACGTTGACCAATAACCAAACCACAATTCTCACCATCAACAACATTTCTACCAGCGGAGATTACGCCCAGACGAACAACTGTCCCGCCTCTCTCGCCGTCGGCGAGAGCTGCGATATCCAAACGACATTTACGCCCACGGTTTCGGGCGCCGTGCCCGGCGCCCTGACGGTTGTGACCGACGCCCTACCCGGCAGCCAGCCCCTATTACTCACAGGGACTGGCTCCGGGTCGGTCACTGCCAGCGTCTCATTTTCACCGGCAAGTCTGACCTTTGCCGATCAGGAGGCAGGCACCAGCAGCGCCGCACAACCGGTTACTTTGACCAACACCAGTGGCACTACCGACCTGACAATTAATAGCGTCAGCTCCTCCGGTTCCAACTATCTGGAGAGTGATACCTGTACCGGGCAGGTGCTTCCCCCTGGCGGGACTTGCACAATCAACGTCACCTTCCAACCCATCGCCGACCTTGCGCCCATCAACTATGCCGGCGGGATTACCGTCAGTGACACCGACAGCACCAGCCCTAACGTACTTGGATTGTCCGGTGCCGGAATTGCTCCGGTCACGGCCTCGCCCCAGAGCGTGAACTTCGGAATTATCGGTCCACTCGATCCTAGTCCGACCAAGACCGTGACCATCACGAACCACCACAGCGCAGACGAGGACATATCCATCGCCATACCCAGTTCGTATCTCGTCGCCAACAACAACTGTCCAGGCACACTTTCTCCTGGTGGGCAATGTAACGTCGACCTGCAGTACAACGTTGATCTGGGTTATGGCGCGAATATGAGATCGCTCTCGGTCGCCGCCTCGAGTGGCGGGTTCCTGAGCCCCCACATCGCAAATCTCGCGGCATGCCGCACTGAGCTGGAGTTGTTTCCATCGGGCTTCAACTTTGGCAGTGTGCCTGTGGGTACAGCCAGTGACCCTCAGACGCTGACGATCAACAACGGCGTCGGGACCCCGATACATATTACGGATATTTCCATCAGCGGCGACGACGCTGGGGATTTCTCGATCCTCACGAACACTTGCAGCTCCGTTCTGCCGTCAGGACAGTCGTGCATCGTCAAAACGGTTCTGACCCCGCAGAGTTCCGGAGCTCGAACCGCCGCTCTCAATATCACCGACGACGCTCATTGCAGCCCACAGCAAGTGGCCCTCTCCGGTGGTTCCGCCGCTGGCCCATTCACCATTGCCGCGAGCACGACCGGCACCGCCTCCGGCACGGTCACTAGCGACGTGTCGGGCATCAACTGCGCTACTAATGGGCCGGGCGGGGGCGGCTGTATCGCGTCCTTTGCCGCGGGAAGCACAGTCACTCTGACCGCCACGCCGGACAGCGGAGCGCCCTTTGTGGGATGGGTGGGGGCCTGCACGGGTACCTACCCCTGTGCGCTGGACATGTCCTCCGACAAGCAAATCTTAGCAGTGTTTGGCTCGAATCCGCTTCTCTCGGTGGCTCTGGTGCCGATCGACAACGGTACAGGAACAGTCACCAGCAGCCCCGGCGGGATCGATTGCGGAAGTACTTGCGCACAGGAGTTTGCGCCGGAAACAGTCGTGGAGTTCACCCCGACAGCGGCTGCGGGTTCAACCTTTACTGGTTGGGGACTGGCCTGTACAGAAACCGGGCCCTGCCGAGTCACAGTCCTGACTACCCAAAGCGTCGAAGCCGATTTTGCGGCTCCCGCCTTTGGGCTGGACGCGACGGCTCCCACGCCGGCGACCATCAGCGCTGGACAGTCGGCAACCTCCACCGTCACCGTCACTTCCAGAACCGGTTTCGACAGCGCGGTGTCGTTCGCTTGTTCGGCAACGCCGCACGTGGACTCAGGCCCGACGTGTTCCATCAACGACATAACTCCCCCGGCGAACGGGTCGGCGAGCGGGACCTTGACCATTAAAACTACGGCGCCCAAGAAGGCACTGGCCCCGCCATCGGTGGACCGCTTCGGTATTTTCTATGCCTTGTGGTTGCCGCTTCTGGGAATCGTCGGTACAGGGATGGGCCGGGGCTCGGCGAGAAAACACCTGGTCGTGCTGCTGCTCTGTGTCCTCTTGTTCAGCGGCTTATTGATTCAGTCGGCCTGTGGAGGGGGCAGCAGTCCCCCCGTCCAGGATGACCTTGGCAACTCAGGCACGCCGGCCGGCACTTATACGATCACCGTTACCGGCACGTCAGGTTCGGTGCAAAGCACAACCCAGCTGACGCTGGTGGTGCAGTGACGTAGAGAGACCGACGGCCCCGAGAAATCGAAATGAGCCGACTTTGAGATCAAAGGAGTCGCACATGAAAGTCGATTCGAGCCTGTTCCCTCTACACATTATCCGGCTGGCCGCATTCACGGTTCTGATGGCGACTTGTCTGAGGGCCCAAGAAATACCCCCGGCTTCTGATGGCAGTCCCAGCGGCGTGCCGCTGGAGAAAGTATTGCACCGGTTTCACGGAGGGCAGGACGGCGCTATCCCTTGGGATGCAGGATTGGTCTTCGACAACACTGGGAATCTGTATGGCACAACGTCCAACGGTGGAAACGGTAGCTGCCCGAGGGGACGCGGCACGGTTTTCAGACTTCGGCCAAACCACGCTGTATCGGGTGGCCTCTGGATCGAAACGGTGCTTTACAACTTCAAGGGCGGTGCTGACGGGGCGTTTCCTGGATCTGCCCTGGTTCTGGATGGGACGGGCAACTTGTACGGCACAACCGAGTCCGGGGGCGACTCCACTAACTGTTCGGGAGGATGCGGTACGGTTTTCAAGCTAACTCCCTCCCCCCAGGGCTGGACAGAAACTATCCTGTATCGCTTCCGGGGAGGCGTCGACGGCGAAGAGATGGCTGGGTCGGACTGAGTTCCTGACCCGAACGATTCAAAGCGAGCCCAGGTTGGAAACGCGCAAACCATCTACTAGAGCGAAATGGCGCTCTTCCATGAGTGCCTGCAGAAGTGTGCTCCAAAACGTGCTTGACACCGCCGACATTGTTGGAGATCGAGATTTTTCGACAGTTAACGACTGACTTGCGCTTGTGTATCGCTCAAACTGTTACTTGACCGAATAACCCTTGGAATCTATGCAGGCTGAAAATGCCCTCCGAAAAGTATCCAGTCTTTGCTGCTGTTGGGCCTGTCCCTGTTGTTGTGCTTGTTGTTCCGCCTGCTTGTTAGCTTTTTTTTGCTGGCGACGACCCCGGACTGCACCCGCCGTCGCTCCGATTGCAGCCCCTGTCCCTGCGTCACCGGCGATCGCTCCAATGGCTGCTCCACCAGCCGCTCCACCCGCTGCGCCCTTCGCTCCCCCTCCCTTCTTCTTGTCGGCTTCCTGAGGGGCCGGAGGAGGAGCAGTTGGATCAATCCCAGTCTGCTGCTGAGCGGATGCATAACAAGCCCTCTCGTCGTTAGCTTGCTGTTGGGGCGTTTGGTTTTTCTGCGGGTAAACGAAAAGCCCGACCTTCGCAGCGGGGGAACCCGATGAAGCGGCCGGTGGTTGAGTCGGAGCTGCTGGCGTATTTTGGCCTGCAGCCAAACCTCCGCCAACAAGCCCCAGGTACAAACCAAGAACCAAGATTCGTTGCAGTTTCATTGATTTCTCCACGCTGATGTCTATTCCTCCTACCATTGTACTTTTCGGCAGCACCAGGCGAGAACTGCTAGAAGTGTCAGTTCTCCTTAGATATCAAGAGCCATCGTTGTTGATAACAGGCGTGAGCGTTGAAAAACTATAGGTCGTGTCGGCCGCCACTGATTCGGGCGCTCGTCCTTGCCACTCGGCGAAACGGGTCAGCATATCTTCCGCGGCCACCGTGGCCTGACTCATGCGCGCCGCCGTGGCCTGCACACCGACAATGACACAGCTGTGACTGTCGACTAGATAGTGTCGTAGTAACCGAGACGCATAGGCCGACTAACTCGCCGCCGGGTCCGCTGACTATCGCGCGCACGACGGAACGCCATGGGGCTGATAGCGATTCATTTATCGACTCTGTTAGAAACTTCTCGATCTCCTCCCGAGAGCAAACCGCAAACAGCATATACCGGACAACCTCCATATTCGAGATCAAGGCGCGAACCGCGTTGAGGTCGTCAATCTGCAACCTGCGTAGAGCGATCATGAGTTTTCTCGCTGGCAGTATAGCTCTGAACGCGGATGAGACACTCTTGACACGCTCGAACACCTTTGACTCCTGAAACCGCCCGTCGAGAGCGCTCAGTTGACGAAAAATCCCCTCTCTAACAATGTCGGCGATGTCAAGCACTCTGTGCGCACACGACCGCATGCACTCAAAGAAGAGCGCCATTTCGCTCTCGTGGATGGTTTTGCGCATTCCAACCTGGGCTCGCTCTAATCGTCAGGTCAAGAGCTCGGTCCGACCCATCCATCTCTTCGATCACGACTTGCGATCATGATTACTTCTTCGCACTCCCCCCTTCAGGGGAGCGGGATGCCCAATCATTATGTCGGTGATTTACTGCGCGCCATGGCGATTTCCGGGCTCTCCCGCGTGCGAACCGAGCTTTTGCAATGGGCCGCAGCCGCAACCTTGGCGCCACATCCAATACAGATGCACCGCCAGCTTCCGAGCCATGGCTACCTTGGCGATCTTCCGCCCACAGCGCAAGGCAAGGTGGAAAAACCTGCTGCGCCACTGCGGTTGACTATGCACTGTGACCTGCGCTGCTTCCACCAACAAATAGCGAAGCAGTGAGCGGCCTTGCTTGCTGATGTGTCCCAGTCAGCGCCGATCCCCGCTCGACTCCTCCGACGGAACCAGCCCCACATAGCTGGCAACCTGCTTGCCGCAATGAAAACGTTCTGGTGTTCCAATCACCCAGCTCGAAGGCTAGTGCCGTCAAGGGGCCGACTTCGGGATGCGTCATCGGCCGCCGTGTCACCGGACGCTTCTCCACTTCCGCTTCCAAGAGTTACGTGGGTTAGAAGGTGTAGAGGCTCCACGATCAAGCGGGAGAAGTATTCCGATGCAATGTTGCAGTCGGGAAACTGACGAAAGCAGTCGATTCCGACGTTCAGTTTGGAGAAGCTACAGCAATCGAAAACGTCCTCTCACCAGATCGTTGTTTGAGTTGCAATGAACTTAGTCGTCGGCTCCTTGATCGCTGGAGCCGCATCAACCGAGAAGAGCTGGAACTGGCTAAAGTTGTGTACCCGCTCGTAACGGTGCCCATGATAAGCAATATAGAGGGAAGCGCTCTCAGGCAACCATAGCCGAACCTGGCGGTTATGAAATTCCACGGGAGCATAGCAGATGACAAAATGCTCCACTTGCAGGTCGATCTGTGGAATAGGAGCCACCAAATCTGTTTCGATTCGCAAAACGTCGAAGCTGTCGGTCGCGATCCATGCCCGCCCCTTGAACCTGGGTAGGTAGACGGAACTGCCAATCTTTATCGCCTGGAACGGCTTGGCGGGGTCCGCGCTCTCTTCGAAGTGCACCTGCCATGCAGGCGACGCTCGGAGTTCGGTCAATCCCTCACATCGAAAGTCTGCCGGCAACCCTGAATGCCATAGGCGCCAGCGTCACGGTTGCATCCGGCAATTCCAGCAGCTCAGAGTTCACCCTAGGCGGGCTAACCTTTCCGCTCACGATACCGGCGGGGAACAGTGCTGGGTTCACGGTTACTTTCACGCCGCAGGCTAATGGTGTGGCCAACGCTACGCTCACCTTCGACAGTGATGCTTCAAATTCCCCAACCATTCAGGCGCTAACCGGAAATGGTACTTCGCCAAAGCAGCACACCGTCAACCTCTCATGGGATGCGAGTCTTTCTCAAGTGGCGGGTTACAACGTTTATCGCAGCACCACCTCAGGCGGCCCGTATTCGCGGATCAATTCCGGCCTCGACCCCAGCACCACGTACGCTGACAGCGCGATAGCCGGAGGTCAGACCTA
>Ga0335084_10005085_pt1 | contig 12973 bp, 10 predicted proteins | sample Lox_Sample_44_FD_206721 | JGI IMG/M metagenome (GOLD analysis project Ga0335084, IMG submission 206721) | Soil microbial communities from Loxahatchee National Wildlife Refuge, Florida, United States - Lox_Sample_4.4 | ecosystem: Environmental > Terrestrial > Soil > Wetlands | place: USA... | reverse complement strand
CGGGCCATTGCGGAGCGTTGCTGACCGCGTAGTGGTACATCTGCTGGACGAAGCGCGTTTGGTATTCGGGCGTGAGCAGCGTGAGGTAGGTCGGGATCTGCAAAACAGCACCGTGATACCAAGTGGCTGTCTTCGTCGCGTCGCGACGGTAGTTGCCGTTCCAGTTCGGCAACGTCGCTTGGCTGTACACGGTGGGCCCGCCGCGAGCCGTGGCGTCCGCGAGCATCGCTTCGTAGTGCGCCTTCGCCGTCTTGAACGGGTAGGGGCTCACGATCTGTGCGCGCGGGTAGTCGCGGTCGCAATAACCCCAAGCGGCCGAAGCCGGTGGGTGATCGCCGATGGTCGGCGTCTCGACGGCGCCCCATTGTGCTTCGAGGCCGAGCGGCGAATTGCAGCGGAAGTAGCGAGGATCGCTCCAGAGCGCGCGATCCTTGTAGAAGTCTTTCGTCGTGAAGATGTCGCGCGGCAACGGCTCGATCCCGCGCGGCGCCGCTCCGTTCGTCGCGGCTACGATCGGCACGACGCCTTTGGGTACGCCTGGCCCGACGAACGTGCCCTTACCGTCGGGCCCCACCATGAGATCGGTGTGTAGGGGCGGCGGAGCGCCGCGCCCCACGGGGCTCTGGGCTAGGGCGGCGCCCCAGGGCGCCGCAAACCAGAACGTGACGCACGCGATCCTTCGGAACCAGCGTGCCGCGCTTCGCGACGTCACCCTCATCGTCCTGTATCCCCCCAATGAACCGGGATATTTCGTTGCCGACAGCGTGTGTGATTGCCGCGGCCACGATCCGACCGAACGTAGCAGCGGAGGGTGCGGGAGTCCTGCTCCTTCTCCGAAAATTACGGAAAAAGACCGAATGGCCATGCGGCCGCGTTGACGTTTGGGGCGACCGCGCAATACCGTCGAACCGATAGGCAAGGCGTGGCTCGCGGACTCGTAACCTGACTTCTATTGGTTGTCATCCGAAGGCACGCACACGGGCAATAGCCGCCGCCGGCGGCGCTAGGGCGGAGGGGAGCGATGAGGACGCGTCTCTGGGATCGACGCAGCGTATTGACCGGGCTCGGCGCCGTCGCTGCGAGCACGTGGGTGCCGGCTTCGGCCGATGCGTTGGGCCTCGCGGACGACAAGATCAAGGTCATCCGATACTTCAGAAATTCCGGCGACTCCGAAGGGCGGCGCGGCCAGCCCATGGTGAACCAATCCTCCAACGTTGTGCTGATCGAGACGGAAGGGGGGCTAACCGGCATCGGGGAGGGCGGGGAGCCCACGACGATGGACGAGTGCGCCAGCATGCTGATCGGTCAAGACCCCTTCCGCGTCGATCAACATTGGCAGCGGATGATGCGCGGCTACTTCTACCCCGCGGGTCGCGAGAAGCTTCATTCGCTCGGCGCTCTCGACATGGCGCTCTGGGATCTCAAGGCCAAGGCGCTCGACGTGCCGCTGTGGCAGCTCTTGGGCGGCAAGTCGCGCAACTACGTGGAGTGCTATGCGACCGCATTCCCGAGGCCGGCGAAGGGCACGTTGGAGGACGCGGCCCGCGCCTGTGTCGACGCGGGGTTCCGCGCCTATAGATACGCGACCGACAACCCTGGCGAGCGCGAAGTGGATCGCTTCAAGCTCGTGCGCAAGATGCACGAGGACTGCGTGCTGCTGCACAAGGGAGCGGGCGACGGCGGTTGGGCGATCGACTTCCATACGGAGCTCGACCCGCCCGACGCGATCAATCTCGCTACGCTGCTCGAGCCGCTGCACCCGTACTTCTGCGAAGATCTGATTCGCAGCGAGGGCGTGGATTCGTACGCGACGATCCGCGAGCGTACCCGTGTTCCGATCGCGGTCGGCGAGCAGTTCGGCTACAAGTGGGACATCAACACGCTGATCGAGCGCCAACTCATCGACTACACGCGCGTGACCCTCCCGAACGTCGGCGGCATCAGCGAGCTCATGAAGATCATCGCGCTCGCCGAAACGCATTACGTGGGCATGATCCCGCACTTCACGGGGCCGATCTCCGAAGCTGCGCTCGTGCATTGCTTGACCGCGACCTCGGTCACGTCATTGATGGAAATGCTCGGCAACGGCAGCCGCACATGGCCGTACCTGCCGAAGGCCTACGACTTCAAGCAGGGCAAATTGTGGCCGAATGACCGGCCGGGCCTCGGCGTCGAGCTCGACGTGGGCAAGCTGACGTTGCTCGCAGAGTACGGCACCTATCGCGCCGGCATGTTGATGAACCGTCGTCCGGACGGCTCCTTCACGAACTGGTAGCGCGTTCTCACATTAGGCCGCCCCGTCATCTCGAACTATCGCCGTAGCGTCGAGAAGACTGCGCGGCTGTCGACGGCCTGGACGAGGCCGCCTCGCTCAGGCGCCGAAGGCGCCGACGACCTCGGTCATGAAGGAGACGGGTGTGACCGAAGTGAAGTGGCGAACGTCGTCGTCGACGCGCTCGCGATTCCTGACTGCGGCCGCGCTGAAGACTTGCGCGTCGGAGATGTAGATGTTCGCAGTGCAGCTGTAGAGTGGAGGATTTCTTCCATCCGGGGAAGATTGGCCCTTGCGCATCTCTATCCGATCGATCGCCTCGTGACCGAACAGCTCGATGAGCGAGCTTATGTGATGATCCCGATAGTATTCATGATCGAAGCGGTCCGCGCGACCATAGGGATATAGGACCGTCAGGCACCGTTCGCCGATTGGTATCGCGCTTGCGGGCTTGCCCGTCTCGCCAAACACGACTTCACTCTGAACCTTCTGCTCGGCATTGGTGAAATGGACTTTGTCTCGCACCAAGTCCTGGCCATGGGCGGCGCTGGCTTTTGCAAAAACCTCGGGATCAGAAATCCAGAAGTTGACGATGGCCACGTACGGGGAAGCCGGCTCGCCTTCAGCGATCAGAGGTTCGCGCATTTCCACTCGTGTCAATGCATCGCCATACAGACTCTGCATTAGCGCAAGGTGCTGGTCACGGTAGTAGTCGTAGTCGAAATGCACTCCGTCGCCGCCCGGGAAAATCGCCGTGTAGGCCCGCGTGCCGATGGCGACGCTGGCGTCCGCCAGTATCCGAGGCGTCGCTGCTCCGCACACGACTGCGCCGCAAACCCGCAGGACGTGTCGGCGCGAGACGAACGGAGAGCCGCATCCGCAAACGGTGTTAGCCACGCAAACCTCGTCGTTCGCTTCGAAGCCTAGCGCTGAACTGGAAAGCACTATGCGCGCGCGAGCGTCCCTTGCTCGATCGGCAGGCGCCGCAACCGCTTGCCGCACGCGGCATGGATCGCGTTGCAGAGCGCCGGAATAACCGGAGGCAGCGCGGGCTCGCCGAGCCCCGTCGGCGGATTGTCCGTCCGGCGGAAATGCACTTCGACGGGCGGCGCCTGGTTCATGCGCAGCAGAGCGTAGTCGTGGAAGTTCGACTGCACGGTGCGGCCGTTCTGGATGTTGATGCGCGCGAACGCCTGGCCGATGCCGTCGATCGCGGCGCCCTGCGCCTGATTCTCGGCGCCGGTCGGATTGATGATCTGGCTGCCCACGTCGGCGGCGATCCACACCTTGTCGACCTTGACCGTGCCGTCCGCACCGACGGTAGCCTGCACCACTTCCGCGAAATACCCCATGTGGCTGTAGTAGAACGCCGTGCCCATCCCGGTCCCGGGCGGTAGCTTCCGCCGGGCATCCCACCCGGACTTGTCGCGCACGAGCTCGAGCACTCCGCGCATGCGGCCGGTATTGAAATCCGGCTGCGGCCCGTAACGATCGTCTTTCGAATCGAGTATCCGCGGCTCCCCGAGCAAATCGAGGCGGTACTGCAGCGGATCGCGGTTTGCGGCATGCGCGAGCTCGTCGAGAAAGCTCTGGAACGCGAACGCGAGCCCGTTGCTTTCCGGCGCGCGTAGCGGTCCGGTCGGCACCCCCGACGGAATGAACGACGCGGCGAACTCCATGTGCGGGACGAAGCGCGACGGAAACTCATCGGGACCCGCGAAAGCGGATGACGCCGGCCCATCCCCGGAGCCGGGTGTCACGAAATGGTCGCGGAACGCAACGAGGTTGCCGTGGCCGTCGAGGCCGGCCTTGAAATGATGGAAGCCGGCCGGACGGTAGAAGTCGTGCTGAATGTCGTCCGCGCGGTTCCACAAGAGCTTCACGGGCACGCCTGTATGCTTCGAGATCGCAGCGGCCTCGACGGCATAGTCGCTGGCGCCGCGACGGCCGAAGCCGCCGCCGGAACGGGTCAGATGGATAGTAATGTCCTGCGGGGCTAGCCCAAGCGTGCGAGCGATCACCGTTCGATTGCTTTCCGGATTCTGAGTGGGTGCCCAGACCTCGAGTTTCCCGCCCGCGTACGACGCCGTGCAGTTCTGCGGCTCGAGCGTCGCATGCGCGAGGAACGGATACGCGTAATCGGCCTCGAGCACCCGCGCGGCGCTCGCAAGAGCGGTGTCGACGTCACCACTCTTGACGATGTAGGTTGCGGGCGCCTGCCGGCTGAGCTTCGCTGCTTCCGCGGCGAAGCGCGCGTCGCTGTCGCGCGCGGTGTCGCCTTCGTCCCATTCGACTTCGAGCTGCTCCCGCGCCTGCGCGGCGAGCCACCAGCTGTCCGCGACGATCGCGACACCGTCGACGAGCCTATCGAGCGGTCCCGTGGAGCCCGCGGCGCCGGCGTCGCCTCGCAAGACGAACGCGGCGCGGACGCCAGGCAACGACTTCAACGCGTCGACATTCGCCTTGACGACTTTGCCGCCGAAGACCGGGCACTTCGCATAGATCGCGTACTTCATGCCCGGCACCGCCACGTCGATGCCGAACAGCGGCTTGCCCTGCACGACCAGCGGGCTATCCACGCCCCGCACGGACGTGCCGATGATCTTGAAGTCTTTCGGATCCTTGAGCCGGACGCTCGAAGGCTCCGGCGGCGGGAGCGTCGCGGCCGCCGCCGCGAGCTCGCCGTACGTGAGCTTGCGGCCACTCGACACGTGCATGACCGCGCCCGACCCCGTACGCAGCTCGCTCGCCGGCACGCCCCAGGCATTGGCCGCTGCCCGAACCATCATTTCCCGCCCGGCGGCCCCGACGCGGCGCAGGGGTTCCCAGTTGAGCGGCGCCGCGGTACTGCCGCCGGCGAATTGCGGCGCATATTTCGCGCCGTCGGCGATCGCCTGCTCGATCCGCACGTTCGTCCAGTCGACGTCGAGCTCCTCTGCGATCAGCATCGGCAGCATGGTCTTCACGCCCTGGCCGATCTCGGGATTCTTGGCCGTGATCGTGACGATGCCGTCCGGCATCACCTTTATATACGCGTTGAGCGCCTCGCCTTTCGCAGACGCCGCCGCGCGCACGTTCGGCACGTGAAACTCGAGCAACAGACCGCCCCCAACCAGCGCGCTCGCTTTGAGAAATCCGCGGCGGGAAAGGCCGGACTTCGTCGCGGCTTCGGGTATGGCACTCATCGTCATCGCGGCGGGCCCTCCCTCGTGTCTGTCATCGGGAGTCCGGCTGCGCGTTTGATGGCGGCGCGAATCCGTGTGTAGGTGCCGCAACGGCAGATGTTGCCCGCCATGGCCGCGTCGATATCCGCATCCGACGGCGCGGCATTGCGCGTCAGCAGCGCCGTCGCGGACATGATCTGTCCCGCCTGACAGTAGCCGCATTGCACGACGTCGACATCGAGCCAGGCGGCCTGCACCTTGCCGCCGATCGCCGTAGCACCGATCCCCTCGATCGTCGTGATCGACGCCTTGGCGACCGCAGACACCGGCGTGACGCAAGCGCGAGTCGGAGTGCCATCCACGTGCACCGTGCAGGCGCCGCAGAGGCTCATGCCACAGCCGAACTTGGTTCCTTTGAGATCGAGCTCATCGCGCAATACCCAGAGCAGCGGAGTCTGGGGGTCCATGTCGACGCTGCGGCTCTCGCCGTTCACGTTCAAGGTGAATTTCATACCTGCATCCTGAGTGACTGGTCGAGTCGGGCGGTCGCTTCAGATATTACCGCGACACGTTCGACACCCCAATTCGGCTCTATTGCGCAGGCTCGATGCGATAGACGACACCGCTCGTCGCATCGCTCGGATCGGGCTGCCCGCCGAGCGTTCGCTTCTCCGTTAGCGCGTAGAGATAGCCATCGGGGCCCTGCACGACGTGACGCCAACGTCGGCCCAACGACATGAAGAGCGAGTCGCGCCGTTCCGCTTGCGGCATCGGCTGATCGAAAGCCACGCGCACGAGCGTTTGACCGTTGAGAGCGCCGACGAAGAGACTGCCCTGCCAGCGAGGCAGCTTGTCGCCGGTGTACCAAACGAGCGTCGAGGGGCTGATCGACGGCGTCCAAAACAATACCGGCATCTCCATCCCGGGCCGATACCAATGATCGTTGTTGAGCTCTTTCTGGTTGTAGTTCTTGCCGAGCGACACGAGCGGCCAACCGTAGTTCCCGCCGGCGTGCAGGATGTTGATCTCGTCGCCGCCCATCGGTGCGATCTCGGTGCTCCAGAGCTCACCCGTCGCCGGATGCCAGGCGAAGTCCGTCGGGTTGCGCAGCCCATACGTGAAGATCTCGGGTTTGGCGCCCTCGCGTCCGACGAATGGGTTGTCTCCGGGGATACTGCCGTCGTCGCGGACCCTCAAGACCTTGCCGACGTCGTTATCCAGTTGCTGCGCGAGCAGTGGCTCGCCGCCGCCGTTCTTCCCGTCGTGCTCGACGTGATCATTGATCGTCAAATAAATCATGCCGTCCGGTCCGAACACGGCGCGACCGGCCATCGGCCCGCCCGGGATCCAGGCGTCCGCGACAAAGATCTCTTTCACATCCACGAGCGAACCGCCCTCGAGCCGAGCGCGCGCCAGCGCGCGTGTGAGCATTCCATCGGCAGCCTTCTTGACGTAGTAGAGATAGACGAGCCGATTCGCCGCGAATTGTGGGTGTACGGCGATCGACCACAACGCGCCCGAGTCGATCAGTGGCGTGGGCCAGCCCGCGAGCGGCGTCGGCACGAGCACGCCGTCACGCACGATCCGCACCCGACCGGGTTTGCCCTGGACGGCCTGATTGCCGGCGGCCGGGTCTCCGGCTGGGGCCGCGAGCTCGGTGATCAAGAGATCGCCGTCCGCCGTGAAGGCGATATGGCGAGGACTTCTCAGCCCCGCTGCGACGGGTGTGAGTCGCACCCGAAAAAGGTCGCCCGGCGGGCACTGGCCCTGTGGTTGGCCGTTCGGCGAGCACGGGCCCGGCACCCAGGTGTCGAACACGAGTGGGTCCCGCTCGGCCGGCTGTGTGGTGCCCGGGGTCTGCCCGAACAGCGCGCGTGGCGTGGCGGCAAGTGTGAGCCCAAGACACAAAAGCGCTATTGCAATCTTGCGGTCGTTCACGATGACATCCCTCGAGATCGTCCACCCTTCGACGCTGCTCGCGCGCTCCTCGTCTCCCCGGCGCGGCGCCGCAGAACGTACGTCCGCGAACTGGGAGCAGTCAACGAGCGTCGAAAGAGACCGGCTCACGCCGGGCGTCTCGCCTTGACGCCGTCGAGCCCATTCACCTATGGTCCTTCGCGACGACGATTTTGACAGCGAGGGGGGGATGCTGCGATTTCGATCGGCGCTGGCTGTCGCCAGCTTGGCGCTCTTCGCTGAGGGGCGTGGTCACGCGCAGGACGAAGCGGCGAGCTGGACCTTCGACACGTACACGCCCGGACCTTGCTCCCCGAACGGCGGCCGGCACGGCGGTTGCCCGGAGGGCGAGCTCGTTCGGATTCACGTCGTGACTGTCGCATACGGGCTCGTCCGACCCTGGCATCTCACGTTTCTGCCCGGCGGGACCGACATGCTCGTGACCGAGCTTCCCGGAAGCTTGCGGATCGTGCGCGGCAACGTGCTCGATCCGAAACCGGTGGGCGGTTGGCCGGCCGAAGCGCTCGGCGCGCGCAGCTTGAACTCCGTCGTGCTGCACCCGGACTTCGAACGCAACCGGTTGCTCTACTTCTCCTACGTCAAATGGCGCAACGGCGGCGACACCACTGTCGCGCTCGCGCGCGGCCGTTTCGACGGCAAGGCCCTCACGCGGGTCGAGGACGTGTTTGTCGCCGATGCTTGGGGCACCGGGGCCACCGCCGGCCGCTTGGAAGTCGGACCTGACCGTATGTTCTATCTCACCGTTGGGGATCGGGATGCCGGCAACACGACCGACGATTCGAGCTATCGAATGAAGGCGCAGGATTTGCGCAGCCACGTCGGCAAGGTCTTGCGCCTGCGCGACGACGGGAAGGCCCCGGCCGATAATCCGTTCGTGGGACGCGAGGACGCGCTACCGGAGATCTACACGTACGGCCATCGCAACGTGCAAGGCCTCGCGTGGCATCCACAGACCGGCGAGCTCTGGGCGACCGAGATCGGGCCGATGGGCGGGGACGAGCTGAACCGGCTCGTTCCCGGTCACAACTATGGCTGGCCGCTCGTCTCGCTCGGCAAGATCTACACGGGGCATCTCGCGTCGAACGAGCCGTGGTCGCGGCCTGGCATGGACATGCCGGCGATGTTTTGGGTGCCCGCGATCAGCCCATCGAGCCTCCTGATCTACGACGGCGACAAGTTTCCGCTCTGGCGGGGTCACTTCTTCATCGGGGCGTTGAGCGGTCAGCAGTTGCAGCGTGTCGCGTTCGATCAGCCCCCGCCGCAGCTCGAGCGCCGGGAGTCGCTGCTCATGACGCTCGACGTGCGCGTGCGCGATGTCCGTAAAGGACCTGACGGCAATCTGTACCTCGCGGTCGAGCGCGACCAGCAGCTCGGGCCCGGCAGCGCTAAGCTCACACCGAACGGCTCGATACTGCGTATCGAGCCCGCGCCAAACTGAAAAGCTCCGACGATGTGGACGAAAATCCCGATCCTCGCGGCCTGTCTCTTGCTGAGCGTGAGCGTTCACGCACAGGACACGCGCTCGAGCGATATTCCGCGGCTCGCGAACGGTAAGCCGAATTTCAGCGGCGTTTGGCAGGCGCTGACGACCGCGAACTGGAACATCCTCACGCACGGCGCGAGCGCCGGCGTACCGCAGTACGGCGCGCTACTGGCGACGCCCTCGGGCTACGGCATCGTTGACGGCGACGCGATTCCGTACCTGCCCGCGGCCGCGGAGCAGCAGCGACGCAATTACGAGAATCGCTTCAAGGATGACCCTGAGGTCAAATGCTTCATGCCGGGCGTGCCGCGGGCGAACTACATGCCTTACCCGCTGCAGATCTTCCATTCGGACGACCGCTTGCTCGTCGCGTATCAGTTTGCCGGTGCGGCACGCATCTTCAACCTCGGTCCACCGCAGCCGTCAGCGATCGACAGCTGGATGGGGGTGTCGAACGCGCGTTGGGATGGCGACGCATTGGTCGTCGACGTGACGGGCTTCAACGGGCAGGCCTGGCTCGACCGGGCGGGCAATCACGCGAGCGCGTCGCTTCACGTCCTAGAGCGCTATGCATTCGCCGGTCCCGATGCGATCGATTATTCGGCGACGCTCGAAGATCCGAAGACGTTCTCTCGTCCGTGGACGATGCATTTTCGCCTGTACCGGAATCCGGATCCGCGCGCCCACTTGATGGAGTTCAAGTGCGTGCCGTTCACGGAGGAGCTTCTCTATGGCGAGTTTTACAAGCGGCCGGAGAAGAAATGAGGAGCGGGGCATGAGAACGTGTTGGGTCGTCTCGATCGCGTTCCCGCTGGCATTCGTAGGCGCTGGGGCGGCGGCGCAAACGCCGCGCACGGCATGGGGCGATCCCGACCTGCAAGGCACTTGGTCGAACGCGACGCTCACGCCGCTGCAGCGGCCCGCCGAGCTCAAAGACAAAGAGTTCTTCACGCCCGAGGAAGCGAAGGCCTACGTCCGGGCGCGGCTCGCCGCGGTGAGCGGCGACGAGAACATCGAGGCGGATAAAATCAAGGGCAACGTCGGGTCCTACAACGACGCGTGGATGGACCGCGGCAACGACGTCGTGCCGACGCGGCGTACGTCGTTGATCATCGATCCGAAGAATGGGCGCGTCCCGCCGTTCACGCCGGAGGCGCAGCGCCAATTCGACCGCGAGCAGGCCTACGCCACTGCGCACCCCGCCGACACACCCGAGGATCGGTACCTGACCGAGCGATGCATCGTATTCGGCGGCGGCGCCGCGCCGATGTTCCCCGAGCCGTACAACAACAACTACTACTTCGTGCAAACGCCCGACTACGTGACGATCATGGCGGAGATTAATCACGAGGTCCGGATCATCCCGATCGACGGTCGACCGCACTTGCCGAGCGGAGTCACGCAATGGGTCGGCGATTCGCGCGGCCACTGGGAAGGCGATACGCTCGTCGTCGAGACCACCAATCAGAAGACTAACCGGCACTTCTACGGCGTGCAGATGCTCGACTCGTTGATGAGCGACCAGTTCAAAGTCGTCGAACAGTTCACGCGCACGGCGCGTGACCAGATCCGTTATCGCGCGACCGTTCACGACCCGGTGTTCACGGCGCCATGGACTGTCGAGCTCTTCATGCATCCGCAGAGCGGCGAGCTCGTCGAGTACGCGTGTCACGAAGGCAACTATGGCCTCAAGGGGCTGCTGTCGGCCGTTCGCGAGGAAGAGCGGCGGGCCGCCGAGGGTAAGAAATGAAACCGATCAGAGTCGGCAAGATTGGGCTCGGCGCGATACTTGGCTGCGCGTGGTTAGCATTGTCCGCGCCAGCGAGAGCCCACCACGCGTTCAGCACAGAGTTCGACGCGAACCAGCCGGTCACGTTGCGCGGCACGATCACCAGTGTCGAATGGATCAATCCGCACGCCTTCATCCACCTCGATGTCAAACGCGACGACGGTAAAGTAGAGAGCTGGAGAATCGAGGCGGGCAGCCCGAACACGCTCGTGCGTCGAGGCCTGACGCGCGACTCGGTCCAGCCGGGCACGGAAATTGTCGTGTTCGGCTATCGTCACCGTAACGGCTCTCTGACGGCGAACGGCCGGGATATCACGCTACCCGACGGCAAGAAACTGTTCGTTACTTCCCCCGGTACCGGGGCGCCCGGGGCTCCGGAGTAACGGCGCCGGGAGCCGGCATCGATTCCGGCGCCGCGGGCGCCGCGCGGTCGCGCGGTCAAACGAACACTGACCCTACCCGAGGCTACAAGTCCGGGGATGGGTAGCTTACAAGCGCCGGCGAGCGCAGGCGGAGGTTGGCATGAAGGCGTCGGTGTGGGTGTTATTCCTGTCCCTGTCCGCGGCGGCGCTCGCCGTTGCGCAAAAGAGCTCCGCACCAATGCCGCGCGACATCGACGCGCAGTCGAAGTCGCGTTTGCCGCTGATTCTCAAGGATTCGCTGGACGAGGAAGGCCGGCGCGTCTTCGAGGCAATCAACGGCAAGAACGGTAACACTCCGCGCCTTGGTCCGCCGGCGAGCTCGATGTACAGCCTTGCTGCTGCCGAACCGTACGACCGGCTGAATCAACTGCTGCGTAGCGCCAACGTCATCGGGCCGCAATTCTTTGAGATCAGCACGCTCGTGCCGGCGCGCGAGTTCAATCAGCAATACGAGTGGACCGGGCACGAGCTCGGCGCTCGGCGGGCCGGCGTCGCGCAAGAAGTCATCGACGTCATCAAGAACAACCGCTCGACGTCTGGCTTACCCGAGAAGGAAGCAACGACGATCGAGTTCGGTCGCGCCCTGCTGCGCGGCAACCGCCAAGTGCCTCCCGAGCTATTTGCCAAGATGGTCTCGTTGTTCGGTGAGCGCGGCACGATCGAAATCACGATGGTAATGGGCGACTATGCGATGACCGCGATGCTGCTCAACGCCGTGAATCAACAGCTGCCAGCGGACCGGGAGCCCTTGCTCCCGATGAAGTAGAAAACTTGGCCGGAGGCGCAATGGGAATACTACGCGTATCGCGACGAAGGGTATTCGTGCCCGCCGTCGCCATTTTTGCTGCGCTCGCCGCGCTTCCATCGACGTCGACGCTGCAGGCGCAAGGGCCGCCGGTCGCGGCCCCGCAGCTGACGGAGCAGCAACGCTTGCGTGCCCAAACCCCGAGCGGCGGGCTTACGCCAGGCATCGCGCTGCCCACTGCGCCCGATGCTGCGATCCGGCGCGGCGGCGGTTCACCGGTCACGGATGAGATGCTGACGAACCCTTCGCCCGACGACTGGCTGAGCTGGCGCCGAACCCGCGACGGCATCGGCTTCTCGCCGTTGTCGAAGATCAACAAGCGCAATGTTGGAACCCTGCAGCTCGCGTGGTCGTTGTCGCTGCCGCCCGGGCCGAACACGTCTACGCCGCTCGTGCACGACGGTGTCATCTACGTCCACTCGTTCGGCGATCACGTTCAGGCGCTCGACGCCGCGACGGGCGACGAACTTTGGCATTACGCGCGCGAGCTGCCGAGCACTTTCCGGCCGACCGTCAAGCGCAACATCGCGCTCTATGGCGACAAAGTCTACGTCGGCACCTCGGACGTGCACGTGGTGGCCCTCGACGCGAAGACGGGCGCGGTGGTTTGGGACACGGCCATCGCGTCGGAAGGCAGCGGCTTCGGCCTGACCGGCGGACCGCTCGCAGCGCGCGGCAAGGTCATGCAGGGCGTCAACGGCCAGGCTCCGGGCGGCGCCTACATCGTGGCGCTCGACGCCTCGTCGGGCAAGGAGGCGTGGCGGTTCTACTCGATTGCGCGCCCGGGCGAGCCGGGGGGCGACAGCTGGAACGGGCTGCCGCTGGACAAGCGCACGGGCGGCTCCGTCTGGACGGCCGGCAGCTACGATGCCGAGCGCAACGTTGCGCTATTCGGGCCGGCGCCTACCTACGACACGGGACCGCTTCGCGACTTGGTCGCGAAGCCCGGCGTCACCAACGATGCGCTTTACTCCAATGCCACGATCGCGCTCGATCCCGACACAGGCAGGCTCGTGTGGTACTTCCAACACGTTCCCAATGATCAGTGGGATTTCGACTGG
>Ga0335084_10005083_pt1 | contig 12975 bp, 12 predicted proteins | sample Lox_Sample_44_FD_206721 | JGI IMG/M metagenome (GOLD analysis project Ga0335084, IMG submission 206721) | Soil microbial communities from Loxahatchee National Wildlife Refuge, Florida, United States - Lox_Sample_4.4 | ecosystem: Environmental > Terrestrial > Soil > Wetlands | place: USA... | reverse complement strand
GAGCACGTCCGGGTCCTGCCGGAGCGCGAGGCCGTCCGGCAGCGCGTGGCGGGCGCGCACCTCGGCCTCGCTGCGGCCGACGTAGATGCTGCCGTCGGGCGCGTACCACGCCGGAATGCGGTGGCCCCACCACAGCTGGCGGCTGATGCACCAGTCCTTGATGTGGCGCATCCATTCGAAGTAGGTCCGGTCCCAGTTCTCGGGCACGAAGCGGATCCGGCCGCGCTCGACCGCCTCGATCGCGGGTCCGGCGAGCGGCGCGATGCGCACGTACCACTGGTCGGTGAGCCACGGCTCGATGACCGCGTTGCTGCGGTCGCCGCGCGGCACCATCAGTGCGTGCGGCTCGATCTTCTCGATGAGGCCGAGCGCCTCGAGGTCGGCGACCACGCGCTGTCGCGCCTGGAAGCGGTCGAGGCCGCGGTACGGCGCCGGCACCGCGTCGTTGAGCGCCGCGTTCTCGTCGAGGATGTTCACGAGCGGCAGGCCGTGGCGCTGGCCGAGTTCGTAGTCGTTGAAGTCGTGCGCCGGGGTGATCTTGACGCAGCCGCTGCCGAAGGCGCGCTCGACGAAGTCGTCGGCGACCACCGGGATGTCGCGGCCGGCGAGCGGCAGGCGCAGCTGCCGGCCGATCAGGTGGCGATAGCGCTCGTCCTCGGGATGCACCGCGACGGCCGTGTCGCCGAACATCGTCTCGGGGCGGGTCGTCGCGACGGTCAGCGAGCCGCCGCCGTCGGCCAGCGGGTAGCGCAGGTGCCAGAGCTGGCCGGTCTCCTCCTGCGACAGCACCTCGAGATCGGAGAGCGCCGTGTGCAGCACCGGGTCCCAGTTGACCAGGCGCTTGCCGCGGTAGATGAGCCCCTCCGCGTGCAGCCGCACGAAGGTCTCGGTGACCGCGCGCGACAGGCCCTCGTCCATCGTGAAGCGGTCGCGCGACCAGTCGACGCTGGCGCCGAGCCGGCGCAGCTGGCGCGCGATCGTGCCGCCGGACTCGTCCTTCCAGCGCCAGACGCGCGCGACGAAGGCCTCGCGGCCGAGGTCGTGGCGCGTCTTGCCCTCGGCGTTGAGCTGGCGCTCGACCACCATCTGGGTCGCGATGCCGGCGTGGTCGGTGCCGGGCTGCCAGAGCGTGTCGTCGCCGAGCATCCGGTGGTAGCGGGTCAGCGCGTCCATGATCGTGTCCTGGAACGCGTGGCCCATGTGCAGCGTGCCGGTGACGTTCGGCGGCGGGATCACGATCGAATACGGCCGGCCGGTGCCGCTCGGCCGGAAGCGGCCCTCGGCCTCCCAGCGCGCGTACAGGCGCTGCTCGATATCGCGCGGCGAGTAGGTCTTGTCCATGGGTCGTCAGGCGCTGACTCGGTGGGTCTCGGGCGGGTGGCCGGCGTCGCGGTACCGCGCGAAGCGCCGGCGGCCGGCGTCGCGGCGGGCGGGTTCGGCATCGACGAACTCGGCGACGCGGGCGTAGCTCGCGTAGAACGGCGGCACCTCGGCGCCCAGGTTGACCAGCAGGTCGGCGGCGACCGCCGCCCGGCAGCCGACCACGACCGGCGCCGCCGGCGCGGGGCCGGCGGCGGTCGTGCCCGCGGCCGGCGCGTGCGGCACGAAGCTCCGGTCAGCGAAGGTCCACAGCAGCGCATCGAAGGCCTCGACCTCGGCCGGCGTGTCGAGGCTGACGCACACCGTGTGGTTCTGCAGGTAGGCCTTCTCGATCAGCCGGCAGGCGTACACGAGCCGGGCGCGGTCGTCGGCGCCCTCCAGCACGTAGAAGTCGACCCGCGGCGCCATCAGGTCCGCGACAGCAGGTAGTCGACCAGCAGCGGCACCGGCCGGCCGGTGCTGCCCTTGTTGGCGCCGGACAGGTAGGCGGTGCCGGCGATGTCGAGGTGCGCCCAGCGCAGGCCGTCGACGAACTTCCACAGGAAGCACGCCGCGGTGACCGCGCCGCCCTCGCGGCCGCCGACGTTGGCGAGGTCGGCGAAGTTGCTCTTCAGCTGCTCCTGGTACTCGTCGGCGAGCGGCAGGCGCCAGCACGGGTCGGCGGCGCGCCGGCCGGCGGCGAGCAGCCCCTGGGCGAGCTCCTCGTCGTTGCTCATGACCGCGCTCATGTGCTGGCCGAGCGCGATCACGCAGGCGCCGGTCAGCGTCGCGATGTCGATGACCACGGCCGGCCGGAAGCGCCGGCTGTAGCTGAGCGCATCGCACAGGATCAGCCGTCCCTCGGCGTCGGTGTTCAGGATCTCGATCGTCTGGCCGGACATCGAGCGGACGATGTCGCCGGGCTTGGTGGCGCGGCCGCCCGGCATGTTCTCGCAGGCCGGCACGATGCCGACCACATTGAGCGGCGCGGCGAGCAGCGCGAGGGCCTTGAGCGTGCCGAGCACCGAGGCGGCGCCGGTCATGTCGAACTTCATCTCGTCCATGCCCGGCGGGTCCTTGAGCGAGATGCCGCCGGAATCGAAGGTCACGCCCTTGCCGACGAGCGCCACGGGCGCCGCGCCCCGCGGGCCGCCGCGGTACTCGACGACCAGCAGGCGGGCCGGCTCGTCGGTGCCGTGGGTCACCGACAGGAACGCCCCCATGCCGAGGCGCTTGAGCTCGCGCTCGCCGAGCACCCGCGTGCGCACGTTGCGGTGCTCGCGGGCGAGTCGCTTCGCGACCGTGCCGAGGTAGCTCGGCGTGCAGACGTTGGCCGGCAGGTTGGCGAGGTCGCGGGTCAGGGCGCTGCCAGCGGCGAGCGCGGCGCCGTGCTCGAGGCCGCGCCGCGCGGCGGCGAGCTCGGCGCGCCCGGCGCAGGCGACCCGCACCCGCTTCAGGCGCGGCGGCGGCGGCCGGCGCGCCGTCTTGAGGTCGGGCACCTGATAGCGCGCCGCGCCGACCGCCTCGGCGACGAAGCGCGCCCGGTAATAGGCGTCGAGGTCCGGGACGCCCTCCGCCGACAGCAGTACCAGCGCCTCGCGCGCGCCGGAGCGCAGCAGCGCCTGCGCCGCGGCGCTGAGCGCGCGGCGGTAGCCGCGGCGGCTCCAGCTCTTGCGGCCGCCGAGGCCGACCAGCAGTACGCGCGCCGCCGGCCCCCGCCCGAGATCCGGCAGCAGCAGCGTCTCGCCGAGCCGGCCGGCGAAATCGCCGTGGCCGATGACCCGAGCGAGCCGCCCGCCCAGCGCGCGGTCGAGGTCGGCGGCGGACGGCGGCAGCTCGCCGCCGTCGTGCACGCCGACCACGGCGCACTCGGAACGCGCGCGGCGCGCCCCGCGGGTCTCTGCTTGGAACTGCATGACGTCTCTCCGTCGCGCGCCGGTTGCGACCGGTCCGGTCGGGGCGGCGGGCCCGCCCTTCTGCGCGCGCTGCTTTCGGTTTAAGTTACGGGGCGCGGCGTTGCCGGCCGGCGCTCTCGTCCCGGAGCGGGAGTGTACTTCAAGGCCTGCCCGGCGCGGGTGTGCCGCGGGCACCGGACGGCTCGATCGGGAGGCGGGTTGGGGATCATCGATCGCTACATCCTGCGCGAAGTCGGCCTGTCGTGGCTCGCGGTCACGGCGGTGCTGCTCGCGATCCTCGTCAGCAACCAGCTGGCGCAGGTGCTCGGCCAGGCGGCCGAGCGCGGCTACCCGCGCGAGGTCATCCTCGGGCTGATCGGCCTGATGTCGATCCAGAACGGCACCTACGTGATCCCGGTCGGGCTCCTGCTCGGCATCGTGCTGGCGCTCGGGCGCCTCTACCACGAGAGCGAGATGGCGGCCCTGCTGGCCTGCGGCGTCGGCCCGGCGCGCCTGCTGCGGCCGGTGGGGATCCTCGCGCTCGCCGTCACGGCGCTGCTCGCCTGGCTCGCCCTCGACGCCGCGCCGCGCTCCTTCGGCCGCGCCCAGCAGATCCAGCGCGACGCGATCCGCGCCGCCGAGTTCGGCATGCTCGAGCCCGGCAAGTTCCACACCTTCGCGCGCGGCAGCGCGGTGTTCTACGCCGAGTCCGCCGAGGCGGACGGCACGCTGCACCGCGTGTTCCTGCAGCGGCGGATCGAGGACCGCGTCGAGATCGTGCTCGCCGAGCGCGCCCGCCACCTCGTCCAGGATGGCGGCACGCTGCACGTGCTCGTGCTCTACGACGGCGAGCGCTACGAGGGCACCCCGGGGCTCGCCGAGATGCGTCGCGTGCGCTTCGCCGAGCACGGCATCCCGGTCCGGGTCGGCGAGCAGGCGAGCGGCCCGGCGCGGGTCGAGACCCGCCCGACGCCCGCGCTCGTGGCCGATCCGGCACCCGCCGCGCAGGCGGAGTTCCAGCGGCGGGCGTCGCTGCCGGTGATGGCGCTGATCCTCACCGTGCTCGCGGTGCCGCTCGCCGAGCTCAGGCCCCGCCAGGGCCGCTATGCGCGGATCGCGCTCGTGGTGCTCGTCTACTTCATCTACGCAAACCTGCTGTCGGCGGCGCAGACCTGGATCGAGAAGGGCTGGGTCGTGCCGGCGCTCGGCGTGTGGTGGACGCACGCGCTGGTGCTGCTCGGCGCGCTGTGGCTGTGGTGGCGGCAGTCGCCGCCGGCGTGGGCGAGCCGATGAGGCTGCTCGATCGCTACCTCGCGCGCCACGTGCTCTGGTACACGCTGCTGGTGATGAGCGTGCTGGTGACGCTGGTGTCGCTGTTCGTGTTCATCGACCAGCAGCGCGACGTCGGTGTCGGCCACTACGGCATGCTCGAGGCGCTGTTCGTGACGGTGCTGCTGGTGCCGCAGCAGGCGTTCCAGCTGCTGCCGGTCGCGGCGCTGATCGGCGCGCTGGTCGGTCTTGGCAACCTCGCGCGCGGCAGCGAGCTGATCGTCATCCGCGCGGCCGGCGTCTCGGTGCTGCGGGTCGCGCTCGCCGCCGCCGGCGCCGGCGTCCTGCTGCTGGCGGTCGGTGCGGTGGTCGGCGAGGTGCTCGCGCCGCCGCTCGAGGCCTACGCGCACGAGATCAAGACCTTCGGCAAGTACAACAACTTCAGCTTCGCCGGCCGGGCCGGGATCTGGGTCAAGGACGGCAGCCAGATCGTCAGCATCCAGCAGCAGTCGGCCGACAACGTCTACGGCGGCCTGTACATCTACCGGGTCGCGGTGGACGCGGACGGGCGCCAGCGCCTGGCGGGGCTGGCGCGCGCCGACCGCGCGGAGATCGTCGCCGGCCGCGACTGGCGGCTCTGGAACTACGCCGACTCCGCGCTCGGCGCCGACGGCGTGACGGTGCGGCGCGTGCCGACGCTGACCGGCGATACCGGCATCAGCCCCGAGTTCCTCGCCATCGCCGTCGTCGACCCCGGCTCGCTGCCGATCCGCGGCCTGTGGCGCTACGTTCAGCACCTGCGTGTCAACGGCCTCGAGTCGCGCGCCTGGGAGGTGGCGCTGTGGTCGCGGATCTCGCGCAGCCTGTCGACCGTGCTGCTGTGCATGCTCGCCGTCGCGTTCGTGTTCGGCCCGCTGCGCTCGGCCGGCGCCGGCTCGCGCACCGTGATCGGCGTCATCGTCGGCGTGGTCTACTTCCTGATCAACCGCACGCTCGAGAACAGCGGCGACGTCTATGACCTCAACCCGCTGCTGGTCGCCTGGGCGCCGGCGGCGCTGCTGGCCGTGGTCACGGCGGTGGCGGTCGCGCGGGTGCGCTAGCGCCGTCGGCCGCCGGCGGCTCGCTCACGACGCGCGTCCCCGACAGCCGGTCGTGCAGCGCGCCGCGGCCGGTGAGCGCGTGCGCGCCGAGGCTCGCGGCGAGCGGCAGGCCCGCGGCGAGCAGCGCCGGCCAGCCGACGCGATGCGCCATGAACAGCAGCGTCGCGCCCAGCAGCAGCAGGTACAGCGGCGCCGCGCACGCCAGCCGGACCAGGACCTGCCGCCAGCCGGGCAGGGCGCCGGCGGCGGTCTCGACGCGGATGCGCCACGCCTTCATGCCGAGGGTCTGGCCGCGCGCCGTCCACGACACGCCGAAGTAGGCCGCCACCAGCAGCGCCAGCAGCGCCTGGTAGGCGTATGCCCACGCGCCGACGCGCTCGCGCGTGATCGCCTCGCCGTGCGTCACGAGCAGCAGCAGCCCGGTGACCAGGAACAGAATCGCGAGCAGCAGCAGGCCATCGTAGCCCGCGGCCGCGAGGCGGCGGAACAGGCCGGCCTCTCGCGCGGGCAACTCAGTGCCTCAGCAGCTCGTCGCGCTTGCGGAAGATCGCGTCGAAGCGGTAGCTCGCGACCCGGTACTCCCAGCCCTGCACGGTGGCGTTGAGCCGGTCCGCCTCCGCCCGGGCGGCGTCGGCGCCGGGCGGCGTCGGGGTCGTCGCGGTCGCCGGGGCCGTCGCGCTCGCCGGGGTCGCCGGCGTCGCTGGCGTCGCTGGCGGCGCCGGCGGCGGGAAGCGCGCCGCAAGCTCGGGGTCGACGCTCGCGGCGAGCGTCAGCCAGCGGGCCTCGCCGTCGGCACGACCCTCGAGCGTGACGACGAGCCCGTCGAAGCAGCGTACCACCGCGCGCTGCGGGCGCGGGCGGCCCGCCGCCGGCAGGGCCCGCCGCACCTCGTCGAACTCGAGGTTGCCGAGCGCATTGCCGGCCGGATCCGCGGCGCCGGCGCTCGTGAGCTCGCGCCCCTTCGGCAGTCCCGGCACGTCGAAGTGTGCCGCGTCACGAGTTGCCTTGAGCGCGCGCCACGGCGGCGAGTCGCTGCGCTCGACCTCCACCGACTGCACGCGCGCGGGGGCGACGTCGACGATGGTGCGGGCCAGCCAGTCGCGCGGCGTGCGCGCCACGTCGAGCGCCGGGCGCGCCTCGAGCGCCTGGCGCTCGCCGGGCCGGCGCACGAAGGCGCCGCGCGAGGCGCTCGCATGGCCGACGATCAGCGCGAGCGGCGCGGGCAGGCCGCCGATCTCGAGCCGCAGCGACTGCGCCTTCGGATCGGCGACGTCCTCGACCGCGAGCGTCGCGTAGCGGGCCGGGTCCTCGGTCTTGGGCTCGACCACCGCGAGCTCGCCGAGCGCGACCAGCAGGCGCCGCACGCGGGCCGTGTCGGCCGGGTAGCCGACTTCGGCGACGATCCAGCGGCCGTCGCCACGGGTCAGCGTCACCAGCGTCTGGTTGCCGGCGCCGACCAGGCGCAGCGCCGTGACCGCGTCGAGCTGCGCGGCGAGGCCCGCCAGCACGGGCGCGCCCTCGGCGGCATCGCGCCTTGCGCTGCGCGGCGAGCTCAGCCAGATGGCGCCGCCCGTGACCGCGAGCGCGAGCGCGAGCAGCACGAGGAGCCGCCGCGGGCTCACGCGGCGGCTCCGTGCCGGGCGCGCCGGCGGCGGCGGCCGAGGATCGTGACCGCGACGGCCGCGAGCGACAGCAGCAGCGGCATCGCGACCACGTTGAGCAGCTTGAGCGTCGCGCCGAGGCGCTCGATCTGCTCGTCGAGGCCGTGCCGGACGGCGCGCAGCTCCTTGCGCACGCGCAGCTTCTCCTGCTGGAAGCGCTCCAGCTCGCGCTGCTGCTCGGGCGACAGCACGAGCGACTGGCGGTCCTCGCGGCGGCTCTGCAGCTCGCCGAGCTTGCGCTCGGTGTCGGCCAGCTGCTGCTCGAGTTCGGCCTCCTTGCCGCGCAGCCGCTCGTCGGCCTGCGCGCGCAGCCGGTCGACGCGGGTGAACGGCCGCGAGAACGTCGGCCGGCCGCGGATGCCGATCAGGTCGGCGCTGCCGGTCAGGTTGTCGAGCGCATTGAGCACGAAGTCGCCGTTGTTGGCCCACGGCTCGGCATAGCGCTGCCCGTACAGACTCCCGCTCCGCACCCAGAGCATGTCGGCGAGGAAGTCGGTATCGGCGACCACCACGAGGTTCGCCGGGTGCGCGGCGCGCGCGAGGTGCGGCTGGCTGGCGCTGACGCCGGCCGGCGGCCCCGCCGGGTAGGCGCTCGGCAGCGTGCCCGAGACGCGCGCCGCGATGACGTAGCGCCTGCCGGTCGCCTGGAAGCCCTGCCGCAGGCTGTCCGGCGTCGCCGCGAGCGCGAGACGCTCGACCGGGATCGGCGCCGACTCGGTGCCGGTCGTGATCAGGGGCTCGAACGCGACGCCCTCGACCTGGCGCGGCTCGAGGAAGCCGGGCGTTGCGAAGTTGAGCGTGCCGAGCGAGGCGGTGATGACGTCGCCCTTGGCGAGGCCGTCCGCGCCGAGCCCCGCGAAGCCGAGGTGGCGCACCGGCTGGCCGCCGGCCGGGTTGCCGACCAGCAGCGCGTGCTCGAGATCGCCGACGGCCTGGCGCGGGTCGTAGCCGATGCCCCACGCCGACAGCATCGGCTCGAAGGTCGAGCTCTTGTCGGCGCCGGCGAACGCAGCGGCCGGGCCGGCGGCGGACTCGAGCTGCGCGTCGGGATCGACGCACAGCAGCACGTGGCCGCCCGCCATCAGGTACTGGTCGATCGCGTAGGCGAGCGCCGGCGACAGGCCCTTCGGGTGCACGACGAACAGCGCGTCGAGTCCGCCCGGCAGCGCGCTCGCGTCGGCGGCCACCGGCCTGACGTCGAAGAGCTCGCGCAGCTGCGCACCGACGATCCACGGCGGGCGCATCGCGCCGCTCGCCGGGTCGAAGCCGCCGGAGAGCGGCAGCGTGCTCACGAGCCCCACAACCTTGCGCGCCGGCGCGCCGAGCTCGTGGATCATGCGCGCCACGTCGTACTCGAGGAACTCCTCCTTGTCCGGCTGGAAGAACTCGATGACCGAGTGGCCGTCGGTCGAGTTGCTGCCGGCGAGCCCGAACCAGATCGGCTCGTTGCCGGTGCCGAGCGGCACCGACTTCAGGCCGAGCTCGGTGGCCCGGTCCTCGTCCTCGGAGTAGGGCTGCGGGTCGACGACGTGCAGGCGGATCCGGCCGCCGGAGCGCGCCGCGATCTCCTCGAGCAGTTCGCGCACGCGCCCGGCGTAGGCGCGCAGCTGCGGCACCGCGACCGAGGCCTGCTGCGAGAAGTAGAAGTTCAGGCTGAGCGGCTCCTGCAGCGAGCCGACCAGGCGCGCCGTGCCGGGCGCGAGCGTGTAGAGGCGATTCTCCGTCAGGTCGAGGCGCGCGCCCTTGAACGCGTGGTTGAAGACGATCGTCAGCCCCACGAACAGCACCGCGAGCACCGCGAAGGTCGCGGCGCCGATGCCCTTGCTCCGCAGCGGTCCCATGCGCTACTCCGCCTTCCGCAGTTCGAGCACCAGCGTGGTCGCGTACAGCCAGGCGCCGATCGTCATCACGAAGTAGAGGCCGTCGCGCAGGTCGAGCACGCCCTTCGAGATCGCCTGGAAATGCGTCAGCAGGCTCAGGCTCGCGATCGCGTCGACCAGCGCCGGCGGCGCCCAGCCGCGGAACGCGTCGAGCACGAGCGGGTAGCCGGCGAGCAGCAGCACGAAGCTGACCACCACCGTCAGGATGAAGGCGATCACCTGGCTGCGCGTCGTCGCCGACAGGCAGCTGCCGATCGCCAGAAAGCCGCCGGCCATCGCCAGGCTGCCGATGTAGCCGGCGACGATCGCGCCGTTGTCCGGCGCGCCGAGATAGTTGACCGTGATCCAGATCGGGAACGTCAGCGCGAGCGCGAGCGCGACGAAGGTCCAGGCGGCGAGGAACTTCGCCAGCACCGCGATGCCGGGCCGCACCGGCAGCGTCAGCAGCAGCTCGATGCTGCCGCTGCGGCGCTCCTCGGCCCACAGCCGCATCGCCACCGCCGGCACCAGGAACAGGTACAGCCACGGGTGGAAGTTGAAGAACGGCGCGAGGTCGGCCTGGCCGCGCTCGTAGAAGCCGCCGAGCCAGAACGTGAACGCGCCGGCGAGCAGCAGGAAGATCACGATGAAGACGTAGGCCAGCGGCGTCGCGAAGTAGCTCGCGAGCTCGCGCCGGTAGATCGCGGCGAGGCCGCTCACGGCGCGCCCTCCGCGCCGGTCGTGATGCGGCGAAACACTTCGTCGAGCCGGCCCGCCTCGAGGCGGATCTCGTGCAGCGCGAAGCGCTCGCGCGCGGCGAGCTCGGTCACCGCGGCGTACAGGTCGGCGCCCGGCCGCGGCAGCGCGGTCAGGCGCGCCTCGCCTGCGTCGGCCTCGACCGCGGCGACCGCCGGCAGCGCGCCGAGCGCCCGCTCGAGGCGGCCGAGCTCGGCGGGATCGGCGAGCGTCACGGTAACCGCGTTGTGGTAGCGCGAGCGCGCCTCGAGCGCCGCCGGCCGCTCGTCGGCGAGCAGCCGGCCGCCGGCGACGATGATCGCGCGCGTGCAGACCGCGTGCACCTCCTCGAGGATGTGCGTCGAGATCACGATCGTCTTGCCGGGCGCCATCTCGCGGATCAGCGAGCGCACCTCGTGCTTCTGGTTCGGGTCGAGGCCGTCGGTCGGCTCGTCGAGCACCAGCACCGGCGGGTCGTGCAGGATCGCCTGCGCGAGGCCGACGCGGCGCTTGAAGCCCTTCGAGAGCGTCTCGATCGGCTGGTCGAGCACCGGCTCGAGGCCGAGGCGCGCGATCGTGCCGCCGAGCCGCTGCAGGCGCTGTGCGCCCGCGAGACCGCGCACGTCGGCGATGAAGCCGAGGAACGCGCGCGGCGTCATCTCCGGCCAGGCCGGCGCGCCCTCCGGCAGGTAGCCGAGCACGCGCCGCGCGGCGAGCGGCGCGCGCGTGACGTCGTGGCCGCAGACCGCGGCGGTTCCCGAGGTCGGCGCAATGAAGCCGGCGATCAGGCGCATCGTGGTCGACTTGCCGGCGCCGTTCGGGCCGAGGAAGCCGAGAATCTCGCCCGGGCCGACCCGGAACGTGAGGTCGCTGACCGCGGTGATCTCGGCGAAATTCTTGGTCAGAGCGGTAACTTCGATCATCTTGTCGCCTGTGACTCGTCGGGCCGCGGCGAGTTCCGTGCCGCGCCGCGCGCCGCGATTCTGCAAAAGCGCGCCGCCCGATGCAATGGCGGGCCCGGCCGCGGCGGTCCCGCCGCTCGGCCGGCGTGCGTACAATGCCGCGCTGAGGCCCGACGCTGCCGACGATGCGACCCGCACCACCCGCTCCGCCCGATCCCGGCGGCGATACGCCCCGGCTGGTCTGGGACCTGCCGCTGCGCCTCGCGCACTGGGCGCTCGCGCTCGCGGTGACGGGCGCCGTCGCGACCGCCTGGCTCGGCGGCGGCGCGTTCGTCGTCCACGAGGTGTGCGGCTCGGCGGCGCTCGTGCTGGTGCTGTTTCGGATCGCGTGGGGCTTCGTCGGGCCGCGCCACGCGCGCTTCGCGGATTTCGTGCGCGGGCCGCGCGCGGTGTGCGCCTCGCTGCGCGGTCTGCGGCGCGCCGCGTACCGCCGGGTCGCCGGCCATACGCCGCTCGGCGGCTGGATGGCGCTCGTGCTGCTCGGCCTGGTCGGCACGCAGGCGGGCCTCGGGCTCTTCGCCAACGACGAGATCAGCCACACCGGGCCGCTCTACGGCGAGATCGGCGGCGCGCTCAGCAACCGGCTGAGCGCGTGGCACGTACGCATCGGCTACGCGATCCTCGCGGCGGTCGCGCTGCACATCGCCGCGGCGCTCTACTATCGCTTCGTGCTCGATGACGATCTCGTGCGGCCGCTGGTGACCGGCTACAAGCGCGGGGTCGGCGCCGAGGCGGCGATCGGCCGGCAGCGGACCGGGCTCGCGCTGCTGATTCTCGCGGCGCTCACGGCGCTGCTCGTGTGGCTGATCGAGACCGCGCCGCCGGCGCTGCTCGAGCTGTAGCGGCGCTCAGCCATCCTTCTTCTTGAACTTGTCGTGGCAGCTCTTGCAGACCTGCGTCAGCTCGCTGAACGCGGGCCGCGCCGTTGCGAGGTCGCCGCCCTTGGCGGCGTCCGCGAGAGCAGCGCTCTTCGCGGCCAGCTTCTTCATGAGCTCGTCGAACTCGGAGCGGTGCGTCCAGATCTCGGGCTTGGCGTCGGTCTTGCCGGCCACGTAGGAGCCTTCCGGGAAGCCTTCCGGCAGCATCGGCGCGAGCAGCGCGACGCGCGCCGCCTGCAGCGCGAACGCGTCCCGGTCGTACGGAATCTTGCCGTCGAGCGCGCCGCCCATCAGCGCGACGTTCCACTCGATCACGTGGTAGACCGAGTGGCGGTAGTGGATCGCGCGCTCGGCCGGCGACTGCGGCGCGGCGGCGGCGGTGGCGGCGAGCAGCGCGGCGAGCGCGACGGGGCCGGAGCGGGCGGGCGGCATGCGGGGTTCCTCGGTGGACGGCGCGGCGCGCGCCGCAGGCCCGCAGACTACGCAACCGCCCGGCCGCTGCCAACGGCCGGGCCGGCGCCGCGCTATTCGGCGGCGGCCTTCTCGATCTCGGCCTTGAAGCTGCGCAGGCACTTGCGCACGTCGACGACGCCCGGCCGGCCGGCGATGCGCGCGATCGATTCGGGCAACTCGTGCCACTGCCGCCCCCACTTCAGGAGGCGCACCGCGTCGGCAAAGATCTCTGCCTCGGGCGAGCCCGGGGCGGGCGGGCGACCCGGCTTGCCGGCCGCGGCGCGCGCTTCGCGCTTGGCGCCGCCGCGGGCGGGGCCTGCCGCCGCGCGCGCCGGTGCCGCGGGCGCGTGGCCTCGCGGCGTCGACTTCGCCGGCGGCGCTGCAGCCGGCAGCACTGCAGCCGGCGGCACTGCAGCCGGCGGCGGCGGCGCTGCACGCTGCGGGGGCGCCGGTGCAGGCGCTGGCGGCGCAGGCGGCGGCGGCGGGGGTGGCGGGGGTGGCGGGGGCGGGCCGGGCGGATTTTTCCAGCGTATGATGGCCGCGAACGCCAATGCCGGTGGCAACAGCCAGAACGACCGCATCAAAAAGGCGACCCAGGTCACCGCGGTGCCTGACGCGCGCATCCAGGCGGTCATCGTGACCGCGCCAAAGGAGTTGATGGATCAGATTGCGGGTGTGATGACGGAACTGGACGTGTCTTCGGATCGCGACCAGGACGTCTATGTTTTCCAGATGAAAAATGGCGATCCGCAGCAAGCGGTGCAGGTGCTGCAAAACATGTTCCAAACCAGCAGCACTGCGCGC
>Ga0335084_10005082_pt1 | contig 12975 bp, 11 predicted proteins | sample Lox_Sample_44_FD_206721 | JGI IMG/M metagenome (GOLD analysis project Ga0335084, IMG submission 206721) | Soil microbial communities from Loxahatchee National Wildlife Refuge, Florida, United States - Lox_Sample_4.4 | ecosystem: Environmental > Terrestrial > Soil > Wetlands | place: USA... | reverse complement strand
GTCGGTCGTGAAGACGACGATCGTGTTGTCGTCGACGCCGAGTTCTTTCAACTTCTGCATCACGAGCCCGATGTCGTCGTCCATTTGCGCCATGCCGGCTTCTTCTTCGCTCCAGCCGTTCTCCGCATTGCGCATCGCTTCATACTTCGGCGAGAGGTGCGTGACGATGTGCATACGGGTGGGATTCAACCAGACGAAGAATGGCTTGTTGTCCGCCTTCGCCTTGTCGATGAACTTCAGCGCATAGTCGCGGATCTCGTTGTCGACGGTCTCCATCCGCGTGGGACACAGCTGACCCGCGTCCTCGATCTTCTGTTTGCCGACCTTGCCCCAACGAGGATCCACAGTCGCATCGTCGGTGGTCGTTGCCCACGAATGCAGCATGTTGCGCGGACCGACGACGTTCAGCAGGTTCTGCGGATAGTTCGGATGGCACGGATCTTCCATTGCGTCGAGGTGATACAGGTAGCCGTAAAACTCGTCGAACCCGTGCACGGTCGGCAGGAATTCGTTGCGATCACCGAGGTGATTCTTGCCGAACTGACCGGTCGCGTAGCCCATCGATTTCAAGATGGTCGCGAGCGTCACCGCCTCCGCCGGTATCCCGGTCGGTGCACCCGCCTGGCCGACCGTCGTCATGCCGGTGCGGATCGGCAACTCGCCGGTGATGAAGTTCGCCCGGCCAGCCGTGCAACTCGCCTCGGCGTAGTAGTCGGTGAACATCATCCCTTCCTTCGCGATCTTGTCGAGGTTCGGCGTCCGGCCCGCCATCATGCCGCGGTGATACGCGCCGATGTTCCACATCCCGATGTCGTCGCCCATGATGACGACGATGTTGGGTTTATCGGCCGCAAACGCAGACGAGGCCGCGGCGATCAGCGCACCCGCCGCCAACCAACATGCAATCAACCTTTTTGTTGCCATGTGTCCCTCCGTTTTCACTGTTCTTGTGGACTGTCAACGTTAACGCGGACCGGACTTTTGGCGCCCACGTTTTTGGAGAGGTCCGACAAAAAGAGTCGTTGCTTTCTCGACGATTCTGCGTGCGCGGTTTCAATATGTCGTACTGAACATCGCCTCGTCCTTCCACAAAGGAGTCCACACATGGACATCAAACCCAACGGCTCGCAACCGTCCAGACGCGGACCGGCCGAAACGTTCACCGGCAGCGTGCGAATCGACCCACTGTTCCAAGCGCCGAGTCCGGCGCGCGTGGTCGGTGCGCTCGTCACGTTCGAGCCCGGCGCCCACACGGCGTGGCACACGCATCCGTTGGGGCAGAACCTGTTCGTGACCGCGGGCTACGGTCTGACGCAGTGTTGGGGCGGACCCGTCGTCAAGATTCGTCCGGGCGACGTGGTCTGGTGTCCGCCCGGCCAAAAACACTGGCACGGTGCGTCGCCGACGACGGCGATGTCGCACATCGCGATCCAGGAAGCGCTCGACGGCAAAACGGTCGAATGGATGGAGAAGCTCACCGCCGACGAATACGCCGCGGCCGCCGCGATGGCCGAGTGATGCGCGCCGGCGAACACATCACGGATGCGTGAGATTGCTGACGATTCAGGTGGGGCGCGCGATCACGACTCCGCAGCGGCGACTGCCCGCGCCGCCGCCTGCATCGTTGCGTCCGTCACGGCAAGGCGATCCTCGCCCCACGGCATCGGCATCAACACGGGTTGCTCGACGCCGGCGTCGACGTAGCCGCCCACGAAACGCGTGACATCCTCCGCCGAGCCGATGAAGTCGATCGCCTGAATCATCCGCTCCGAGATCGCGGCGAGCGCGCCGTCGCGGTCGCGCGCCGCGTGACGTTCGCGCAGCGCGTCCACTTCATCCGTGAAGCCCGCGCTGCGGAACATGCGTGCATAGCCGTCGGCCATCGCATAGTTGAAGAGATCGCGTCTTGCCGAGTTCGCCGACCGCGCGAGATCGCCGACCGCCGCATGAACGTACGCGAAGATGCGTGCGTCGCCGCCGGCGCGCACGTGACCGATCGCCGCCGGTACGTGCGACATTGGAATGTAGTTCAGCAGTACGCCGTCGGCGATCTCACCCGCGAGCTTCAGCATTTGCGGATTGAGCGCTGCCATGACGATCTTCGGTCGCCGTTCGCCGAGCCGCACCGCGAGCGTGAAGCGCTTGACCTGCCAGAAGTCGCCTTGAAACGTCACCGACTCGCCTGACAGGCATTCGCGCACGAGCGCCACGTACTCGCGCATCATCGCGATCGGACGCTGCGCCGGCGGCGCGCCGTGCTGGCTCAAGATGCCCGGCGCCGACACGCCGATGCCGAGCCACACGTTTGCATTCGGACTCAACGCCTGCAGCGACGCCGCCGACATCGCCGCGAGCGGCGGCGAACGCAACTGGATCGGCACGATGCCGGTCGCGAGGTCGAGTTCGGGCGCGACCGCGGACGCTGCGCCGAGCAACGTGAAGGCGTCGGTCCCTGTCGCTTCGACCGTCCATAGCGAGCGATAGCGCAGTTGCGCAGCGCGCTTGGCGATGTCGATGATCGCGCGCGGCCCGAGCACGCTGAGACTGCCGAAGGTGACGCCGAGCGGCGTGGACGTATCGTTCATGGCGGGTTACCCGTGGATGACAAGTGGAACGCAGCGCGCATGTTAATCGATCGGCGTGATTTGACGACGTCGAGGCAGAACGGACTCGTTGGGACTCCGCCGAACGCGGTACGATCTCGCACCCGAGGTCGAGGAATTTCAGATGCTGAAGGCAGACGTCCGTTCCTTTCTAGAGTCGCCGCACGTCGCGCGGCTCAGCGTGATCGACCCGAACGGTTATCCGCACACCGTGCCGCTCTGGTACGCGGTGGACGGCGACGACGTCGTGATGATCAGCGATCGCAATACGCGCAAAGTCGATTTCGTCGGTCAGAATCCGAAGGCTTCGATTTGCATCGGCGGCGGTGAAGGCGCCGGCAGCGAAGTCGGCCCCGGGTACCTCTTCAAGGGGGATTGCAGAGCGGAAGAGGACGCCGGCGGCAAGTGGCTCCGATTGATCACGCATCGCTACCGCTCGCCGAAGGACGCCGAGAAAGACATCGCGCAGTGGAGCACCGAGCTCGACATCATGGTGCTGCGACTCGTGATCTCGAAGGTGATCAAAGTCTACTAAAGGCCAACCAACTCGATGAGCCGGCGAAAGAGATCGAAGCTGTAACTACTTCCCAGGATCGACCAGCGCCGCGTACACCAAGGTCTGCGACAGGGCGTCCAGGTTGGTGCTCGAGCTGTCGCCACTGTCGTATCGTTGGATCATGCCGACGAAGAACAGGTCGTTCTTGGGATCGATCCAGAACCAAGTGCCGGCCGCGCCGCCCCAATACAACGTGCCTGCACCATCGAGCTTGCCCATCCGAGCCGGGTCCTTCATGACCGCGATATCGACGCCAAAACCGAGATCCGGTCCGCCGATCGACGATCCGCCTTCCCAATCGTCTTCGGGCGCGGCAGTGGTCGGTAGCTGGTTCGACCCGATCAACGCGACCGTCGCCGGAGTCAGAATGCGAGCGCCGTTGAAGACTCCACCATTCAGCAACATCTGACAGAAACGCGCGTAGTCATCCACCGTCGAGAGCAATCCGCCGCCGCCGGAGTCGAAGTTCGGGATCTTCGTGAAGTCCTGCACCGCCGGGAATTTCGCGGGCGTGAGCTCGACCAGCGTCTTGGTCTTTTGGTCGACGCCATAGAACGATGCCAGCCGAGCGACCTGCTCGCCCGCCACGTAAAACGCCGTATCTTTCATGCCGAGCGGCCGAAACAGGTGTTCGGCAAGGAAGTCGCCAAAGCGTTGGCCGGAGATCTTCTCGACGATGTAACCCTGAACGTCGACGGCCGCGGAATACGACCATTTGGTGCCCGGCTGATACCGAAGGGGAACGGTCGCGAGTTTCGCCACCATGTCGTGCAGGTCGGCGGCGTGAAAGACACCGGCCCTTTGAATCTGCTTGTCGACGTAGTTGTCCGCAAACGGTCCTGAGCCGTAACCAAAGCCCGCCGTGTGGGTCATCAGCATCCGCATCGTCGGACGACGCGTCGTTGCAACGAGCTTCGCCTTGCCGTCCGCGTCGAGTCCGTCGAATACCTGGAGGTTCTCGAACTCCGGAATGAATTTCGATACGGGGTCGTCGAACGACCATTTGCCCCGTTCGAACAGCATCATCATCGCAACGCCGGTGATTGGCTTCGTCTGCGAGTAGATACGAAAGATCGCATCGCGCTTCAGCGGCATCGCGTCGGCGATATTGCTCTTCCCATAGCTATCGACGCTGACGATTTTTCCATGGCGCGCGAGCAACGTGACCACACCCGCGATTTCACCGTCGTCGACGATCTGGTGCATCCTCGAGTTCAAGAATGCCAGGCGGTCAGGTGCAAAACCGACGCTCGCGGGCTCGGTGATCGGAAGCACGGGGGGTTGCGTGTCTTCGTCGGCTGCCGCCGCAGTCAGGGCTACGACCGCTGCAACCAGCACGAGCCGGATTGCACGCATCGGGCCATGTGTTTTCGTGATTGGGATCATTCAGGCTCCCTCGCCGTTTTTCGCTGTGCCGAGTTGGCTCCATCTCGGTCTGGCCGGCAGTGTCGCAAATAACGTAGCCGTCATTCGAATTCGGTTGGGTGGAAGAATGTTGGGATCGGCAGTACCGTCGAGACGTCGACGTGGGAGGTGCAGCCATGGTGATTGAGCGTTTCGGGCGCATGGCGCGGGTCGGCCTCATCGCCGACACGCACGACGAGAAGGTGGATTGGGCCACTCTCCAGCCCGCCGTCGCCCGCGCGTTCGGCGGCGTGGGCCTGGTGCTGCTCTGCGGCGACTTGCAGACGCTCGCCGTGCTCGATCAACTGGAGCAGATGGCGCCGGTGCGAGCGGTACGCGGGAACACTGATCCGCCGGCTGAGCCGCCACGGCTCGTCGACGGGCCGCTCGTTGTGGAGACGGGCGACGTTCGCATCGCCGTGTTCCGCGCCGAGCCGGGAACCGACGACGCCGGTGTGTCGGGAGCGGACGTGGTGGTCTACGGCAGCACGCACGAGCCCGTCGCGAAAGTCGTCAACGGTGCCATCTTCGTAAATCCGGGGAGCCCGAGCTTGGCCGCGACCCGATGCGTGGCCGTTCTCGAACTCGGCGGCGCGCGCCCGGCGGTCACACTCGTCCCATTGCCCCGCTGATTGCGACTCGCTTGCGAAGCAACGCCGACGTAGGGGTCACGCGCATCGCCGTCACGAGGTCGCGATGACCAACGTTCCCGCCACGGCCCAAGCCGCAGACTCATTCCGGTTCACCCAGAACACCGAACTCGACGGGCGTCTTTACATAGAAGATGTGTACTCCTTCTTTTTTCAGAAGATCGAAGAGCCGTGTCGCCTCTTCCTCGCTGACAGCCATCACGATTTCAACTGGCTGATCGGCCAGATCAAAAAAATGCGCAGAGTGAATCCGCCGATGCTGACCATAGCCTTCACTGCCGGCGAAAATCGTCGCGCCGCGCACACCGAGATCACGGGCTGCGAGCAGCAGCCACTCCGCAAGCTGCTTGTGATGGTGGCGTCGATCCTGTTGAGTGAAAAACGTGATCTGATATCCGTTCATTCGTCTTCCTCCTGAGCCATGAGAGTTAGTACCACGCTTATGCGTCTCATCCCAATTGCCAACGCAGCGGGGCTCCAAGCGCTGCGCGAGAGAGACGGCGAGAATGGGTTTCCACATTGCTTAACGCACCACCAGGACTGGACGGTCCGCGTACTGTACGACGTGCTTGGATACCGAGCCGAGCAACAGCCGTGCGAACTTCGAACGTCCCCGGTCGCCGACCACGATCAGGTCTGCACCAACTGCGTCTGCCCGGTAGATGATCTGTTCGGCGGGATGGCCGATCGAGACCTCGAAAGAAACCTCCACGCCGGCACCGGACACAGACGACTCCAAGTCCTCTAGGATCTTTCGGTGGTATTTCCGCGAGTTCTCGACGATCGCTTCCGTTTCGACGTCGTCGCCGATCTCCAGCGGTCGAGCTACGGTTATCACCAGGAGTTCCGCGCGATGAAGTGTTGCGAGCTTCAGCGCTTCGTCAAATGCCTTCCGCGCCGAAGGCGAACCGTCGTAGCCCACCAGAATTCTTTTGTACATCGTTCTATTCCTCCGTCCCTGCAACAACCGCAGGTGCTGCGGGCGTCGTTGAACGGGCTTTTGCTTCTTGCCTCAGGAGGTGGCGCGGCATGAACCACACGTTAGCAATCAGGGTCGGCACCACTGCGCTCGCGATCACCGCTGCGACCAGCGCCGAATATTGCGCCTGGTCGACAATCTTGTGAGACAACCCAAACAGCGCGGAGATCGTGCCGAACGTGAGGCCGGTCGACATCAAGAGCGTGGTGTAAATCGCTTCCTGACGCGGTGATCGAAATGCCTGCGTGGCCGGGTACACGCCTGCAATCTTGCTGAGCATCTTCACGGCGAACAGCAACACGAAGGCGCTCGGCGCCGAAACGATTGCCGGGACCGAAACGAACGATCCCGCGCGGATGAAATAGAAGGGTGTCAGTAGACCGAACGTCAGCGTGCGTAATCGTCGGACCAGCACGTGGTCCTTGCCGACTGTTCCGGCGAGAACCATGCCGATCAGGTACGCGGGCAATACCGCCTCACTGTCGGCCCACGCGGCCAGAGCGCCGAATCCGAACAGACACAGCAGCAGGAACTTCGCTTCGAGTTCTGATGGTCGTCCGCCGTAGCGCTTGAAAAATCGCGGCGTGATCCACGGCAATGCGATGCAGGCAACTGCGAGCGAGCCGACGAATAGGAGTGTCTTCAACGTGAACGGCGCAAAGATGAGCCCGAGCGCGACCACTGTGCCGAGGTCCGTGATGAAACATGCTGCGAGTACCGTCTTGCCGTAGTCGGTGGCGTTGAAGCCGAATTCGAGCATCACTGCATAGACGACCGCGACCGACGTGGTCGACATCGCGATCCCGGCGAGCCAGCTGGCCATTGGAGTCCAACCTAACAGCCAATATGCAGCCGCCGTCGCGCCAAAAAATGGCGCGAAAAAGCTCACCAGACCAACGAAGGTGGCTTCCTTCCACTTCGCTCGGAACACTGCTGGATCGAGTTCGGCACCCGCCAAAAAGGTGAGCACGATTGCGCCAGTGCCCGACAAAAACTTGATCCACCCCTGATCGGCACCAATGACCGCCGTACCAATCAAAGCGCCGATCACCAACTGCGCTATGGTGCCGATCACGATCTCCGACAGAGCTGTCGCAACGCGCAACCAGATGGAGATCAGCGTAGCCGCAAGCGCCAGACCTAACCACAATGCCGCGAGCGCCCACGTTTCGGTCATCGCTCGCTACCCAATCGGGGTGAGCCTTCCGTGAAGTCAGCGATGCTCGGCGGAACAGAGGAAATCATTTCGTCGCCTCCGACAGTCGTGTCAGACATGGAGGCGTCGGAGAGCAAAGGAAAAGCCTACGGTGCCGCTCTTCGGCGTCTCACGTAGGCATCATCAGCCTTAGGGCGGTTCGAGGAGGAATGCCATCTCCCTACTGGCGACAAACTCTACAAGAAACACGTGCGAGGCGTAAGGTCGTGATCCAGAAACCGTCCATCTCAAATTTGCTGTCCGCACTCGCATGATTGCGTGCCGAACCGGCTTGAACGTCAGCGGCGTTCGAATCGATCAACCAAAAAGGAGCACCCCCTGGAGTAGAGAGTACCGGCATCGATGACGACGCGGCGCCTTGGATAGCTAGCATGGCACGATCCCGATAAGCTGAGATCATCTGAGGATCGAAGGAGCTTTTCCTCGTGAACGTGCCGCGCTTCGAGATCTCGCCGCTTAGAGCTATGGTCGATGCCCCTCTAAAGATTCGTCTGACCGGTATGCAACCCGGTGACCTTGTGACAGTGCGATCAAGCATCGCAGACGGCATCTGGACAGCCGAAGCGTCGTTTGAGGTCGGCGCCGATGGCACCATTGACCTGGAGGAGCAAGCGCCCGTTTCGGGTAACTACTCGACCGCCGACGCCATGGGCTTGATCTGGTCGGCTTCTCTTCAGGCATCGCCGGAGTCTCTCGCAGGCCTGAGAACAAACGTTGAGCCGTTTGCGATCACGTTCGATGCCGCGTCAGGCGGCAACGTGCTTGCGAGTGCACGCGTGGTGCGCGAGCAAGTTTCAGACGGTGTGCGGCGAGAGGTCGTTCGAGACCATGGCCTGTTTGGCACATTGTTTGTGCCTCCTAACGACGGTCCCCATCCGGCGGTGATGCTCGTCAGCGGTTCGGACGGCGGGCTCGCTGAGGGGCTCGCGTCATTGTTCGCCGCGCACGGGATTGCTGGATTCGCGTTGGCGTATTTCAACTACGAGACGATGCCCAAGGCACTGGTCAACATCCCACTCGAGTACTTCGAGACCGGTATCGAATTCTTGCGGGCTCACCCAATGATCGACAGCCATCGACTCGCCATCGCCGGCGCATCGCGAGGAGGCGAATTGTCGCTACTGCTGGGTTCGGTGTTCTCGCAATTCAAAGCGGTTGTCGCGTGGGCGCCGAGTGGCTTGGTGTGGGGAGGATTCGGCGGGGCGCGCGAAGATGGTGTCCAACCTGCGTGGCTCTTGAAGGGACAGCCAGTGCCGTTCATGGACGGCGCTATCCATCCCGACGACTACCGCTATACCGTCGACTACCTCCGCCGAGGCGAAGGCATTCCCTCGACGCCGGGTTTTCTCGCGCAGATGAACCGGTATCCGGATCGCGTTCGACAAGCGACGATTCCGGTCGAGCGCATCAACGGAGCCGTGCTTTTGATCTCGGGTGAAGACGATCAGATGTGGCCGAGCACGAGCATGGCGGAGATCAGCATGGCGCGCTTGCGTGCGCACAACTTCCCGCATCCCTTTGAGCACCTCAGCTATCCCGGTGCGGGCCATGGGTTTCGCGTACCGTACTTCCCGCAAACCATGACCGAGATGCGCCATCCAGTCGATGGGGTGCTCTATGCCTTCGGTGGCAATCCCGAATCGAGTGCGCATGCCACCGTAGACTCATGGCGACGAGTCAAGCATTTCCTCCGCGAGAATCTGTAGTCGGGCCTGTCCACGCCTCCCCGCCGTCACGCACGTAGGGCGTCGCCTGGAGCTGCTCAATTGGCTACGTCGATGGAACGAAGGCAAGCCATACCCGTGGCAGATCCGCCCCTTCGGATTTCTGTTGGTATTCACGTCTAGGACGGGCTTGTTTTCAGTAGATGGAGAATCCGGCCCAGACCTGCGATGCAGGTCGACCCCCGTGTACCATCCAATCGGGATCGAGTCGTTTGGAGTTTCTTAAAAATGAGGCTAAACATGCGCTGCGTGATGGGCGTACTTGCAGCCGTTCCTCATTTGGCTCTCGGCAATGACGCGACTTCAGGACCCGAGCGCATCGAGGTCATTGGCGTGACGCCCACCTATGGCGTTGGCCTTCGGCGCGAACAAATCGCAACCAACATCCAATCTGCGAGTGCGTCAGAACTTGAGAAGCAGCACAGCCTCGACATCACTGACTTCCTAAACCGGAACTTTGGCAGCGTGACGATCAACGCCGCTCAGAACAATCCGCTGCAACCAGACGTGCAGTATCGGGGGTTCACGGCATCGCCCTTGCTGGGGCTACCGCAAGGGCTCGCAGTCTACGTCGCCGGAGTGCGCGCAAATGAAGCGTTCGGTGACACGGTCAATTGGGATCTCTTACCTGTGTCGATCATCAGTTCGATGGAACTGACGGCCGGCTCTAACCCACTGTTCGGTCTCAACACGCTTGGCGGGGCACTTGCAATTCGCACCAAGAATGGATTCACGGACCCCGGCTATGCCGTCGAAGCATCGGGGGGTTCGTTCGGCCGATCGGTCATCGATCTTGAGGCCGGCGGTAACAACGGCGAGTTCGGCTACTACCTGAATACGCAGCGCCTCGATGAAGACGGGTGGCGTGACCATTCGCCGACGACCGCCAACAACGCGTTCGTATCATTCGGTTGGCACACCGACGCAACAACCCTCGACTTCGACTATTTCTATTCCAATACCGACCTGACGGGCAACGGCGTGAGTCCAGCACAGCTACTCGATCAAGATCGCAAGGCGGTCTTTACGACGCCCGACAAGACAAACAATCAACGGCAGATGTTTGTATTGAACGGTGCACATTGGCTTGATGCCGACATACAGATTTCGGGTACCGCCTTCTACCGCTACGACCAGATCGACTCATTCAACGGCGACGGATCGCCCTTCACATCCTGCGACGACGGTGCGGGCAACGCGGGACTCGTCAATGAAGACGATTTTGTTGATCAAAACGGCGATGACGAATGCGGCGCGGGTGAGTTCGACCCGATGCAACTCTTGAGAGACCAAGCTGGTAACGTCATCAGCGACCATTATGACGCAGTCAATAATATCGGGCACCGCAAACAGGCGAGCTATGGCGCAACGTTGCAGACGACGTGGCGCGGTGCGCTGCTCGAACGCACGAACCAACTCATTGTCGGTGTCTCGATTGATCAAGGCGAGGTGAACTATCGCTCGCGCGTGGAGGTCGCGGAGTTACAGCCAAATCGCAGCACCAACCGTACTGGCATCTACGCGATCGACTCATCTACGGCCGCAGACGTAGATGCTCGTAACGCCTCGGCCTACTTCACGGACACTTGGTCGGTCACCAAAGCGCTCGCCTTAGCGTTGTCCGGCCGCTACAACGACAGTTCTGTACAACTCAACAACATCGGTCCGACCGACGAGGATGGCGTCGACGACCTCGACGGCAAACACGACTATTCCCGCTTCAACCCTGCGGTCGGCGTGACATATCAGTTCACTCCGCGTCTCAACGGCTACGCCGGCTACAGTGAAGCGTCGCGTACGCCGACACCGGTCGAGTTGGCATGCGCAAGCCCAACGGCGCCGTGCTCATTACCAAACACGTTCCTCGCCGATCCAGAACTCAAGCAGGTCGTCGCCAGAACGTACGAAACGGGTCTGCGCGGCGAAGCATTCGCCGGCGTGCAGTGGAACGTTGGGGGCTTCGACACGACGAGTTCCAATGACATCCTCTTTCAAGCGACGGGTGGACTGACCGGCAATCAAGGATTCTTTGCGAACGTGGGCGACACGCGCCGCAGCGGCATCGAACTCGGTGCCAATGGCACGTGGAACGGACTGACCTGGCTCTTCAATTACAGCTATGTCCGGGCGGTCTTTCTCAATGGATTCACCGCGACTAGTCCGGCGCACCCTGATGCGGTCGACCTGAACAGCGACGGCGAAGCGCGGGAGATCCGAGTACACAGGGGCGATCGGATACCGAGCATTCCGGCGAACAGCGCAAAGCTCGGTGTCGACTATCGCGTGACCTCGACGCTTTCGATTGGTGGGGACGCTATATTCAATTCCGGCCAGTACTTGAGGGGTGACGAGAGTAACCAGCTCAACGAAACGGGCTCCTTCGCGATCGTCAACATTCGTGCTGAGTACTATTTCAGCGATCGCGTGAGTGTGTTTGGGACAGTTCAGAACCTCTTCGATACGGACTACGAAACGTTCGGTCTGCTCGCCGATCCGACGGAAGTGGAACAGTTTGCCGGCTACACCGACCATCGTTTCTTCGGGCCTGCTCCTCCGCGCGGAGGGTGGATCGGCGTGCGCGCGTCGCTATGACTCGCGCTACGTCCTACCTTGGGGGTAAGGAGATAGTCACGGCCAAATGCGCGGACTTTCGCGCTCGCCAAGTCCGATGCGGCCCGTTTGGGTCTCGCCCGAATCTCACTCGCTGCTGTCGCAACAGATCAGGGATTTGATGACAAGGTTGACCTTCCCCCTGAAGGGTAACCAACGCGACTGAGAGGATTTTGAGGTTATCACGCGGCCGCCTCGAACAGCGCTGGCGGCATGTAGCCCAATGAACTGTGTGGTCGAACGGTGTTGTAGTGATCGCGCCACGCCGCAATGATGCGTCGCGCATCGGCCAAGTCGACGAACCAGTGCTGATTCAAACAACCGTCCCGGAACCGTCCGTTGAAGCTCTCGACGAACGCGTTCTGCGTCGGTTTGCCGGGTTGGATGAAGTGCAGCTTCACGCCGTGTTGTCGGCTCCAGAAGAACATCGCCTTACTCGTCATCTCGGGTCCGTTGTCGAGCACCAACGTCCTCGGTAAGCCGCGCGTCGTTCGCAGCTCGTCGAGGAGTCGAACCATCCGTGCACCGGAGATCGACAGGTCGACGTACTGACCGACACAAAACCTCGAGTAGTCGTCGACGATGTTGAGAATCCGAATGCGTCGACCATCGGCGAGCTGGTCGTGCACGAAGTCGGCCGACCAGCGTTCATTCGGCTGCGATGGGACTGACATCGGTATGCGTTGCCGCACGAGCTTGCGTCGTCGCTTCGTCCGCACTTGTAAACCGAGTTCGCGGTACAGCCGGTAAGTCCGCTTGGGGTTCTCGACCACACCTTCGGTGCGCAGCATCCCGTGCAGCATCAGATAGCCGTACCGCGGATACTCTTCACCGAGTGACTTCAGCCGGCTGACCAGCTCGACATCACGATGCGGCCGCTGCGGCTCATAGCGAACCGCCTTGCGACTGATCCGGATCAACCGACACGCTCTGCGCTCGCTGACAACGTAGTGCTGCTGCAGATAGCCGACGAGACGTTTACGACCGGCCGGCTTCACCACTTTTTTGACAGAACGTCCTTCAGCATCGCTTTGTCGAGTTCCGCCTCGGCGAGCAGCTTCTTCAGCCGCGCATTCTCGTGCTCGAGTTCCTTCAGACGCTTCGCGTCGGACACTTCCAAACCGCCGTACTTCGACTTCCAGCGATAGAAGCTCTGTTCCGAAAACCCGTGTTTGCGCGTCAGATCGGCGACCTTCGTCCCTACTTCATGCGCCTTCAGAAACCCAATGATCT
>Ga0335084_10005081_pt1 | contig 12978 bp, 7 predicted proteins | sample Lox_Sample_44_FD_206721 | JGI IMG/M metagenome (GOLD analysis project Ga0335084, IMG submission 206721) | Soil microbial communities from Loxahatchee National Wildlife Refuge, Florida, United States - Lox_Sample_4.4 | ecosystem: Environmental > Terrestrial > Soil > Wetlands | place: USA: Florida... | reverse complement strand
GTTGCCGGTGAACGTCGATCCATTCGATTCACGTCTGGACGACGAGATGGAACGCGCGCGCTTGCACCGGGCGTTCGAGCAGGGTCTCGATCACGTGGTCGGCTACGCGCTTCCGATCAGGCGCGAACGGGATGTCGCGCTCGAGGGACCACGTTGGATTACGGGTCCGTGGCTGTTCCGCGACGAGCGAATGTATCTCGTCCCAGGCGATTCCCCGATGGGCTTGCGGCTTCCGCTCGATTCGTTGCCGTGGGTACCGAAGCGCGACTATCCCCGCTTGATCGAGCAGGATCCGTTCGTGCCGCGCGCGCAGTTGCCGTCGCACGCTGAGATTCGGCGGCAGTTCGCTCCGCACGCGATCAGCGAATTCCGGGAGGAGCAAAACCCGGTCCGAGCACGGGCACGTGCCGACGACAGGAGGTCGCCGGCGTGGAGCGGGTCAAGTGCCGCAGACCCGACTCGCGCACGTTCCCTCATCGAGTCGGACGGCCAGATCACGCGCACCGCGTTGTGCGTCGAAGTGCGTGACCCACGCCGAGCGAGCGGTCCGGAGGCGGAAACGCAAGGCGCGCGCACCGGTGCGATCTATCTCTTCATGCCGCCGCTCGCGCATCTCGAGGATTACCTGGAATTGCTCGCTGCTGCCGAGGCGGTCGCGGCGGAGCTCGAGGTGAAGGTCGTGCTCGAAGGCTATCCACCGCCGACCGATCCGCGCCTGAAGAAGCTGCAAGTGACGCCCGACCCCGGCGTCATCGAAGTCAACATTCATCCCGCATCGAACTGGGAGCAGCTGGTCGATCACACGGAGTTCCTGTACGAAGCCGCCCACCTTTCGCGGCTTTCGAGCGAGAAATTCATGCTCGACGGCAGACACAGCGGCACCGGGGGCGGCAATCACTTCGTCATGGGCGGCGCCACGCCGGCCGACAGTCCGTTCCTGCGTCGCCCCGATCTGCTGGCAAGCCTGCTCGCGTACTGGCACAACCATCCCTCGCTCTCGTATCTCTTCTCCGGTCTCTTCATCGGCCCGACCAGCCAGGCGCCGCGCGTCGACGAAGCGCGCAACGACCAGTTGTACGAGCTCGAGATTGCCCTCGCCGAGCTGCGCAAGCAGCAGAACGGGCGCGGCGACGTGGCGCCGCCGTGGCTCGTCGACCGCAGCCTGCGCAACGTCCTGATCGACGTCACTGGAAACACGCACCGGTCGGAGTTCTGCATCGACAAGCTGTACTCGCCCGACGGTCCGGCGGGGCGCCTCGGATTGCTTGAACTGCGTGCCTTCGAGATGCCGCCGCATGCGCGCATGAGCCTCGCGCAGCAGTTGCTCCTGCGCGCGCTCGTAGCGTGTTTTTGGAAGACGCCTTACACGACCCAGTTGGCCCGCTGGAACACCGAACTGCACGATCGCTTCCTGCTGCCGACATTCGTTGCGATGGATTTCGACGACGTGCTGGCCGAACTCGAACGCGCAGGCTACGCCTTCGATCCCGTCTGGTTCGCTCCGCACTTTTCGTTCCGGTTTCCGCTCTACGGAGAAGTGTCGGCGCGCGGCATCCACCTCACGGTGCGCGGAGCGCTCGAGCCCTGGCACGTGATGGGAGAGGAGGGTGCAGCCGGTGGGACCGTGCGCTACGTCGACTCGTCGCTCGAGCGACTCGAGGTGAAGGTCACCGGATTGATCGATACGCGGCACATCGTGACCGTGAACGAGCGCGCGATAGCCCTGCAGCCAACGGGGCGCGCCGGCGAGTTCGTCGCCGGAGTGCGCTATCGCGCCTGGCAGCCTGCTTCGGCCTTGCATCCGACCATCGGAATTCACGCGCCGCTCACGTTCGACATCGTCGATAACTGGATGCAGCGCTCGCTTGGCGGATGTCGTTATCACGTCGCACATCCCGGCGGGCGCAATTACGACACCTTTCCGGTCAACGCCTACGAGGCCGAGAGCCGGCGGCTCGCCCGGTTCTTCGCGTTCGGCCACACGCCCGGCGAGTGGGTTGCAGAGCCGGCGCAGCCAAGCCGCGAGTTTCCGTTTACGCTCGATCTGCGCAAACTCTGATCGCTCCGATCCCTCGCCACGTTGCCGCACGCCGGCCCCCAGCCAGAACCGGAGGACACCGCCATGCGCGCGGCGCGCCTGGCGGAGAGCGCGCGCGCCGGCCACTTCGACGAACTGCTCGCTGGAACCGGAGAGGCCGCGCACATGCGCGCGCCGTGGCGCGCATTCTTCTCGACCATCGGCGATGCGGGACTTGCCGACCTCGATCGGCGCGCAGCGATGGTGGCGCGCCAGATCGCCGACGACGGCATCACCTACAACGTCTACAACGACGAAGGCGGCCCGCAGCGCCCATGGCCGCTCGAAGTCCTTCCCTTCCTGATCAGCGCCGGGGAATGGGCCGCGATCGAGGCCGGCATCGCGCAGCGCGCGCGCCTGCTGACGGCGATTCTTGCGGACGTATATGGACCGGGCGAGCTATTGCGCGCAGGTCTGCTGCCGCCTGCGCTCGTCTACGGACATCCCGGCTACCTGCGTCCGCTCGCCGGAGCGACGCCCGCTGGATCGTTCCTGCACATCGTCGCATTCGACCTTGCGCGCGCCAGCGACGGAAGATGGTGGGTGGTTTCGCAGCGCACGCAGGCTCCCTCCGGCCTAGGGTATGCGCTGCAAAACCGGCTGATCGTTACGCGCCTGTTCCCGGATGCTTTTCGCGAGATGCGAGTGCAGCGCCTCGCGAGCAGCTATCGACGCTTGCTCGATACGTTGCTGCATCAAGGCTCCGCGATCGGCGCGACCGGCACCCCCCGCGTCGTGTTGTTGACGCCGGGTCCGTTCAACGAAACCTACTTCGAGCACGCGTATCTCGCGCGCTATCTCGGCATTCCGCTGGTCGAGGGCGGTGACCTCACGGTCCGCGACGACCAGGTCTTCCTGAAGAGCCTGTATGGGCTCGAGCGCGTGCACGCGATCTTGCGCCGGCTCGATGACGACTATTGCGATCCGCTCGAGCTGCGCCCCGACTCGACTCTGGGCGTTCCGGGACTGCTGCAAGCCGTGCGCGCCGGCAACGTCGTGATGGCGAACGCTCTCGGATCGGGATTTCTCGAATCGCCCGCGATCAACGGCTTCCTTCCCGCGATCGCCCGACACCTGCTCGGAAGCGAATTGCTGTTGCCGTCGCAAGACTCGTGGTGGTGCGGCGAGGCCGCCGCGCGCGCGGCGGCAGTCGAACGCCTCGACGCGATGGTCGTGAAGCCGACCTACGGTTCCGACGGAGCGCGCGTCTTCGAATCGCGCATCGTGGCGAACCAATCCGCGGCCGAGCGCACCAGGATGCTCGAGCGCCTCGAGCGCGATCCCGACGCGGTGACTCTCCAGTCGTATGTTCCGCTGTCGCAGACGCCGACCTGGTCGGGACGCGCGCTCGTTCCGCGCGCCGCGATGGTTCGCGCGTACGCGATTGTCGACGCGGCCGGCGGATGGCATGCACTGCCGGGTGGACTCACGCGCATCGCAGCCCGCGATCGGCAAGGTGTTTCGATGCAGCGCGGGGGCAGCAGCGCGGACACCTGGGTACAGGCCTTCGGACCTGTCGACACCTTCTCGATGTTGCCCGAACCGCTGCGGCCCGGCGATCTCGCGCACCGGCGCCGCACGGTATCGAGCCGCGCCGCTGAGAACCTGTTCTGGATGGGACGGTATTCCGAACGCAGCGAGGTCGGGGTTCGGCTCGCGCGGGCAGTGCTGACGCTGCTGGCCGACGATGCGGATATGTCTCCCGCATTGCTTGCAGTGATGCATCGGCTGTGCGTGCGGCACGGTCTGGTCCCTGATGGCGTGCCCACGCCCGCGCAATCGCTCCCGGTGTTCGAGCGCACGCTGGTTGCGGGACTCGCGGGGCCTGATGACAGCTTCGGGCTGGCGTTCAATCTGACCGCGCTGGTGCGTGCGGGTGCGCAGATCCGCGATCGTCTCGCGGCCGAACACTGGCGTTTGCTCGTCGGGGCCGCCGCAGTGCTCGATGCACCCGCAGGTCGCCGCAGCGTGAGATCGAGCGACGAGGTGATTCGCACTCTGACGGACCTGGCGTTCCGGCTCGCGGCCATCACCGGCGCACAGACCGATCGCATGACGCGCGATGACGGCTGGCGGTTGCTCACGGTCGGGCGCCAGATCGAACGACTGGGCAGTCTCGGCTTCGCGCTGCAGGCGATGTTCGATTCGAAAGCGATATTCGACGACGACGGGTTCGATCTCCTGCTCGCGCTGTTCGACAGCCGCATCACGTACCGTGCGCTCTATCAGCGGCGCCAGGAGATTCCGCCGCTGCTCGATCTGCTTGTGCAGGACGCTGCCAATCCGCGGGCGCTCGCCTGCATCGCCGGCGTGCTGCGAGTGGAAATCGCGCGGCTTCCGACCGCGGATGCCGAACGCCTTGCGGGCTTGTTGCCGGATGCCAATCGATGGCCGCTGCTGGCCGATCTGTGCGCCGTGGACGAGGCTGGACGCTTCGAGCGCCTGCGCGAATTCACGGAGCAGCTGCAGGCGTGCGCGGCGCAACAGTCGAATGCAATCGAGGAGCGCTTCTTCTCGCATTCGACCGATGCATTCCGCCGGGTGGGGTCATGACCGAACCAAGGCACCTCAAGGTCGAGCACGAAACCTCGTACGACTATTCTGCGCGCGTCGACCTCGCGTATCACATCGCCTACCTGCAGCCTGCACAGACGAGCTACCAGCGCCTCGATGCTTTCGCGCTCGTCGTCGAGCCGACGCCGTCGCACCGGAGCGTCGGACGCGACACGTACGGCAATCATCGCGAGGTGTTCTCGCTGTACGGGTCGCACGAACGATTGCGCGTCCATGCCGAAAGCAGTGTGCGGGTCGCGCCGCGCTTCGAAACGCTCGATCCCGGTTCGAGCCCGCCGTGGCACGACGTGCGGGAAGAGCTCGAATATCGCGCCGGTTCAGCATTTCAACCGGAGAGCGAATTCACGTTCGCCTCGCCGTTCGTACCTCTGCTGGGGCAACTGCACGACTACGCTGCCGAATCCTTCCCCGTCGGGCAGCCGTTGCTCGCCGGAGCGCTCGAGCTGATGCAGCGTATCCACGCGGATCTCACCTACGACGCCGCGAGCACGGATGTATCGACGCCGCTCGCCGCTGCGTTCGAACAACGACGCGGTGTCTGCCAGGACTATGCGCATGTCGCGATTGGAGCGCTGCGCGCGCTGGGACTGCCCGCCGCATATGTGAGCGGGTATCTCCTCAGCAATCCGCCGCAGGGTGAAGCACGCCTGCTCGGCGCGGACGCATCTCACGCCTGGGTGCGCGTCTGGTGCCCAGTGAACGGATGGGTCGAATTCGATCCGACCAACGACTGCCTCGTGGACTCGGGTCACGTCACGCTCGCCATCGGGCGCGACTACGGCGACGTGACGCCGGTGCGCGGCGTCATTCGCGGCGGCGGTCGTCATGCGCTCGCCGTGCGCGTGAGCGTGGTGCCGGTCGAATAGGGCCTCTACTCCGCGTACCAGCCGCCGTCGATGTTCCACGCCGCGCCGCGCACTTGCGACGCGGCGTCGGAACAGAGGAACAGCGTGAGTTCGCCAATCTGCCCGGTGGTCACGAATTCGACCGACGGTTGCTTTTCAGCCAGCAGGTCGTGCTTCGCGACGTCGTTGGAGATGTGCTCGTTCTTCGCGCGGTCGTCGATCTGCTTCTGTACCAATGGCGTGAGCACCCAGCCGGGACAGATCGCATTGCACGTGATGCCGGTCTTCGCCGTTTCCAGCGCTACCGCCTTGGTCAGGCCGACGATTCCATGCTTGGCCGCGACATACGCACTCTTCTGCGCGGAAGCAACGAGGCCATGCACGGATGCGATGTTGACGATGCGGCCCCAGTTGGCCTGCTTCATCTTGGGCAACGCGGCGCGGATGGTGTGGAACGACGACGACAGGTTGATCGCGATGATCGCGTCCCACTTCTCGACCGGAAAATCCTCGATGTTCGCGACGTACTGGATGCCCGCGTTGTTGACCAGCACATCGAGCCGGCCGAACGTCTCTTCGGCCTTGCGCACCATGGCTTCGATCTGCGCCGGCTTGCTCATGTCGGCGCCGTCGTAGAGCGTGCGCACGCCGAGCCCCTGCAATTCCTTCTGGATTCCGGCGATCGTGGATGCATCGCCGAAGCCGTTCAGGACGATGTTGGCGCCTTGATGCGCGAGCGCGCGCGCGATTCCGAGGCCGATGCCGCTTGTGGAGCCGGTCACCAGCGCAGTCTTTCCCTTCAGCATGTTTACCTCCGCACAGGATCGGCAAAAGTATGCCAGCGGCCACCCTCTAGAATCGACGCACGCGATCCGCCGCGTTTCACCATCAGGCAAACAAGATGACGACCGACGCGCCCCGACCGGGCACCGTGCAATGCCTGTCGCCGTCCGGCATGCACCGGATGGCATACGTCGAATGGGGCGCGCCGGACAACCCGAATGCGCTGATTTGCGTACACGGATTGACGCGCGTCGGCCGCGACTTCGATCGGTTCGCCCGTGCGCTCGCAGATCGGTATCGCGTCGTCTGTCCCGATGTCGTCGGTCGCGGCCGCAGCGACTGGCTGCGCGATCCCAACGGTTACGTGCTCCCTCAGTATGTGGCCGACATGGTTACGCTGGTTGCGCGCCTTGGAGTCGAGTCGGTGCACTGGCTTGGGACGTCGATGGGTGGACTGATCGGTCTGACTCTGGCAGGGCAACCCGGTTCCCCGATCAAACGCCTGGTCATCAACGACGTCGGCCCGCGCGTCAATCCCGACGGGATCGCGCGCATCGGCGAATACGTCGGCAAGCCGGTCCGCTTCGCGACGCTCGACGCGGCGATCGACTACATCACGCTCATTTCGCTGGGATTCGGCCTGCGCAGCCGCGACGAGTGGCGCGAGATCACGCAGAGCGTGCTCAAGCCTGACAGTGACGGTTTCATCCTGCACTATGACCCGAAGCTTGCGCTGCCGCTCAAGGCAATGACCCCTCAGCTGGCGGCAGCAAGTGAAGCGGCGCTCTGGAAGTTCTATGACCAGATCCAGTGCCCGACGCTCATCGTTCGCGGTGAGAAATCGGATCTGCTGTCGCGTGAAACTGCGACCGAGATGACACAACGCGGACCGCGCGCGAAGCTGATCGAATTTGCGGGCATCGGTCATGCGCCGATGTTCTTCGATACTGCGCAGATCGCTGCCGTAAGGGAGTTTCTGTTGCAAGCGTGAGGCGCGTCAGAAGATGCCGCTTGCAAGTGCAGCGGCGAATGCGGCGCCTGTCTCAAAGCAACGATCCAGATCCGCCTGGGCGATCGTCTTGGGTGCAAGGATCGCATCGGGAGTTTGTGCTCCGGTGATGACGATCATCGGGGGGGCCACTTCCTTCAGGCGCAGCCCCGTCGCGATACGCTGGATCTGCCGTACCGCGCCCGTACCGTCGGTTCCCGCGCAGACGAGCAGGGCGTAAGGCCGGCCGTTGATGCCCTCCAGCGCGGCGTAGTAGATGCGGTCGAAAAAGTCCTTCATTGCGCCGGCCATCGACGCGAGATTCTCCGGCGTGACGAAGATGTAACCGTCGGCTGCAAGCACGTCGTCAGCGTCGGTATTGCGCGCTGGCTGCAGGTGAACCGCGACGGGCGCCTGCTGGCTCGTTTCGTCGTGCGCGCTTGCGCGAGCGCCTGCGGCGGCTGCGCTCGCCATCTGCGCCGCGCCGCCGGTCGTCGAGTACCAGACGATGAGCAGCCGCTTCACGTCGCCGCGCCGAGCGGATCCTGGCGAAAGAACAGCACGAGCTGCCCGTACCACTCTGGAAACGCGAGTTGCAGGCGCGCTGCGTCGACGAAGAAACTTTCGCTCGAAACGGCGAAGAACTCGCTTGGATCCTGCGCCGCGTACGGATCGAGCGGAAGATGCGCATAGTACGGATCGGCGGCGTCGGATTCCGGATCGACTGTGCTCGGCAACGTCGCTTCGACGATGTCGAGTTCGGCGTTCAAGCGCTCGAACGCGTCGTCGAGAGTCGCTCGCCACCGCCGCCGGCTGAGCGCGGCGTGCAGCCTGGGGTCGAATGGCGGACAGCCATCGGCTTCGCCGTCGAGCATGTCGAGCTTGTGCGTGAACTCGTGAATCACGACGCTGTACGGTGCTCCGCGCTCCGTGCCGACCTGTGCGGCATCGTCCCATGAAAGCAGCACCGGCCCGCCTTCCCACGCTTCGCCGGTGATCGGCTCGACGTATTCGTGCACGACCCCGGCTTCATCGTGGAGCCGGCGTGGCACCAGGAATTCGTTCGGATAGACGACGATGCCGGACCAGCCGCGGTACCAGCCCAGCCCGAGGTTCAGGATGGGAAGGCAAGCCTGGATTGCGATGTAGACCTGGATCGCGGCGGTGAGCTCGAGTTCGCCCGCTCCTGACATTTGCTTCTGTGCGAGGAACTGCTCCGCCAGCGTACGCAGGCGCGCCTGCTCGTCGGTCGTCAGACGCGTCAGGAATGGAAGATCCGACACAGCAGCGAGCCAGATGTCGGCCGGGATCGCGACCTGCGAGACCGCGCCGATGCGGCTGAGAATGGCCTTCAACATGTGGTGCGATTGTGCCAAACACGCTTCCTATAATCGATCGCTCCTGACCTGGGAGCAGCAATGCGTACGCCGCGCACCGGTGGCGGCACTTCGGAGTCGCAGGCGCTTGCGATCGCGATCGATCCGGCGACCGCGCGCACGGTCATCGCGCCCTTGTACGGCGACAAGAAGCTCGTGACCGGCGAAGCGTTCCTCGCGCACGCCGACGGCATGGTGGAGATCGTGCGCGAAGTGCGCGACGACGCCGATCTGCTTGCGGCGGCTTACCTGTTTGGCGCACACGACGTATTGCGCGACCCGGAGGAATGGTTGCGCAGCCGGTTCGGATCCAGTGTCGCGCAACTCGTCAGCGACATGCGCATCCTCACGCGCCTGTCCGAACGCACGCGCCCGCGTGATGGAGGCGGTGCGGGGCAGGGCGAAGCGCTTCGCAAGATGCTGCTCGCCATGGCCAACGACTTGCGCGTGGTGCTGCTGCGCCTCGCCTCGCGCCTGCAGACCTTGCGCTATTTCGCGGCGACCGGTCGCGACGATGTCGTCCCGTTCGCACGCGAGACGCTGGATCTCTTCGCACCGCTGGCGAACCGCCTTGGCATCTGGCAGATGAAGTGGGAACTCGAGGATCTCTCGTTCGGCATCATCGAGCCCGATGTCTACCGCCGTGTGGCGAAGTGGGTGGATGAACGCCGCGAGGAGCGCGAGGGATTCATCGCGCGCGCGACGGACGAACTGCGCGGGATGCTGGCGGAGTCCGGCATCAAAGGCGAGGTCTACGGGCGCTCCAAGCATATCTACAGCATCTGGAAGAAGATGCAGGCGAAGCACCTCGCGTTCGACGAACTCTACGACGTGCGCGCCTTGCGCGTGATCGTCAACAGCGAGCAGGAGTGCTACCAGGTGCTGTCGCTGGTGCAGGCGCATTGGCAGACGGTTGCGCGGGAGTTCGACGACTACATCGCGAAGCCGAAGGCGAATGGCTATCAGTCTCTGCATACCGTCGTGCTCGACGACGGTGGCAAGCCGCTCGAGATCCAGATTCGCACGCGCCGCATGCACGAGTCGGCGGAACTCGGGCTGGCCGCGCATTGGCGCTACAAGGAGGGCGGGCACGGTGCACGCGAGCAGGCGCGCGACGCCGAACGCGTCGCATGGCTGCGCCAGCTGCTTGCGTGGCGCCAGGACGTCGGTCAGCCCGCCGACGCGCGTGCGCCGGTCGACGACCGGATCTACCTGCTGACACCGCAAGGCAAGGTGGTCGAACTGCCGGCCGGGAGCACGCCGATCGACTTCGCCTACCACGTGCACACGGACCTTGGACACCGCTGCCGCGGCGCGAAGGTGAATGGGGCGATGGTGCCGCTGAACACGCGGCTCGTCACAGGACAGACGATCGAGATTCTTGCTGCCAAGACCGGCGGCCCGAGCCGTGACTGGCTCAATCCCGACCTCGGGTTCCTCGCAAGCCCGCGTTCGAGAGCGAAGGTGCGCCAGTGGTTCAACGCGCTCGAACTCGCACAGACGATCGCAGCAGGCCGCGAGATGCTCGACAAGGAACTGCAGCGTCTCGGCAGGACCGCAGTCAAGCTCGAAGATCTCGCGCGCCGCCTCGGCTTCGCGTCGGTCGACGATCTGTGCGCGGCGGTTCCGAAGGAAGAGTTCAACCTGCGCAGCATCGAGCAGGCGCTTGGCACTGCGGTCGCAGCCGATGCGGCGCCGGTAAGGCCGCTTCCCCTGGTCAAGCCGGGCGAGGCACCAACTGGCAAGGGACGCGTGCTGGTTGTTGGTGTCGATTCCCTGCTGACCAGTCTCGCGCGTTGCTGCCGTCCGGTTCCACCCGACGAGATCGTCGGTTTCGTGACGCGCGGCAAGGGCGTTTCGATCCATCGCGCCCACTGCGCGAACGCGCTCGCGCTCGCGAAAAAGGCGCCCGAGCGGGTGATCGAAGTTGCGTGGGGCAGAGAGCGCGAAGGGCTCTACCCGGTGGAGATCTTCGTGCTCGCGCAAGATCGCCAAGGTCTCTTGCGCGATATCACCGAGGTTCTGGCGCGCGAAAAGATGAACGTCCTCGGCGTGAATACGGCAACCAGCCGTGGCGAGGCGCAAATGTCGTTTACCGTGGAAGTGAACGATGCGCCGGCCCTGCGGCGTGCGCTGGCGCAAGTGGCGGAGATAAGGGGAGTGGTCGCGGCGCGCCGCCGCTAGCTCGTGAAAATCGGATCACCGTTTGATGATCCGAAAGGGCGCCTGTATGATGCGCCGCTCTTAGGCGCGTAGCTCAGCTGGTTAGAGCACCACCTTGACATGGTGGGGGTCGGTGGTTCGAGTCCACTCGCGCCTACCAGGCACCGCAGCGACGAGAAGGATCGACAATGTTCTTCCGAACTACGTTCACCGGCAGCTAGACGCCCGACGAGTTCGCCTTTTCGTGAAAAAAGTGCGGCTCGACCGCACTTTTTTGTTGCTGGAGACAATCATGATTTCAGTGCAGTTGCCCGACGGCTCGCAGCGAGCGTTCGACCATCCGGTCAGCGTCGCCGACGTCGCGGCGTCGATTGGACCGGGCCTCGCCAAGGCCGCGCTCGCCGGACGCGTGGACGGCGAACTGGTCGATACGGCCTACGTCGTCGATCGCGACGCCAAGGTTGCGATCGTGACGGACAAGGATCCCGACGGTCTCGACGTACTGCGCCATTCGACGGCGCACCTGCTGGCCTACGCCGTGAAGGAACTGTTCCCGGATGCGCAGGTGACGATCGGGCCGGTGATCGAAAACGGCTTCTATTACGACTTCTCTTACAAGCGCGCCTTCACGCCCGAGGATCTCGCGGCGATCGAGAAGAAGATGGGCGAACTTGCGCGCAAGGACGAGCGCGTCACGCGCGAGGTGTGGAACCGCGACGACGCGGTGAAGTTCTTCGAATCGATCGGTGAAAAGTACAAGGCCGAGATCATCGCTTCGATCCCGTCAGGCGAGTCCATCTCGCTCTATCGCGAGGGCAATTTCGTCGACCTCTGCCGCGGCCCGCACGTGCCGTCGACGGGCAAGCTCAAGGTGTTCAAGCTGATGAAGCTCGCCGGCGCGTACTGGCGGGGTGACAGCCGCAACGAGATGCTCCAGCGCATCTACGGCACGGCCTGGGCCAAGAAAGAAGAGCAGGACGCCTACCTCAAGATGCTCGAGGAGGCGGAAAAGCGCGACCACCGCAAGCTCGGGCGCGAGCTCGATCTGTTCCACATGCAGGAAGAAGCGCCGGGACTGATCTTCTGGCATCCGAGGGGCTGGGCGATCTGGCAACAGGTCGAGCAGTACATGCGCCGCGTGTACCAGGACAACGGCTACCAGGAAGTGCGCGCGCCGCAGATCCTCGACCGGTCGTTGTGGGAAAAGACGGGGCATTGGCAGAACTATCGCGAGAACATGTTCACGACGGAGTCGGAGAACCGTGCGTACGCGGTGAAGCCGATGAACTGCCCGGGCCATATCCAGATCTACAACGCAAACCTGCACAGTTACCGGGAACTGCCGCTGCGCTACGGCGAGTTCGGCGCATGCCATCGCAATGAGCCGTCGGGCGCGTTGCACGGGATGATGCGCGTGCGCGGCTTCACGCAGGACGACGGCCACATCTTCTGCACGGAAGAGCAGATCCTCGGCGAGTGCGTCGCGTACACGGGGCTGCTGCAGAAGGTCTATCGCGACTTCGGCTTCAATGACATTCTGTACCGGGTGGCACTCAGGCCTGACAAGCGCATCGGCTCGGACGAAAACTGGGATCGCGCTGAAGAGGCACTGAAGGAATCTTTGCGCCGCTCGGGCGTCGAATTCGGTCTGGCCCCCGGCGAGGGCGCCTTCTACGGTCCGAAGATCGAATACACGCTCAAGGATGCACTCGGGCGGCCATGGCAGTGCGGCACGATGCAGGTTGATTTCGAGATGCCCGGCCGGCTCAGCGCCGAGTACGTCGCCGAGGACAACAGCCGCAAGGTGCCGGTCATGCTGCATCGGGCGATGGTCGGATCGTTCGAGCGCTTCATCGGCATGCTGATCGAGCACTTCGCCGGCGCAATGCCGCCCTGGCTGGCGCCGGTGCAGGTGGCCGTCGCGAACATCTCGGAGGTGCAAGCCGGATATGCGGCACAGGTGGCGCAAGCGCTGAAAAAACAAGGCCTTAGGGCCGAAGCGGATTTGCGTAACGAGAAGATCACCTATAAGATTCGCGCCCTCAGCCTGCAGAAGATCCCGTACATCGCCGTCGTCGGCGACAAGGAGATGCAGGCGGGGAAAGTGGCCGTGCGAGCCCGAGGCGGCGTCGATCTGGGCGTGATGTCAGGCGACGAGTTCGCGGCGCGAGT
>Ga0335084_10005078_pt1 | contig 12982 bp, 10 predicted proteins | sample Lox_Sample_44_FD_206721 | JGI IMG/M metagenome (GOLD analysis project Ga0335084, IMG submission 206721) | Soil microbial communities from Loxahatchee National Wildlife Refuge, Florida, United States - Lox_Sample_4.4 | ecosystem: Environmental > Terrestrial > Soil > Wetlands | place: USA... | reverse complement strand
CTCACCGGCATGCGCGCGATGGACCTCGAGGGCCGCATCACCTACGTCAACCCGGCGTTCTGCGCGATGACCGGCTACTCCGAGCCCGAGCTGATCGGCCGCCTGCCGCCCTACCCGTACTGGCCGCCCGAACGCATCGACGAGAACGCGCGCCTGCTGCAGCAGGAGCTGCAGGGCCGCAGCCCGGCCGGCGGCATCGAGGTGCGCGTGATGCGCAAGGACGGCGTGCTGTTCGATGCCCGCATGTACGTGTCGCCGCTGATCGACGCGCGCGGCAAGCAGACCGGCTGGATGACCTCGATGACCAACATCACCGAAGCCAAGCGCATCCGCGACCAGCTGTCGGCATCGCACGAGCGCTTCACCACCGTGCTCGAGGGGCTTGACGCCGCGGTGTCGGTGCTGTCGGTGCAGCAGGGCGAGCTGCTGTTCGCCAACCGCTCGTACCGCCTGTGGTTTGGCGCCGACGCACGCGGCCACTCGCAGCTGGCCAGCGGCAGCCTGCCGCATCCGGCTTATCAGCACGACGGCGACGACCATGTCGACGGCCTGTCGGGCCTGCCCGCGCAGGAACTCACCAAGACCGGCGCCGATCCGCGCGAGGTGTTCATCGAGTCGCTGAACAAGTGGTTCGACGTGCGCTCGCGGTACCTGCAGTGGACCGACGGCCGCCTGGCGCAGATGCTGATCGCCACCGACGTCAGCGCGCGCCGGCGCATCGAGGAGCAGATGTCGCACCAGGCCGAGAAGGCGCAGGTGTCGAGCCGGCTGATCACGATGGGCGAGATGGCGTCGTCGGTCGCGCACGAGCTGAACCAGCCGCTGACCGCGATCACCAACTACTGCAACGGCATGATCTCGCGCGTGCGCGGCGAGTCGATCGGCCGCGACGACCTGGTGTCGGCGCTCGAGAAGACCTCGCGGCAGGCCGAGCGCGCGGGCCAGATCATCCAGCGCATCCGCGCGTTCGTGCGCAAGAGCGTGCCGCAACGGCAGGCCACGCACGCGCGACAGATCGTCGACGATGCGCTCGAACTGGCGAGCATCGAGCTGCGCCGGCGCAACGTCACCATTCACAGCTACGTGGCGCAGCGGCTGCCCGAGCTGCTGGTCGACCCGATCCTGATCGAGCAGGTGTTGCTGAACCTCGTGCGCAACGCCGCCGAGGCGATCGACAGCGCGCAGATGCCGAGCTCGCGCCGCTTCATCGAGCTGCGTGTCGTGCCGCGTCACACCACCGAGGAAGGCGGCATCGTCGAGTTCAGCGTCACCGACACGGGGCCGGGTTTGCCCGATGAGGTGCTCGGCCGCCTGTACGAGGCGTTCTTCTCCACCAAGGCTGAGGGGTTGGGCATCGGTTTGTCGCTGTGCCGCTCGATCGTGGAGTCGCACCGAGGCCGGATCCGTGCACAGAACCTCTACAATGGCGCCGCGGTGTCGGGGTGTCGATTCGCCTTCTCACTGCCCGTGGAGATCCAGCCCTCGGCCCCGGCCGACGCCCGCAGCGCCGCGGCTGCAGGCGCGGTCGACAACCCAGCCGTCACCCCAGCCGTCACATCCTCATGAGCCTGATCCCGAAAAAAGGCACGGTCTACGTGGTCGACGACGACGAGGCCGTGCGCGATTCGCTGCAGTGGCTGCTCGAGGGCAAGGACTACCGCGTCAAGTGCTTCGACTCCGCCGAGTCGTTCCTGTCGCGCTTCGACCCGCGCGAGGTGGCGTGCCTGATCGCCGACATTCGCATGGAGGGCATGAGCGGGCTCGAGCTGCAGGACCGCTTGATCGAGCGCAAGAGCCCGCTGCCGGTGGTGTTCATCACCGGGCACGGCGACGTGCCGATGGCCGTGACGACGATGAAGAAGGGCGCGATGGATTTCATCGAGAAGCCCTTCAAGGAAGACGAGCTGCTGCCGCTGGTCGAGCACATGCTCGAGCAGGCGCGCGCGGCGTTCAGCCAGCACCAGGAGCAGGCCAGCCGCGACGCGCTGCTGTCGCGCCTGACCACGCGCGAGGCGCAGGTGCTCGAGCGCATCGTCGCCGGGCGGCTGAACAAGCAGATCGCCGATGACCTCGGCATCAGCATCAAGACGGTCGAGGCGCACCGCGCCAACATCATGGAAAAGCTCAACGCCAACACGGTCGCCGACCTGCTGAAGATCGCGTTGGGCGCATCGATCGCGCCGGCCAAGGGTTGATCACGGCCGCGCAGTCCTCTCGCCGCCGGCCCGCCGTGCGCCGCGGACCAGTTGTCGCATGGCCGCGCAGCTGATCGACGGCAACGCGCTGGCGGCACGCATCCGCGCCGAGGTCGCGCAGCGCGCGACTGCGCTGCGCGCGCGCGGCGTGACGCCGGGGCTGGCGGTGATCCTGGTCGGCGACGACCCGGCCTCGGCCGTCTACGTGCGCCACAAGGTCAAGGACTGCGAGGCCGCGGGCATGCGTTCGCTGCTCGAGCGCTACCCGGCGACGATGCGCGAAGCCGAGCTGCTGGCGCGCGTGCGTGCACTCAACGACGACGCCGGCGTGCACGGCATCCTGGTGCAGATGCCGCTGCCCAAGCCCATCGACCCGTTGAAGGTGATCGCCACGCTGTCGCCGGCCAAGGACGTCGACGGCTTTCACGTGCAGAACGCCGGTGCACTGATGGTCGGCCAACCGGGCTTCAGAGCCTGCACGCCGTACGGCTGCATGAGGCTGATCGAGTCGACCGGCGAACCGGTGCGCGGCAAGCACGCGGTGGTGATCGGCCGCTCCAACACCGTCGGCAAGCCGATGGCGCTGATGCTGCTGCAGGCCAACGCGACGGTCACGATCTGCCACAGCGCGACAGCCGATCTCGCCGCGCACACGCGCAGCGCCGACATCGTGGTGGTTGCGGTGGGCCGTCGCCACACGCTGCGCGCCGACATGGTCAAGCGTGGCGCGATCGTGATCGACGTCGGCATGAACCGCGACGACGCCGGCAAGCTGTGCGGCGACGTCGACTTCGCGGGAGTGCGCGAGGTCGCCGGCTGGATCACGCCGGTGCCCGGCGGCGTCGGCCCGATGACGCGCGCGATGCTGCTCGTCAACACCATCGAAGCGGCCGAGCGCACCGCGGCGTGAGCGACCTGGAGAACGCAGTGCAGAAGTCCGAGGCCTCCGACGTGGTCGTCAATCCGCTGCTGCGCCTCGACGGCCTGCCCGACTTCGCGCAGATCGCCGCCGGGCATGTGGTACCGGCGATCGACACGCTGTTGGCCGACGCCGAGTGCTCGCTCGAGCGCGCCGCCGGCCCCGACGTGCCCGCCGACTACGAGGCGCTGTCGGCGGTGCTCGACACCGCGGTGGAGCGGCTGTCGCGCGCGTGGGGCACGGTCGGTCACCTGAACCAGGTGTGCGACACGCCGCAGCTGCGCGATGCCTTCAACGAGTGCCTGCCGCGCGTGACCGGCTTCTACGCGCGCCTCGGTGCCGATGCCCGCCTGTTCGCGAAGTACCGCGCCGTCGACCCCGACGCGCAGGCGCTGAGCGCGCCGCGCCGGCGCGCGCTGACCAACGCGCTGCGCGACTTCGCGCTCGCCGGCGCGCAACTGCAGGGACCGGCGCGCGAGCGCTACCTGACGATCCAGGACCGCCAGGCCGAGCTGTCGCAGCGCTTCGACGAGCACGTGCAGGACGCCACCGACGCCTTCGTCTGCTACGTCGGCGACGAGCGGCTCGACGGCGTGCCCGACGATGTGCGCGCCGCGCTGCGGGCCGACGCGGCGGCCGACGGGCGCGAGGGCTGCAGGCTGAGCCTGCTGGCGCCGCGCTGGCTGCCGGTGATGCAGTACGCCACCGATCGCGCGCTGCGCGAGCAGCTGTACCGCGCCTTCCACACCCGCGCCAGCGAACTCGGGCCGCCGCAGTTCGACAACAGCGCGCTGATGGCCGAGCTGCTCGAGCTGCGCCAGGAGAGCGCGCGCCTGCTGCAGTTCGGCGACTATGCGCAGTTGTCGCTGGCCACCAAGATGGCGCGCACGCCGACCCGCGTGCTGCAGTTCCTGCGCGACCTCGCCACGCGCTCGCGCGCGCAGGCCGCGCACGAGCTGGCCGAGATGCGCGAGTTCGCGGCGGCGCAACTCGGCCTGCCGCAGCTGATGCCGTGGGACCACCGCTTCGTCGCCGAGCGGCTGCGCCAGCAGCGCTTCGCCTTCAGCGCGCAGGAGGTCAAGCGCTACTTCACGTTCGAGCGCGTGCTCGACGGGCTTTTCCGCATCGTCGAGACGCTGTTCGAGGTGCGCATCACGCCGGACCGGGCCCCGGTGTGGCACGACAGCGTGCGCGTCTACCGCATCGAGCGCGACGGCGCGCTCGTGGGCCAGTTCTACCTCGACCCGTTCTCGCGCGCCGGCAAGCGCCCGGGCGCCTGGATGGCCGATGCGCGCGGTCGCTGGCGCCGCCCCGACGGTGCACGCGCGCTGCAGACGCCGGTGGCATACCTGGTGTGCAACTTCGCGCCGCCGGCACCGGGGCACGATGCGCTGTTGACCCACGTCGACCTGATCTCGCTGTTCCACGAGTTCGGCCACGGTCTGCACCACATGCTGACGCGCGTCGACGATCTCGCGGTGGCCGGCATCGCCGGCGTCGAGTGGGACGCGGTGGAGCTGCCCAGCCAGTTCATGGAGAACTTCTGCTGGGAGTGGGAGGTGCTGTCGCGCCTCAGCGCACACGTCGACACTGGCGAGCCGCTGCCGCGCGCGCTGTACGACCGCATGATCGCGGCACGCCACTTCCACAGCGCGCTGGAGATGCTGCGCCAGGTGCGCTACGCGCTGTTCGACATGCGCATCCACCACGAGCCCGCGGCGGCGCAGGCGATCGCGCGCGTGTTCGACGAGGTGCACGCCGAGGTGTCGGTGCTCGACCCCGACCCTGCGCAGCGCCCCGCACACACCTTCTCGCACATCTTTGCGGGTGGTTACGGCGCCGGCTACTACAGCTACAAGTGGGCCGAGGTGCTGTCGGCCGATGCCTACAGCGCGTTCGAGGAGCAGGGGCTGTTCGACATCGACACCGGGCGTCGCTATCGGCGCGAGATCCTCGAGGTCGGCGGCAGCCGCGACGCCCTCGACAGCTTCAAGGCCTTCCGCGGACGTGAACCAAGTATCGCCGCGCTGTTGCGCCACCAAGGAATCGCTTGAGCCGCGCGCCGGCCTGGGCTAGATTGCCCGGATGACCTTGAAGCGACTCCTCGCGCCGTCGTGCGTCGCCCTGGCGTTGGCGGCGGCCGTGCTGCCGTGCCACGCGCTGTACAAGGTCGTGGCCCCCGACGGCTCGGTCACCTACACCGACCGGCCGCCACCGGCGTCCGCCGGGCGCCCGGTGCCGATGGGCGGCAAGGAGGCACCCGCCAGCGACGACCGGGCCGCGCTGGCCAACTTGCCGCTGGAGCTGCGCCAGACGATCACCCGGTTTCCGGTCACGCTGTATACGGGCAACGATTGCGCGCCGTGCGAAAGCGCCCGCCGCCTGCTGCAGGGGCGCGGCGTGCCGTTCACCGAGCGCCAGGTGCTCAGCGACGAAGATGCCGAGGCGCTCAACCGCCTGACCGGCGGTCGCTCCGTGCCCACGCTGACCATCGGCGGCCAGGCATTGCGCGGCTTTGCCGACCTCGACTGGCACTCGTACCTCGACGCCGCGGGCTATCCGCGCGAGTCGCGCCTGCCGCGCAACTATCAGGCGCCGGCGGCGACCCCGCTGGTGGCGCGCCAGCCCGAAGCAGCGCCCGCAGCGGCCCGCCCGGCACCGCCGCCCGAGCCGATCGCGCCACCGCCGACCACGGCGCCGTCGCCCACCGGCATCCGGTTCTGACCCGCGCGGCGCCCTACTCCGGGATCGCGCCCAGGATGTAGGTGGCCTCGAGCATCAGGCCCGGCTTGCCGAGCGCGCCGAACCAGCGCCTGAAGATCTCTGCCACCGTGCCGCTGCGATAGATCTGCGCCAGCGCGGCGTTCACCGCCAGGCGCAGGTCGTCGTCGCCGCGCGGCAGCACGATCGCGTAAGGCTCGAACGACAGGTCTTCCAGCAGCAGCGACAGCGACTTCGGGTCCTTCGCCTTCGGCGCCATCGCCAGCAGCAGCGTGCGGTCGCTGGCGAACGCATCGATCTGCCCCGCCTCGAGCTGCGCCAGGCCGTCGTCGCGCGACTTGACCTGCACCACGGTGGCGTTGATCACGTTGCGCTTCAGCGCGTCGTTGACCGCCTTCTCGTTGGTGGTGCCGGCGATGACCCCGATCTTCTTGCCGCCGAAGTCCGACAGCTGGCGGGCCGCCGCGTCGGTCTTGATCAGCAGCGCAGTGCCGTCGACGAAGATGTAGCTGGAAAAGTTCACCTGCTTGGAGCGCGCCAGCGTCACCGAGGTCGAGCCGCACTCCATGTCGGCCCGGCCTCTCGCGACCGCCTCCATGCGGTCCTGCGTGGTCACAGGCACCCACTTGATCTGCATGCCGTCGATGCCGAGCTGCTGCGCGATCGACGCCACCACGCGGCGGCACAGCTCGATGCTGAACCCGGTGGGCTCCTGGGCGTTGTCGGCGACCAGCGAGAACGGCGCGGCGTCGCTGCGGTAGGCGATCGCCACCGACTTGGCGCCCTTGATCCGCTTGAGCGCGCCTTCCTGGGCGATGCCGAGCGCGGGCGCGAGGAGCAAGGTCAGGGTCAGGGCGGCAAGTCGCAGCATGGGTTGCCTCGTTCGAGTTGGCGAAGCGGCGAGTCTAACGGGCGAGGCACATCAGATCCGCAGTCGCCGCGCCGGCCAGCTGCCGGCGGCGGTGGCAGCACCGACGCTCCAGAACAGCGCCGACACGCCTAGCGCCGCGCCGGCGGCGCCGAACAGCAGCGGCAGCGTCGTACTCGACAGGTTGATAACCACCGAGCGCAGCGCGATCGCCTCGCCATGGCGCGGCAGCGGCGTCAGGTGGTGCAGGCCCGACATCACCATCGGCTGCACGCAACCGAGCGTGACGCCGAGCGCCATCGCCAGCGCGGCCATCAGCCACGGGTTGGTGGCGAACGGATAGGCCGCGAACACGACGCCGGTGCCGAGCATCGCCGCGCGCAGCACGGTGACCTCGCGCACGTGGTGCGCGAGCAGCGGGATCAGCACCCGTACCGCGGTCACCGACAGCGTGAAGCTGCCGAGCACGAGACCGATGGTGGACGCGCTGAAGCCGCGCTCGTGCCCGAGCACCGGCACCGCGAACGCGTGCACGTCCCAGCACGCCGACAGCAGCAGGTTGACACCCATCAACCGCTTCAGCCCGGGCAGCGCCAGGAGGTCCCACGCGGTGCCTTCACCGTAGCCGGGTGGCAGTTCGGGCTTCCAGGCCGGCACCCGCGCCGCGAAGTGCCACGACACCAGCGGCAACAGCAGCAGCACGGCGAACGCGAAGGCGAAGCCCGCGGCATCGATCAGCAGCCCGGCCAGCACCGGGCCGATCGCGTTGGACATCGCGGGTGCCAGCCCGAGCCAGCTGAACACGCGCACGCGCTGCACGCTGTCGCCGGCCCAATGCCCGGCGGTGCGCAGGATCGCGATGAGGCCGAGGTTGGTGCCCGCGCCGGTCAGCGCCGCGGCAACGCACATCAGCGAGAACTGCGGCCAGCCGTCGCCCCAGGTGGCTGCCACCGCGATGCCCATGCCGAGCAGCGACAGCCCCACCGCGAGCCGCACCGGGCGGTGATAGCCGTGACGGTCGGCCATGCGGCCGGCGCGCATCGCCAGCAGCACCGGCGCCAGCGCGAACAACGCCATCAGCACGCCGACCGCCCACTCGCTGCGGCCGCCGCGCAGCGCCAGCAGCGGCGCCGACATGCGCAGCCCGGCCATCGCGCTGTGAAGGCCGAGCTGTCCGACCACCAGCGCCAGCAAGAGGCGGCCCGAGATGCCGCCAGCAACGGCAGCCGGCTCAGAGGCCAGGAGCGTCTCCCTCGGACAGCTCGCGATCCTGGAACAGATCGCGCACGCGCGGGTCGGGCAGCGCCTCGACGCCCTTGAGCTGGCGCGCCATCGCTCGCGTACGCGTCTCGGTCTGGCCGATCGTGTTCTGCGCCTCCTCGAGCTTCTTGCGCGTCTTGGCGAGCATTTCGCCGAAGGCCTGGAACTCGGTCTTCACCGCGCCGAGCACCTGCCACACCTCGGCGCTGCGTCGCTCGATCGCCAGCGTGCGAAAGCCCATCTGCAGGCTGTTGAGCGTGGCCAGCAGCGTGGTCGGGCCGGCCAGCATGATGCGGTGCTCGGTCTGCAGCGCCTGCACCAGGCCCGGGCGTCGCAGCGCCTCGGCATACAGCCCCTCGGTGGGCACGAACAGGATCGCGAAGTCGGTGGTGTGCGGCGCGCTGATGTACTTGCTGCGGATCGTGCGCGCCTCGGCGCGCAGGCGCGACTCGATCGCGTTGGCCGCCGCCTCCATCGCGATCGGATCGGCGCGCTCCTGCGCGTCGAGCAGGCGCTCGTAGTCCTCGCGCGGGAACTTGGCATCGATCGGCAGCCACAACGGCGCGCCGTCTTCACGCCGCCCGGGAAAGCGGATCGCGAACTCGACGCGCTCGCGGCTGCCCGGCACCGTCTCGACGTTGCGCGCGTACTGCTCGGGCGTGAACACCTGCTCGAGCAGCGCGGCCAGCTGCACCTCGCCGAACACGCCGCGCGTCTTGACGTTGATCAGCACGCGGTTGAGCGAACCGACGTCGCGCGCCAGGCCCTGCATCTCGCCGAGGCCCTTGTGTACCTGCTCCAGGCGGTCGGCCACCAGCTTGAAACTCTCGCCCAGACGCTGCTCGAGCGTGCTCTGCAGCTTCTCGTCGACGGTGGCGCGCATCTGCTCGAGCTTCTTCTCGTTGCCCTCCTGCAGCGACTGCAGGCGCACCTCGACCGCCTGCCTCATCTCGGCCTGGCGGCGCTCGTTGCTCTCGCCGAGCAGGCGCAACTGCTCGGCCAGCACGTCGCTGAGCCGACGCAGCGACGCCTCGCTCTGCTGCTGCATCGCCTGCAGCTGCAGGCGGAAGGCGTCGATCTGCTCGTTCTGCGTGCGCGCGACGTCGCCGCTCTGCGTCAGCAGCACCTGCTGCAGCGAACCGAGGTCGGCGCGCGAGGCCTGCGTCTGGCGCGCGATCTCGTCGCGCAGCTCGCGCTCGAGGCGCTCGGTCGGCTGCGTGTCGGGGCGACGCACGATCAGCCACAGCACCGCCAGCGCGATCAACGCCAGCAGCGCGGGAACGATCCAGTCGGCCATGGCCGCCATTGTCTCAGCCGGCGCCCGCCGGCCCGCCCCGAGCGATGGCAGCAAGCTGCGCGCATCGCTCGTCGACGCTCCGGCGGCGATCAGGTCGCCGGCAGCGCGTTCGCCTCGCCGTGCCGGCGCGGCGGCCCTACCGCCTGCGGGAACGCGGCCCGCGTGATCGGCGCGCGCGCTCGCTGCGCGCCGCTCACTGGCTGCTCGGTGCCGACACCGCGCTTGGCGCAGCGCTGCCGCGCGGCGCGCTGCCCGGGTCGAAGCCGATCAGCGCCAGCATCGTGGCGAACCCGATCACGTAGGCGAGCGCCACGTGCCAGCCGTGGCGCAGCCACTGCGCGACGTTGCGTCCCTGCGGGTACATGTTGCACAGCGCGACGCCCGCCGACGAGCCGAACCAGATCATCGAGCCGCCGAAGCCCACCGCGTACGCGAGATAGCCCCAGTCGTAGCCACCCTGCTTGATCGCCAGTGCGGTGAGCGGGATGTTGTCGAACACCGCCGACAGGAAGCCCAGGCCGAGTGCCGTCTGCCACGACGCCGCGGGCAAGCGCTCCACCGGCATCATCGATGCGCAAAGCACCAGCGACAGCAGGAACACGGAACCCTTGAACGCTCCGGGCAGCAGGCTCCACTCGGGGCTGCGCAGGCCGACGGTCGAGAACAGCGCCAGCCACACCGCCGCGCCGAGGAAGGGGAACAGGTCCGCCACCACGTGGAAGCGCAGGTTCACCACCACGTTGACGACGATCGCGGCGAGCAGGATGAAGGCCACGATGCCCACGCGCACCCAGTCCACCGGCGGGTGCCTGGCCTCGTCCTTCTGGATCGGCGAGTAGCGCTGCTGCTGAAACGACGCCGGGATGCCGAACAGCACGAGCGCGATGCCGGAGCCGATGAAGGCCTCGAGCACCTCGAGCGGGCCGATGCCCGCAATCCACATCATCGTGGTCGTGGTGTCGCCGACCACGCTGCCGGCGCCGCCGCCGTTGGATGCGGCGACGATCGCCGCCAGGAAGCCCACGTGCACCTTGCCCTTGAACACCGTGTGCGCGATCGCGCCGCCGATCATCGCGGCGGCGATGTTGTCGAGGAAGCTCGACAGCACGAACACCAGCACCAGCAGCACGAAGCAGCCCTTCCAGTCGTCGGGCAGCCAGCGCGGCAGCACGGCCGGGATTTCGGTGTCCTCGAAGTGCTTGGCCAGCAGCGCGAAGCCCAGCAGCAACAGCAGCAGGTTGGTCAGGATGACCCATTCGTGCAGCAGGTGCGAGCCGAACCCGCCGACGCCGGCGCCGCTCTTGAAAGGCGAAAACACGATCTTGTACAGCGCGATGACGATCGCTCCGCCGAGCGCGATGCGCAGCGTGTGGTGGTGGAACAGCGCCACGCCGGCCAGCACGCAGGCGAACAAGATGAACTCGACGGGCACCGGCCCGACCGCCGGTCCGCTGAACGCAACTGGATTCATCGACTCCTCTTCAACGATCGGCCCGTGGCGCCAGCGCCGGCGCACGCCGGCGGGTGCGCTCGACGAGGAGCGCCGGCTAGTCCAGGAACCGCGCGAACTGTTCCACAGGCTCGCGCACGGTGACCAGGGTGTTTTCGATGGCTTGCGGATCGGCCACGCCCAACGACATGCCGCACACCACCATCTCGCCCGCGGGCAGCTGCAGGAACTCCTCGATCACGCGATGGAAGGTCGCCCAGGCGGCCTGCGGGCAGGTATCGAGCCCGCGCGCGCGCGCGGCGACCATGATGTTCTGCAGGAACATGCCGTAGTCGAGCCAGCTGCCCTTCTCGAGCACGCGGTCGATCGTGAAGATCAGACCGACCGGCGCGTCAAAGAACGCGTAGTTGCGCGCGTGCTGGCGATGCATGCGCTCGTAGTCCTTGCGGCCGATGCCGAGCAGCCCGTACAAGTCCCAGCCGACCTTGCGGCGGCGCTCGATGTAGGGGCTGACCCACGTCGTCGGGTAGTAGGCGTACTCTTCCTTGTGCGCAGCGCGCAGCACCGGGTCGTCGAAGGCCGCGGCCACGCGGCGCGACAGCTCGGCGCGCGAGCGCCCGGTCAACACGGTCACGCGCCACGGCTGCGTGTTGGTGCCCGAGGGCGCGCGCGCGGCCACGCGCAGGATCTCGCGCACCGTCTCCAGCGGCACCGGCGTGTCGAGGAAGGCGCGCACCGAGCGGCGCGTCGCGATCGCGGCGTCGACCGCCGCGGCGTGTTCGCCGCCGCTCACGATGGCACGTCCGTGCGCAGCGGCGCCAGCGCCGCCAGCATCGGCTGCGGCAGCGCGATCGGCCGGCGGCTCGCGCGATCGACGTACACATGCACGAAGTGGCCCGACGCCGCACTCGTCGACGCCGCGTCGGCGAACAGGCCGATCTCGTAACGAACGCTCGACGAGCCGATGCGCCCGACCCGCACGCCGGCCTCGACCGTGTCCGGATACTGCAGCGGCGCGAAGAAGTTGCAGTGCGTCTCGACCACCAGGCCGATCACGTGGCCGTCGTGGATGTCGAGCGCGCCGCGCTGGATCAGGTAGCTGTTGACCGCAGTGTCGAAGAAGCTGTAGTAGACGACGTTGTTGATGTGGCCGTACAGGTCGTTGTCCATCCAGCGCGTCGTGATGCGGGTGAAGAACGGATAGGCAAGGCGCGGCACTGGAGTCGGTCGTTCGCTCATGCGCCAGATTGTTTCATCGAATCGCCGGCACGCAGGTCGCCTGCACGGCCAGCCCAAAGCGCAGCGCTGCGCGACGCTTCGGCCACGGTGCGCAGATGCACCGCCACGGTGACATCGATGTCCACGCCGTAGCCGCCGGCCATCGTCACTGCCACCGGGACACCGCGCTCGCGCAGCGCGGCGAACACGCGCCGGTCGCGCTCGGCAAGGCCTTCGCTGCTGAGCTTCAAGCGCCCGAGACGATCGCTCTCGTGAGGATCTGCGCCGGCCAGGTAGAACGCCAGTTGCACCGGTGCCGGCGCGAGCCGCGCCCACGCCGTCTGCAGCGCGTCGTCGAGGCGGCGCAGATAGAGCTCGTCGCCGCAGCCGTCGGGCAGCTCGACGTCGAGGTCGCTCGCCGCCTTGCGCGCCGGAAAATTCCGCTCGCCGTGCAACGACAGCGTGAACACCGTGGGGTCGTCGGCAAAGATCGTCGCGGTGCCGTCGCCCTGGTGCACGTCGAGATCGATCACCAGCACGCGCAGCAGCGATCGCGTCGCGCGGTGGGCCTCGACCTGCATCAGCCGTGCCGCCACCGCGGTGTCGTTGAAGACGCAGAAGCCGGCACCGCGGTCGGCGTGCGCATGGTGGGTGCCTCCGGCCAACTGCAAGGCCACGCCGTCGGCCAGCGCCGCGCGTGCGGCACAGATGGTGGCACCGACCGAACGGCGCGACCGCTCGACCAGCGCGGGCGACCACGGCAGGCCGATCGCGCGCAGCGTGTGTATGGGCAGCGACCCCGAGACGACGTCGTGCACGTAGGCCGGCGCGTGTGCGAGCGCCAGTTCGCCGTCGCTGGCCGGCGGCGCTTCCTCGAGGCGGACCTCGCGGCACCGCAGCAGCACCTGTTCGCACAGGCGGGCGGATTTGGAGATCGGGAAGCGGTGCCCGGCCGGCAGCGGGATCGTGAAGCGACCGGACCAGTAAGCGCGCACACGGCGGATTGTCCGCGCTGTGCTGCGCGGGGCTGCGGGCCTCGCCGCCTGAGTGACCG